>Ga0268299_1000802_pt1 | contig 77862 bp, 73 predicted proteins | sample NOBtaG_FD_193484 | JGI IMG/M metagenome (GOLD analysis project Ga0268299, IMG submission 193484) | Activated sludge microbial communities from bioreactor in Nijmegen, Gelderland, Netherland - NOB reactor | ecosystem: Engineered > Bioreactor > Aerobic > Activated sludge | place: Netherlands... | reverse complement strand
CGAGTTCGGGCTCCCGCCTGCCCGCTTCCGCACCCAGGCCAGATCGCCCAAACAGCCGTCAGGCACGCGCGACGCCACAACCGCTGAGTTGAAACCCATCCAGACGACATGACCGGTGATTGCCGGCCTTCGTCCGACGCACACCCGGCTCTCTCCGTTTTTACTGAAACATGATGCGACCGTTTCGAGTTCGATCGCGGATGCAGGGAAGGATGGCGCGCCCATGAGATAAGGGCGAGATAGATCGACGTCGCGGGTCTGGATGTCAATGCTCAACTGATTGGAGAAGCCCGGCAGGCAGGGGGCGATGAGATGGACTGCTTCTTAAGAAGCCTCAGGATATCCTGGATCGCTCCTCTTCCGCTGTCCCACCCGATAAATCCAGATACCATTCTGTTTCATGGTCCCTCACAAACATGAGCCTGTTCTTTTCCAGGTTTGCCAAGACATCGTTTATGAGCTTCTTCTGGTGAAACCTCACGTGAAACAGATCATCAAGCACCAGCACCCCCGACTCGTACACAACAAGTAGGGTATCCTGTCTGTCAAATAAGAGGGTATCCCAATACTCCGTCAGGTCATCTTCTCGAAAAAGCCGCAATGTTCTCTCGATGCCTCCTACGCTGCCGATGGAATAGATCTGCTTCCCCCCGAAAAGAAAAACATGATCTGCCCTTCTACCTTCAATAACGAATACCCTTGGATCATCGAGTGTCTGACTCAGGTCTACCGCATCTGGCAATTCGAGTAACCTGTCGCCCTCAAAAGATACACGCAAGACAGGTACATCGGAGGGCCCATAGGACCAATTAAGCTGTGCTTCCTTGCCATCAGGAAAGCGCAGGACTTGCTTACCGCGGAGGATTAGCTCTTGCCAATTCATCGACATGGTGCCGTCCTTCCAAGTTGATTCACCGAAAGATAGGGTCGAGTCTCTCAGACCCCTTCTACTCAGGAATCTCCGCTTCGACGAGTTTCGCGAGAAGGATCAACGATTCCTGCCAGCCCAAGTAACAGGATTCCAGAGGGAATACGTCAGGGAGCCCCTCCTGCACCACCGTCATCTCGGTTCCGCACGACACCTTCCTCAACGTGACCGTCACCTGGATCTCTCCGGGAAGATCCGGATCGTCGAATCTATCCGTATAGCGCACTCGTTCGTGCGGCACTAGTTCGAGGTACGTCCCGCCGAATGAATGACTCCGGCCGGTGGTGAAGTTGGTAAACGACATTTTGTACGTCCCGCCTACCTTGGCTTCCAGATGGTGCACTTTCCCGGTGAACCCGTTCGGCGGCAGCCACTTCGCCTTGGCATCCGCATCCAGGAATGCGCGGTACAGGCGTTCCGGTGTTGACCGAAAGACGCGGTGAAGGCGGACGGTATTCTTGGACATCCCACACACTCCTTTCCTCTGAGCGCTTCATCGGCGCTCAGGCGAGCGCGCACCATAGACAATTTTCTAAGGATGCCGGATTGATACTCGAGTGTCTAGCCCGGATTATTCATGAATGCGGTCGCGAGGCGTTTGAGAGCGACGCCCGCCGGGGCTTCTCGCACGTAAGGCCGACGCAGGGTACAGACAGTCCGTCGAGGAGGCCGAACGAGAACAGCCCCGCCGGGCGAAAGGATCGGACGCCGTAGCAGGTATTCGTGAGTAGTCCGGACCAGGCGTCAAGCTCGTCATCGACGGTCGGCAGAACGAATGGCAGAAGCGTGACCGGTCTGTTAGAGTATGCGAGCGCGTCGGCTCACTCGACCGACTGCTTCCGGGTGATCACATACACTGGCGGCGGCACTCACTGCTCGGGTTGACTGCCCGGCTGCATCAACCGCCCAGACAAGGATGGCAACATGCACTGTTCGAATCCCCTCGGCTCCCGCAGACTGATCTCTTTCTCGCTGGCTTCTGCGCTGGTCTTCTTCGGCCTGATCGGGTCCGGCTGCCAGACCGCCTACTATGAAACGATGGAAAAGCTCGGCTATCACAAGCGCGACCTGATGGTGAGCGACGTGAAAAAGGCCCGAGACGCCCAACAGGACGCGAAGGAGCAATTCAAATCGGCCCTCGATCGCTTCACCAAAACCTTGAATATCCAGGCCGGCGAATTACAGGACAAGTACGATGCGCTGAACGAGGAATATCAACAGAGCGAAAAGAGAGCGCAAGCCGTTCGGGATCGCATCGCGTCGGTGGAGAACGTGTCCGACGCGTTATTTGATGAATGGACCGCTGAACTGAAGCAGTATTCCAACGCCACGCTGCGCCAGAAAAGCCAAAAGCAACTCACCCAGACGCGCAGCCAGTACGCGCAATTGATCAAGGCCATGAAGCGGGCGGAAGCGAAAATGGATCCGGTCCTGGCAAAGCTGAAAGACCATGTCCTCTTTTTGAAGCACAACTTGAACGCGCAGGCTATCGCCTCGCTCAAGAGCGAATTGACTACGGTCGAAGGCAACATCGACTCACTGATCAAGGATTTGAACACGTCCATTCAGGAAGCGGATTCCTTCATCGCTTCCATGGAGAAGGACAACGCGTGATCGTGGCAGATGGACGCCCTGCAACCGCGCCTTCGGTGTTGATCGACGGCAGCAGGCTCTCAGCGTGAGGTAGTCGCCGCGCAGATCTGCCGGACATGGCCCCGCAACCAGCGATGTGCGAGATCGGCGTCCAGCCGCGGGTGCCAGAGCAACGATACCGTAAACTCCGGCGTGGAGACCGGGAGCGAAAAACTATGCATCCCTGCTCGCAGAATCCCCGTGTGGCGCTCAGGGACTGTGGCGATCAGATCTGAAGCACGGGCAAGAGCAATCGCCGTCGCGAATCCGCCGACGACCGTGACAATGTCCCGTTCCAGTCCAAGCCGCTGCAAGGCTTCCTCAATCGGCCCCTGTTCAAGCCCCTGCCGCGAGACAGAGACATGCTGTCCCCCGGCATAACGAGAAGGTGTGATCCTGCCTTTTGACAGCGAGTGCCCCGCTCGCACGACGCCGATCAGACGATCCCGGAACAATGCTTGAACACGCAACTCCTGCGCCGTCGTCTGCTCGACCACACCGGTTTCCAGATCGACAGTGCCGTCGCGAAGCGGCGCGCTATCCTTATTGGCCTTCTGAAGGAAATGCAGCCGCACGCCGGGAGCTTCGTCGCCGACCAGTGCAATGAGATCCGGCCCGAAGTTTTCCACGAACCCTTCGCTGGTCCGCAGGGTGAACGTCCGGACAAGCCGTTTCAGATCGAGCTTCTCCGCAGGGCGCAAAACCGCTTGTCCCTCTTCCACGACATGACTGACCCGTTCACGAAGTTCGACCGCTCGAGGTGTGGGGACGAGACCGCGGCCGGCCCGTACCAGGAGTGGATCGCCTGTCGTCTCACGCAATCGCGCGAGCGCCCGGCTCATGGCCGACGGGCTCAGTCGCAGCCGTCTGGCGGCGCGAGCCACACTGCCTTCCGCCAAGAGAACATCGAGGGTGATCAGCAAATTGAGGTCGGGTGTGGACATGCGCCGACCATACCATAGCTTGACCGTCATATGGCGTCTCGCGCACGAATAAAGTGCGGATGAGGCGCCTTCCGCCATGTCGTGTGGGACGCTATACTTCCGACAGTTCGATGATGAATCCGCCCGAGCTACACGCGCGTGCGAGGCAACTCACAGAAAGGTCACGATTATGGAACCACAATTTTGGCATGACAGGTGGGCGAAGAATGAAATCGGCTTTCACAAAGGTGAGGCCAACCCGCTGTTGGTCACGTATTTCAAGGAACTCGCTCTGGCGAAAGGAAGCCGGATTTTTGTGCCTTTGTGCGGGAAAACGCTGGATATTTCGTGGCTGCTGTCCAACGGCTATCGCGTTGCCGGAGCCGAATTGAGCGCCATCGCTATCGAACAATTGTTCACGGAGCTCGGGACCAAGCCCACGATCACGAGGAATGGTGGTATCGACCGTTACCATGCGCCCGACATCGACATCTTTGTCGGCGATATCTTCGATGTGACGAACACGATGCTGGGGCCGGTTGATGCCATGTATGACCGGGCTGCGCTGGTCGCCCTCCCGGAGAACATGCGCAGTCGTTACACTGCACACGTCACAGCCATCACGAATCACGCGCCGCAGTTGCTCGTTTGTTACGAGTACGACCAACGCGCGGCGGAAGGTCCTCCGTTCTCAATCAGTCACGAGGAAGTCCGTCGACACTATGCGCATCGGTACCAGTTACGGCTTCTCGCCAGCGAAGATGTGCCCGGTGGACTCAAGGGAAAATGTACGGCCACCGAACATGTGTGGCTGCTTCGAAAGAACTGATGATGATTATGCGATTCACGGCAGGACGAGATAAGGCACAGGACGCGATGACAGATCCGACACCTTCGATCCGCTGGATACTCGCCGGCCTGTCGTTATCCATGCTGCTGTCCTCGATCGGAACGAGCATCGCCAATGTGAGCCTGCCGACGTTGGCGCAGGCGTTCGATGCCTCGTTTCAGCAGGTCCAGTGGGTCGTCATCGCGTATCTGGTAGCCATCACCACCGTGATCGCCAGCGTGGGCCGGCTCGGTGACATGACCGGTCGCCGTCGGCTCCTCCTGATCGGTGTCGGCCTGTTCACCGCCGCCTCTGTCCTCTGCGGTGTCGCTCACACACTCTGGCTGCTGATTGCCGGCCGCGCGGCGCAGGGTCTGGGAGCGGCCATCATGATGGCCCTCACCATGGCATTTGTCGGTGAGACGGTTCCCAAGTCACAGGTCGGCAGCGCCATGGGACTGCTTGGAACGATGTCCGCGATCGGCACCGCACTCGGCCCATCGCTCGGCGGCATGCTGATCTCCGAATTCGGTTGGCGGACGATCTTCCTGATCAACCTGCCGCTGGGGCTCCTGATCTTTCTTCTTGCGCACCGATTCCTCCCCGTCGATCCTTCGCGACAGGCGGTTGATCGGGTCGGGTTCGACCATGCGGGGACGCTGCTGCTTGCGCTGACACTCGCAGCCTATACGCTCGCCATGACGATTGGACGCGGCAGCTTCGGAACACACAACATCGCGCTGCTGGCGGTCGCGCTACTTGGAGCCGGACTTTTTCTGCTCGTCGAAGCAAGGACCGAATCCCCGTTAATCCGGTTGACCATATTTCGCAACCCTCTGCTGAGTGCGAGCCTCACCATGAGCGCGCTCGTCTCAACGGTGATGATGGCGACGTTGGTAGTCGGGCCGTTCTATCTCTCGCGGACGCTCGGGCTCAACGCGGCGCTTATCGGGTTGGTGTTGTCGGTCGGCCCCTTGTTTGCCGCGCTGACCGGCGTGCCGGCCGGTCGCCTTGCGGACCGCCTTGGCCCCCAACGGATGACCGTCCTTGGGCTTCTCGGAATAGCCACCGGTGCCTTCCTCCTGTCCGTCATACCGGCGACGCTCGGGGTCTACGGCTACACGGCCCCCCTCATGGTCATCACCGTCGGTTATGCGCTGTTTCAGACAGCCAACAATACTGCCGTCATGACGAATACTCGCCCGGAGGAGCGGGGCGTCGTGTCCGGCCTGCTCAACCTGTCCCGCAATCTCGGGCTGATCACCGGGGCTTCCGCCATGGGGACTGTGTTCGCAGCCGCGGCATCGACCATCGACATCACCACGGCGCCTCCCGATGCCATCGCCACCGGGATGCGAACCACGTTTGCAGTCGCGGGGGTTCTGATCCTCCTCGCGCTCGCCATCGCCGTGGCAACCTATCGCCGTGATGTGTACGGTTGGGCGGTCGCTCCGACAACAGAGTCATAAGCGGACAGGCACCGTTCCGGCTGACCCGTTTGTCGCTCGTCGGCGGCACGTGGCTGTCACCCAGCTTACAAACTATGCTCCGCGAGTCCTGAATGGCTCCTGGCTGGCCCGCGATAGACTCAACCGGCGATACCACGTAGAATAAATCCGGTTCTTCTTGTCATCCCCGTGCAACACGGCATCAATTGGTCGGCTGCCGCTCAGCCTTGCACAGAAGCGGCCGCTGCCCCCAGGGAGCTACATGCAAAAGACTCGCATCATCTGCACCATCGGCCCCGCCACGGAATCCTACGAGATGCTGCACAAGCTCTACGAGGCCGGGATGAGTATCGCCCGTCTCAACATGTCCCACGGCGACCACGAGTCTCACGCCAAGGTCATTCAACACATCAAATCACTCAACCGGAAGGTGAAGTTTCCCATTCCTATTCTCTTGGACACGCAAGGTCCGGAGATCCGCACCGGCGATCTCTCCAACGAGCTCGACCTGCGGCAGGGCGACATTGTCTCCGTCACCACGCGCGGGCCGATGAACGTCGAGGAAAGCTCCATCCACATCAACTATGCCGACCTGCTGGAGGCGGTCAAGGTCGGAGACCGGATCACCGTGGACAACGGGCTGATCAACTTTGAGGTGCTGGAGAAGCACGAACGTCACATGCGATGCCGCGTTCTAGACGGCGGGCTGCTAAAGAGCAAACGCCATGTGAATCTCCCTGGGGTCCGCGTCAATCTCCCGTCGATCACGCAAAAAGATATCAAGGATATCCTCTTCGGTTTGGAGCGGGATGTAGACTTCATCGCGCTGTCGTTCGTGCGCGAGGCCGGAGATATTCAACAACTGAAGGATTTGATGGGCGACAAGGTCGGGAAGGTAAAGATCGTTGCCAAGATCGAGGACCAGGAAGGAGTCCGGAACCTAGAGGCCATCATCAAGGAATCGGATGGCGTTATGGTCGCGCGCGGGGATCTCGGGGTGGAGATCAACCTGGAGGATCTGCCGAATGTTCAGCGCACCATCGTGAGGCTGTGTGCCGAGTATGGCAAACGCGTCATCGTCGCGACCCATCTCCTCGAATCCATGATCCACAATCCGCATCCGACCCGCGCCGAGGTCACCGACGTCGCCAACGCGATCTACGAAGAAGCCGATGCCGTCATGCTGTCCGGCGAAACCACAGTGGGGAAGTATCCGGTAAAGTGCGTCGAATTCCTCCGCAGGATTGCGCTGAAATCCGAAACGATCCCCGGATTACAGTTTGCGAAACATTTGCGCAACGCGGAGAACAAGCAACAACTGGCGGCGGCGGCCGTGCAGCTCGCCGAGGGGGTCAAGGCCAAAGGCATTGTCGTCATCACCAGACGAGGGCTCATGGCCGATCTCGTCGCAAACTGCCGCCCGTTCGCCACCAACATCTATGCCTTTACCAACATGAGCCAACCGCGACGGACCATGATGCTCAATCGCGGCGTCCTCCCCTTCAAGATCGATTTCAGTTCAGACCCCGAAAAAACCTTACAAACGGCGTTCCGGATTCTGAAGGACCGCGAGGATTTTAAGGTTGGAGACAAGGTCGTCATCATCTCGGACGTCCTCGCCCAACAACGGGTCGATTCGATTCAGATTCGCGATGTCCCCTCTGACGACATTCTGCCCGACATAGCCGCAGTGAGTCATTGAGCGAACCCCTCACCGGGCGATTGTCCTCGTTGCCGGTTCTAACAGGACGGTGAGTCCGGGCGGCGATGTTCGAAATCTATCACACCATTTCGGCCGTCCAGTTCGATGACGCAGCACTCCTCAAGCAGCATCTTCAGCTGCTTTCGGCCTCGCTGGACGCGCGACTTCATGCCGGGCAGAGAGAGCCCCAACCGGTCGGCGGCTTGTTTCTGCGTGAGTCCCTCCAGTTCAATCAGAGTCACCGCTTGACGATACTCCGGTTGCAGCCGTTCAATCATCGGCCGGAGGCAACCGGACAGTTCCAGCCCTGCCACCGCCTCCGGCTCCTCAAGCGAGTCCGAATGCATAGGCGCCATGTCCTCCGCCGACCCGCTCGGCAACTCCCGGCGACGGCCGGGCGCCCGGTAGTAGTCGATCAAGACGTGCCGGGTGATTTGAAATACCCAGGAGACGAGCCGATCAGGCTCCCGGAGTTCATCAATATGCCGATGCACTCGCATGAACACTTCTTGCAGCAGGTCATCCGCCTCCGATTCGTTGCCGACTCGTTTGGCGATGAAAGCCCGCAACCTCTCGTGGACTTGCTGCCAAATCTCAGCGGCTTGATGCTCCATCATCTCCTCCACGGACTGATTACGGTATGACCTCAGAAGTTGAAGTCCTGCAGGTTTTGGCTCCTGCGCCGCCGGGAGCGGGAACACAGCAACCGGTATTGGCCAGCGGCCCTTCAACGGGCAGTTGTTCATGCACGGTAAACACCTCCCAGGCGTTGCCGTCCGGATCGGAAAACCATACCTTATCCTGTCTGGCGTAGCAGCACGCGACATTCGCTTCCACCCGGGCGAGGATGCCGGCGTTCTGCAGACGTGTTTTCCAGGCTGCGACCTCCTCGATAGACTGCACCTCTACCCCGAGATGGTCCACCGCACTAATTCGGCCGGTTGAAGACAGCAAGGAGAAATTCAGGGCGGGCTCCGTCAGATCGAACTTGGCATAGTCACTCGTATACTTCTGAGGCGCGACGCCGAACACCTTCTGATAGAACTCCACGGAAGCGGGCACGTTGTGCACATCGAGGGAGAGATGAGGTCTCATGATGAGCGCCTTTCTTCAGGTTTGCCGAAGACGTGATTGTCTTCATCCCTAGAGACGGAGCTCGTTCGAAAAGGATGCACACCCCTCCCTGCCCCACCCCGACACCCAGATGCAAACGACCACGCGGCCCTACCCATGCGGGACGCGGTATCGCAACTCAGCGAAGCCGGGCCCCATCGCGCGGGCCGAGTCAAGGATGAGTGAGGGCGATGTGATCCGGCGCGGCAGGAGGGGCTTGCCCGATCCGAGGGTGACGGAACCGACCTGCACGATCAGTTCGTCGAGGAGTCCGGCGTCATAGAACTGCCCGACCAATTCACCTCCCCCGACCAACCAGACATTCCGGCCACGCGCCGCTTCTCTCATTTGCGCATGAACCGGGCACACGTCGCCCGCTACAAACCGGATGTCCGCACCTTCGACGCGGGGAAGGCCACGACTTGAAAACACCCAGGTAGGCTGAGAATAGGGCCAGGCAACCGGTTCGCGCCCGGCAGCGTTGATGACGTGGCGCAGCATCCACTCATAGGTGGCAGACCCCATCGCCAAGGCGCCGACCTCCTTGATGAACGAGGGATACCCCGTCTCGTTGATATCACCAAGGGGAAAGAGCCAGTCGAGAGAATCGTCGTGAGTGGCAATGAATCCATCGAGGCTTGAGGCCGTGTAGTACTGGGTGGTCATGGGCGATCCCTCTCCTTGCAGGCACGCACCGATTTAGCTTGTTCGACAGCACGAAGCAGCGGGAAGGCTGAAGAATGCGTCCGACGGCGCACCTTGCGATCGCACGATTCGCGCGCTCACCCTTGTCGCCAGGATGACCCGCCGAATGCACGGACGGCCAAATAGGCCACGTTGCGCTTCCAGTACGCGACCTTGCTCCGCGTCATCAATTCCAGAAAGAGGTCATCGGCCTCCTTCCGGTCAAAGCGCTTGTCGGCGGGCGTAACTTCGCCGTCGGGCAATGTCACAGTTCCGGCGGAGCCATAAATCAAATCGTGCACGATGGGCGCAACCAGCGAAAGCTCAAATGACGCGATGAAGCCCCACAACAAACGTGGAATACTTGCCAAGTCGGTCTTGAAGCCGCGCTTGGCCGTCACAATGAACCCATCCAATGCCGCACACCGACAATCGTCGAGCAAGACCCATTCGGCGTTGTTGTACGTCACAGCCGGGTCGGGCAACTCCAGCGCCCGGCGTAGATTCGCGGAGCCGACGGCTGGTTTCGCCGCTGTCGCGTTCGCGAGGTGTAACCGAATCTCACCGATCGATATCTTCCGATTCGCTTCGCCGATGTCGAAGCTGAACGATTTGGTGAGAGCCGCCACGAGACTATCGTTGTCGGCCAACGCGGGCGCCTTGCCCGTCGCGGGCCGCTGGGGGGGAGCGGCACGCTCGACGACCTTATCACGGCTCACCGTGAGGGATACCGATCCGTCGCCGTCGCTCATGGTGATGGTAACCGTTTCCCCATTCTCGATGTGCTGGTCGATCCGCGCAAATTGCTCGATGAGTTGCGTGAGGTACGCATTCGTGTGCGTAAATTGCGCGTGGACGATGTCCGGCATAGAGTCTCTCCTTAATATACCCTCAGCAGGCTTCCGGCTCGTTCCGATGCACTGCCGGCCCACTCCTCCCCCGTTCGTACGATCGGAAGGCGGCCTGTTCCCACTGCGCGGGCTAGCGGGGAAGCGGAAGGGTCAGCAGGATGCCCCCCATCACGTCATGCGGCTTGAAGTCTTTCTTTGGACTGTTGGGGTGCGCGTTGTGGCAACTCACACAGGTCTGGGACAGGGCCTTGTCCGGGTACAGTGCCTGGAAGACGGGTCTGCCCCCCTCGGTCGTCACACCGGTATGGGGACGATCGGGATTGATCAGGATTTCGGTGAGACCGGCTCGCTCGAAGTCGGTGGCCGGACGATTCGTCTTATTGATCGCCCAATTGCTGATGAGCCGGAATCGAATTCCATTGCGTTGCTGGGCAACGAGCCGACCCGATTCCAGCAGGAACTGCGCAGGAAGGGGAAGCCTGGAGGTCTCTCTCCAGTTTTCTGCGGCAAAGACGATTCCCCGCAACTGCATCCGCTCCACAATGTCTGTGCTGTAGAACTCCCGATCGGCTTGGATCACGCTATGCACATAATCCGCGACCATGTCGGCCGGCAAACAGGGGGCCGTCCCCGACTCCTTGCTCGCGGCACTCATCGCCCCCTGACTCAACAGAACGGTGGCCACGATGCCGACTACGAGACCGGTGCAAAATCCTGTCCCCTTCATGCTACACCCACCTTTCTTGTCCGCGCGTGGTTGCCTCGCTCCCCGACCGCAGCCATACACCCGCCCGGCCAGAAATTGCAGGTCGCTTCCCGCAAAAGCATACGCCGACACAGCAGAGAAATCGAGATTATGGACCGGCCTGTTTCTGAACCGGTACAATGCCGGAAGTGAGGTCGTCTGAACAAGGTGATTCCAATCCGTGGAGAGAAGACTCAGCAGTCGCTTCAGCGGGAATGCAGCCAATGACAGGCACATGTGATCCGGAATCCCATGAGTGGGCCAGGCATGAGCACGTCATTGTGTTCGATGGTGTGTGCAATTGGTGCCATACCTGGGTGAACGTTTTAATCGATCACGATCCACACGAGACGTTCAAGTTCGGCACCCTACAGTCCGAGCAGGGACAACAGATTCTGCATACACTGCAGCTTTCGACCGAAGACTTTTCGACCTTTCTCCTGCTGGAGCAGGCCCGCGTTTACACCAAATCCACGGCGGCGCTGAGAATTGTGCGGCACCTCCCCGGCTTCTGGCCCCTATTCTATCTGGGCATTCTGATTCCACGCCCCGTTCGTGATGCGCTATATGACTATGTTGCGCGCCATCGGTACCGATGGATGGGCAAAACCGATGCATGCCGGGTCCCCTCCCCGGACCAGCGCAGACGGTTCGTATAGTGCCTGCTGGCGGGGAGTTTCGCTGCACGCATGCACCTTCGCGCCTTGAGCCATTCAGGGGAACGGCGTAGACTCCGCTTTGTAACGATGGCGCCGGCATCGAGGCCCTGTGCATTCTCATACCTGATAGAGGGAAAGAACCTATGAACCACTTGCTCACGGTATCCCTAGTCGTGGCTATGGCGCTGTCCGTTCCATCACCCGCGGTCGCACAAACATTCCCACCGTCGGTCACACAAAAGATTCGCGCGGCACAGAAGGAGGTCAAAACGATCGGCCTGGAGGAGTATCGAAAAGTCGTGGAGAGTCCGGGCGAGGCGTTAATTATAGATGTACGCGAGCCGCAGGAGTTTGCGGCCGGACATGTTCCGGGGGCGGTCAACATTCCCCGCGGGCTTGTCGAATTTCAGATCTGGAAACAGGTCGGGTTTCCAGCCGAGCCGGACACGAACAGGCCTGTCTACCTGCAATGCCAAAACGGCAACCGCGCGTCGCTTGCAGCTCAGTCACTTGCGGAGCTGGGGTTCACCAATACCACGGCCGTCGTGATGCGCTTCGAGGAGTGGCAACAGGCCGGCCATCCCCTGGTGAAGTAAGCCGTTTCTTCACGCGCGATGAGCGCTTCGTAACACCACTCACAGCTCCGCCGACAGATGCCGTCTTGGTTTGATTATTCAAGCGGGAACTATTCCCGTCTGACACCCGGCAAGCGCTTTCGGATGAGTCGCGTCGATTGTGAGCAGCCACTGCATACATCCACCGCCACCAGCCGGTGAGTCGGTCGGCCGATCCAGTCAATGCGAAACGCGGCACGGTTCGGAGAGGCTCAGGACGACCCGATAGGCATCGGAATGATAGAACTGAGGCAGTGTGAACGAGAGCTCATCATGCTCCACTGCGAGCGCACGATCGAGCGTGACAACAGGCGCCTCGAGAGGACCGGATCCCACATCGGGGATCTGCTCGGCGCAGAGATGCACCGTCCCGCTCTGCTGCGAGGACAACAGGCGCCCGATATTCTGCAGCACGACGTGTGTGTCGTCCGGCGAATAGTCTTCGTATTTACCCAACAAGAGCCGTACCCTGCCGGCGGTCTTCTCCAGCGCGGCGAGGGCATGGAGCTTGGGACTATCCGTCATCGTGTACAGCCGGACACCTTCCATCTCCGCATAGGTCTTATAGACGTGCCACCCCGGCCGTTTCTGCTTCCGATCGACATACAACAATCCGTCCAGCGTAGGATTATCACAGGTATTTTCCACGTAGCTCCGGCTCATGTCCTGAGGATCAGGCCAACAGGAGCGCATCGCACTGAGGATGTCCGCCCGCTCATAGGCGGCAATCACTCCCGCTGTATAACCGGCACTCGTCCAGGACTCCTGCCCCAGGATCTCGTTCACTGAAATCGGCCGCGCCAGACCGTGAGCCTTCAAGTAGTCGCGCAACTCATTCACGTACCTGATGGCCTCCGATGGATCCGCATATTCATGATAGGCCACGACGTCGGGAAAGACCCCCTTCGAATCACTCCACTCCAGAAAGGGCTTGAGTAACCGGTATCGACTCACGCTCGGCCCGACGATCTGCGCGCCCGGAATCCGCTGCTTGATGCGCTGATAGGCCAGCCGCCAGCCTTCTTTGAGTCGTTCGTTGTCATTGAGAGGAACCGCCGCAAGATCGGGTTCATTGTAAATATCCCAGATCACCGACAGTTGTCGCTGCAGTACCTGATCGATCACATGATCCACATGTGTCAGCCAGGGCTCATAGTTGTCGTCGAGGCCGATCTGATTGATATCGAAAATCTGCAAGGCGCGATGCTCGAAGACCAGTCCGAGGGTGAGCTGAAACTCCGTCACCCCGGCCTGCTTGAGCCGGTCATAGTTGTTCAGCACATAGCCGGCATTCCCGCGAAAACTGGTCGGCTTCAAGGGAAGAATCAGTTCCATCGGCGGGTCCGTCGGTTCGATACTGACCAGATATCCGTTGGCCCGATGATTCATGGGGCCCTGCTCGACGGCCAGGTCGACCCTGATGGTGCCGGCCGGACTCCAGGGCGCGTACAAAAGCACGAGTCCGCATGTCAGCAGGCCGATGTTCGAGGCAAGTCGCACAGGCTCCTCCCATGACGCATTTCAATCACAACAAGACCAAGATGTTCGGTTGTACTGCCGGCAACGCGCGGGGGTCAAGACGGAGCGGGTAGAATCAGGCCGCGATACAGAGTTCGCGCCATCGTGGGAGCTGAGACTGAACCTGTTCGCGCAGCAAATACTGCTGATCCAGACCTGGGACTTCGATCGGGTTCTCACCTGGCAGGACCTGGGCCTCAGCCATGGCATTCGCCACATGCACGGCGGTCACGGCACAGAAGCCGGATCCCTTGTAGTCGTCAGGATGGTGGTGATAGGCCACCGCTTCCACGATGCCGTCTCCCAGGCCCCAGATTCCAAGCAGATAGGCCCCGACATGGGCATGATCGGCCCCGAATACCTGCCGCTCGGCTTCCCAATCAGGCATCTGTTTCGTCCGTATCAGCTCCAGGACTCGCGCGTACTCATCGGGTTTGTTGGCCACCAGTACCAACACCCCCACGTCGTGGAGCAAGGCAGCGGTAAAGGCTTCATCGGTGACCTGCTGACTCGCACCGGCCTCCTTCGCGATTCGTCGCGCGCAGCTGCCGACGAGCATCGCATGCCGCCACAACTCATCCAGTGAAAACGACGGGAGCTGCGCCTGGTCGAACTGCGCAAACACCTGACTGGAGAGCACCAGCGACTTGATCGTATCGAATCCGAGCAGCGCCACCGCCTGCTCCGGATCGGACACATGGGTGCGAAGCCCGAAGAAAGCGGAATTCACGAGCTGCAGGATCTTCGTGACCATGCCGAGGTCTTTGGCCACAATGCGGGAGGCCTTTTTCAACGAGGCCTGCGGAGCCTGCATCTCCTTCATCAACTCCTGGTAGATCGACGGGAGACTCGGCAGCGTTTTGATTTCGTTCGCCAGGCTGCGAAGAGCCGGATTGGCCAGCACGTCCCGCAATGCCTCCGCCTTCTCAATGGTCGCTTTCAGTGCAGCGACGTCGAACGGCTTCTGAAGAAATCGATGTGCGACCGACGCGGACCGCAGATAATTGGCAGGGCTCTGGTCTCCGGACAACACGATGCGGATCGCCTGCGGACAGACCTTGCGCACCTCGCCGAGAAATTGAGCGCCGTCCATCCCCGGCATCGTCATGTCCGACACCACCACGTCGCACGGGGCCTCACGGATGGCGGCCAATGCAGCCGTGGCGGAAGGATAGAACTCCATCGCCCATTCGGCCTGCATCGGAGCCAGTGTCCGTTGTAGATGCTTCAAAATCTCAGGCGCATCGTCCACAAAGACCACACGTCGCATCGTCCCCTCCTCCCGGCAGGATCTTCCTCCTCTTCTCATCGGTCAGCCGCGGAATAACCTTGAGTCGGTTCAGAAGAAATCAGCAGGTAGTCGGGGCACACTGATACGTCGTGACAGCTACGGAAGCAGGCAGAGGATGACGGCAGGAGGATCAGTTGCGATCGAGATCCCAACTTACGATGTCGGCGTTTTTCCCTTCACCTCCCGGGACCCCGTCGGCCCCGAAGGAAATGATCTCGAACTCGCCTCCCTGTGTAGACGGAGTCGTGTACTTGTATGGAGCGCCCCAGGGATCGACCGGCACTTTGGGAAGATACCCGCCGGCCTTCCAATTCGGGGCGGCAGGACCTGATGCGGGTCGCTCGACCAAGGCCTTCAAGCCCTGCTCGGTCGTGGGAATATTGCCGTTGTCGAGCTTATACAGTTGAAGGGCACTGTCAATATTCGAAATTTGCGCCTTGGCCGCGGCCCGCTTCGCATCTTCCGTTCGCCCCATCACGCGGGGAATCAACAGCGTCGCCAGGATCGCGAGGATCACCACGACGATCATCACCTCGATGAAGGAAAATCCTCCACAGGATCTCAATCTATTGAGCCGAGTACCGCAAGAATCGGTCACCGTCCCGGTGCAACGAGAGCCTGATCTGTTCGGATCGTAACGCCATCCCATATGCACGCTGCTCCTTCTATCGACAGACCTGGAGGACCTTCTCCCCCGCAGACTCACGTCGGTCGGAAATTGTAACAGGAACTTCGCCCTCACTGTAGCCCAATTCCTTCAGACCTTTCCAACCCGAATCCGCTCAGGGCCGTGCGATCTGAAACAGCATGACACCCGGCTTCAGCTGCGCGCGTGGCAGCACGCTCTGATGCATCCGAAACGTCGGCAGCGATGCCACCGGCGTGATCGCCTGGACGTGCATTCCGGCGGTTCGACATCCGTCCGCTACCGTTGAAGGACCAACGACAAACGCGACGGCGCCCGGCAGAAGCTGCCGGGCTAGTTGCTGCATCCTGGCCGCCACCGCATCAGGTTTGGCATAGAGGCTGAACGGTGTCCACTCGTAGGCGAGATCGTACGTCTTGTTGTTCAGATCTCCGCTCTCCTCGGCACAGGCGATCATGCGCACATGAGAGAGCCAGTCCAATCGTTGTGCGCGGGCCCACAGGTTCCATAACATCTGCGCCTGCCGCTGCGCGAACGCCGGGTGGTCGTAGAGCACGGTGCAGGCGCGCGGGCGGTCGCTTCCGATACAGGTCGTTATTGCCGCGTCGAATCGGCTGATCAACTGATGTCCTGCCCGCCCTACCTGCGCAGCCAACGGGCGATCCTGCTCGATGAGGTCCTGCAGATAGTCCGCGACGAACGGCTGCGTCGGCAATTCACCGATCTCACGTTCATCGTCCGGATAGAGCAGCACCGCACCAAACGCCTCATCCGGATTCACCACCGGCGCAGCCCCTCCGAATACGGCGGTCCAATCGATACCGGGCCGCGCCGCACTGACCATTGGCGGTCCGGCAATGGGGCCCCAGCTATGGCCCAACGGAAGCACCCGGCGGGTGCCTCGATCCACCAACAGGAGCTGCTCCTGCTCAACTGCCACGCCGCGCTCGCAGGGCGCGGCACCCCGCCGATCGAACGGTTGATACGAGAGTCCGGCGGGATCATCCCAACAGGTGGCCTTCAAAATCCGTTGCCCGTGAATCGTCACACAGAGCTTCTGCGTCGCGTCGACATGCCGTCTGGGCGCATCCGGCACCGGAAGCCAGGTCACCATGTGCGACCGTGGGGGATCCATGAACAGGGGAAAGGGATCGCCCCCGCCCGGGATCTGCGGGGAGAAAAAATTGCTGAACAGCCGGTAGGCCGCCTCGGACGGATAGGTGGGGATGCCTCGATACCGCAGCGCTCGTGGGGCTGGCTGTGTCCGGTTCTGATCGTCATACAGCCCACGAATCAATTCAAACAACGCCGACCCGGTGCCGGGCAGCAGCGAGAGAAACAGCTCCACCACCGGCAGAAAGTCGATCTCCTCCCAATGCATGGCTCCCATACATGCCATGAACTGCTTGGAATCAAACGTCCCGTCCGGCAGGAAATAGATCGCATCCTTCCGGTGCCGGATCGTAGCAGCGCCCGTTGCCCCGATGGTGACATCCTGATCGTTGTAGAAGAACCGGACTTCCTCCAGTGGAACCCGCATCGCTTGCGCCGCCATGCCACGAAGATCGTCCGCCCTCAGTCGTTGCCACCCCGGCTTGCGCGATAAGTCCAGGGTCATGGCATTCACCAGGCCACTGGGAGTCAGGCCGACCCACGCCCCCCAGTCAAGATGCACCCTTGCCCGCAGGAGGCGGAGCGCGCCATCGACGGGCCCCCATTCACATTCATGCAAGGGATGACCGTCCGGATCGGTCGCACAAATACGGCGGCCATGGCTTCCATAGACGACGAGATGGCCGGTCGGTTGTTGAGCAACGGATCCCGCCACAGCCGTCAGGTGTGGCAGGTCCGTGAGATTGGAGGGAAAGGTGAGCGTACCAGGACGCCTGAGAATCTCATGTACCAAGGAATCAGGCGGCATTTACTCGCGGATTTGACCGCTCCCGAGCACCACAAATTTTGAACAGGTCAATTCCTCAAGCCCCATCGGCCCTCGTGCGTGGAGCCGTGATGTGCTGATGCCGATTTCCGCCCCCAGGCCGAACTGGTAGCCGTCGTTCAGCCTGGTCGAGGCATTCACGAGTACCGCGCCGGCATCGACCTCGCGCAGAAACCGCATGGCGCGGGCATAGTCCTTGGTCACAATCGCCTCGGTATGCTGGGATCCGTAGGTGGCGATGTGCTCCAACGCTTCGTCCATGTTCTTGACCACTTTGATCGCGAGGACCAGATCCAGAAATTCCCGGCCGAAATCGTCATCAGCGGCCGGCGTCACCTCAGGACAAAGCTGGCAGGTCTTCGCACAACCACGGACGTCCACCTTCGCCGCTGTGAGTTTCTCTACCAGGAGCGGCAGCCAGGTGCGCGCGATACTGTGGTGGACCAACAGGGTCTCCATGGCGTTGCACGTCGACGGCCGCTGCACTTTTGCATTCAAACAGATGCGCTCGGCCACCTCGGGATCGGCATCCACATCGACATAGGTGTGACAGACGCCTTTGTCATGTTTGAGCACCGGGATCGTCGCGTGTTCGGCGATCGTCTTCATCAGCGATTCCCCGCCTCTCGGAATGATGAGATCGATATACCGGTCCTGTTTGAGCAACAGCTGGACGACCTCACGTTCCGCGCGATCGACGAATGTAATTGCGCCCGCCGGCACACCGGCCTTCTCGGCCGATTCACTCAACACCCTGGCAATGGCCACGTTCGAATGCAAGGCTTCGGATCCGCCTCGCAGAATACAGACGTTTCCCGACTTGAGACACAAGGCAGCCGAATCCGCGGTCACATTCGGACGCGCTTCATAAATGATCCCGATGACCCCGATCGGTACGCGCATGCGACCCACTTGCATCCCGTTCGGCCGCGTCCACATTTTCGGCGTATCTCCGAGCGGGTCCGGCAATCGCGCAATGTCACGAATCCCTGCCGCCATCTCCCGGATACGCTCTGCCGTCAGCCGCAAACGATCCCCCAAGGCTTTTCGCTCCGGCGTGGCCTCGAACTGTTCGAGATCCTTCTCGTTCTCGGCCAACAGCTCCGCCTCATGTTCTTCAAGTCCGTCGGCCATGGCCTCCAAGGCCTGATTCTTGACCGCCGTCGGAAGGCTGGAGAGCCGACCGGCCGCTCCCTTGGCCCGTTTGACCAGGGTCGTGACATATTCTTCCGGAGTGAGCACTTCAACGGGAGCTTCCAGCTCCGGAACCGGGGATTCGGTGAGATCTTGTTCCATGTCGTGAATTCCTGCTGCTGGCCGCAGAGAAGCCCGATGCCTCAGCGTAACGGCCGATCAAGATGGTGAACGAAGGCGCGGCGATCTATAGCGGAACAGGATACTGTGGGGTTCGGAGTCGGGTCAAGGGTTGCGAGCAGGACCCGGTGTCGGCGGGACACCCGGAGCAGCCCCATGTGGCCCTGGTTGCATCGGCATTGTGCCGGGAGCCAGGCCCATCATCGGCGGCATCAACATGGACATCGATGAGGGATTGGGATGTTGAAACATCCAGTCGTAATACGTTTTTCGGCCTTCGAAGTGACGGACCGCGAGGGGGAAATCGCGCTCCTTGATCGGTTTCGCTTTGCTCTTGCTCCGGACCCCCATAATACCGCCGGTCGGCGCACGCATATACTCCCAATCCCCGCCGCTCATCGGGTCCTGATAGACCCTCCGCAGATACGGCTTGGGGGTTCGCGTCAACTCCGCCAGCGACTGAGGATAGATTTCAGTGGGCAGGATACGCCCGATTTTCATCGTATTTGAATAAAGGGCAATGGCATTTTGAATTTCGATGCCCTTGGCCATGAGATCGGCTTCTTTCTCGCGCTGAACCATGACGGTCCATTGGCGGGCAGCGGCGGATACGGAGATTCCGATCAACACGATCGAAAACATCAAGGCCAGATAGGTAATCCCGTCATTATTTCTGAGATGACCACGCACCCCCATCACCCGCCTAATTCGGTTGCCCCTCAGCCCCTGGCGCATCCGTGACCGGAATTACTTGCGTGATTTTTGAGGCCACATCCTGGAGCGTAATCTCACTCATCGAGACCGCCTTCACCAACACCTCGCCGGCGATCACTTCGCCGACTTGCACCACGTGCATCTCATCATTCTTCACGACCACGGCCATGTTCTTTTTTTTCTGCGAGCCCCCTCCCACCGCCATAAACCCCACATACCGGAACTGGTTCAATTCCGTCGCAATTCGCAGCCGTTCAATTTCTTCCGGTGTCGGCCCTTTGGGCTCTTCGACCGTCGGCTCCTCCTCGGTCTGCGGTGCTTCCACCACCGGTTCCTCTGCAGGCGACGCAGGCTTGGCAGGACCGCGCCCACGACCGCGACGAGGAGCCGGAGGCGGCGCCACGACCGGCTCCGGCGGAAGGAGACTGGCAAAAATATTGCGCGGAGTCGAAAACGTGGCTTCCCGCTGCCCCTTAATGGCGGCCAGCCGTTCAAGATGCACTTGTAGATTGCCACCGGACGCGGCCGCAGCCGGCGCCTTGCCCACCGTCCGCTGTCCGCTGACATGCGTCAGAGGGACTCGCTCCTGTTCGCTGGAATGGCCGAATTGCCAGACGAGCAACCCGATCCAGAGGACCACGAGGGTCAGCAGCAACAAACCTTGATTTTTGCTGACTCGATTCATATGAGTTACGGAGTCGGGGATTGCAAATGTTCCCCGCGCAGATAGGTCGAAATTCGGATATTAAAGGTCAATTGCTGGTCCTGTACGTTCCCCGATCGAATCAAGTTGAGGTCTTCAATGAACAACAGTTCCTCGGCCGATTCCAGGTTGTGCAGAAAGCGGCGCAAATCCTCATATCGACCGGTCACCGTGCCCTGCAGGACGGCTTTCGTCGCGTCGGGGACGGCGGTCTTCTCTGTCTTGTAGGAGAGAGCCGGCAATGTCACCTGGTCCCGCTTCGCCTCTTCGGTGACACCCAGCGCCAGCGGCGCAAAATCACGGAACAACGGTAACACGGCCCATACCCGTTGGAGATCCGCCTTCGCCTTCTTGGCTTCCTTGTGTCGATTCAACTGTTGGCGGGCTTTGAGCCAGTCGGCCTCAAGCCGCACCTGCTCCTGCTCTGCCGCCCCCAAGACCAGAGCATGAATGCCGTAACTCAGGACACACAGCCCCACCACAAACGCCACCCATGGAAGAATGGGCGCATAGGGTTGCCGCCAGGTCAATTGCAGTCGATCGAGTCCTGGAAACATCATGGGTTGCGATTCCGGTAGCGTAACGAGAGGTCGAACTCGACCAATCCATTTCCCATCACCCGGTGCTGCCCGAGGACCGGTTCCTTGAACTGGGGATGATCCTGAAACGTGACCGTCAAGGTCGTCACGTCTTCCAACGCCCGGGCGGAACCGGTGAGCATGATCGTGGCGTTAGCAGGATCGAGCCGGATGCTGTTAACCGCGATGCGTTGAGGAATGGCACGCTCCAACTCCGTCAAAAAACGGGTCCAGGAAAAACTCCGCTTCTCGATGAGGTGATTGGCAAACTCAATCTCCTTGGGCAGGACTTGCAAGGCGGCCTCAGACAGATCCAGGCCTTCTTGCTGCGCCTCTTTCAACAGGTCCCGGTCCCGGTCCTGCACCTGGTTCAGGGCTGACTCCATGGATTGGACATCCTGCCAGACCAACCAGGCCTGCGAAATATCCCACAGCATCGCCAGACCGATCGCCCCGGCCAACAGCATGATCACCAGCCGGGCCGGAGCCAGGTACCAGCGATACCGGCTGCTCAGATTGATCGCGAATGCGCCGCTGCGTGCCGAGGGCTGCCCGATACGCAAGGCGACATCACGAATCGCCGACACGAAGTTGTCCAACGACATGGCTTATACGACCCCTGCAATCGCCGATAATGCGGCACTCGTCCGCGCCCCCGAGATGGTGCCCCCGCCGTACTGTTGCACGCGGTCCCATTCCAGTTCCTGCACCGGCACGCCCAATCCCTTCTCCAACTGCTGCCGCAACCCGGCGCCCATGGCTTCATCGGCGATCAGCACGGCATGGCTGATGGCCAACTCCGGCGTCTGCTGCTGACAGGCATAGATGGAGTCCGCGCACTCTTGCACGATACGATTAAGCGCCATCTGCTCGGAACCCGACGCCAAGACGCCCACCGAGCCAATCCCGCCCTGGAGTTTCGACCGGAGAAAGACCAACGTCCCATTGTGAAAAATCAACGCCGTGACTCCCCCGTCTGTGGCATTCACCCATAAAAAGTCAGCGGTCGAGCGAGCCGCACGCCCCGTCCCGTGCGCCCATAAGTTGAACAGTCGCAAACTTGCGACATCGACTTCCTGAGGAATCAACCCTGCGGCTTCGCAGACCGCTTCATACTGAGTCAGCACGGCTTCTTGCACCACGACCGCCAGCACGGTACAGGGCCCATCACCGGATCCGCCCGGATCGGACAGCACCTGCGAAAACACTTTGGCCCCGCTGAGGGACAACAGCTGCTCCTGCCCCAATCGCCACCGCACCAACGCATCGCGCTCATCGGAGCTCCAGGGAAGGTCCTGCAATCGTAACACCGCCAGTCGTACGGCCAGATCCGGCAGAATGATGGTCGCGGCGCGCGGGACGCCCGGAGTGGAAGAACGACCGGGGGCTTGAGTGGTTGCCGAACCGGCTATCGCCCGGATATGCGTCTCCAGTTCGTGTGGGGAGATGATGTTTTGTTCCAACGGAGACAAGCGAACGATCCCCTCGGGCAACGCGGACACCACGCACTGGTACCGCGGCCTTCCTCGCCAGTTCCGATGCACCTCCGCCCACGCCAGATCGCGCGCGCCGATTTTCAGGCAGTACTGCGGCCGGCTGGTGATCCAATCCCACATCGGTTATCGCTCTTCGCTAAACGTCACGCGGTTGATTTCGCGAAGCGTCGTCTCGCCGGCCAGCACTTTCTTCACAGCGGATTGCCGCAATGTGATCATGCCGTCCGTGACCGCGCGGTACCGGATCTCCGACAGGGCGCGATCGGCCAGAATCATTTCCTTGATCTCGTCGGTCAGGTCGAGGAATTCAGTAATACACTTGCGGCCCCGATAGCCGGTGTCGTGGCATTCCGAACACCCTTTCCCCTCATAGAACGGCGCGCTCTTGAACTCATCGTAGTCGAGGCCGGACTCCTCAGCGAGCGCCTGGTCAAGCACGACCTGATGCCGGCAATCGGGACAAATCACCCGAATCAGCCGTTGGGCCAGGACGCAGGTCAACGCCGCCAGAAAGTTGTAGGAATCGATGCCCATCGAGGCGAAACGTCCGATCACATCGAACACGTTATTGGCGTGCACCGTCGTCAACACCAAGTGACCGGTCAAGGCCGATTGAATGGCGATCTGCGCCGTTTCCGCATCACGAATTTCACCGACCATGATCTTGTCCGGATCGTGTCGCAGAATCGACCGCAACCCACGGGCGAACGTCAGGCCCTTCTTTTCGTTCACCGGGATTTGCACGACCCCCGGCAACTGATACTCCACCGGATCTTCGATGGTGATCAGTTTATCTTCCTGAATGTTCATTTCGCTGATCGCGGCGTAGAGCGTCGTGGTCTTTCCGCTTCCGGTCGGACCGGTCACGAGCACCATCCCGTAGGGTCTCGTAATGGCGCGACGGAACCGCTTGAGGTCCTCCGGGTTGAAACCCAGACGATCCAGTCTCAGCGTCGACACGCCCGTGGTAATCGCCTCGCGGTCCAGAATTCGGATCACGACGGATTCCCCGAATACGCTCGGCAAAATCGACACCCGGAAATCGACCGTCTTCCGGTCCAGCCGCATGCGAAAGCTGCCGTCCTGCGGGACGCGCCGTTCGGCGATATCGAGGTCGGACATGACCTTGAGGCGGGACACCAACGGTGGGTGCAGCTTCACGTCGAGCGGATCCATCGCCGAGACCAGAATACCGTCCACGCGAAACTTGACCGTGGTGGCCCGATCCGTCGCCTCAATGTGAATATCGCTGGCCCGTCGCTGCATGGCGCTCAACATGATCGTGTCGAGAAGTTTGACCACCGGGCTCTGATCTTCGCCGAAATGATCGACGGTCAAGACCTCTTCGCCCCGTTCGTCCTCCTTCACCAGGACCGACCGGTATTCCGCCTCTAATTCACGCAATGCCTGACTGGACCCTTCGCTCCGTTCCAACGCCGATTGGATGGCGCTTCGCGAGCTCACCACATAGTGGAGCGGACGATTGAGCAGAATCTCCAATTCATCCAGCGCCAGGAGGTTCTGCGGATCGGAAATCGCTATCGTCAACGCGCCGGCCTCGTCCTTCACCGGCACGAAAGGATGACGCCGCATCAACTTGACGGAAATCGTGTGATAAAACTCGGAGTCCACGCGGAACCCGGTGAGCGCGTCATAGGGCAAGCCATACTGAGCGGCCAATGCCTGCGCCAGTTGCGCCTCGGAAATGGTGCCTTCTTCGACGAGCGTCTGGCCCAAGGCGGTGGTGCTGCCTCCCAAACGGGCAACGACCTGATCCACGGTTCGTCTCGGCAAAATGCCCTCGCGCACCATCACATCGGCGAGTGACGGGCGAGTGAGATGGCGTTGCATCAGCATATTCAGTCCCTCCGACCTCGGCACGGGTCACGACGCGTCGGGCACTGGGTCCCGCCGTATCGTCGGATTATTGAATCGTCCCGGCCATCTGGAAAATCGGCAAATACATAATGATGACGATGCCCCCGACCAGGAGCCCCATCACCAGCAACAACACCGGCTCAATCCAGGTGGTCAGCGCACTGAGCCGCACATCCAGATCCCCTTCATAAAACTCGGCCACGTCACGCAACATCGGTTCCAGCGAGCCCGTCTCTTCACCCACCGATAACATTTCAATCGCGAGTTTGGGCAGGATCTGGGGGCGCTCGATTGCGGCCGCCAGCGTGCTGCCTTCACGGATTTCGTTCACCGCCGACACCAACCCGCGGGACACGAAGCGGTTGGAAACCGCACCACGCGCGATTTCAAGCGCTTCCACTAAGGGCGTGCCGCCGGCTAAGACCGTGGCCAGCGTGCGGGTCAATTGGATCGTGTGATGCTCCACAAGAATCATTCCGAGTAGCGGCAATTTCAACAGGCTCCTGTCCACGGACAAGCGACCGGCGGAGGTTTGATACCACGCCCGTCCCATCACCACCGCCACCACCGCCACGATCGCCACCGGAATCAATTGCGCCTGCCCCATATGGATCACCGAAATGAGCATGCGGGTGGCCGTCGGCAAATTGGCGGATGATTCACCATACACCGAGATGAATGTCGGCATCACGTAACTCAGCAGAAATCCCACCACCGCCACGCCGACCACCACGAGAAAGGCCGGATAGGCGAGCGCCTTGGTGACTTTCTGGCGAAGGCCGATCATCAGCTTCAAATACGCAATGTAGCGCTGCAACACCTCCGCCAGATTCCCGGACTGCTCACCGGCACGAATGGTGGCGAGATACAGATCCGAGAAATAGCTGGAATGCTTGCCCAAGGCTTCGGAGGCCGACGCCCCGCCACGAATATCCTGCCGGACGGCTTTTAACGCTTCTCGAAACGGAGCGCGTTGGGTGCGATCGATGAGCAGATCCCAGACCCGCAAGACCGGCAGCCCCGCTTTGATCAGGGCCAACAACTCCTGATTGAACACGAGGAAATCTTGAAGGGGAAGCTTTCCCCAACGGCCTGCCGCCAGACCCGGCACACCGAATCCCGCTCCCCGCCTGGAGAGACGGAACACCAACAGGCCGTCGGACTCGAGCTTGGCTCGCACCAAGTGCTCATCTTCGCCTTCGATGTGTCCCTCGAAGGTCGTGCCGTCTGCGCGAGCCGCTCTGTATGCGAATACCGCCATGAGTTCATTCGGATGGACACATCACGCGTTGCCCCGGTCTCTATCGGACGAGGGTTTTCAGCGAGACCGGTTGCATAACCGCCTGCTGCAGCCGGGGCTCCGGCAAACGGAGCGTCCGTCCAGCAACAATGAGATTCGTCGGCAAACCATTGAGTGATTTCAGCGCTTCCAGGCTGACTTTGTGCCGGTGCGCCAGTCGCCACAACGTATCCCCCCCCTGCACGACAATCGTCCTGACCGGCTCCGCGGCGGACGGGGTCGGCATCACGATCGGTGACGCCTGAGGAACGTCTGAGACCGGAGCAGCCTCACCATCGGCAGGGGTAGATTGTGGAACCGCCTCCCCGCCATCCTCAAGCGGCTTCACGGCCGACTGTTCCTGTGTCTCCGCAGGGGCAGGCACCACTTCGTCCTGGCCGGATGACGCACGCTTCCGTTGAAGGCGAACCCCGACCGGTGGGTGCTGAGCCCGGCTGTGGAGCGGAGCCATCGTCTGCGCTACCCGCTCCCGTTCGGTACGTGCGGATGCTAACTCTTCGCGCTGCAATTCGATGACTTGGCGGGCATCCGCCAACCGCCGCTCGGTCTCCCGCAACATGCCCTGTAGTTGCGCCCGCGCCACTTGGGCATCCGCTAATTCCTTTCGCTGCTCCTCAAGTTCCGTGCGCAATTCGGACGCCGTGCGCTGCGCTTCACGCACCGCCGTCTTGAGGGAGTCCGCCGTGACCTGGAGATCGGTGGGGGTCGATTCCGGACTTGGCGTCACCCGTGCGCACCCTCCCCAGAACAACAGACTCAGCATTGCCACTATCGAGCACCCGAATCGCACGCCCACGACCGTCCGCCAAACAGGACCCGCTTGTTGGATCATGGTATTCATTGCCTTACCATTGGTTGTAGGGAACTCCGTTGGTGCCGACCAAATCGGACCCGGAAAACACATCGACCATGCCGCCCTCCCCCTCGTCGACCATTTCCTGCCACGTCGTGGTGGAGCCGGTCAACGGATCGGTCGGCACCCGCCGAAGATAGCCGGCCGACACCAACGCCTCGATGGTCTCGGGGTACTTCCCTTTATCGGCACGGTGCTGGTCGATCACATCGCGCAACGAAAATAAATCCTGGCGCAGCGCTCCTTCTTTCGCCTTGATGATCGCCGCATGGTAGGACGGCACGGCCAACGTGGCCAGAATTCCAACGATCGTCACCACAATCATCAGCTCGATAATCGTGAACCCATGCGGTGACGAGAACGCCCATGTGCGCTTACCAGTCTCGGTATTTCGTGCCATCCAGTGCCAACTCTTGACTATGAGTCGTAACATCGTACACATCTTCTCCGCACCAGTCCTTCACACTGGCGGGATCTCGATAACAACGCAGGCGCCAGTCGGCGGCTCCGGTCATGGGATCCAGGGGAATCGATCGCAAGTATCGCTTGATCGTCGTCCCGCGCACCGTCGCCTGCTCCCCCGTCAGCTTCACTCCCAACAATACATCCAGGGATTTCGGGTAGCCATAGGGCCCGGTGACGTCTTTACAGCTCAACTTGTTCTTGACACAGGCCGGCCCCGTCAGGGTATCCCCGTCACGCGACCATTCCAGGTGAAAGGTATCGATCGCGGCCCGGATCACCCTCAAGTTCTGCCGCAGTTCGATCTCTTTCGTCCGCTTGGTCGAAACCTTGGTGAACGGCAGGGCGACTGAGGCGAGGATGGTGAGAATGGTCAGGGTGACGAGCAGTTCAAGCAACGTGACGCCGGACTGTTTCACCGCACTCTCACCACTCCCACGGCTTCACCGGTTCCCTCCGGACTGTCGAGATCGTCATGCTTGGCCATCTGCAGGCGCAGCGACGACACTCCCGGAGATTTGGCGAGAAACGTCAATCGCAACAGGCGCCCCTCATCTTTTGTGGCGCTTGCGGACCGATGCAGGCGCAATTCGATCAGGCCCTCGGTAGAGGATGGCGTCGCCGTTACTGCAGCTTTACCGGCTTCGGTCCCCAACACCTCGCCAAGGGTGGCATCCCGAAACTCAAGAATCTTCGGATCGAATTCCAGCGTAAAGGTCTCGGTATCCAACCCGCGGGCCTGTGTCGCCAACACGTCCACCCGTAATTCCTTATTCATTTGAGCCGTGACGTCTGCAGGCTGGAGCGCCAGCTGAAGTTCGAGCGGAACAAGATCGGCGCTCGCCACCGCCCCCTTGGAATGTTTCGAGGCCCCTTTTTCTGCGAGCTTGCCGGAACCGCTCAACGTGGACAGTCGCGCCGAAATCTTTTTCGGCTGCATGGCGAACAGAGGCGACGTGGAGTAGACGGATTCCGTTCCGGACCAGAATGCCTGCCCCTGCGGACCCGGAAGCCGCAACGAATTCACGATATGCGGGGTGATCGTCAGAATCACTTCCGTCGTCACCCGTTGAGTCTTGAATGAACTCAACAGATTGCCCAGGAACGGAATGTCACCGAGCCAGGGTATCGTCACCTTGGTTCGACGATCTTCTTCCTGCAGCAGTCCTCCCAGAACGATGGTTTCGCCGTCGCGCACATTCAACATCGTCTCGGCGGACCGGTTGCCGAACTTGAATTGTGTGATCGGGGGGGATTGCTGCAACAAGACGACATCGCCCAGGCGAATCACCTCGATCTTCATTTTCAACGCGAGTTCGTTTGCCAGGTGGATGTTCGGTTCAACCGTCAACTTGACGCCGGTGTCGCGAAACTCGATCGATGTCACGGTTGACGTCGTCGGAACGGCGCCCGTTGCGGCCTGCCCGGGCAACACGTTCGTGGTGGAGAGCAGGATCGGTTGCTTGTCCCCGATATTGACCTCGGCCTTCTTGTTGTTCAGCACACGCACTTTCGGTGCCGCCAGAGTCTTGGCGTCTGTGACTTGCTTGAAAAAATCCAATTGCACATTGGTGGGAAGTTTGAACAGATAGCTGTCCTGTCCCAGGCTGGCCAGGTTCCGATACGTGAACTGTTGCGCGATATCCCCGGCAATCGCTCCCGTAAATCCGGGCGGGATCAGCGCCGCACCGATTTGTTTGGGATAAGACAATCCATAGGTCTGATCGACGGTGCGATTTACTTCCAGCACTTCCACGTCGAAGAGGACCTCTGAATCTTCACGATCGTTCGCCTGGATAATTTTCTCCGCCAATTCCACCTTTTCCGGCTGGTCCCGAATAACAATGGTATTCAGCGCTTCATTGCCATGAATGTGCTTCACATCCAGCATGGACTTCAGCAGCGCCACCATGTCCTTCGCCTTCGCGGACGATAGGTAGAATGTCCGGATCATGAGGTCCTGATACTGTTCCTGCTTCTGTTTGGTGTTGGGGCTGATGATATAGAGCGTGGGGCCGGCCTTCTGGGCAAACAGACTGTTGCTGTTCAAAACCAGCGACAAAGCCTCATCGAACGGCTTGTCCTCCAACGAGATGGTGACGGGATCGTTGCGCACATCCTTGTCGAACACAAAATTGACATGCGCCGCCTTCCCTAATGCCTCTACCACTTCCTTCAGCCCGGCATTGCGGAATTGCAACGTCACCGGCTGCTTCTGCCGGTCGTCGCGATCCACGGCATGCTGTTCTGCCGAGAGCCTGGCCACGCCCTCCAGCGCTTCTTTATAGGTGGGATCGAGTTCCACGGCCCGCATATATACCGCCATGGCCTCACTCGTCCGACCCAATTGCGCCAGACGCTCTGCCTCGCGATACCGCTCACGCGCTTCCTTGAGTCGCAAGGCTTCGGTCAATCCGGCCTCGTGTTCCTTGCTTGTCGGCTCGATCGTCAGGGCGCGTTTAAATTCTTCGGCGGCCTGATCGAACTGGTGGTCCTTCAGCAGCTGTCGGCCCCGCTCATCATGCGCCGCGGCTGCGCGCTCCCGGGCTACCGAGTATTTGTTTTGCAGTGACGGCTCAAACGGATCATCCTTGAGCGCCTGTCGATAGGCGACACTGGCCTCTTCCCAGTTTCCAGCCGCGAGATGCTGATCGCCGCGTTTGACGTCAGGAGAAACAAACGTGCCACAACCGGTGATCAGGAGACCACACATAATCCAGGCCGTCGAGCTCAGAACCCGACAGCACCCATGGTCTCTCGTCTCAACGTGTGTCGTGCGGAAGGATGAACGCATAGATCGGATCAACAAGATGGCAACCTCTTTGGTATATCAAACTGACACAGACGCGACAATCAGTTTCTCGCTTTGGACGGCAAGTGCCATGCCATCGTCCCGCACCTCTTTCGGCAGATCTGTGACGAGGCATTAGTCGGTCAGCACATGGAGCCGGCGGAAGGGACTGCGAGGCCGGACGATTAGTCCGGCCTCAGGGAGAGAGAAGGATCACCAGTAGAATTTCGGCAGACACTCGGGAGCGCGGGTGAAAAGTCTCCGTCTGATGATGTCGACGCAGCCTAGAGCCTCCAATACTTGACCGATCCAGGCAAACTGTCCGGGCTCAGCACACTCTTCACGTCGACCACCACATTATTCCGCTGCTTGCGCAAGGGCTTCAGCAGTTCTGAAACGCTCATCTGCATGTACTCTCGATGAGCCACGGCCAACACGATTCCGTCCAGTTGTTTGAGCTGATCCCAAGGCGAAAGGCGCAGGCCATACTCCCCCACCGCCTCTTCCGGTTCCGCTAGCGGATCGTGCACCACGACCTGAATGCCATATTCTTTCAGTTCGTTCACAATATCCGGCACTCGGCTGTTCCGTAAATCAGGAACATTTTCCTTGAAGGTCAGTCCCAGGACGCCGACGCGTAAGTCACTGACGGGTCGTTCTACCTGGCTCAACAGCTTCACGGTCTGTTCGGCCACATACTTGCCCATGCTGTTGTTGATGCGTCGGCCGGCCAGAATCACCTCAGGATGATATCCCACGGATTCCGCCTTAGCGGTCAGATAGTAGGGATCGACTCCGATGCAGTGCCCCCCGACCAGGCCTGGGCTGAATTTGAGGAAATTCCACTTGGTTCCCGCCGCCTCCAGAACGGATCTGGTATCGATTCCCAAGCGATGGAAAATCAGCGCCAGCTCGTTCATCAGCGCGATATTCAGATCTCGTTGGGTGTTTTCGATCACCTTCGCCGCTTCAGCCACCTTGATACTGGAAGCCCGATGAATTCCGGCCTTCACCACCATGGCATATGTCTGCGCGACAATCTCCAGGGACTCCTCATCCTGGGCCGAAACGACTTTGATGATTCGTTCCAGCGTATGTTCCTTGTCTCCCGGATTGATGCGCTCGGGCGAATATCCGATTTTGAAATCAATGCCGCTCTTCATTCCGGATGCTTTCTCAAGTATCGGTAGGCAGTCTTCCTCTGTCGCACCGGGGTACACCGTTGACTCATAGACAACGATGGCTCCGGGAGAGAGATTGGAACCGATCAGTTCCGACGCCTTTTTCAAGGCGGTCAGATCCGGCTGGAGCGCCTCGTTAATAGGGGTCGGGACGGCGACAATGATAAAATCGGCGGCTTTGAGATCACTGGGCTCGGAAGTGTACCGAACGCGACTGGCCTTTAAATCTTTGGATGACACCTCTCCGGTCCGATCAATTCCTTTGCGCAGCTCATCGACCTTGGCCCTATTGATATCAAACCCGATCACCGGTGCAGATTTACCAAACGCCACCGCGATCGGCAATCCCACATACCCCAACCCCACGACTGCAATCTGCCGCTGCATCTTCCTTTTAGCCATTGGCTTCTCCTCATCCGTAAGCACACTATCATTACACCGCACAAATATCTTAGTGTTTTGGACAACAAAAGTCGCCCTTTCTAATGGCTTGGTAAATTGCCATGGAGACCATTCTATTCTGTTCGGCCGTAGGGTGTTTGTCCTTCTGAATAAAGTATTCTTCGACTTGTCTTCCTTTCAGAATAGCTTCCTTCCTAACCAGAACTTTCGACGATATGTAAGGAACGCGTTGCTCTTCAAGAATTTTGCGCAAAAAGTATTCGCGCCATGAATCCTGCTCGCGTTCCATTTCGTCCTGCGAACTAAAAATGACAAAAAGAAATGGAACTTCTTTGCCCTTCAAATGGCGTACCATTTCTTTTGTTATAAGTTCTCCAACTGTCTCTGTCTTCTCTTTTTGAACATTGTCCAAATACTCGACTAGCTTTCTAGGAGCACTATTGGAATGCAGCCAAAGACGGTACAGGTAAGATACTATGTCAATAGGATGTTCATGCAGATACTGGCCTACATCGGAATTAATAGGGACCCCTTGCAGACGAAGTCTATTTTCGCCAATATCAAAAAATGGCTTCTGCCCTATTCTAAAACTCATAAGACTTCTATCGAGATCGTCAGTGAAAATTCCAACAACCACAACAGGATTTCCATAGAGGTGCACTGATTCTCTGAGGAGGAGCCAGATTTGATCAATTCCATAACCGCCTACACCATAGTTAAGCAGATAATGTTCCTTTGAAAAAGTCGTATCTCCATTCAGTATCTGGTGAAAGCATTCTTGAGAGGCGGCTGAGGCACATTGAGCAAAAGAGTCGCCGTACAGAAGTACCGGGTTTCTCTGACCTACCTCTCCCGTTTCATTATGAAGGTAGGTTTCTCTCGAAAAAGATCCTACCCAACCCAACAGCGGGTGCGGAGTTGCAGGAGGTTTGTACTCACCTCCCCATAGATGGTAAAGCTTCCAAAAACTGTCCTCGTAGGTGCTTGCAAAGTGGTAAGGTTGCCGAAATCTAGCAAGGAGGGGTGACTCTGAGAATAAAAGGAGTCTAAAACCGTATTCCGATACCACCAGCGTTATCAGGATGGAGATAAATACCAGTAGCAGGTTCCCCCACATTTGCCTTCTCATTCAAACACTTTTTCTTTAACACAATAAGACAATGAGCAAATGTACATTTGCTCGCCATCATCTACAAAAATCGATACGTCGTCAGTAAACACTGTCGCTCCCAGGCGGATGCCCAAAAAAGAATGGCAGAATATCACCATTTCGTCAATGATTTCACACTAGCCCGCATTATTCACTACCGATGGTCAAAAGGGTACATGGAAGCCATTCTGGTGAGCAGACGACTCATGTGTCCCCTGTCGCGGTAGCTGATTGCGGCGAAGGTGCCCCACGCTCCCATGTTGGGAGGAGCCAGGTGGTCATCGCACGTACTGAGCGGAAGATTGACGGCACACGTCTCCTTCCCTAAGCTCCCCGTAGATCGAGACAGTCAATAGGAGAACTTTTTGGCAGAATGACGTTGGCCCCGTTTCGAGACAGCTTTTAACCAGAGCAGACGACGTCGTCGACGATCCATTCTTCCTGACGTTGGCTCACGAACTCGCTCGGCGTCAGGTGGCCGAGAGAGCTATGCGGGCGGCGTGTGTTGTAGTCAAGCCGCCACGCGTCCAGGACGGCTTGGGCTTCGGCCAGTGAGGCGAACTGATGCACGTTCAAGCACTCGTCACGCAGCCGCCCGTTGAATGATTCAATGAAGGCATTTTCCACCGGTTTGCCCGGTCGAATGAAGTCGAGCTGGATGCCTCGCCGATAGGCCCAGTCTTCCAGTGCGCGCGATTGGAATTCGGTCCCATGATCGACCGTGATCGAACTTGGCCCCGCCGCCTCGCCCAGGACGCGATCGAGGAGCTGGCCGACAATCTCCCCGGACATCCGCCCCCTCGCCTCCACGACGGGACTGGAGCGACTCCAGTGATCGACGACCGTCAAGATTCGAAACGGCCGTCCGTCGGCGAGCGTATCATGGACAAAATCCATACTCCAACGCTCGCGGGGACCGGTCGGCATCGGCGCGGGGCCGCGATGCAACGCCATGTGCTTGCGCCGCCGCACCCGCATCCGCAACTACAAGCCGTCCAGGCGGTACAACCGACGGACGCGCTTCCGGTTCACGAGCCAGCCCTCTCGTCGTAGCAACACCCAGATCCGCTGCTAGCCAAAGCGCGGTCCAGCCTGGGCGAAATCTCGAATGCGCAGACGGAGCGCCGATTGATCTTTTGCTCGCCTCCGGCGATACCACGCGGCCCGACCGAACTGTGCCAGGCGACAGGCCCGCAGGCAACTGACCTGAAACGTGTCCTGAAACCACGCAGCCAGTTCTCGACGGCGTGCGGGCCTTAAACTTTTTTTCGGAGCGCCTCCGAAAGCATGTGCTTATCGAGGGAGAGATCGGCCACCAGCCGTTTGAGCCGGGCGTTCTCTTCTTCCACCTGGCGCAGCCGGCGGAGTTCGCTCACGCCCAGATGCGCGAACTTCTTTTTCCAGGCGTAGAAGGTTTGTTCGGCGATGCCCAGTTGCCGACTGACGTCCCCAATCGGGGTTCCACTCTCGGCTTGCCGAAGGGCATAGACGATTTGCTCTTCCGGGAACTTTGACCGCTTCATCGATCCACTCCTTTCGTCGAGGACCGTCGAAGCCGCCATTCTACTCTCGTTTTAGATTGCCGTCGTTTTCCGGGGAGACGTCACTTGACGGGGGAGCTTACAGCCGCACTTGGCTTTCCACTTGTAGTAGGTCGCGGAACTGATGCCGTGCTGCCGCCAAAACTCATTAACCGGGCGCCCCGCATCGGCTTCTTTGAGGATCGACACGATTTGCGTTTCGGTGAACTTCGACTGGCGCATGGGAACCTCCTGGCTAGGATGACGATTGTGCCAGAATGTTTTCCCTATGGCTGTCTCAATGGGGGGCTTACGTAATCACCGCTACATGAATGTCGAAAAAAAGAATGGCAGAATATCTCCCATCCGTCAACGATTTCTGGAGACAAAGAGAAGATAGTGAGAGTACCGTCCGGCGTAAACCATCGACTGAATCTCAGCGTTTGGGTTGATTTGCAGGTGACTCAGCAGATATACCTTTAGTGCCTCGCTTTCATGAAACCGGAGGCGGCCGGACTAGCATGCACCAACCAGGCTCGATCCTGAGCGCAACCATGACACCACCTATGATCGAAGCAGCATGAGATCTTCATCTGGAGAGCACTATCTTGCTCTCGACCACGTCAGAGCACTGGCAGCCCTTCTGGTCTTCACGTGGCACTTTACGCACGCGTCGACCGGGTTTCCGATCACCTTTGACTACTCCCCCCTCCTGTTCCCGTTGTCTGTGCTAGATGAAGGGCATACAGGCGTTGCCCTTTTTATGACCCTTAGCGGCTACTTGTTCGCAAAATTGCTTCAGGGAAAAACTATCGACTACAAGGCATTTCTTTGGAACCGAGCCATCCGCCTACTGCCGTTGCTTGCTGTCGTGCTTCTCGCTAATGGGGCGTATTTAGTGATTAGAGGGAAAACTACTCTCGTTGATTATGCGCACACTATTGCAGAAGGCCTCATCTTCCCCTCGCTACCTAATGGAGGATGGTCAATCACCGTTGAATTTCACTACTATTTGATTTTGCCCCTATTCCTTTACATGGTTAGGAAATCGAAGTGGTTACCAGTTTCTATCATTCTCAGCTCCATAATTGTGCGCACCTTGGCATATGGGAAGGCAGGAGAGGTCCAATCCTTGGCCTACTGGACTATTGTCGGTCGCATAGATCAGTTCGCCCTGGGCATGCTAGCATTTCAGCTGCGATCATTCGCTGCCAAACGCCACGGTTTCGTAGCTTTCTACCTCATCTCGTTTTTGCTGTTCTACTGGTATTTTGATACTCAGGGGGGCTTTATGGCAGCCCCTTCTTACCCCTCCCCCAGTCGGCTTTGGATAATTCTTCCGACGGTCGAGGGACTCAGCTATGCGGTAGGTATCGCATGGTACGACAGCTCATTTTCTCCATCGAACGAGGGCTTTTCAAGATATGTGGGGTATGCGGGTGCCTACTCCTACTCGATCTATCTTCTGCACTACAACGTGGTTTTTCGCGCCGCCAGATTCATCAACGACCACATCATGGACCTGTCCAATTTCTATTTGGCCTGTGCATGGTCGGCTGTCTGCTTTCTAGCAATGATACCCATTGGCTATCTCAGCTTTCGGTTCATCGAACTTCCGTTTCTTAAACACAGGAAGCGGTATGTAAATTCCTCCTCCAAAAACGTGATATTAAACGAAAACGGCCCCCGGTCTGGTCCGGCCGTGAAAACTAGACCACGCAGGGCAAAACATTCGCCGACTGGGGCCACGCTTGGAATCCATGATCGGTAAGCCTCAGACGCGTCTAGCACCCTAGTCCACGGGCGATCGGCTGCTGAACAATGCGACTTAGCGACAATTTCGCAGAAATAGGTCGACCAAAATTGAATTATGAATTCACCATTTTGTCCTATAGTGTTCTCTAAACCAAACAGGCCAAACACTCAGTTTGCATTAGGCGCGGATACGCTTGACTCACTTCGTTAAGATCAAACATGAAATTATCAAATGGTTGGCAAGCCTATACCCTCTGATGTAACGTAGGCAAACGCTGCAGGCACTGTTCTTGCGTATACAGAGTCTGATGGAACGAGATGGCCACCTTACCAACCAATACCGTTTTGGCTGCCTACAAGGGGATAACCATGCACCGCAACTCACGTACCAAGGCCTTCAAGAAATTGACGACAATCGTGTCCGCGATGACACTATGCTTAGGAGTGATTGCTGCTCCTCAGACGTACGGAGCAGGCGTATGGACGAATGAGCCAGCCGGGGCTAACGTGGTCCTGGATTGCCCTTTTAACAGTGTACAGGGATGCGGGATTCTTGACGCATACTCAACGTCTCAGATTACCTCAGATTCATCGGCCCCCATCTCGCCGGGTAGTGTCGTGAAATCAACTCTGTATGCCGGAAATTCAGGCGGCGGGATGCAGCTCAACTATGTGACACCACAAGCCTATCGAGAGATGTATGTCGGACTGATGTGGAGAACCAATTCGCAATTCCAGGGGCGTCAGGTGGGAAACAAAACGTTCTTCGTGCGCGGGCCACAGAATAATAACGTCTTTTTGTTCAACAACGCTGCACTGAATAACGGCACTGGCTTAATGATATTTAGTCATAACAGTGCAAACCTCGATAATAGTCACGCCTGCGCTCTGGACATTGGACTAGCTTGCTACCCGAATGTAGGACCAGGAGTTCTCAATGTTGGTGTGTGGACCAAACTAGAGGCCTACATAAAGGCTAGCACGACGAACACCTCACGAGATGGGATTGTCAGATGGTGGGTCAACGGCGTACCCGCTGGTAATTACACAAATATGAATGTAGCCTCGCTCGGCCTAAACGAATGGGTTTGGTCTGAAACCTGGGACGGCACAGTCAACCCCGCACCGTCTGTGGACTGGAGTCATTTCATTGACCATCTGCATATTTCCATTCCTGGGGGAGGCAGCACTGACCAACCTCCAGGACCACCACAGACGCCATCATTAAGAAGTGTTACCACCCCCTAAGTGAACTACCAACCTCGGCGCGTTTAGGCATCAAGCCAGATCAGACGGCTTTGACTGTTTTCAGCAGCACATCGAGCGCCTGAATGGTTGCCAGGTGATGCCCTAGAAAGATTTGAGCTCGCCTAGGCAATCGCTTTAGCCATGTACGCTGATGGAAATCAAGTCGCACGATCTCGAACCGAGCTTGGGAATAATAATTATAGTGGCTGAGTTCTGTCGTTCCATCCACCGTGAAATAATCAAATGTCCGTTCCGTGAAGAACTTTACGTGCGTGGGATCCTGAAAGGCTCCAGCGGAGTTGTAGTATGGGACCTGGATATGCACCACTCCTCCGGGTTTCGTCACTCGCCATAACTCCTCCATTACGTGAATCGTGTCATGGAGGTGCTCGAGAATATTGTGTAGTGCACAGGCATCAACACTGGAATCTGCAAAAGGCCAGTAATCTTTGGCAAGGTCACACACGACACTCACTCCTGGCTGAGGACTGATATCTACCCCTTTGTGTCCTGGAAGAATTGACTTTCCACAGCCCAAATGCAGTTTTATCTCTTTCACAAGATACCTCTCTAGATGTTAGGCACAGAGAAAGCTGGGGAGAGAGCTTACTATTGGTGGGGGCAGGATGGCATGCAGAGCTCGCCACAAACCCGAACAACATCTGAAAGGAGACGGGACTCTCCGCTACAACGCTCAGCATAACGCCTCCCAGACTCTGCTGTTTTACGACGCAAGGCATCATCGGTCCACACTTGTGTGATGGCAACCGCCAAGGCTTCTGGATTTTTTGGTGCCACGAGGACCGCCTCGTCTCTCAACATACCCCTAGTGGCCAATCCCTCGGTGACGATGACACATTTTTTCATCGCCATCGCCATGAGATACAAACTTAGACCCGGCGCATACATCGTACTGGGTAATAACGGCACCACCACGATCTTTGCGCGACGGATATGCTCGACCCAACTTTGCTCCCCCTCATTTTTTGCTGCTGTCAAATTCCTTGGCAGGTTCGAAAGATCCACATCGGTGGCCGACCGCTTGAGCAAGGCGGTTTCTTCGTATAGAAGAAGCCCCGGATAGTCAACCCTGCGCATGGCTTCGATAAAAGTTGGGAAATCTCGGTAACTTCGGCCCGCGGTAAAGATATATTCCTCGACTTCAGAGGACCAATCCTCAGGTGAGAGCTTTTCCCAATAGTTCACCTTGAACGGGACAAACACACACTTGGAGGGAGGAATGCCATAAATTTTCTCGTATTCACTCGTATCCTTGAAATGCAGGATGAACCGATCGACTCTCCGCAACAGTATCCCCTTCAGCCACGCGATGATCGACTGCTTCCAACCCTGAGGACGCGAAAGGATAAAATCCACTGCCACAAGTTTGCACGCACTAAAAGGCCACACCCACCGCATCATGCAGAATCCGACAACCCGCCATGTGCCCCCGGTCAACACCAAGACGTCCTTTCTTTGGGCCCGAAAGAACAGAGAGACACCGTTCCAAAACGTTTCCTTCTCTCCTACAAATTGACTCACTGCTTTGAATTGGCCAGATACCACCCCATCGAGCCGGCGCAGATTGGAAAGCATTCTCAGAACCTTGTGACTTGTCATATCCTCACATCCAAAATCACGCCTCAGTAGACTGGTCAGGTTGACTATTTAAGCTCACCCCTAGCTCCTAAATGTCCTGCCCCACCCTTTCCGTCCAAACCCTAGGAATCCAAGTATCTCGATCGCCAACCGCCATGGCAAAAACACCGCGATATAAGGAATTCCAGCTAATGTTTTTAACGGTGACTGCGTGTGCATCGCGCCCAGAAGGAAGTACCCACCCAATGATCCAAGCACTGCCAGCGACCAAGGAAGAAGAAATCCCCATACTGGCTCCTGACTCAGAAAGAGGCTGCAGACGAGGGCGAAGAGGGTCATGGAGGCCTGACTCGAATAGTTTGGAGCGGCCAAGGTCACGGCCCCGTCAATTAAATTGGCTTTCCCGCGCGACAAACCCTGCAAGAAAAGACGTCTCGCCCCATTAGTCATCACCGCATACTTGCCCGTCGCCCATCGCAATCTCTGGCGCGAAGCCTGCTTGAGCCCTTTAGACTCCCTGGCAAAGACACGAGCCAAGGGGTTGAAATGAATCACGACGTCATTTAGCAGCAGTGACACCGAAAACTCCCAATCTTCGGCAACCGAGAACGCGGACCACCCATGCTGATCCACAACGGATCGACTCAAGCACATCCCTGTTCCGCTCAACATGGCGGAACAGCCGATTGCCTCCTTTCCTCCATAAAACAGGAAGTTTCGCAGGACACTCGTGACCGCAATCACACGGGTAAACGGGGTTTCCCATGGATTGGAGAGGTAATTGTATCCCTGCTGGACTTCATGTCCTTTTGCAAGAGCATCGTCAAAGGCTTCTAACAGCCGGGAATCTGCAAGACAATCTGCATCAACGATGACCAACGCACCGAAGACCACACCTTCTTTCCGTAACACCTGCATCGCCCAGGACATGGCTGCACCCTTTCCACCAGGCCCTTCATTGCGTTCCAGACACTGAGCACCACCGGCCCGCGCGACCCTTGCCGTGTCGTCAGCACAACGATCCGCAATCACCACGATATGAACGAGGTCCTTGGGATACTGGAGTGCTGACAAACTCTGCAGAGTCTCCGGCAACCCATCTTCTTCATTGTGGGCAGGAATTAGAATCAGAAAACGAGTCGTGTGCGCTCTTCTTTGGTCGGAGGGAGAAGTCTTATATAAGATCGCGAGAATCGCATGGCCCCATTGGTAGAGGGAGAAAAACGATATCACTCCCAACACAATGAGGCAGATGATACCAAATAGATTTGTCATGGTGTCAGCTTACCGGGTTGCTGTTTGAAACAACATTGCCTAATACCTTCCTATACAGTCCTACTGTTTTTTCGGCCATAGTACGCGCATTGAACTCCTCCTCTACACGGGTCCGCCCGGCCGTACCAAGACGCGCCGCCATAGACTTGTCCTCGAATAATTGTTGAATGAACTTTGCCAGCGACAACGCATCTGCCGGCTCTGCCAGCAAGCCCGTTTCTCCATGGGTGATTACCTCCGGAATTCCACCCACGCGAGTCGCCACAACAGGCTGCCGCAAGGCCAGTGCCTCAAGCAACACCATGGGAATGCCTTCATGTAGCGATGGCAAGACAAACACGTCCATCATGTTGATCAAATCATAGGCCGGCGAGTGGTGGCCGGCGAATATCACAGATTTCTCCAAATCCAGTCGTACAATCTCCGACTCAAGTTGTCCGCGCAAGGGGCCATCTCCAACTACTAGTAGCATGACATTATGATTCGCCCTGCGCAAAATTCGAAGCGCCTCCAGCAACACAGTATGGCCTTTTACCGGAACAAGCCGCCCTACAGTTCCGATCAGGGTGACCATTTCGTCTAAGTGCCATTCTCTGCGTTTCTGGAGCCTCGGAGTACTTACCTGCACAGCGTCCAAATCAATACCATTGTGGATGCGTACCACATGATTCGGGCCATAGATCTCGACCAATTGTTTTTCGATATCCGATGATACGGCAACCACTCTATCGATGAGGAGCCGGCTTACAAACCTGTCGAGCATCGTATAGAAAAGCATTCTCAGGTTTCTCAATCCGCTGAAGGGTTCAGGCATTCCATGCACGACCCTGACTGTGTGAGGTACCCCCACATATCGCGCGACGGCGGCGCCAAGAATGGAATCTTTGTATTTGTGGGTATGCACAATATCAGGTCGAATGTGTCGAAAAACCTTGGCCAGTCGTTTCGCTATCGCAATAGGGGTATGATGCGACTCAGGAATGACTGAGACTGAAAGCGGGAGCTTACGAAGTTCCTCAGCTAGTCTGCCCTCATTGAACAGAATCACAGACCATTCAAATGCGTCCGACCTTACGAGATAGGTCATAAGTGCTAACAGCTGGACTTCGGCCCCGGCCCATAAATCGCCCATCGCCACATGACAGACCTTCACACGGGGTCCTTGCCTCGTTGTCTGTTGCGTGCTGGCGTCAATCATCATGACGCCCAGTCTTTCTCATTGGGAGCTACATCCCTGTAATACATTCGCTCACCAGCTCTCGGGTCGTGCTATGGATACGACCGCAAACACTTATCGTAGAGCGATTGATATGCATGCACCATGGTCTGCAAGCTGAATTGCCCTTCGGCGCGACGCTTGCCTCTTGCTGCAAATTGGGCCGCCTGTTCCTTATTAGTCAACAACGTTACCAACTGGTCCGCTAATGTCTGACTATCACGCGGCGGGACTAGAAAGCCCGTCTCACCGTCGAGCACGATTTCAGGATTCCCACCAACCCGGGTAGCAATCACAGGCTTTCCTGCCATCATCGCCTCTAAGATTGCCATCGAAAGTCCCTCAGATAACGAGGGAAGAACGAAAACATCCAGCAAAGCAAGAATTGTCGAGATATCCTGCCGCAAACCGAGAAAATGTACTCGCTCGTCCAGGCCAAGCTGGCGGACTTGCTCCTTCAGCTCCTTTTCTAGTTGCCCCCTCCCGGCAAAGATGAAGGAGGTATTAGGACATTTTTTCAGAACTGCGGGGATCCCCTCGATCAGATATTGATGTCCCTTCACGGGATACAAACTCCCCACGACACCGACAATCTGATCCCCATGAGGTAAGCCCAACTCTTTTCTACACGCATCAACCTCAGCCTGCGTTGGAAGCGTTGGGACATCCACACCGTTATAGAGAACTGTAATTCGTTCCGGACAAGCCCCCACGTTCTCCACAATAAACTGCTTCAAATCCTCTGAAACCGCCACCATGGTCGCTTGCCGACTGACCCATCGATACGCAAGGCAGCGCCTCCATTTTTCCCAGAAGTAGTGTTTTCCGTGGACGGTTGCTACCAGGGGGATCCCGGAAATGGCCGCGACAAACGCCCCCTGCACATTTGCATCAAACTCATGCGCGTGAATCAGGTCGACATGCTCCTCATCCAGCAGTCGTCTAAATCGAAGGGCCCAGCGCCAGTCTGTCATGCCGTGGGTCGGAAGAATGAAGGTACGAATTCCACAGCTTTCACTCCGCTCCTGAAGCCACCCAGGACGGAACAAACAGAGAATGGCTCGAAATCTCTCCGGGTTCAGTGAAGCAGTCAAATTGTTGATGACACGCTCAGCGCCACCCGGACCGCTGCTAGTCGATAGATACAAGATAGTGCGCACAGGCTTTAGCCTTATTGCATCAATCTGACAGTATTTGACTCGTGCACGTTTCTACAACAGCGTCAGTTCAACCGCGTTGCATCCAAGAGACTGAATGTAACTCGTAAGAATAACTGAAGGGTTTCATATCGCCGTCACAGCCAGCTAGCTTAGCACTTTGAATGCTTAGCTCACAGGCCGAGGTCTCATCCAAGGAGAAACTCTGGTCGCAACGCGTCTGGCAAACCCCTGAGGTTGACTTTCGGCATATCCTTGGGTTGTATTTCGAAGCGCCACAGCAAGAGCCATCATAATCCAGAAGGTCGGATAATATAGTGTGGAGATGAAAGTGCTTGTCGCGAGGTAACCTATCATGCCGCCTAAGATCGCATTGCCGTACAAAGTAGCTCGAGAAATTTGTAAATCTTGAATATCGGCCTCATCACGTCGGGCCGAAACTGCACTCGACGTACGAAGCACCAAATTCTTCACCCTCGTGTCTCTATAGTTCACATACACCATCGCGCCAAAGATCATCACTCCCACCAGGCCCAGTTCTGGCAGCAGCGTGAAGTAGAGTGAGTGTGCCTGACGACCGGCCAAAGACTTAGTTTGCCATGTCCTTCCTCCCATATACTCACCGATCGCCCAAGGGAAATTGCCCTGCCCCACACCAAACATAGGATTGTCCAGGAACATTTCCCACCCTATCCCCCATGTGAACACTCGTTGTCCTGCCGTTCCTTCCTCCATGGTCTTATCTTCGGTAATGCTGCTGATGCGATCCCAATATTCCTGAGGGGCAGCGATTGACACAAGCCCGGCGAGACACAACCCCAACAAGAGCGACATAAGCTTCTTGGGCGAATAGAACCAACAATACGCTGCCACCGCAAGCAACCCGAGAAATCCTCCGCGTGATGAAGTGGCAATCAAAGACATGACAAACACAGCCAACAATCCCACATAAAGAAACTTGCTTCCTTTATTTGTCGCTCCCTGGTACATGAAGAACGCAACCGGTATGGCCACATTCATTTCCATCCCAAAATCGTTCTCGTCACCCAACCAGCCTCCAACACCACGCCCTTGATGGAGCATTCCATTTACCGCAAGGACGGTGTGAACACCCAACCACATGAGAATCAACTTATGCATGCGGCCGGTACTGTTCACAAAGGTGACGATCCCCAAATAAAAGAAGAAATACAACGTCATATCCTTGAAAAGCATCACGGCATGATAGTTGTTTCTAGCAAATGGCACCCACAAAGCCATAAAACTCAACAATCCGATCCAGAGCTTAGTTTGCATGTTAGCAAAACTAGCCTTTCCGGAAGCCAATACGGCGACAAAAAGAGAAACATCAAGAAGGGTTGCAAACGGAATGGCTTTAAGCGGGGGCAAAAAATCCTGTGGCCGTCCGAACTCAAACATCAGGGAAAGCAGGACGAGATAGAACCCAATGTTCGACTCTTGATGGCGTACCAACTGGGCAGACCGTGGCCCCTCACTCATATTAGGTAGAATAGTTTTCTCCATGCTGACAATCGAGGGGCTTCTAACTCGCCTTTCTCAGTGCCACAATCATATTTGTTCGGAGGTTCCGGAAAGCCTGGGTCATGAGCAGCCGTATCCACAGTAGCTCAACGGCCGCCAGCGGCGGAAGCATAGCAAAGATGGCATCCGTGGCAATCAAATCAAGCTGCAGAACCTCGAAGCCATTTGCTTGAGCGAGCGCCCTGACTTGAGCCTCAGTATTCGCCTTGTAGTACGTAGGGAAAACATCATGCTCCTGGCGACCCTCTAACAGGTAAATAAGCTTGCCCTTGAGCCACTCAGGCACGACCTTGGATAAGATAACCCCATAGCCGAATGCGTTCGGGGTGTGAAACAAGAACACGCCTTTCGACTTAAGGATGCGCCCAATCTCCCTAAACTGTTCGTCTGGATTGTCCAGATGCTCAACCACCATATTTGCGGTTACCAGGTCGAACGCGTCGTTTCTAAATGGTAACTTGGTGACATCCCCGCGCAACTTTTTGGCGATATTAGGATGAGCTTTGAGAGACGGAAGATCATAGTCGATGCCAAATATCGCCTTACAGGTTTTTACTAACTGACGCTCCTCATTTGCTCGCCAGCTGGGAAGGATGGAGTGTCCACAGCCTATCTCCACCCATTCAACTGATGGCGTCACATACCGCTTCAGCGATTCTTCGTACGAGTACTGGGAATATCTCAGCTTCGGCACAATGGCGCCCCGCAGCGTCCAATAGATGTTGAACAGTCTTGTTCGCAAACTCATGTCGATGCCGTGCCTCCCGTGCTCCTTGCCATCTGCACTCGTGTTCCGATCAAATGAACTCGATCCTAGTCTGCCTTGCCCGAGGACAACATCTGCCTAACCAATACATCACAGGCCTGCTTAATCATCGAGAAGCAGGTTTGAAAATCTTCCAGCGTACCACTGTAGGGATCCGCAACCTCTCGCACTGAGTGATCGTAAAACTGGCGAAGCAAAAACACCTTCCGCTTGGCCTGAGGGTATAGCTTGAGCACGCGACGTCGCTGTCGCCACTCCATGACCAAAATGATGTCTGCCCGATCAACCTGTTCCTTGTGCAGTGGTTGTGTAGCATGCTTGGTGAGTAAAAGCCCCCCCTGCGTGCCGACGACTTGCGCGAGCGGATGCGCCGCCTTTCCAAACGATGTTTCAAGCCCAGCCGATTCAACCACAATCGGCAACCCATGCTTTTCAACCCGATGCTTGAGATAGGCCTCTGCTAACGGACTGCGACAGATATTGCCTTTACAGACAACTAAGATGGCACGAACGGGACTCGGAAAGGCCTGCCGATTAACCAGGCTCCGATAGCGCCACTGATCTAACGCCTCGTTCACAACCCTCTTCATCGAACGAGCAACTCCTCGCAGGGAAGCAGAATCAACTTGGGACATCACAACTCCCTAGGCCAGCTTAAAATACCGCATGACCTCAAACCGGCTAGGCCCGAGATCATCAGCACGCTCAACTTCATAGAATGTATTTCGTTCAAAAAACCGGCAGAAGGACAGTGCTGCTTGAAGCCTGGATGGGGCGCCAGGCGGAAGATTCAACGCACGATCACTCTTCCTGATGCGCATGACCAAATGATCCAAATCACCAAGCAACCACCTGGACTTGACTCCGACACGATATCCATTTTGAGGTATCGTCTCGCACACTCCCATTGCCATATTGAGTAAGTGAAGAGGAAAATTGACGCCCGCATCCACAGCCAGCTGGAGCGATCCCCAAAACCGCCCATTAATTTCCATAAGCAAAGGACGCTGAGTGGCGGCATCTACTTTGAATTCCACCATGGCCACACCATGCCACTTCACACGCTGTAACAACTTCAGGGTAGCCTCAACCATGGATTTCGGCAAGGCAATACTCTCGCGCAATACGCTGACTCCGCCGGAGGGGGGTCGTTCACGCACTCGCCTGTGAGCAAACATCCCCAACGGTGTTCCTTCCTGCATCAACACAAACAGTCCCTGGCCTTCACCGATCACACGTCGCTGGATTAACGAGGGCTGCCGCAGATAAGGCTTATCACGATAGAGGCTCAGAAGCTCCTCAAGAGACTCGGCATAGCTGACGCTTGTTTTTGTCCACCGATTGCCCTCTTTCGCCAATGAACAACCGGGCTTCACCACCACCGGAAAATCAACAATTTCCTGCACGACCCGTTCGACCCGACCATCAGGAATAAAAATGGTATCGGGAATTGCTACACCCTCCGTAATAGCCTGTTGCATCAATCGATACTTATCGGAGATTTCTTGAAATGCCTGGGGACTGGGAGCCGGGAAATGCGTATATTTTTCGAATTGAGCCTTCTCTGGTCCGAGAACATGCATGGCAATATCAGACAAAGGGATTAAGGCATCGACTCGATGGGTTCGCACTGCCTCCATCAATGTGGCGATGAAACGTTCAGGTTCTTGATAAGGAGACGGATAGGAAATGCTCTGTCGGCAGTAACGGGAGGAACCTGCAAGGGATCGTTGGGACTCTGCCCCAACAATCACCTCTACTTGTTCACCTCCAAGTGCCCTGGTGACCGCAAGCGCAGCCCGCTCATTTCCGTCGGTAATCAATACCTTCACAAGTATTCCCGCCCCAAGGCGATTCCCCTCATATCCATTGCCCTTGTTGACTTACACCGAACTCGGTTGGGGACCGAACAATCGGAAAGAAAAAAGCGGGATGGTGTCCGATATGTCGTTGTGGATTCCTACTCGGCGAATGGCATACCTATTTTCTGGGCAGCTTCCTTCGAAGCCCATTCGCACTGACACTGCGGCTTCATATCCATTAGCTTTCACCAGATCCTCAATGGAAGCGTCGCTGTTCCCATTCGGGTAACAGTAGACCGGCACAAAGTTGACACCCTGATCAAAAAGAACCTGTCTTGACCTCACAAGCTCTTCGGAAACCTCGTCCAATGTGATGGTCGTCATAATACGGTGTGTGCAGGAGTGGGAACCGAATGACACCCCTCCCCGGGACATTTCACGCACCTCGTCCCAATTTACAATCACCCGATCCAGGGGTAATGTCACTCGTAGTTCTGCAGCCAACGCCTGCACCAATTCTCGGATGCGCTCTATCGGCAAATGCTTACAGCGCTCGATAATTTTGTCCCCTAGTTGCTTTTGGCGAACCGACACTTCAACTAACCGAGAAGCATCTTCACCCAGGAAACCGGACAACAAACCCTCAACCGCTGCTAGAGGCTCCTGACGCTGTTTCCGATCCGCAACAACCTTACACAAAACCGCCAGCTGATCAGGCCAAAACCACTCGTTCCCTCCTACATAGTCAGTGGGAAGGAAAATCGTCGCGGGCATACGCAGCTGCTTCAAAACTGGATACGCATGGCGATAGTTGTCCAACCAGCCATCATCGAAGGTAATCACACAATACCGCGCATGGGCACTCCACTCGCCCCGTTGCCACAGATCCAGGAGTTCCTGGAGCGACAGCACCGTAAAATTACTCCTTACAAAAGACATCTGTTGAGCAAATACGCTGTCAAGCACATACATTCCTGGCTGAACCGGATAACGAGCAACTTCCTCTTTCGTCAGGACGCGGTGATACATTAGCAACGCCACCTTGCCTCGATGACGCCATCGATAGATAGATGAAGCGTGGAAGGGCCTTGCTACCGCAGAGCGAATTGTTTTTTTTAACCGTCCTACCGAGAAGTTCATCTCAACCGCTGAGTCCTCGAAACTAGAACAACGTGTAGATAAACGGAGCCACCGCTGATCCTTGCGTCAGCACGATCAAGCTGCCCAATAGCACGAGCATCACAATAATCGGCAACAGCCAGAATTTTTTCCGTTCCTTCATAAAGGCCCACAGCTCTGTCAGGAACTCGCCCATACTGCCCTCCGTTTGCTTAAAATTGCCTGTTCATGTGGTTGCGTGGCCTTGCCTGCCGCACGACTCGATAACTTTCGGCATCTCGGATTAGCGCTCTTCGCATCGCGTCCCAACCAAAGATCCGCATGATCACCCCCATCGGGGTGATGAGTCCAAAGTACAGAATTCCTAAAATGATCCTGGTATTGATCCATCCCATCACGTGGCCGACTTTCATCCACACTTTGAAAAGAGGCGCAAGAATGGTCGGCGCGGCTAATCCCAATGGAACTAACAGTGATCCCGGCACGATGGCCCATAGACGAATCCCCTCACCATAGCGGATCATAGGCCAGACGCCGATCAGAATGAAAACACCACCGACAATCAACCCAAAGTTGCGCAACTCTTTCTTTTCAACCATCGCATCCATTCAGTACCCCGCTGTAACTATGTTTTCCTACGCGACCGGCCGATCCATCTGCCCACCTCGCTCAACGTTTGGACGGCTCCCAACGAAACACCCGGTCTCCCCGAAAATACCGCATCCAGGCGTCAATGATGGAAAGGTTGACAAGGACAAAAAACGAGGGCAATCGAAACACATTGCTCCTTGGCATCCAGCTGCACCCGGCATAGGCAGCTGCAATGGCATAAAATAAAATCTGTCCCAGCAAAAGAACCCGGTACGGACCGGAACTTATTGCCAATACAATATTTGAGCCCAGCGTGCCAATCATCGCAAATGGCACTAACCATCGACATAGCTTGTGGCTGAACAGTTGCCAGGCAAAGATGCCATACCGAAGTGGGTTTAACATTGGCAGGCTGCGCATTAACACAGCAATCCCCCTTAAGACGGTCCGGACTTTTCGTTGGTACTCCTTTTTCTCATCTGTTAAGTTTTTATAGTAGCCTACACTCGCCGGATCCGACACACCACGTAGCCCGGCCTTCATCGAATTCAACAACGTATTAAAATCGCTTTGCAGATCGTCTGCCCAAGGACTACAGACCGTTCTCCTCGCGGCAAAGAATGATCCGCTAAGACCGACCAACGTATTCACCTTTGTTTCCAAATGACGCAATAACATCTCGTACTTGACATACGCGCCTTCTCCACTGAGATTGCCCTGAGCATCGACAAACTGGTCCACACTACTAACACAGCCGACCGTGGGATCACTAAACGACTTCACAATATTGGCAATGCCCTGAGGAGGCAAAGTCGTAGCGACGTCCGAGAAAACCAGTATTTCTCCGTTCGTCTGGCTGACCGCCAGTTTCTGAGCCGCTTCTTTGCCTCTTCGTTCCGGGGCACGCACAAGCCGCACACCCAAAGCCGCATACGATCGTACGATGTCATCAGTCCGGTCTGACGAGCAATCTGAAGCCACAACAATTTCAAGGCGCTCAGGGGGATACTGCTGGTGAAGGCTATTCTCAATCTTCTCTTTGATACGCGCCTCTTCATTATAGGCCGTTATTACAAACGAGACTCTCGGCTGAATATCGCCGACCAACACGGGTCTGTTTCTGAAACAGGAAAGGACCAACAAAGCAAACAAGTAGCCTGCATAGGCATAAACTATGAACACCAACGAACCCCAGAAGATCCATTCCACCAACCACATGATTCAGGTTCCTACCGTTTTAACAGTCTGCCGTTGCTCAAGCCAAAATCGCCCGATCACCTAAATATTTCGAGGCAGCTCAGGGACATGACGCTGCCCGTTTGTAATATCCGGCCGACGAATCGTTGCTGCGCCATCAACCCGCTCAGCTGCTTGAATAATACTGGAAATTCGAACGACGTCGGAGTCAGACACCAATTCGTGAGTTGGGAGCGTAACAAGCCGCTCAGCGATCATAATCGACTTGGGCACATCCTGAGATGAGAGCGTGCCAATGAGTTCGGCAATGTGCTGAAGAGATGAGGGATACAGGGGACTGATTCCAAGCCCCTGTTCGGCTGAGATCCGACACACCGCATCTTTTTCCTGCCTCGAACCCATCAGCACAGGCAATCGCAGATACACTGATCGCCCTCGTCCAGACGGCTTAATAGTCTGCACATTCGACAAGGCCAGCGAGCGGAGGATCTGCTCGGAATGAGCTACTCGACTGGTGGTCGAATTGGCTAGCCGCCGTTTCCAGCGACGCAGCAATCCGGCGCGTATCGGGTCCAGACGAGCAATTGGGAAATCAGTGTAGAACTTTGTCTCTCCCAGCTTTAGAAACGGAAGTCCAGCCGGCAGCCAATAGAGGGAAGGGTTAAGCAACACCTTCGTTACTGCCACCTCAAGCCAATTTTCCAACATGTCAGCCAGCGACACCTCGGGAAGCAGTGCATATTCACGAGCCAAGACTTCACCTATCCGATCATCATTCGTAAGAATGGCACCCCCCGAACCGCACGTAATATTCTTCCCTCTCCCAAAACTCAGAAATGAAACATCACCCATCGCCCCGAACGGAACTCCATCGCGTTTACCACCAAACGCCTGCGCCACATCCTCCACCACAAAAATGCCCCGTTGACGACACAGCTCGACGACTCTTGGGACATCAACCCCAATTCCCAGTAGATGGGTAGCCAACACGCACAAGACGTTGGAATCAGCCACTTGGGAAAGTTGGACAAAGTCGAAATCCAACGACAGTGGATCCACGTCACACAGCGCCACCGACAATCGGGCACGAACAACCGCCGACGGCACAGAAAAACAAGTGTATCCTGGAAGAACTACCTTACTGCGCCCAGATAGACTATGCAGTGCCTGGAAGATGAGGCTGAGAGCAGCTTTTCCCGATGATACAAACCAGACATGCTTCACATCGAAGTATTGGCGAAATTCAGCCTGTAGCCGCCCAACGGCTTCGTGCGGGTGCAGGAGCCCCATCAACCCCTGAATGAGATCTCGCCATTCGATCGGTGCGGCCGCTGGAGGAAGCGTTCGCTGAGCTTTCATGGAAGATGCTTCACAATGTAAGGGCCAATCAGATTAGCGACTACCACAGGCAATTTCTGCCACAGACGAATTGCGAGAGCGTATTTCGGATTTTGCGGATTGAGTTGAGGAACCGGACGCCCATCTTTCATCCAATAGTACCAATACAGCTGGTGTGGCTGAGCACCCCATTGCTCCTTGAATCGATAGGTTCCGCTGTCGGGAGTTGAACGGCCAAAGTCAAAGACCTGAAAGCCCTGTTGGCAGGCATATTCCAACACCGTGCCGTAGAGCAACATATTTGGAGCCAGCTTATTAAAGCGCTTATCCGACGCGGCCCAAGGAATTTCTAAAGAAGACCGGAATCCGTATAGGAAACCTGCGGCAACCGGCGTCTGACCATGAGAAACAATGCAGATGCGCGCTTCTTTTGGAAACACCTCGAGGATTTTTTCAAAGAATCCCTTCGCATAAACTGGTGTCCCTAAATCACGCATGCATCTGGCGAAAACCGTGTAAAACTCATTGAGGCACTCAGTCCCTCCTACCCGTGCCGTCATGCCTTCTTTTTGGGCCCGGCGGACCTGGCTTCGTAATTTGGAGGGAAATCCCTTTACTAGCTGCTCATACGAGCTCGGCAACGGCAGCCGCATAGACACTTTTCGCTCGGTGGCCACCCAAGCCGTGTCCATTAGCGTCTGGTGTCGAAGCTCGATATGGTCCACGTTTAGTTCGCGAGCTTGCTCAACAGCACGCGCTTCCAAAAAACAATGTGCTTCTGCTGAACTTGCAACCACCCCGCCGTAGTTTACGAACGGCAGGGATACGAGGAAACGGCCAAACCCTCGGCTTGCCAAAAGAACCAACGGCAGAACGCCCTGTAGTGCACCATCTTGCCCGTGCACAACCAGATAGTAGGTTGGATGCCCAAAAGCCTCCTCAATCACGCGACGCCAGCCGGACTGATGATACCCCGTCGCCAGGGGAGAACTTAGCACATAACTTTCCCATGCGAGGATTTCGGCATCGGTTCGGCCAAGTATTGAACACACCATCGTACTCATAACGACAACCCTACGAACAGCCTTTTGCCCCAACGACCACATCGAGGACATCTGCCAATTCGCCGGTCAACGAGCGATAATCGAAACGGTTCACACGCGTCACGTCAGGCTGAACAAGCTTTCGCGCGCCTGTTGCCAGCTCTTTGAGAAGCACTTTGATCGCGGCCAGCTGATTCGGGCTACTTACACCCAGGGCGTGTCGACTGACTAGATTGGCGGTTGCACCCTCCCCCCCAATCAACAACAGCGGTCGACCAGTCGCAACATATTCGTAAATTTTGGCCGGTACCTGCAAAGGGGAGTCAGGCTGAAGCACCAACAGCACGCTGGATCGTTGCATCTCTCGTAAGCACAAGCTGTGCGAGATCGGCGGCTCGCGTCGCAAAAAAGAGCATTTCTCGAGATCTGCTGCATATCGCTCACACTCCTGATCGGTTGAGTCCCATCCACCTACGAAGCGCAATCGGATGGCTTCAGGCTTCAACCAACCCTCTTGAAATAACTCCCACATTGCCTGCAGTAAGACACGCGGAGTCCTCTTCCCGTAGACCGTCCCGAAATGACAAAGTTCATACCCTATAGAGGGAGTGAGGCCATCCAATTGCTCAGCAGGGATCTGCCCAAGCGGCAGCACTTCCCGATCAAACCCGTTGGGAATCCAGGTACAGCGACCTCGGAGTTCGCCATATTCCTCAATGAGTCGTTGGCGAAGTTCCTCTGTATTAGCAATGACATGACTGGCAGCCTTGCAAACTCTCGCCTCAACCGCTTGTGATTTCCTGGTCAAGAACCGAGAACTGAAGGAATAATACGGGTTACAATTCCATGGATCGCGATAGTCCAGTACCAGTGGCCGATTGAACTGCTTGGCCAAGGTTGAGCCGACCAAAAAACTTGTCCACGGCCCACCTGTCGCGAAAACCACGTCCGGAATCTGCTTTTCGTCGAATTGTTGAAAATGCCGCACAACCTGCCTCAACCAGCTACATTGTCGATCCGGAAATGCAAATGCCCAATCCAGCAAAAAATCCTTCACCGTTGAACGGCCTGCTTTCGATTGAGGCAGCGAGGGAGGGGTCTGGGTTGTTTGCAGATTCCCTGTCCCATCCTGCCCCACGCGTCTTTTCAGCATTCCCCGGAGTACGTCACGATAGTACAATATCTGCTGAAGGCGATCGGTATAGGGCACACGAGTCACTCCTACGGTCGCCGGCACACGTTCACCAAGCTTCTCATCAGCTTGGTGTGCCGGATACACACACTCCGAAGAGGTTGTAAGCACATAAGGCTGCCACCCAAATGCTGAAAGATTTCGGCAGAAACCAAGCGGGCGCATTGCGCCACTCGCCGCAACCGGCGGGAAATAGTAGGCGATGATGAGGACTCGCTTCACAGCGTCACCACCCATCCCCCAACGAGGCCACGTTTGCGCGACAGACCTTCGGCAACCTGGCGAACACGAGTTTGATCACGACGGTGGAGATGAACGATGCGTTCAGAAACATGGCCATCACACAATAGGTAAGATACCGATCCCTAACGGCACTCACCAAAATGAACTGTCAGGAAGCGAGACGGGAATCGTGACGCAGGAGATCTGCAAAAATCTCGAATTCCGCAACGTGGAATAGCCTATTGGCGAAATCTGACTCTCCTCGGTGGTGCCGTTCTAAATCCGTTGTCAAAGCACCAATGTTATAGATACCTCGCTCGCGAACCGCTTGACTCCCCAGGATATCTCGAAGCGGCTCATAGAGATCATGTGCGAACCACTTCTTGCTTGCTGTGGGAAACCCCATCTTATCCACCCGTGATCGCACTGACTCTGGGATCCGCCCCTTCATGCCTTCTCGGAGCACATATTTATTCCAGGGCCCACGTATCTTCCAGTCATCTGAAAGACCCGACACGAATGAGACCAGGCGATAGTCCAAAAACGGAAGCCGCGCTTCCACTGAGTGGGCCATAGAGTTGCGATCCTCAATCCGTAAGTACAGAGGCAACGGCGCGGACGCAACTGACTGCTTCAATGAGTTCGACAATGTCGTAGAGGCCGGCGGGACATCTTCATTGATGAAATGCTCGGTGAGATCCTCACTAAACCACGGATTTTGACGGAGACGTGCCTGGCGCCGAGCCTGTGCCCAACTGCGATACGCATCTATTTTATACATTTCCCATGAAAGACATCGGACAGCAGCCGCTAGTAGACGCTGACGTGAATTACCGCCATGAGCCTCTGTATAGGCCGTCACAGCCTGCCACGCTTCTCGCACTCGCCCCTGCCGAAGAAGTGATACCCAATAGTCCTGGAAGTAACTGGAATAGCCCCCAATGGTCTCATCAGCTCCCTGTCCGTTTAATACAACACGGATTCCATGGGACGCAGCTAGACGCATGAGCTGGTAGCCCACTACGGCAGTCATCGTGTGCACCGGCTCGTCTTGAAACCAGAGGAGTTGTCGCAAGTCACTCCATAGCTCTGCGGGACTAGTTTCGAGCTGCCTGAGTTGTGCGCGTGTTTGAGCCAACGTGTCGGTAATATATTTCGACTCGTCGAACTCCTTTGCCATATAACAGAAGGCCTGGAGAGATTCGGACTGCCCAACAGCCGTCTCACCTCGCTGACGAGCCGCTGCACAAATAATCGCAGTCGAATCAAGCCCCCCGGACAAACATACTCCCACTGGGACATCGCTTCGCATTCGAATTCGAACCGAATCTTCAAACAGCTCTGCAAACGTCGCTGCAGGGTTCTTGGATGCCCTCAGAGGTAACTCATCAAGCGACCAAAAAGCCCATTGATGCCAGGTGCCATCCAGCGTCAGTTCAAACCCGCTCCCCGGAGGAATCTGCTCGATACCTTGGTAGAACGTCTCAACCTGGCTATCCAAGCGGCCCTCGAACAGAAACCTGGCCGCAGTCCGCCAATTGATCTCACCCGGTTGATAGCCAGATGCTCGCAACGCCTTAATCTCCGAAGCAAATTGCATCACATCGGAGGTACGACTGTAGTACAGCGGCTTGACACCAAATCGATCGCGCGAGCCAAAAATCAGCCGATGTCGACGATCATAGATCACAAACGCCCACATGCCATTGAGTTTAGACAAGCACTCACGACCCCATTCACGATATGCCGCAAGCAGGACCTCGCTGTCCCCGCTGGACCGAAACTGGTACCCCAGTTGACGAAGTTCCGATCGCAGTTCGACATAATTGAAGATTTCGCCGTTGAAGACCAACACATACTGCCCATCCTCACTGACCATGGGCTGATGGCCCGCTTCGGACAAATCAAGAATCGAAAGACGACGAAATCCCATTCCGACAGCACCATCCAGATAGATGCCACCGTCATCTGGGCCCCGATGAAGCAAACTTTTGGCCATCCGCTCAACGGCCACCCGCTCGATGGGCCGTCCATTCAGCCCTATGGCAATCGCAATCCCACACATAATAACTATATGCTGCCCCTGCCCTTTCTAGCCTAGCGTCACCGAACACCCATTACCTTGCAATAACCTGGCGAAAGTACTCCGTGGCCTTCCGAATACCATCCTCGAGTTCTACTTTCGGTTCCCAGTCTAAGAGACTCTTAGCTCTCGTAATATCTGGCCGACGAACCTTCGGATCATCTGCTGGGAGCGGACGCTCTTCGATTACACTCTTAGAACCGGTAATTTTAAGAATGATCTCAGCAATACCACGAACCGTAAGTTCTCGTGGATTCCCGATATTAACCGGATCATGAATACTGTCCAGGATAGCGTCGGACTTCTGAGTGAGGAACTTCGTACGATCAGTGCGTTCCGCCACAGACTTGTCTGATTTCACCATCAATAACGCCACGATACCACGAACCAAATCATCGACATAGCAAAAGCTGCGTGTCTGGGAGCCATCTCCAAAGACCGTCAGCGGTTTTCCCTGAAGGGCCTGTACAATGAAATTCGAGACGACCCGACCATCCTTCGGCCTCATCCTTGGACCGTAAGTATTGAATATCCGAACGATTCTTGTATCAACTCCATGATATCGGTGATAGGCCATCGTCATAGCCTCGGCAAATCTCTTCGCCTCATCATAGACCCCCCGCGCGCCGATGGGATTCACATTACCCCAGTAGGTTTCCGGTTGAGGATTGAGCAATGGGTCGCCATAGACTTCAGAGGTGCTCGCCAATAAAAACCGCGCCCCTTTGGCTTTCGCCAGTCCCAACGCCTTGTGTGTTCCCAAGGCCCCCACCTTCAAAGTCGCAATTGGCATCTCAAGATAATCCTGAGGGCTCGCCGGAGACGCAAAATGCATTACCGCGTCCAACTGCCCATCGACATGCAAATAGTCGCACACGTTGTATTTCACAAAGCTGAATTTCGGATTTCCGATCAGGTGAGAAATATTCTCCGCTCGTCCGGTGATCAAATTGTCCAGCGCAATCACATCATGTCCCTGCCCAATCAGCAGATCGGACAAGTGACTACCGAGAAACCCTGCTCCACCCGTAATCAGAATTCGCATGAATCAATTCCTCCTTCACCTTCACTATCTTACTGGTTAGTCGAGCTCAAACTCTTTCTTCCAATCTGAATCGCCTTCAAGCGGCTTTTGATCGGCCTTAAGCAACACGCAATTTTCCAGCACGAGCACGTCCATTTCCGTTCGCATAAAACATCGATAGGCATCTTCCGGCGTGCTGACAATTGGTTCCCCCCTCACATTGAAGGAAGTATTTACCAACACGGCATGCCCCGTCTTTGCTTCAAAGGCTTTCAGCAACGCATAGTACCGTGGATTTGTGTCCTGATGGACAGTTTGAATCCGCGCTGAGTAGTCAAGGTGAGTCACAGCGGGAATATCAGACCGCGGGATATTCAACAGTTCGATCCCCCACAATCCATCTTGCGCGGAACTCACAGGAAGACGTCGTTTTTCTACGACAGGAGCTACGAGTAGCATATAGGGGCTGTCGGCATCGAGGACGAAATAGTCGGAGACTCGTTCGCGCAAGACCGACGGCGCGAAAGGCCGAAACGATTCCCGATACTTAATTTTAAGGTTCATCACCGACTGCATATCCCGATTGCGTGCATCGCCTAGGATGCTACGGCCTCCCAGTGCCCGAGGTCCAAATTCCATACGCCCCTGTAGCCACCCTACGACCTTCCCTGCAGCAAGTTCTTCGGCTACACGAGTATAGAGTTGATTCTCATCGAGCCTGACATACGGCGCATCAACCTTCTTCAGATATGCTTCAATTTCCTCGTTGCTATGAGAGGGACCTAAATATGATCCCTTAATACCATCCTTGCCGGAAGTTACCTTGCGAGGTTGTTGTTCATACTGATGCCAGGCAGTTAATGCAGCACCTAAGGCACCTCCGGCATCGCCTGCAGCAGGCTGTATCCAGAGACCCTTGAAGGGTCCCTCCCGAAGAATACGCCCGTTTCCGACACAATTCAGCGCCACACCACCGGCCATACACATATGGTCTACTCCGGTCTCCCGATGGAGCGTCCGCGACAGACGTAGCATGACCTCTTCCGTCACTTCTTGAACTGAACGAGCTAAATCCATCTCCCGCTGCGTCAGCTTGGATTCAGGCTTGCGAGGTGGTCCCCCAAAAACATCATCAAACTTGTCGCCGGTCATCGTCAGTCCGGTGCAATAATTGAAATAATCCATGTTGAGCCGGAACGTTCCATCCGGCTTGAGGTCCAGCAAATGCTCGTAAATCGCTTTCACATACTTCGGCTCGCCATAGGGCGCCAAACCCATTACCTTATACTCGCCGGAATTCACCTTGAAACCCGTATAGTACGTGAAGGCGGAGTACAGCAGTCCGATGGAATGAGGGAAAGGAATTTCCCAGAGGGGAGTCAACGTGTTTCCTTGCCCAAGCCACGCCGAGGTAGTAGCCCACTCCCCAACCCCATCCATACACAAAACCACGGCTTTGTCATAGGGCGAGGGGAAAAACGCCGATGCCGCATGCGATTCATGGTGCTCTGAAAACAAAATCTGTGGCAAGGAAGATGTCGTCAAATCCGAGGCATGCTGAAGGAATTCCTTCTGCAGTAAACTCTTCAACAGAAGCTTCTCTTTCAACCACACCGGCATGGCAGCCACGAAAGATTGAACACCCCTAGGCGCAAAAGCAAGATAGGTTTCTAGCAATCGCTCAAACTTCACCAGCGGCTTGTCATAGAAGACGAGGTACCGCACATCTTTGAGCTCTATCTGTCCTTCACGAAGACAGTAGCCGATGGCTTTATGAGGAAACCCGGGATCATGCTTCTTCCTCGTGAAGCGCTCTTCCTGAGCCGCGGCAATGATTTCCCCATCCCGCACCAAACATGCAGCACTGTCGTGGTAGAACGCAGAAATACCAAGAATATTCATCGCTACTCCCCGCCTGTAAAAGAAATGTGTTTGTTCATTAATCTAGCACCGTTTAAGCAATCCCACAGTACTCTGTGAGAGGGGGTAGCCCCTGCTTCTACTGAGATGGTGATAATCATGATACTTACCGCTGGGCTTGGCACTCCTCGATTAAGCCAAGGTATCGCCGTGCAATCGCTTCCCAGTTGTACTCTCGACAGGCCCACTCTTTTCCCTGCTTAGCTAGAGTCTCTCGAAAAGCTACGTCGGAGCACAACCTGATCAGACCTGTTGCGAGAGCTCCAGAATCCCCTGCTGGCACCAGAATTCCGGTTGTGCCGTCATGAACAATTTCCGGTACACCGTCAATATTGCTCGCAATGACAGCTTTCCCACATGCCATCGCCTCTGCGATGACCAAAGGCATCCCCTCTGCTCGCGAGGCCAGCACAAAAGCAAGGCACGTCTTCATCAGGCTGAGTACCTGCCTATGTGATTGATTGCCCAAAAATCGAACCTGACCTGACACACCCTGCTCGCGTGACTGACGCATCAAATTCTCTCGCTCGGGTCCATCACCTGCAACAACGAGCTGCAACACCACACCGCGCTCTTTCGCTTCTCGCAATGCGGCGATCACGAGGTCTATCCCTTTCCGCTGAATCAGGTGCCCAGCGGTCAATAGATAGTTTGGAGGCAGATTAGAACCCGCCTCACTTGCTTTAACCGCCCGGATAACGTCTAGCGGTGCGCCATTGGGAAGCTGTCGACTGCGCCTAAGATGGACGCCCTGCAAAACTGATTCGACTTTGGCCAAGAGCGTTCGTGAGACGCCTACCACCAGGTCAGCCTTCTCCAATAAGAACCGGACCAATCGTTGTTCTCGCCGATCCCATAGACATAAGTCATGTGCATCGTTTCCTTGATAGGTGATGAACAGAGTTCCTCCGAATACACGCTTCAATATCCCGAAATAGAACATCGCAGGAAGCGGATACTGAATTAATACTGCGTCCAGTTGCTTCTTCTTAGCCAGCCAGATGAGTTGTACCATCGTAATCGGAAACCAAATACAACACATGACCATGGCACGAAGAGGATACTGCGACGAGACAGGCGACCGGAGATACATGCCGTAGACTGGGATTTCATCCAGTGCTTCAATTTGACGAAGCCGATTCTCGCGGTCGGCAACAAAAATGGTGATATTGTGACCTTTCTTCTGAAATTCCCCAGTCAACCGCGCAACAACGGTACTGATCCCCCCGGTGAGGGAAGGTCTCCAGGGAGTGACGAGCATAATGTTCATAGTTGAATTGCACCTACTCCTACAAACCGTCTGCCTGCTTTCGCTATTAAACTAGCGGGTTCGTTGCCGTCAGGACACTTGCCGGCTGACATAGGTCTTGGCGAAGTCCACATACAGCTCCAGATTTAGCGGCCACTGTCGGATTAAGGCACCAAGCCTTTGCCGCGCTGCTGCACCCGAACATTCCCGTCGCTCGAGATACGCCAGTTGCCGCTGAGTTGTGTACAGCTGCGCCTTCACCAGTTGCATGATCTCAGGCCCCTGCGACCGTTCAAGACCATACTCCGTTGAGAGAATTTCGTATATCTTCACAAAATCTCCCAGAAGCCGACGCTGGCTGGACATGAGACTCCCCGCCCTCCAGCGATATTGGCCCAGCGGTTCAGGCAGATATCCAACTCCATACCCCTGCAGACCCACACCAATCCAATGCAAATAATCCTGAGCAACCGGCAGGCGCGGATCAAATTTTCCTGCATCGTCAAATGCGGTACGACGCTCTACCACCGTCAACGTCTGGATATGAGACCGCAGCAACAGATCCCTGACACACTGCCCCTGAGGAATAGGTCTCTTGGTGTCCTGATTAAAGCAGGTGTGCAGGACTGTGTCCTGTTCATCAATTACCGACACCTCTGTATGGACAAACCCGCAAGTGGAATGCGCATCAAGAAATTCGACCTGCCGAGACAACTTGTCGGGGCGCCAAAGATCATCGGCATCCAAGTAAGCGATAAGTTCTCCGCTCGCTCTTGACAGGGCTGCATTCCGTGCCGCTGAAGCCCCCTGATTGGTTTGGTAGACGTACCGTACCGACTCCCCGTAGGCCGCTACCAACGCTTGGGTACCATCCGTCGATCCATCGTCGACGACAATGATTTCGAAATCTCGGTAGGTCTGTCTCAACGCCGAGTCGATAGTCCGCCCAAGAAATTTGGCACAGTTATAAGTCGGAATTACTACGGATACACGAGGCATGTGGGAATGCACCCAGGAAAAGCGACCTATACAACCTTGCCCGACAGCCGCGGTCGCAAAGCGGTCAGTGTTTTCTCCGTCGCCGTCTCCCAGGAAAACCACTCGGCGGCGAGCTTGACAGCACCAGATCGAAGGCGCTCACGAAGATCAGCATGGTCCATCACTTCCAGTAGGAGCCTCGTCACGGCCGGATGATCTTTTGGTTCGCAGGTAAGAACATTTTCCCCATGGACAAATGCCTTGTCCATCAGAGGGCCTCGTGTGACGATGATGGGAAGCCCGTGCGCAACCATCGAAGCGAAGGAGCTGTTGTTTAGCTGAACGCCTTCAAGAAAAGGCAGCACACATACGTCTGATGCATGAAGAAACAGCGATGCTTCCTCCTCCTCAGACTTAAATGCGCCTGTCCATGTTGTGACTCCGTCTATGTGCAACTCCTTGGCGAGCGCCTGCATCTCATCAAAATAGGAGGCACCACCTTTGACCTCCAAGCCAACCTTCCCTCCAATGAACAGGAGACGGGCTTCCGGTCGTTGCGCTGATACAGCAGCAAAAGCCCGCAACAGTGTTTCAATGCCTTTAATCGGATAGAGATATCCGAAAAACGTGACGACAAATTCGGATGACGTGACGCCCAACCGTTTCCGTCCTCGTTCGCGTGCCGTTCCCCCTACATTCGACGCGATGAACAAGTTCGGAGGTGGAGGGATTAACGCCACCTTTCGGCTGACGGGAGGCCATTCTTCGTGCAACATGGCACGGTGACGTTCGCACAATGCGATGACAGCATCACTATCCCGCAACAGTGTCCCCGAGCTATACGCCACATCCTTCCCACCAGCCCACTGAACCATCAGCTTCCTGAACAAACGCGAAACAATGCCTGTCTTCGACGGATCGGCCCCTACGAACGCACTCTCATACCGGGTTACAAACGGAACGTTTGGAAATAACTTCTTGGAAAGCGTGGGCAGGAAAGTCACCATCGGATGAAATTTGTACATGAGTCCGATGTACATGAGAAACACAGCGTCCGGCGAACAGTTTTTGAGAAACGACCGAACCCTGAGCAACTCAAGCCAGCCCCATGTCTGCATGATGGGATACACGCGAATCCGAGGATCGTCGGTACCGACATTGCCAACCGACGTGAGCACATGTACGTCAATGCCCCGCTCAGTCAATTGCCGGCACAAGTGGTAGGTATTGGTAGCCTCCCCTGCATGCATCGGAGGATAGGCTGCTGAAATTACCAGGACCTTCATGGCGTATATATTTCTTCCAAGGCTGAGCTAGCACAGATTTTTCAGATCGGCACATTCACCGCAGCGGCCCGTTTCAGCCAGGACTGGTGAATTTCCTCGAAGATGTGCTTCAACGTTTTCGTAATGCCCCAGCCGGGATACTGCGTGGTCATTTTCTTCAGATTACTGATGTAGCAAATATGATCACCTTCGCGATTCTTGTCGACATATTCGTACAGCATCTTTTTGCCAGAAATAGCTTCGATCATCTCGAACGCCTCATAAATGGAGCAACTGTTTCCACGCCCGCCTCCGAGGTTGTACACCTCACCGCTTCGTGGGTTCTCGATGAACGCGTGAATGAATCGTGCGACATCCAGGGAATGAATATTGTCCCGAACCTGTTTTCCTTTATAGCCGAAGATGCTGTACTTCTTACCTTCTAAATTGCATTTGACGAGATAACTCAAAAATCCATGCAACTCCACGCCTGAATGATTGGGTCCGGTGAGGCAACCTCCCCGCAAACAACAAGACTTCATGCCAAAATAACGCCCGTACTCCTGCACCATGACATCCGCGGCCACTTTCGACGCACCGAAAAGTGAATGTTTCGACTGATCGATACGCATGTGTTCGGTGATTCCATCAAAATCATTGGGAGACGCATAGTCCCAACGTTTATCCTGCTCGACGAGAGGCAATTCATTCGGGGCATCGCCGTACACTTTATTCGTGGACATGTGCACAAATACTGCTCCTGGCGTGTGCAACCTGGTCGCTTCGAGGAGGTTCAGCGTACCCACCGCATTCGTATCAAAATCATCGAACGGAATCTTGGCCGCGAGATCATGCGAGGGCTGTGCTGCCGTATGCACAATCACATCAGGCTTAAGCTCTTGAATGAGCGCCAATGCGCCCTTGCGATCTCGGATGTCGAGTTCATGGTGCCGGAATTGTTTCAGATCAGCCTGCAGCCTGCGTTGATTCCAACGCGTGTCGCCTTGTGGTCCAAAAAACGTGGCCCGAGTGTTGTTGTCGACTCCATGAATCGACCATCCTTGACCATGAAAGTACGCGCACACCTCAGAACCGATGAGACCAGAAGACCCGGTAACAAGCATTCGCTTCATGATGTACTTACTCCCTCCCTATTCTCGACTCACTATACTCGACATTCATCAAGGGCGGGCCCCAGTTCTCATTTCAGCGCGAAAATGACTGGCGAGCGCCTCTGCTGCCAATTGATGCCCCCGCTCATTCCAATGACCACCATCTGCAGCGTAGACATCTTCCCCACGATGGTGGGCTTCAAGAACTACCGACGCTACATCGTCCCAATAGGCGATGCCATGACGAGCCGAGATATCACGAAATGCTTGATCGTAGGGCTCCGCTCGCACGCAATTGAATGCCATGATTGATCGATTTCCCACTTTCTTCCGGACCCTCCCCATCAACTCATCGGTAACTCCTACCGCACGAACAAATCCGGGATGTCGCATCCCCTCCGATTCAATAGCTACTTCAACCGTGTCACGAGTCCTCACCGCTCGCAGCCGGTCAATACGGCTCACAATAAAATAGAGGAACCGACTCCTCCGGTTGATCCACTCTCGAACTTGAAGTGAGGACTCCTTCGGTGACAACAGCTGCACCTGCCCCTTCTGCAAATAAGGCCTGACCCACCCATTGTTATTCACAAGGCTCAATCGCTCAAGCTCATTATCATTATTGATAAAGTCGTTCGCGCAATACTGCCAGAGAATGACGTCTGGTCGAATAATATCGATATACCGATCGAGTATCATGAGTTCCTGCAGTGTCCCGTAACCACCAGCACCATACGCAAATACCTCAACGTCCAGCAGCTGAGCTAATAAGGCATGGTACGTACGATCATCCGAAACTGCCGTGGCATGAGTAAACGAATCGCCAATCACCAGAAGCCGACTTTTTTTGGAGTCCAGATCGCCGAACTGGCGAAATCCGTACTGTTTTTGAGAACGCCGAACTGAATAGGGCCGACCTGCATTGGTTCTCTCCACCAATGTCTCCTGGTAATGTTCGGTCGCTTTCCAACCGAGTTCCTGATCTAGGCTAATAGGCCCAATCCTTCCACCGTCGACACTTTCGAAAAATGGAATTCCGTCTCTCAGCAAATGGATAGACCGAATCGTCAGTTCGCCAAGACCAAGCATGATCGCAGCAGAAACCACCGTGGCGACACCAAACGCCATGACCATCGCAAAACGTCTTGCCATCGCCGATCCCATTCTGTGGCCACATTGGCCCTATCTATCAAGCCGCGTGCGGCGCAATCAGATAGGGCTCCCAAAAAGAGCGATCGTAGCGTGGCCAGGCATGACAACCAAATGGCAACTGGCGGTGATTCATGTCGTAACACAAGCGAGGCGCCACCTCGAACGCAAAGCGTAGGCCGACTTCGACCGAGGCGACTCTGAAGTCAGGCACATAGTGCTTCGCACGATCAGACCAAAAATGGTCTTCATTCTTGGTCCCGTCAGGACGGAGGTGCCACTGCGACATCTCAAGACGTGCATTGTTCAGCCAGGATAGCCGCTTTGCAAACCGCCTCGGCAGATTAAGCATCCGGACATAGGCAGGCATCCCCGCATATTTTTCCCGCCAATATTCTTCCGGCTCCATCCAATAGACTTCCGAATGGAATACCTTGAGGAAACTCTCGATCTTCCGCAGTGACAACCCGCCATTTCCCACACGTGCTTCCTTCACCCAGGGGCTGTCCGCACAGTGAATCCATGGAGGACCGATGTAGTCCAGCCCCGTATCGCACCAGGCTTCTAACTGATCCGAAAACACCAACGCGTCAAGATGATAGATCAATATATATTGGTACTCACTGAAGGAACGGTAAAAGGTTTCGGACAATAAGAGGCGTGTATTCGCGGCGACACTCCCGAAATATTCATCGCTAAAACGCTTGAGCGAACAACCCGGCAAATCGATGCTGAGTGAGTTCGGCACCACCAGATACTTGTCATATGCATGCAGATAATGCGTGAGATGCCGAAAAGAGATCTGCTCATCAGGAGTGAGCTCGCTCCGATTATGCATCGGCACTACGACGGCTACTCTTTTTTGATGTGTTTTCACCGTTTCAACCCGTCCATTTCAAAGCATTCTGTACTGATCAACACCACCGCAGGTCACAAACAAGTATGTAGCAGAACATACTTACCGGCTCGACTTTTCGACACACACGATCAGCAGACGTCACAGTTTCCCTAACTGCCTGAGCACCTCTTCGCCTACGAGCTTATGCCCGGCTTCATTGTAGTGGGCGTATCGTCGAAACGGAAAAAGCGATAAAGGATCCGGATGGGTGACAAATACCTCATGCATGTCCATTACATCCAGCTTCAACCGCCTGGCTATCCCCAGCACGTTGTCGCGATCCTTGCTGGCCAATTCAGGGAGGCGATATCGTTCCCACGTGGGCAGATAGACGAACACGACACGCCCATCCCACGTCTTTGCCGTTGCCTGGGCCTCGGCCAGAATACGCTCGAACAGTTGAAGGTCTTCCGGAGCAGCGGGTGCGCCGGAATGACGAAGGAACTCGAGCAATTCAGCCGGAAACCCCTGTTCTGCTGGGCGGCGCTCATAAAATGACTGCATGGCATGACGGAGATGGTGAAGCTTCAGGATGTTCTCAAGAGAGATCGGAGCGGTCGCCTTTGCCATTGCGGCATCAAGATAGTCCCTCAACGAATGATCGATCTCAGGTTGCCGCTCAAATAAGTGTTGAGAAAATGAGGATGACAAATACTTCATCAAGAGCGGAGAGTTCTTCTCCCATCCGTCGAGATCTCTGAGATCATTGCCTTCATAATAAAACCACAGCACCAGTTTCGGCTTAAGTACCGGACCATACTCTTTAAGCGTGGCTAAGCTCGTGAGCGGACCATGGCTATTTACGCCCAAATTCATCGTATTCGGATGATGCCCCCGGACCACGGCCACGAATCCTTTATCTGACGAAACACACACTCCATGGGTATAGGAATCACCCAGCGCAAGAATTTCGACCGGTCTGTGCTCCCACATGCCACGCGGATTGTGAAAGCCGTGTTCATCGCTTTCGTATACGACATATTCGCCGCTCTCGTTACAAAACACCGTCGTCGTAGTGGCCATTCCAGCCACGGGCAAGAATTCCTCATGCTGGCTAGTCAGTACGGATTGGATGCTGTCACTGGATGACGGTGCAAACAGGACCATCGGAAAGACATCCGGATACGCATTGACGCCATGTGCCCGCATATCCAGGATCACCTCCAAGCGCGATCGAGCATCGAACTTCTGGTGAGTCTCCTGCACAGTTTTCATTCGTTCAGCCGCAACCCGTACGTTTGCGTCCTGAGGGAAGCTTAACCACGCTTGAGCCCCCAAGGAGGTAATTGCTGTGCCGGAATAGGCGAGGAGCAATTCAGCCAGATATACCGCGACACATGTGGATACGCCGACAAGCACACTATTGATCCTGAGGGATTCCGGCATTCGTACGCCGAGCGCCAGTACTACGGCAAGCCCCACGAACACCAGATAGCGGAGCGACATGCCATGGCGCCATACCAAGAAAACTAACAAGCCCGCACAGAGCGCAGCCCCTAACAAAAGCACACAATTTGCCAATATTCCCAGCTGGCGCCCAAGCTTAGCCATTCGTCAATTCGCTCCCTACGCCCCACAGAGGCTTGACGGCGAAGACATGGTCCTCCGCCTTCTCCGAAGCGAACATCTTCAGGCAGATGCTGCTATCGTCTTCCATGCTTTGCCAAAATCATTTCTATGGTTGCACGATAGGAACGCGCAAATTTCTCCGGCGTGTTATTGTTGTGGGCCGCCTCCCACGCTTTCTTAGCCCTCCGACGCAAATCATCCGCAGACATTGCAGCAATCTCGCGCACCTGACGCATGATGGTTTCAATCGAGGCGTCTTCCAAAAGAAAACCAAAATTCTCCACGTCAATTGAAGCTTCATAGGTCACGACAGGGATTACCCCAGCAGCCATGGTCTCTACCACAGCCGCCGCCCCTGCCTCAGAACAAGAGGGAAAGACATGTGCAAGGGATTGCTCCAACACCATTCGAAACTCCTCACTGGACTTATCAAGCCAACCGACACACTTGATATTCGGCGTGTGGAACAATTCTTTCCTATAAACATTCACAAACTCTGGCTCATTGCGCACCGGCCCCACAATGGTGAGCTGGCATTCCGGCATTCTCACGAAAGCCTCCAGCACCAAGTCGAGTCCCTTGTGAACCATCCCTCGACTTCCAAACCAAAGAAACCGGCGACGGGACTCATCGAAATCTTTGTTCTCCGGCCACGGCCACATCTGTTGGACAACCATAGGTAAGCGAAAAATCGGCTTATCCGCATAGGTATATGTGTTCACCGTAAACTCATTGCCGCAGGTTGTGAGGTAATCTGCGTGCTCAACCCCTAAATGCGGCGTTTCTAATCGATTCGGCGGAACCGTGAGCCCCTTCCGCCGTTGAAACGCCAACATTCTGACCATTTCTGCCGAGTTTTGGTAGACAATCTGAGCCGTATCACAGTGCAAAATCTTGATGCAGGTAGAAGGCAAATAAGGTTGTAGTCGCTGCAAATTCAGACGTGTATCAACCACGATATCGTAGGGCTTCCAGGGAATGAATCTCTGATTCTCACAGTGAATCACATCTACGTCATAGCCCAAATCGACAAAGGTCTGAGCCATGATGATAGTCTTCAGAAACTGAGGGTGACTCGTGGGAATGGGTTGCCCTCGCATTTTACAGAGCAACCCATGATTGTCGTATGAAATCAACACGTGGCCGTGTGAACTCCCCGCGGCGTGCAAGGAAACAACACCCCCACGGAACTGAGGCCAGACACGGCAAACCGCAGCAATCACCTCTCGTCCCCATAGATACAGTTGGTACCGTTGCAAGTATCGCCACAACCGTTTCAGCACGTCGCCCTCTGCCACTCCTCAGGAATTGGCCAACCAATTTGCCGCCCCCCACCTACTGCGGCAATCCACCGATGAAAATCCAGAGGATGGGAATCGATATGATGCATCCCGCCTGGGGTCCAGAGCCTCCAACTCGGACCGAATAATGGACTACGCGAAGCGGGCTGCTCATGGTAGGTTGAAGGAGTCAGCTCCGTAATTTCCAACGACCGTACTCTTGTCCCATAGACCGGAAAACAGTCCTGTGCAAAGCTAAGGATGCGATCGCCGACAACCACTACTCGTCCCGCCGGCCTTGCGATATGGGGGTTCTCTTGAATGATCGGAGATCGAGGATGCTCCTGCCAGGGACCTCCAAGGTTAGGAGCATGCCATCGACCGTGACAATAAAAGATGGAACTATCATTGAAACGATGGCCCCGGAGCAACGCGTCGGTACACTCCCACTTTGTCGGAAATGACCAAGCTTCGTAGAGACGCACACTCTCTGTCTGGTGGGCTTCCGGAATCATATAATATCGGCCGTGCCACTCAAAACGTAGGGATAGGACAGGTGCAATGATTCACCCAATACAACTTCCTGATAGCTCCAAGCAAACCCATTCTTGCTGGTGGCCCAGGCAATCTGACCACAATCAGCATCAAAATTACATACTTCGAAAAACATGTGCCACCGATCCCCTACTCGAAGCAGGAATGGATCCGCGACGAACATCGCCCACACGTCCGAAACATCTTCCCGAGTCAGTACCGGACTTAGTCCCCATGGCGCGTGGCGAAGGCGCAAGGGCGACGCCCCGGTGACAGTCCTAACGACCAGAGTTGATGAATAGCCCTCTGCCCCCCAAACAATTGGTCCGCATTGCTCAAAGGACAAAGCTCGCGAATTTTTCGCTTCGCATACCACTTCAGGACCTGCTGCATCGCTGCAGCGGTCATGCACGCCCCATAGCAGCATGAGTAGTGTACCAAGCAATCGTCCGCCTCAATCCCTCATCCAGGGAAATCTGCGCACGCCACTTCAACAGTTGGTTGGTTTGCATGGTATCGGCGCTTCGCACCGGTTCCGACGGGCGATCCGGCAACATACCGAATAGCGGTTGCGTCCGCTCGCCCATCAGCAAGAATATCCGCTCGACCACCGACCGGACTGTCCGGTTAGTTCCCGTTCCCACATCAAAACAGTTCCCCTCAATGTCGGGAACTGCCGCAGCCGCCAGGAACGCCTCCACGAGATCATCGATAAAAATCCAATCCACCTCCCAGAGGCAGGAAGACAGCCGGGGGGATTCTCCCCTGAGAAGTGAAAGAATGACGGATGGAATAATTTTGCTTCGGTCCTGGCCTGGCCCGAATGTCATGAACGGAGTAAGAACTACGGTCGGCGTCTGATAGAGCAAATGAAACATTCGCGCATAGGCGCTCGACGTCCATTTTGCCGCCGCATAGGGAGAACTTGGAATCGGTGCGTGCTCGCCCCAAGCCGGTTCGGTAAGTGATCCGGTCATCACAATACGGCCAGAGCCAGCCTCTGTTCCCGCCACAAGTACATTAACAGCGCTTACCACAAGCCCTTCGAGGGTAGGTAATACGAGAGCAAGGTCCGGTTTCGCGCCAGCAGAGCCAGCCAAATGGTACACCACCATTGGATTCAGGTCCGTCAGCAGTTTCCGCACACGATCGATGGCCGTAAGATCGACCTGCCACCAAATCGGCCCACCCGGCTCCGATCTCCGCTCAACGCGTGAAGTCGCGTGTACCTCCGCCCCCAGATCGAGCAACCGTCGACACAGATGTGATCCGAGAAACCCACTGCCTCCCGTTACTAGTATTCTTTGGCCACGCCACAGATTAAGATTTGCCATAGAAGCAATACGTTTACAGAGACGAAGTGGGGGCATCCTTCGGTTTGTACTGCAACTCGCCGTTTTCCTGCGCGCCATCATCGTAGAGTGCGACGATCTCGGCAGGGATTTGGGACAAGTCTGTTCCGCGCAGGTAGTCTCGCATGGTCGTTCCTGTGCACTCTTCATCAACATGAGGTGCGCCCCGGCGAGCGGCAGCATCATCCACATTCACCACACGGAAATCGATACTGAATCGGGTCTTGCCGGAGGTATTCGGCACACTCGAATGCAGTTGAGCCGCCGAAAACAGAATAATTCCGCCGGCAGGAACAATGATGCGAATTTGGGGATCGATCTCAATCGTTTCAATAGGCTTGGAAAGGGGGCGTGGGTCGGCTTTCAGAAATTGAGAGACATGTCCGCCCCGATGTTGCTTGTTCCACTCATAATAATTGTGACTGCGGGAATCATTCTTGACAGCCCGATTCCAATACTTGGGATGAAAGGCCATCGCATTATCCGAACGGATGTCGTAAATAGGAATCCACCAATTGATTTGACAAGGCGGAGCTGAATACCAAGTATCCCGGTGCGGATGCCACGCATAGGCTATCCCGGTCGTCAGATAATTGTCGCTGGTTGAACTTCGCATTTTGGGGACATCAAAGTAAGTTTTCTCAGGATCAGCTCCCATCTCCGACAACAACCCTCGCAGGTGTTTCTTGGAATCCGGGTGATGAATAAAGTGTGGCTTCAGCTTACCTAGCACTTCAGCGTATTGCTCAACCGGCATGTGATATTGCGCGGTCTCAGGATCAAGCGGGGCAAACGCCTCTTCGATCAACTTGCGCGCATGGGCAACCAACGCCAGGGAATGCTCTCGAGGTGAATATGCTACCAGCTGCCCTTCAAAAATCAGTTTTCTTCTCTCGTCATCAGTCAATTGGGCATCATAGTAAATTGTGTTATTCATTCGGTACCTCCTTTGGCGTTACGCGCTTGATGATGCGCGTTCGCAACCGGACCGCGATGCGGCACTCACTCACAAACACCCCGACCATCCAAGAACCATCCCACTGCGGCTAGCATCACTCCGAGTTCTAATTCCTATCTGGCACGCTCTCGGCACCTTAACCAGCAGGACGCAGCAATCCCTGCCCCTCCAACGCATCAGCGGCTAGCTTGATGGTTGAAAAGGGCAACCCCGCTCGCTCAGCTATTTGCAACAAGCTGTGCGCCCCGTCAGACAGGTTCAAGACCCAGAGAAGAGCCATCTCCGCGCTCCGCCCCGTGACGTTTCCTCCGATGGTGCGATAGAGACCACGTTTGCCTAGCTGCGGTTCGCAATAGGGGGACGTGTTGACGTACCCCCTATCTGACTCCAATACCTCTACGACTGACTGGACCACCTGAAGAGATCGCGACAGTGATGTCGGTTTGACAAAATCGAGATTGTCGCCAGACGTGTGATACTCCGGATACCCTCCATTCGCCCGACGCATGAAACATCCGACTGGAAGGTTAAACCCCGGTGAACCGTACTGACGCTCATCGTATCCATAGGGGATAAACTCTGTGACCTCAAATGACTCTCCCGAGTGTCGTAAGACATGGGTAAATGCCGCATCAATGTCGGCATGACCAGCTCGACTCTTCTTGTAGGTGAAGCCCCCCTCATCACCCACACCGGTCAGGACAAAGCCATGCTTGATGTTGGACACCTTCTGCTGGTTGAGGGCCAGCCAGGTGACCGCCCCGATAGTAACTGGAAGAAAGAGGAAACGATATGAGTATCGACGACGTGAACTAGTCTGTAACGATTTAGCCAAGAACGTCGCCACCGCAATTCCTGACAGGTTGTCATTGCACAAGGATGGATGACAGGCATGACATGAAATGAGCACTTCTTCTGCAGTGTCCCCTGGCAAATAGTATTCGCCATAGGTGAGGTGTCCCGGTTTCAAGGACGAGTCAATCACGACGTCATAGTCCTCATCACGAAGGTCCAGATACTGGCGATGGCTCAGACAAAATCCCCAAGACTCTTTGTAATAGGACGTTCTGTAGGGGATCCAATCTGGATGATCCGGCAGGGTGAAGAGGTGTGTTTTGAGCTCGCGTAGCGGCATACGCGCTGCGATCGGGGTGCTGTAGCTTACCACATGCAAGTTGGATTGCTTAAAATCAATAACTCGCACTCCCTGACGATCAGCCACATATGCATCTCGAATATTCCACTCGAGCGGGACCGTCCAATCAAACACCTGCGTTCCGCTTGGCACGGCAGTGATGCTCAAGGGAATATGCTGTTGAATGCGCCCGAACGTGTCCCGGATACCCTGTCCTGTAATACTTCGACAGATCGGATAGAGTTCAGAGATAAATCGATACATCTCCTCGCCGCAACCGTCCGGCAAAACTCTGCTTACACCAGAACTCTTCACGTCACCAGGCCCTCAATATCCTCACCCACCAAGATTCACTTGACAAAAGAGCTTCCCTCTACATATTGATCAGGGGCATATTCGAACTTCCGGAATTGGCACAACAAACTGTCCGCCCCAATTTCTGACGTAGCTCATTTGTTTCATGATTTCTTCTTTGAGATTCCAGGCAAGAATCAACACATAGTCGGGCTTCGTTTCCTTGATACGTTCCGGGTCATGAATAGGAATATGCACCCCGGGTAGCCAATGTCCTTGCTTGTATGTGCTTCTGTCCACGAGGTAATCGACAAAGTCCTGGCGTACCCCGCAATAATTGAGCAGCGTACTGGCCTTCGCCGCAGCACCATATGCGACTATTGATTTCCCCTCACGCTTTGCCCGAATCAGGAACTCCAGAAGCGCTCGTTTCACCTCTCGGGCTTTCTCTGAAAAGGAAAGATAGTGAGCGAGCGTCGCGAAGCCCTGTGCTTCCTCCTTCTTCTTCAGAGCCATCAACCGCTCAGTCACCGGCTTTAAATGATGCTCATCATGACGAGCGTAGATTCGCAACGAACCACCATGCGTCGATATCTCATCGACGTCGAAAATAGTCAGGCCATGTTTCGCGAAGACCTGATTCACGGTAGTCAGCGAAAAGTAGGAAAAATGCTCATGATAAATCGTATCGAACTGATTCAGAGCCATGAGATGCATCAGATGAGGAAACTCAATCGTGATAATCCCCTCAGGTGCCAAGAGAATTTTGAGCCCTCCGACGAAATCATTCAGGTCCGGCACGTGTGCCAAAACATTATTACCGATGATCAAGTCAGGACGCCTTTCCTCCGCTACTAACTCTCGTGCAGTCTGGGTCCCGAAAAACTTTACACAGGATGGAACACCTTTCTTGATGGCCACTTCAGCTACATTCTTGGCTGGCTCGATCCCCAGCACGCGAATGCCTCGAGCAACAAAATTTTGGAGCAGATAGCCGTCATTGCTCGCGATTTCCACGACATAACTTTGAGCACCCAGCGAGAATCGTTCCACGGCCATATCGACATAATCTTTGGCGTGTTGGAGAAACACGTCGGAGAACGAGGAGAAATATGCGTAATCAGAGAAGATGTGGTCAGGGCTCTCAAATTCTTCGAGTTGAACTAACAGACACTGCTCACACACAAATGCCCGCAATGGATAAAACGGCTCCATCTGGTTTAGTTGATGGGCCTTTAAATATGAATTGGCCAACGGAGACATGCCCAGGTCAAGAAAGACGTGCTGCAGAAGCGTCCCACAAAATCGACATCCGTCACGAAGCATGACCTGTTCTCCTTTGGCTAGAACGATAACAGCAGGGGTGTGCAGTCACTCAAGCGAGTCTCTCTAAGTAAACTCTGGTGTGTATCCAACGCCGCGCCACACGACCCCTGCTGCGGCCATTGCTGCAGGCTCGAATACTCCACGGCCATCAATCACAAGAGCACGGGTCATCAATTTCAAAAAATCAGTCGGCTGAATACTTCGATACTCAGGCCACGCCGTCACGAGACAACAAGCGTCACTCTTCTTCAACGCTTCCTCCCAACCTTCAGCAAACACGACATCCCGGAATTCCGGTCGCTTCTTCGCATGGGGCATGGCAATGGGGTCATGGGCGAGCACCTTTGCGCCCTTCCTCCGAAGCTCAGCCACCAAGGGCAAGGCCGGCGATTCCCGCAAATCATCCGTTCCAGGTTTAAATGCGAGGCCGAGCACGGCCACGGTCTTGCCTGCTAGCTTCAACTCTTTTTCCAGCAGGGCAACCATCCGGAGAGGCTGGTCGGCATTAATGTCCAACACGGCGTCCAACATCCGAGTCTGCTCGCCCACGGTACGCCCAAAGCTTCGAAGCGCCGCCACATCTTTCGGAAAACAACTGCCCCCAAACCCCAAACCATGCCAAAGATACTCTGTTACTCCTGCCGCCCCACCTACCTGTCCATTGATTGGCGTAAGCCGCCTATCAAGATGAACCCCCTTCCACACCAAACGCGCGTCGACACCGGGGACTGCGGAACACATATTGCCGATTTCATTCGAGAATGAAATCATCGTGGCAAGCAGGGAATTGGATACATACTTAATCATCTCAGCCGTGCGCGGGGTTGTCACCAATTTAGGACAGGTGAAATCGGCATAGACGTTTAGAAACACCTCTGCGGTCATGGAGTCTGTGGCACCGACCACAATGCGGTCCGGAACACGAAAGTCCTCGACAGCACGACCTTCCCTCAAAAACTCCGGATTCATGCATAAACCCCAGCCGTCCCCCACTTTCCTACCCGAGTGAGACTCAATAGCGGCCTTCACCGGTCCCTCCGTGGTTCCAGGCAACACCGTACTCTTCACTGCCACAACATGGTATCCACGTTTGCTCGCTAGAGCCGACCCGATCTCCTTTGCGGCAGCCACAATTTGCGACATGTCCATCCGACCATCCACCGTGGGCGTACCAACGCAGATTAGAGTTACATCAGAATCGAGAATGGCGGTCTTTGCATCCGTGGTGGCAGACAACATTCCCTTGTCGCGCGCCGAGCGAAGTAACTTATCTAATCCTATTTCATGAATCGGTGGACGTCCGGCGTTAATTTCCTGTACCACCTCGGGCCTGATATCGATACAGGTCACCTGGTGCCCACGCTCTGCCAAGCAGGCCCCTGATACAAGCCCCACATATCCTGTCCCCATCACTGATATCTTCATGGTCACCCTAATGGTTAGCCGACACGTTCATCTTTCGCCAGCTCTTCCAAGCCAACGAACTGCTTGTACCATTGCAGCATTCTGCTCAGTCCGAACCGGAGATCGACCAGCGGGGTATAGCCGAGAAGCGATCGAGACTTCTCAAGATTCGGACAACGGCGGTTGGGATTATCCGTCAGATAGTCGGCTTCCTCACTCGGCGTATGGATAACTTTCCGCTTACTACCGGCTACCTCCAGCAACATACGACCGAGCTCTCGCATTGAAATTTCAGGCGAATCACTACCTATATTGAACGGTTCAGCATGATGCGATGATAACAGGGTCAAGAGATATCCGGTCAGTGCATCCGAGACATAACAAAACGTACGTGTCGGACTCCCGTCCGAACGAAGGACGATATCGCGATCGGCCAGGATATCGCGACAAAAATCAGGCAACACGCGGCCGTCTGCCAAGCGCAATCCAGGGCCAAAGTTATTGAACGGTCGGACGATCTTCGCGCGCACACCATGTTGCTGATGGTACAAATAGCAGAGCGTCTCGCCCAAACGCTTCGATTCGTCATAACACGCTCGAGGACCGATACATGACACATTGCCACGATAGGCCTCGTTCGTTGGAATTTCATGAGCCGGCGGATCACCGTAAATCTCACTTGAGCTGAAATAGAGGATACTTTCAGCCCGATGACTCTTGGCAAGCTCGAGCATATGCCGTAAGCCGGAGATATTCGTATCCAAAGTTTCCAACGGGTATTGTCGATACACTTTCGGACTGGCGATGGATGCGCCGTGAATAATGAAATCGAAACGATGGCCCGCTGGCCCCATCCAGGGCTTGGTAATATCTTGCCGGACCAGCTGTATGTCGGGACTAGCTGCGACTAACTCAGTCAACCAGCGTGGGCAACCCCGGATGTAATTGTCGGCGGCGACTATGGACAGCGGTTCAGTCTTTAAGCGGTTCCGATTGAGATACGAAAAAAAATGGAGGAATCCAAACCCGAGAAATCCCGCTGCCCCCGTAACAAGAATATGCTTCCCGCGAAACGCCTCCAATCGAGGGCCCAGCGTCTTCTCCATTCGCGCCCAATCTTCATCCAACCATGCCTGCGCCTGCCCGAACAAAGATGCATCAGCGGTCATTGACATGTACTCCTCCCTGCCTGTGCACAATGCCACCAAGAGTCCGCGACCTTATGCATTTCAGAATTCGTATATTCAGTACTCGTCACCATAACTTCCAGGGAGCCTTGCCAGAATTCCACAACTCCTCCAGGTAACTCTTTTCTTTTAGGGTATCCATGCACGACCAGAATCCGTAGTGTTTATACCCTACCATCTCGCCGGCGTGAGCGAGGCGTTCGACTGGCTCGCGCTCCCAAGCCGTATGATCACCATCAATATAGTCCAAGGCCTTTGTGTTGAGGACAAAAAATCCGCCGTTGATCCACCCCTCCCCAGACTCAGGCTTCTCAAAAAACTCAGTCACTCGGTCGCCGTCAAATCCAATCCGACCAAACCTCGCTGGGGACCGGACTGAGGTCATGGTTGCAATTTTCCCATGGGAGCGATGAAAATCCAGCAACTTGCTGATATTCAGATCTGCCACGCCATCCCCGTACGTCAACATGAATGTTTCATCGTTTCCTAGCCATTTCCTCAAACGCCTTACCCGTCCACCCGTCTGCGTTGTCTGTCCTGTATCGGCCAGATGAACGGTCCACTTCGGCTGGTTTCCATCATGAATTGTCGTTTTTCCCGTTGAGAGATCCACCGACAAGTCATTGTTGATGGCAAAGAAATTCAGGAAGTACTCTTTAATCATTTCCCCTTTATAGCCAAGGGCAATGATAAACTCGGTTACTCCATACACCGCATGAATTTGCATGATATGCCAGAGGATTGGCTTGCCGCCGATTTCCACCATCGGCTTTGGACGAAGCACGGTTTCCTCGGACAATCGAGTTCCCAATCCCCCAGCTAAAATCACCGCTTTCATGTCCCTACCTCCAGCAATCAATCATTGTCGCCATCCGTACTGACATGGATACCTACTTCAGAGCACATACCTATCTGCAGCGAGCAGGAGGCGTAACTCCCCAGAACATCATCGAAAGCTCGCCAATTCCCAAACTCATAGTCGTAGTCACAGAATGTGCCGTCCCACTCAATTCTGTTCCCACAGGCACGACAAACTCACCATGGCCGGTAGGGGGCATTAGTCTTTACCATATCATCTTTAAGCTGAAAGACCTCCTCAAATAGCATTCTACTCGCCAAGAAGCTGCAGCTGAGCTTTCACGTTAAGACCGCCCGTAGTCTCGCATCATTCACACATACAAAGATCATCCCCACAGCCCAAGGAGTCGGGAAACGCGAGACTTATTTCAATCTCCGGCTTTACACAGCTGACTATCTCTTATTCACGCCGGAATCCTATTCGCATGCCAACAGAGTTACTCACACGAACATATTTGCAAGCGTATTAGCCGATCACAGAACAACCAACAGCACAACCCTATCGATTGTCATGATTCCATGCTCTCAACCCAGCCAGGAGCAATCATACCAATACTGACTAATGGTTCCCTGTCATAGCGAGCGATGCTCTGTTGTCCATCGAAGCAAGGGCCTTACAACCCCTTCCCACCGTCCTGTCACGTCACCCCGTGCCGTATCCCCGGTCCCAGGATCCACAACTCGAAAACCCACAGCTCGCGGCACATCACAATGTTCATGCCAAGGATCTTCCGAAAAAATCCCTCCCCCTACTACCATTGTTCCCTCTGACAGAAAATTCCCAGGAATCCAGGCGGTACTAACATATCGACCCACTGGACGAGGACGCCTGTACCATGCTGGATCCCGGTCGTTGACGATGAACGCGATCACGTCTTCTTCGGTATTGAAACCAAATTGCGCAACAACCATCTGCCCCGGCTTGAGGATGTCATATTCGATTTCTACGCGCATAGGCTTTCGAATATCGATGACATCCGAAATCTGTCCCGCTTCGGATCTGACCCGCACGGCACGGAGGCGAGCGACGTTGTTGCCCGGAGCCTGGGTTGGATCCGGCCATTCCACTACCGGCTGGATGTGTCCGGCATGGAGGTAGTGATTCACCACCTCATGCGCCGGCCCTGCTTGCACGATCTGGCCCTTGTTCAGCAGAATCGCGCGGGAACACATCCGGGTAATCGCCGGCATGTCATGGGAGACGAGGATCACCGTCCGTCCGTGCTGCCCCACGTCTTCCATCTTCCCCATGCACTTCTTTTGAAACCGGACGTCCCCGACCGCCAACACCTCATCGACGATCAGAATGTCCGGATCCATATGGGCCAGCACGGAGAACCCTAACCGGACATACATGCCGC
>Ga0268299_1000801_pt1 | contig 77906 bp, 67 predicted proteins | sample NOBtaG_FD_193484 | JGI IMG/M metagenome (GOLD analysis project Ga0268299, IMG submission 193484) | Activated sludge microbial communities from bioreactor in Nijmegen, Gelderland, Netherland - NOB reactor | ecosystem: Engineered > Bioreactor > Aerobic > Activated sludge | place: Netherlands... | reverse complement strand
CGCCTACGGGTGGCAGGCGGAGGAGGCCGTCGACCGCGCCCGAGCGCAGATCGCGGCCCTGATCGGCGCCAAGGCCAAGGAGATCATCTTCACCAGCGGGGCGACCGAGTCGGACAACCTGGCGGTGAAGGGCGTGGTCGATTTCTACCGCGACAAGGGCAACCACGTCATCACCGCGGTCACCGAGCACAAGGCCATCCTCGACACCTGCAAGGCGCTCGAGCGCACCGGCCGAGCGCGCGTGACCTACCTGCCGGTCGACAGCTTCGGCCGGGTCGACCCGGACGACGTCCGCAAGGCGATCACGCCGGAGACGGTGCTGATCACCATCATGCTCGCCAATAACGAGATCGGCACGATCGCACCGATCGCCGAGATCGGCCGCATCGCCAAGGAGAAGGGCGTGCTGTTCCACAGCGACGCCACCCAGGGCGTGGGCAAACTGCCGGTCGACGTCGACAAGATGGGCATCGACCTGATGTCCTTCACCGCCCACAAGATCTACGGCCCGAAGGGCTGCGGCGGGCTGTACGTGCGCTCGAAGGGGCCGCGCGTCCGCCTGGTGCCGCAGATGGACGGCGGCGGACACGAGCGCGGCATGCGCTCGGGTACGCTCAACGTGCCTGGCATCGTCGGCCTCGGCGCGGCCTGTGCGATCGCACGCGAGGAGATGGCGCAGGACACGGCCCACGTGCTGAAACTGCGCCAGCGCCTGCAGGACGGCATCGAGGGTCAGCTCGACGAGGTCTACCTCAACGGCCACCCGAGCGAGCGCCTGCCGGGCAACCTCAACCTGAGCTTCGCCTACGTCGAGGGCGAGTCGCTGCTGATGGGGCTGAAGGACATCGCGGTCTCCTCGGGCTCCGCCTGCACCTCGGCGACGCTCGAGCCCTCGTACGTCCTCAAGGCGCTCGGCATCGGCGACGAGCTCGCCCATACCTCGATCCGCTTCGGCCTCGGCCGCTTCAACACCGAGGAGGAGGTCGACGTCGTGGTCGAGCGCGTGGTGCACGAGGTACGCCGCCTGCGCGACATGTCGCCGCTCTACGAGATGGCGAAGGAAGGCATCGACCTCAAATCGTTCCAGTGGCAGCGTGAGTAGTTCCGGGAGGAATCCATGGCATACAGCGACAAGGTCATCGACCACTACGAGAACCCGCGCAACGTCGGCTCGTTCGAAAAGGACGACCCCGACGTCGGCACGGGCATCGTCGGCGCGCCCGAGTGCGGCGACGTGATGAAGCTGCAGCTCAAGATCAACGACAGCGGCGTGATCGAGGACGCCCGCTTCAAGACCTTCGGCTGCGGCAGCGCGATCGCCAGCTCGAGCTACGTGACGGAGCTGGTGAAGGGCAAGACGGTCGACGACGCCCTCGAGATCAAGAACGACCAGATCGTCGAGGAGCTCAGCCTGCCGCCGGTCAAGATCCACTGCTCGGTGCTCGCCGAGGACGCCATCAAGGCCGCCATCGGGGACTGGAAGAAGCGGCACGGTCAATCCGACGAAGGCGACGAGCAGGCGAAGAAGGCCGTCGGAGAGTAACGCCGCCGTGGCCATCACCCTCACCGACGAGGCCGTCGCCAAGATCCACTCGCTGATCAGCGAGGACCCGGAGCGCGGTCTGCGGGTCAAGGTCGTCGGCGGCGGCTGTTCGGGGCTGTCCTACAAGATGGACCTCGACGTTCCCCGCCAGGGCGACCGCGTATTCGAGCGCGACGGCGCCCGCGTCATCGTCGATCGCAAGAGCTTCCTCTACCTCAACGGCACCGAGCTGCACTACCAGGACACCCTGATGGAATCGGGGTTCAATCTGCAGAACCCCAACGTGAAGAGGTCGTGCGGCTGCGGGGCCTCGTTCTCGGTCTGAGCCGCGATGGGTGACACGTCGACGACGGGGACGCCGCAGGCGCGGGCCGGCGCGCCGGTCGCGCGCTGCTGGAGCTGCGGCGAGGAGCAACCACCCGCACCGCTCTGCCGCAAGTGCGAGAGCGTCCTGCCGCTGAGCGCCGACGCCGACCACTACCAGGTCTTCGGCCTGCCACGGCGCCTCTCCCTGCAGCCGGACGAGCTGGCGCAGCGCTACTACGACCTGAGCCGGCGGCTGCATCCCGACACCCACGGCAGCGGCCCGGCCGAGGCGCGCGAAGCGAGCATGACGAACACCGCCGCGCTGACGCGCGCCTACCGCACCCTGCGCGACCCGCTCGCGCGGGCGCGCTACTGGCTGGAGCTGCACGGCGAAAAGCTGGGCGACGACAATCGCGTCCCCGGGGAGTTGGCGGCTCTGGTCTTCGAGGTGCAGGAGAAGCTCGAGGACCTGCGCCGGGCGAGCGGTCCGGCGCGTGCCGCACGCGCGGCCGAGGTCAGGGCGGAGCTGGAGGCGCTCGAAGCGCGCGACGGCGAGCTGCACGAGCGGATGGACACCAACTTCCGCCAGTGGGACACAGCCCACGAAGCGCCCGCGCTGCTGCGCGAGCTGCGCTCCATCCTGTCGCGCCGCGCCTACCTGGCCACCCTCATCCGCGACGTGCGCGCCGCGCTGGAGGCGGCGCCGGGCAGAGCGGAGCCGCGGCCGTGAGGGAGCGGTTGCGTTCGCGCGGGAGCGGCACCAACCGCTCCCTGACGGTCGCGGCTCCGATCGGCGCAAGGACCCGGGCATAGAGAACGGAGAGCATGGACAGAGTTTTCGGCATCGATCTCGGAACCACCAACTCGCTGATCGCGTACCTCGACGGCGAGACGCCGCGCGCGATCCCCGACCCCGGGACCGGATCGCCGCTGCTGCCCTCGATCGCCAGCTTCCAGCCCGACGGCGAGGTTCTGGTGGGCGATGCGGCGCGCCAACGCGCCGCCGAGGCGCCGCTCGAGACCATCGCCTCGGTCAAGCGCTTCATGGGCCTCGGCGCGGCCGACGTGCGCGACGAGGACCGCCGCCGCTACCCGATCGCGAGCTCGCGCGGTCCGGTCGTCCGCTTCGCGATCCACGGGCGCGAAGTCTCTCCGCCGGAGATCTCCGCGCTCTTCCTGACGCACCTCCGGCGCCGCGCCGAGGAGGCGCTGGGCGAAGAGGTCAAGCGCGTGGTGATCACCGTCCCGGCCTACTTCAACGACAGCCAGCGCCAGGCGACGCGCGATGCCGGCCGGCTCGCCGGCCTCGAAGTCCTGCGGCTGGTCAACGAACCGACCGCCGCCGCGCTCGCCTATGGGCTCGACAAGCGCAAGGAAGGGCTCGTCGCCGTCTACGACCTGGGCGGCGGCACGTTCGACATCTCGATCCTGCGCATCCGCGACGGCATCTTCGAGGTCCTCTCCACCAACGGCGACACCCGCCTAGGCGGCGACGACATGGACCGCGCCCTCGCCGCGCTGCTCGACCTCGGCGACGACCCCGATCCGCGCGTCGTGCGCGCCGCGCTCATCGCCGCCGAGCGCGCCAAGATCGAGCTGAGCACGCACGACAGCGCGCGCCTGCGCGTCGAGGTTCCGGAGATCGGTTTCCAGCGTGAACGCGCCGTCACCCGCGAGGAATTGGAACAGGCGATCGGCGGAGTGGTCGAGCGCACCCTCGAGCCCTGCCGCCGCGCGCTGAAGGACTCTGGCCTGACGGCGCGCGAGATCGACGAGGTGGTGCTGGTCGGCGGCGCGACGCGCGTGCCGATGGTGCGGCGCAAGGTCGAGGAATTCTTCGGCCGCGTGCCCCACACCGAGCTCGATCCCGATCAGGTCGTGGCCCTCGGCGCCGGCGTGCAGGCCGGCGTTCTCTCCGGCCGACGCAAGGACGTGCTGTTGCTCGACGTCGTCCCGCTCTCGCTCGGGATCGAGACCGTCGGCGGCGTGATGGAGCGCATCATCGACCGCAACACCACGATTCCCACCGCGGCGCGCCAGCTCTTCACGACCTTCATGGACGACCAGACCGCGGTCGACTTCTCGGTCTATCAGGGCGAGCGCGAGTTGGTGAAGGACAACCGCAAGCTGGCGCACTTCACCCTGCGCGGGCTCGAGGCGCTGCCCGCGGGCGTGCCGCGCCTCGAGGTGACCTTCCTGGTCGACGCGAACGGCATCCTCAACGTGACCGCGCGCGACCTGCGCACCGGCCGCGAGCAGTCGATCGACGTCAAGCCGTCGTACGGCCTGACCGACGAGGAGGTCGAGGCCATGCTCGAGGCCTCCTTCGACTTCGCCGAGGAGGACGTCAGCGCCCGCCTGCTGATCGAGGCGCGCAACGAGGGCGACGGCATCCTGCGCGCGACCCGCAGGGCCCTCCCCAAGGCCGAGCCGGCCGAGCGCGCGGCGATCGAGGCCGCGATCGCGCGCCTGGAAGAGGCGATGCGGGCGACCGACCACAACCGCATCCGGGACCTGGTCGAGGAGCTCAACCAGGCGAGCATGCCGCTGGCGCAACGGATCATGGACGAATCGATCAAGGAAGCGCTCGAGCACCGGTCGGTCGACGAGGTGGTGTGAGGATGAGAGCGCGACCCACCCCGGGCCGGGCGCCGGCGCCCGGCCTGAGAGACAGAGGAACCATCAGGATCAGCGGAGGTCTGCCGTGCCGACGATGCAAGTGAGCCGCAAAGTGGACTACGCCCTACGCGCCGTCATCTTCCTGTCGCAGGAGGACGCCGACCGGCCCCTGCCAGCGAAGGAGATCGCCGCCCGCCGCCGCATCCCGATCAAGTTCCTCGAGAAGATCATCCGCGATCTCATGCGGCACGACATCGTCCGCTCCCACCGCGGCGCCCGCGGCGGCTACACCCTCAGCCGCCCGCCCGGGGAGATCACCTTCCGGCAGGTCATCGAGGCGATCGAAGGGCCGATTTCGCTGAATGTTTGCGTCGCGGGCCAGAAGGACTGCTCGGTCCTCTCGAGCTGCAACATGCAGCGCGTCTGGCAGGAGGGCCAGCGACGGGTGCTCGACTACTTTTCCGAGACCACCCTCGCCGATGTGGCAAACGACGTGAATAGCCCCGCCCCCCTGCCCGTCTAACCTGGGCATTTGGACGAGGAGCTCGGATCTATGGCAGACCACAGCGTTGGTGAGAACCACCCCCATCTCTTCCAGCCCGACACCATGTTGCCGTCGCAGTACTTCGCGGCGGCGCTGCGGCGCCGAGGGGCCCTCAAGCCCGAGCGCCGCCTGATCGTGGCCGTCCTGCAGGACGCCATCGAGTGCTACCAGAAGAACCTGTTCGCCCGCGAGGGCAAGCAGCGTCAGCTCTTCGCAGACGCCGAGGAGTGGATCACGTCGCAGGACAGGACGCACTACTTTTCCTACGAAAATCTCTGCGAAATCCTCGAGATGAACCCCGATTACGTGCGTCGTGGGCTGCTCGAGTGGCGCGAGCGGCAACTCGCCGCCAGGAACGCCGGCAAGGTCTACTCGCTGAGCGCCCAGCGCGCCCGGCGAAGCGTCGCCGACGAGCCCACCAAGGCGCAGAACCTGCGCCGGGTCGCCCATTAGGCGGCTCGGCGCCTTCCGCATGACCTGACCGGCGGGGCGATTCTCCCCGGCAGGTCGTGTGGCCCGATCTCGGAAGGCTCGCTTCCCGGGTCCGGGGGAGGCTGCTAGAAGCGCCCATGCTCCGCCGCCCCTGGACCCTCCTCCAGCGCGCCTTCCTCGCTCTCGTCGTGTCGATCGCCCGCTGGCGAGGGGGCCGCCAGCGCCTCCTGCGCCTGCACCTAGCCGGCCCTCTCAACGAGGATCCGAGTGCGCCGCGCTGGCGCGCTCTGCTCGGCGGCCCTCCCGGCGAGGACTACTTCGCCATACTGGGCGTCCTCCGGGCTGCCAGCCGGGATCCCGACCTCGAAGGGGTGCTGGTCACCGTCGACCGGATCTCCGCCGGCTGGGCCCGCATCCAGGGGCTCCGGCGGGCCCTCGCATCCCTGCGCGAGAGCGGCAAGGAGGTCTGGGTTCATCTCACCCATGCCGGCATCCCCGAGTACTACCTCGCCTCGGTGGCGCAGAAGGTGGTCCTGACCCCGGCCGGCACGCTCGACGTCGCCGGCCTGGGAGCGGAAGCGACGTTCTTTCTCGGCACCCTCGAGAAACTCGGGGTGCGCGCCGAGGTGGTGCAGATGGGGCGCTACAAGAGCGCCGGCGAGCCCTTCACGCGGCGCGACATGTCGCCCGAGCACCGCGAGATGATCGAGTCGCTGATCGACGACCTCTACGGCCAGATCTCGACGGCCGTGGCCAGCGCGCGGCAGTTGGAGAGCGGTGCGGTGCGCGACCTGCTCGGGCGCGGCCCGTACGTCGCGCGCGAGGCCGAGGCGGCAGGGCTGATCGACGAGGTCGCCTACCTGGACGAGATCGAGGAGCGGCTGCGCGCCGGCCACGAACAGGCGAAGCTGACCGAAGGACCGACCTACGCCGCGCGGCGGCTGCGCGAGTTGCGCCTGCAGGCCCTGCGCGCGCCCCACCCGCCGATCGCGGTGGTGCAGGTCTCGGGGCCGATCAAGACGGGTGAGAATCCCCCGGGGGGCCGAGCCGCCGCGGGCGCGACCACGCTCTGCAAGGAGCTCGATGCCCTGGCCGAGGATCGCAACGTGTCGGCGGTGGTGCTGCGCGTCGACAGTCCGGGAGGGTCGGGTCTCGCCTCCGATCTGATCTGGCGCTCGGCGGTGCGACTGCGGCGCGCGAAGCCCCTGGTCGTCTCGCTCGGTGACGTCGCCGCCTCGGGCGGCTACTACATCGCCGCAGCCGGCGCACCGGTCATCGCCGAGGCGGGCACGATCACCGGCTCGATCGGCGTCCTCGCGGGCAAGGCGACCCTCGCCGGGCTGTACGAGCACCTCGGGGTCACCAAGGACGTCGTCCATCGCGGCGACCACGCCGCCATCCACTCCGACTATCTACCGCTCGGCGAGAGCGAACGCGGCCGCATCCGGGCCGAGGCGCGCGCCTTCTACGACGACTTTCTGGAGAAGGTCGCGAGCGGCCGCGGGCTGAGCGTGGAAGCGGTCGCGGCGGTCGCCGAGGGTCGCGTCTGGACCGGGCAGCAGGCGTGCGCACGCGGCCTGGTCGATCGCATCGGCGGTCTGGAGGAGGCGATCGACGAGGCCAAGGTGCTGGCCGGCATCGGGCGCGACGTCCCGGTTCCGATCGTGCGCCTGCCGCGCGGGCGGCGCGCCGGCCTCCTGGCTCTCCTGCGGCGCTTGCCGGTCGGTGCCCCGCTCGGCGCCGTCTCCCCCTGGCTCGGCCTCTCCCTGCGCGAGCGCGTCTGGGCGGTGATGCCCTTCCAGCTCAGGTTCTTCTGATGCCGGTCCTCCGCCAGATCGACTGCCCGGAGTGCGGCCAGCCGTTGCGTCGCAAGACCGGCGGCCGCTGCCAGGAGTGCGGCGCGGACATCCGGCGACACGTTCAGGAGGAGCGGGAGAAGGAGACCCGCATCGACCAGGTCATCGCCGTCGTCAGCACCGTGCTGGTGCTCGCCCTCTTCCTCTTCATCGGCGGGTTCAAGGTGCTCGAGGGCATCGCCGCCTACGCCATCGCCGGCGTCGTCATCTGGTGGTTCGCCAAGCGGACCTTCTGGTGATCGTCACCTTGACAAGACTCGGGGACCCATCTAGCTGATCGACGTTCGCCGAACCCGCCGAAACCACGGCGGGCATTGGAAAATCCATGATCGCCGCCCGCGGGCGGCTCGGTTGTGTCGGAGGGGCCTACGATGGATGTCCTCAGTTCTCTCTTTCGCTGGTTGCACGTGGTCGCGGGTATCGTCTGGATCGGCCACCTGTACTTCTTCAACTTCGTCAACGGACCGTTCCAGACGACGATCGACGGCGAGACCAAGAAGAAGGTCAACCCGGAACTACTGCCGCGCGCGCTGTTCTGGTTCCGTTGGGGCGCGGCGTTCACCTGGGTGACCGGCGTCCTGTTGCTGATGCTGGTCTTCTACCACGGCCAGATCACCCTCGACACGGTGGTGAGCTGGGGACCGCTGCAGATCCTGATGATCGTGCTCGTGTTCGTGTCGCCGTTCATTTACGACGCGCTCTGCAAGACGGTCTTCAAGGAGATCAAGATCGCCTTCTGGGGCGGCTGGGTGCTGGCCAGCCTCTTCGCGATCGCGATGGCACTGGTGGGCTTCACCTACCGCTCCTACAGCATCCACCTCGGGGCCACTTTCGGCACGATCATGGCCTTCAACGTGTGGTTCCGTATCTGGCCGGCGCAGCAGAAGATCATCACGGCGGTGAAGGAAGGAACGACGCCGGATGCAGCTCTGGTCGCGATGGCGGGCACGCGTTCGCGCCACAACACCTACATGTCGGTGCCGCTGGTCTACCTGATGCTCAACCAGCACAACGTGTGGAACGCCAACCCGTCGCACGTGGTGATCATCATCCTGCTAGGTTGGGCGCTCACGTACCACCTCTACGATCGCGCCGCGAAGGTGAAGGGGTTCTGAGCCCCTACGGCTGGTACACCATCTCCATCGCGAGCTCGGACTTCGGGGTCAGGGCAATGCGTTGCTCGAGCGTACCGAGCGACTCGTGCCAGACCCCGATGGTGTACTCGCCGGGCGGGACGCCCTTCAGGTTGACGAGGCCGTCGTCGCCGGTCACGCCGAAGTAGGGGTTCGGCAGAACACACAGATAGGCGCGCATCCACGGATGGATGTCGCAGCCGATCTGGATGCCCATCTCGGGCTTGTCGAAGTAGAGCGTCCGCGTCGACCCCTGGCGGCTCATCATGAAGTTCCAGCCGCTCAGCACCTCGGGCCGACCGTGCACGTTGTGCGCTTCGGGATCGCTGTTGAGGAACTCCACGCCCTGGCCGATCATCGCGGCGGCGACGCGCGGCACGTAGAGACATCCCTTCTGATCCAGCTTCGCCGATTGCGCCGGGGGCGCGAAGACCCAGCCCTGAAGCCCGTCTTTGATCCACACCACGGCGTTGGCGAGATTGCCGCCCGCGACCACCAGCGTCCGGTCGTAGACCGGCTCCGGGTGCTGGCTGGCACAACCCGGCGTGCTCGCCATGTTGATCGGCTTCTGCTCCGGCACGGCGCCGGCGTAGCGCACCCGCACGGACACCTGCGCGGCGGTAGCGGCGTCGACGGGGGTGGCGACCACCGGCGGCGGCGGCTCCGAGGTGGAATCCTTGCACCCCCCGACCAGCGACGCGGCGGCGATCACCATGCCGTAGACGAAGCAGGCAGAAATCGGTCTGGTCGTCACATCGTCCTCCTTTGCCGCTCCGATCTACCACGGCGAAGAGGCCCTGCCGACGGGGTCGGCGCCCGATTCACGAATCCAGCAACCAGAGAATGCGGAAGCCGACCCGGCCGCCGATCGTGAACGGCTTGCCCCAGTCGCCGAAGACGATGCGCCCGGCCGCCGCGCGCGCCGCACGTGCGTGAGGGCTGTCGCCCTTCTCCAGCCGGCCGACGTAGGCGACGCCGGGGTAGTAGCGTACGTCCTTGAGGCGGCGCTCGAGCACGGTCGCGGCGTAGGTGCGGAGCCACGTCTCGAGCGCCGCGCCGCCGCCGACGGCGTGCACATACGACACGCCTTCCGCCAGGATGCCGAGCTTCCAGTCCTTGCCGACCTTGCCAGGAACCGGGTGGGCGCGGATGCCGAGTTGGGCGTACTCGATCGCCGCGTCCCGATAGCGCGCTTCGCCGGTGGCTTCGTAGGCGGCGGCCAGCGCCAGTGCCGGCCAACCGAACTGTCGCGGGTTCCCTTTGATTCCGCGTCCCAGCCGGCGCACCAGGTAATCCGCGATGCCGACCGCGGCGGCGCGCGCGCGCGGCTCGCCGGTGAGGAAGTGATAGGTGAAGAGCCCCTCCAACCAGGTGTGACCGAGATCGACTCCGCCGAACTCGAAGGTGAAGTGCTGCGGGTTCTTGGGATGGTTCATACCGACCCATTCGGGGTGATCCGGTTGGTGATGGATCCGGTCGACCTCGGCGTAGTGGCGAGCGCTGGCGGTGAGAAACTCGCGCACGTCGGCGCGGCCGTCGGCGGCGAACAGCAACGCGAGCACCTGGGTCAGGTCGTACTCCTGGTTGCCCCAGGCGTCGCAGTCCTTGGTGGTGTCGTGGTAGCCGCGAAAGTTCCAGTCCCCCCAGTTGAGCATGCCGTAGAAACCCTTGCGGCGGACCTCGCGACCGCCGGGGGCACAGGCACCCGCCTCGTCCCAGCCTTCGCTGTCGACGCTCAGCGTGTAGCGCGAGAACGCGGCTGCGACCTCGGCCACGAAGCGCTGCTCGCGCCCGGGGTCGACGGCGTTCCAGAGAGCGCCGCTGGCCGCAACCCAGGCCGGATTCGGCGCCGCGGTCACGCCACGCCCCGGCCCGAGGCCACGCTCCGCGCCGCCGCCGTACACCAGCAACAGTTCGTGCGTCTTGGCGGCACCGACGCCGACCGGCGCCGGGCCGGCGACGTCGGCCCAGAGATCGTACGTCAGGCCGCTCGCCGAAGCTTCCATCGCCTGCGGGAATTCCTGCCAGAAGAACGGCGCGTCGACGCCCATGCGGAACGCCGGCCCGCGCAGCTCGAACCAACCAGACAGTCGCCCTGGGCGCGGCCCGCCGGCGGCGGCGAGCGTATGCGCATCGACCTGCGTCACGCGCGCCCCCTTGCCGAGCTCGCCGCCGAGGTCTTCGCCGCCGACGGCGAGAGCGCTCCACTGCGCTGCCTTCCCCTCGCCCGGCGCCGGTAGATGCAGGCGGATCCGCTCGAGCGAGGTGGTCGCGGCGGACAGGCCGTTGACGAACGTGTGCAGCACCCGCACCCGACCCAGCCCTGCGTACGCCTCGAGGCGCACGTCGTAGCCGAAGCCGTTGCCGTAGCGGCCGCGGAGGGTGACCGCTACGCGCAGCGGCCCGCGCTCTTCGACGACCATCTCGGCGGGCGGCTCCGCGCTCCAGGCACGGCCGCCGGACGTCATCTCGCCGCGCACCGGCTCGGCCTGCACGCCCTTGCCGGCGAGCGACAGGACGCGGAAGAAACCGCCGCTCCCCCTCCCCACCAGCAGGCGGACGGCGCCGGTGTCGATCTCGACGTCGTCGCCGCGCGCCTGCACCGACACCTTCCGCGACGACGCTGGGCCAGCGCCCCTCTGGAGCTCGAACTCGCGCCTCTGTCGCCCCTCGAGATCGGCCTGGAAGTCCAGCAGGAGCCAGCGCGCGCTGCCGTCCGGCCACTGCCCCAGGACGCGCTGCTGCGTCGGCAGGGCGCCGCTCGAGCCCTCGAGATGCGCGCTCTCGCCGGCGCGCAGCCAACCCTTCGGCAGCGGCACGCCGATCGTCACCGGCGCCGCGACGCGCGCCACACCGGCGTCCTCCGTCAGGGTCAGCCGAGGGGCGGGTGCGGCGATCGAGATCGACGCGAGGGTGAGGAGCAACAGCCCCGCGGTGAGGGCACCAGCGCGCACGTCGACCACGACTAGCGGCCGCCAGGAAGGCGGTCAATCCCGCTCGCACGCGGCCGACCGTCCCCCGCTCCGCGCGACGGCCGTCGGCCGGCGATCGGCCGGCCGCGACTGCGCGTCTGGCCCGGGCGGGCGGTTCGGGTGTAAGCCGGGCGCGCGATGCCGGAGCGTCCCGACCTCGACTACGCCGTGCCCATCCTCGACCGCGAGCTCGCCGGCCGCTCGGTCGTCGGTGTGCGCGTTCGCAAACCCGTGGTCCTGCGACTGGCGGTTCCGGGAACGCCGGAAGGGCTTCTCATCGGCCGGACGATCGAAGCGGTCCGCCGGCGTGGGCACTTCGTGCTGTTTCCCCTCCGCGCCCCGGCCGGCCTCGAGATCGCCGTCGCGCCGATGCTGGCCGGGCGCTTCGCCATCGCCGATCTCGGTTCGAAACCACCCGCAGACCTTGCCCTCGGGCTGGGGCTCGACGACGGGCGGGAGCTCCGCTACCGCGACGATGTCCAGATGGGGAAGGTCTACGTCATCGAGCGCGGCGACTGGCAGCGCGTTCCGGGACTGGCGGCGATCGGCATCGACGTGCTCGACCCCGCGGCCTTCACGCGCGCGGCCTTTCGCGACCAGGCCGCCAAGCGGCGCGACCAGGTGAAGGTCTTCCTGCTCGACAAGAGCGCGCTCGACAGCATGGGGAACGCCTACGCCGACGAGGTTCTGTGGGAGGCGCGCATCCACCCGAAGCGCTTCGTCCGCAGCCTGAGCGAGGAGGAGCTCGACCGCCTGCACGCCGCCATCCCGGCGGTGCTCGAGCGCGCCGCGGCGACCATCGCGGCGCGAAGACCGGCGACCGACGACAAGCTGCGCGACTTCCTCGCCGTGCGCGGCCGCGCCGGCGAGGACTGTCGGCGCTGCGGCGGCAAGCTGCGCAAGGCGCGGGTGCACGCCGACGACTCGATCTTCTGCCCCCGCTGCCAGCCGGACGAGCGCGGCACGGCGATCGTCGACTGGCGCAAGGTCTGACGGCTGCGCCCGGGACGGTCGCCGCAGGGATGCGTTTTCCAAGCGGTGGGCCAGTGCTATGTTGCGGGCATGGCGACCGGACGGGGACCGCATGGGGACGACGACGCCACCGGCGTCGCGTCCGACACGCGGACCGAGAAGAAGCTGCAGAAGCCCCGGATGTACAAGGTGCTTCTCCACAACGACGACTACACCACCATGGAGTTCGTGGTGTACGTCTTGCAGACGGTCTTCCACCTCGACGAGACCAAGGCGGTGCAGGTCATGCTGCACGTGCACCGCTCCGGGATCGGCGTGGCCGGCGTCTACACGCGCGAGATCGCCGAAACCCGTGTCTCGAGGGTCGAGGCGCTGGCGCGCGAGCACGAATTCCCCCTTCGCTGCAGCATCGAAGAAGCGTGATCCATGCGCATCAGTCGTGAACTGGAGATCTCCCTCACCCTGGCGGTCAACGAAGCCCACCGCCGCAGGCACGAGTTCCTCTGCATCGAGCACCTGCTGTACGCCCTGCTGCACGACGCCGACGTCGGCGAAGTGCTGCGCCAGTGCGGCGCCGACGTCGCCGAGCTCAAGCGCGACCTCGAGGCCTTCCTCGACGAGAAGATCGAGAAACTGCCCGAGGGGGTCGACCGCGCGCCGCAGCAGACGATCGGCTTCCAGCGGGTGATCCAGCGCGCGGCGGCGCACGTGCAGTCGGCGGGCAAGGACGAGATCCTCGGGCGCAACGTGTTGGTCGCGATCTTCCGCGAGCCGGACTCGCACGCCGCCTACCTGCTCGAGAAGCAGGGCGTGACCAGGCTCGACGTCCTCAACTACATCTCCCACGGCATCTCGAAGATCGCCGAGGAGCCGAACGGCGCGGGCGGAGGCGACGGCGAGGACGAAGACGAGGAGTCGCCTTCGCCCAAGCGCGACCCACTGGCCCAGTTCACCACCGACCTGGTGGCGAAGGCGGCGGAGGGTCGGATCGACCCGATCATCGGACGCTCCGCCGAGTTGGCGCGCACGGCGCGCGTGCTCTGCCGGCGACGCAAGAACAACCCGATCTTCGTCGGCGAAGCCGGCGTCGGCAAGACCGCGCTGGCGGAGGGACTCGCGCTGCAGATCCACCAGGGGCGCGTCCCGGAGTCGCTCAAGGAGGCGCGGGTCTACGCCCTCGACATGGGTGCGCTGCTCGCCGGCACGCGCTTCCGCGGCGACTTCGAGCAGCGCCTCAAGGCGGTGATCGGCGCGCTGCGGCAGCGCCCGCATTCGATCCTCTTCATCGACGAGATCCACACCGTGGTCGGCGCCGGCGCGACCAGCGGCGGCTCCCTCGATGCCTCCAACATCCTCAAGCCCGCGCTGGCGTCGGGCGAGCTGCGCTGCATCGGCGCGACCACCTACCACGACTACAAGAGCTACTTCGAACGCGACCGCGCCCTGGCGCGACGCTTCCAGAAGATCGAGATCGGCGAGCCGTCGACCGAAGAGACGCACGAGATCCTCAAGGGGCTCAAGCCGCACTACGAGAAGCACCATGGCGTGAGCTACACGCGCGACGCCCTGCGCGCCGCCGCCGACCTGTCGGCGCGCTACATCAACGACCGCCACCTTCCCGACAAGGCCATCGACGTCATCGACGAGGCCGGGGCGACGGTCCAGATGCAGCCGGCCGGACAGCGGCGCAAGGTGGTGCGCGTCAAGGACATCGAGCAGATCGTCGCGACCATGGCGAAGATCCCGCCCCGCAGCGTCTCGGTCACCGACCGCGATCGCCTCGAGAACCTCGACCGCGACCTCAAGCTCAGCGTCTTCGGCCAGGACGAGGCGATCACCTCGCTGGCATCGGCGATCAAGCTGTCGCGCGCCGGCCTGGGCCACCCCGAGAAGCCGGTCGGCTGTTTCCTCTTCGCCGGCCCGACCGGCGTCGGCAAGACCGAGGTCGCAAAGCAGCTCGCCTCCGTTCTCGGCATCGAGTTCATGCGCTTCGACATGAGCGAGTACATGGAGGCGCACACCGTCTCCCGGCTGATCGGAGCGCCTCCCGGCTACGTCGGCTTCGACCAGGGCGGGCTGTTGACCGATGCCGTGCGCAAGACGCCGCACGCGGTGCTGCTGCTCGACGAGATCGAGAAGGCGCACCCGAACCTGTTCAACATCCTGCTGCAGGTGATGGACCACGCCACGCTCACCGACAACAACGGCCGCAAGGCCGACTTCCGCAACGTCATCCTCATCATGACCACCAACGCGGGCGCGCAGGAGATGGCCGCCGCGGCGATCGGCTTCGGGGGGCGCTCGAATGCCGACAAGGGAAGCAAGGCGATCGAGCGACTGTTCTCTCCCGAGTTCCGCAACCGACTCGACGCGACGATCCAGTTCGCCTCGCTCTCGCCGGAGATCATCGAGCGCGTGGTCGACAAGTTCATCCTGGAGCTCGACGCCCAGCTCAACGAGAAGCGGGTCTTCGTGCAGATCACGCCGGCCGCGCGGCGCTACCTCGCGCAGAAGGGCTACGACCCCGCCTTCGGCGCCCGCCCGATGGCGCGCCTGATCCAGAACGAGATCAAGCGCGTCCTGGCCGACGAGATCCTCTTCGGTCGCCTGCTCGAGGGAGGTCGAGTGGAGATCGACGCGCGCGACGACGCCCTGACGTTCGCCTACAGCCCGCTCGAGAAGCCGGAGAAAACCGAGAAGAGCGCGGCCGAGTCCGACGCCTGAAACCGCTTTACAGACAGCCCGGACGGTGTTAGCCCGGGCGCGATCATGGACGATCGACGAGGGAGGCACAGGGATGGCCCAAACCGCGATGGCACTTGAAGAGAGAGTGGCGCACCTGGAGGGCCGAACGGGCGGCTTCGAGCCGCGCTTCGAATCCCTCGAGCGCCGCTTCGATTCCATCGACCGGCGCTTCGACGCGATGGACCGGCGCTTCGAACAGGTCGACGCCCGCTTCGAGCAGATCGACCGGCGCTTCGAACAGGTCGACGCGCGCTTCGAGCAGATCGACCGGCGCTTCGAGCAGGTCGATCGGCGCTTCGTCCAGGTCGACGCGCGCTTCGACCAGATGGACCGCCGCATCGAGCGGGTCGAAGAGAAGCTCGACCGCTACGTGCGCTGGGGCCTGGGTGTGAGTCTGGTGTTCTGGGGCAGCACCATGGCCAGCATCGGCGGACTCTACCTGAGCCTCTGACACCGCGACGTTGTCGTTCTCCGCCCCTGCGCGCTACTTCCCCGTCAAGGCCACGCCCTTTCGCTTCCAGGCGGGGTTGATGCCGTTCGGCACCGACTTCGGCAACGGCCCGGCGGATCGCCTGTTCTTTCAGGTCGACGACCAGCGCGATGCCTACCTGCGCGCAAAGCGCGCCGTCCCCCCCGGGCGTCACGCCCTGCTCGCGCGCGACGAAGTCGAAAGCGCCGCCCATGCCGCCGTCCTCCCCTGGATCCACGCGACCTTCCGGACCGAGCACCCCGAGTTGGCGCACGGCGTCGCGCGCGACTATCGCGCCCTCTCGCTCTCGCTGCAGGAGGATCTCGTCGTCCTGCAGCGGAGGAGCGACGGCAGCAACGCGGCGATTCTGGTCGACGTCAGCTTTCCGAGCGACTGGAGCCCCGAGCGCATCGTCGGCACCGACTTTCGCTTCATCCACGGACCGGTCCCCGGCTTCGCCGACGGCGAGGCGCAGGCCGCCTCGCTCGCCAGCGCGATGATCGAGCGCGGGCCCTACGTGCGCTTCGTCTGGACCCTGACCGCCGACGACTTCCTCGACCACCACCCCAGCGAAGGCCGCCGCCGCCCGTGGAGCCCCGCGGGCGAGGGATTCCTGCGTGTCGAGCGCCAGATCACGGTGCCCTTCCCGGCGGTGCAAGCCTCGCTGTTCCTGATCCGCACCTACCTCTACCCCTTCCGCGCGCTCGCCGCCGAGCAGCGCGCAACCCTTCGCCGCGCGCTCGAGTCGATGCCGCCCGACGCCGCCCGCTACAAGAACTTCGCGGCGCCGCGCGCCATCATCCTCGCGCTTCTGGAGGGCCGTACCGAGCGCGGCTCCGGCTGAGAGTCGGCCAGGGCGGCGCCTCACGCCGCCCGACGGAGGCTCGCACCCGAAGACGCCGCCGGCACCAGCACGTGCGCCGTCAGCAGCACCAGCGCGATCCAGATCAGATCGGAGAGCAACAGGTGCACGATCTGCAACGACACCGGGGCGAGGAACCAGACGTTCAGCAGACCGATCGCGAGCTGCGCGAGATAGGAAGCCGCCAGCCAGAGCGCCAGCCGGCCACCGAGAGCGTCGCCGCGCCGCGCGCCCGCGACCCACGCCGCGGCCGCGATCAGCCCGCCCACCGCGACGGCCAGCGCCGGGTGATACAGCCGCAGGCGAACGAACAGATGCGCGCTGTCGGAGAAGGTCATCGCCTTCGCCTCCTCCAGCGTGTCGACGCGGAAAAGCGTGTCTCCGAGCGCCGTCACCGCGCCACTCACGCCCAGGAGCAGCACCCCTGCGAGCGCGGCGAAGAGCAGCAGCCAGTGCGATCGCTCACGGGACCGCACGGGCGCGCCGCCGCCGTCCGAAGCCCACCACGCCGTCAGCGCCAGCGCCGCCACCAGCAGGAAGGTGTTCAGCAGATGCCCCGCAACCCAGAAGCCACGCGCCAGCGAGGCGTTGTCCGCCACCAGCTCGAGCAGAACCAGACCGGCGCCGATGAGGGCTTCGGTGACGATGAAGAAGCCGGAGAGCGCCGCCGCCCAGCGGACGCGGTGCCCGCGCGGATAGGCGCGCCACGCGCCGACGACCAGGGCGATGACGAGCAGCAGCGCCAGTCCGCTCGTCAGCCGGTGTCCGAACTCCACCACGGTCGCGAGGGCCGGCGCGCGCGGCACGACCTGGCCGTTGCAGAGCGGCCAGTGGCTGCCGCAGCCGGCGCCCGAGCCGGTGGCGCGCACGAAGGCGCCCCAGAGGATGACCAGGAGGTTGAAGCCGAGCACGCCCCAGGCGAAACGTGCGTAGCGCACCGGATCGGTCATGCGCCCCGCTTGAGCGCGCTGCGCTCGCCGTACCACTCGATCTCGTCGTTCACCGCGCCCCGCTCCCGCGCCAGGTAATCCTCCACGGCGCGCGCGAAGCGCGGCTCGACGACGTAGTGCATGCTGTCCGTCGGTCGCGCGTCGAAGCCGCGCAGGTGCTTGAACTCGCCGCCCGCGCCCGGCTCGAAGCGCTCGATGCCCTGCGCCAGACAGTACTCGATCGAGGCGTAGTAGCAGACGTTGAAGTGAAGGTGGCGCAGTTCCTCGAACGCGCCCCAGTACCGCCCGTAGAGCACCGGCCCCTTGCGCACGCAGAAGGTCCCGGCGACGATCTGGCCGTTCCGGTAGGCGACGAAGAAGCACAGGCGCTCGCGCCAGCGTCGCGCCAGCAGCTCGAAGAGCTTGCGGTTGAGGTACTGGCGCCCCCAGTAGAGCTTGTCGATCGTCGTCTTGTAGAGGCGGAACATCGGCCCGAAGAGCTCGTCGGGAACGTCGGCGCCCGCGTGCACCCGAATCTCGATGCCCTGCTCCGCCATCTCGCGCCGCTCGCGCTTGATCTGCACCCGGCGCTTGCTGCGAAAGGCGCCCAGGTAGTCGTCGAACGACCGCCAGCCGGGGTTGAGCCATTGGAACTGGAGGCCGGCGCGGCGCACGAAGCCGAGTGCTCCCAGTTCCTCGACCTCGTCGGGCAGGCAGAAGTTCACGTGCGCCGACGAGAAGCCGCTGGCGGCGCAGACCTCCTTCAGCGCACTGGCGAGGCCGCGCACGATCGCACGGCGATTCATGTCTCCACGCGCCAGAAATCGCGCCCCGGTCGCGGGCGTGAACGGCACCGCCACGAGCAGCTTGGGATAGTAGCGAATGCCGGCGCGGTGGGCGGCCTCCGCCCAACCGTGATCGAAGACGAACTCGCCCTGGCTGTGGCCCTTGACGTACAGCGGACAGGCGCCGACCAGATCACCGCCCTGCCAGAGGGTGAGATGCTGTGGCAACCAGCCGGTCTCGGCGCTGGCGCAGCCCGACTCCTCCAACGACGCCAGCCAACCCCATTCGAGAAAGGCGCACTGGTCGCCGACGAGCGCATCCCAGGCCGCGGGGTCGACCGCGGAGAGGCCGTCTAGAATCCGCAGTTCGAGCGGCATCGCCGTGAGACTAGCACGGCGCGCCGTGTTGGCGATGGGTCCGCGGCTCCCGCGAGCGAGAGCCGCGGACCCGACGCGCCTACTTCTTCTCCGGGGCCGGCGCCGGCGCCGGGGCGGCGGGCTTGGCCGCGCCCGCCGGGGCCGCCGGGGCCTCGACGATCTCGAGCAGCTCGACGTCGAAGACCAGCGTCGAGCCCGGCTTGATCTTCGGCGGCGAGCCGCGATCGCCGTACGCCGTGTCGGACGGGCAGGTCAGCTTGCTCTTGCCGCCGACCTTCATCTCCTGCAGCCCCTGGGTCCAGCAGGGTACCACGCCGTTCAACGGGAAGGTCGCCGGCTGGCCGCGGTCGACGGAGCTGTCGAACACCGTGCCGTCGGTGAGCGTGCCGTGGTAGTGGACCTTGACGCGATCGGTCGCCTTCGGGGCGGCACCCGTGCCCGCTTTGATCTCCTGCACCACCACTCCCGAGTCGAGCTTCTTGGCGCCCTTCTCCTTGGCCGCCTTGGCGATGTACTCCTCGCCCTTCTTCTTCTCGACCGCCGCCGCCGCCGAGATGCGCGACTTCTGCAGCTCCTGGATCTTGGGGCCGAACTCCTCGAGGGTGACGACGGGCTTCTTGTTCAGCACGCCGTCGCTCAGGCCCTGCTCGACGAACTGCAGTTCCTCGGGCGTCAGGTTGAAGGTCGCCAGGTTGCGGCTCAGCGCCAGGCCGAGGGCGTAGATCGTCTTCTGCTCGTCGGTCGTCGGTGGACCGGCCCAGACGTTCGTCGCCAGGCCGACGGCAGCGATCGCTGCCAGGATCCGAAAGGGTCGCATTTCCTCTCCTTTGCTCGTTCGTGGACTTGGGGGGTCGAAAATGGGCTTTCACCTCGCCGGACGGCGCAAGTCAAGCAACCGGCCAATGCCTGGTCGCGGATGCGTTGCCGGAATTGACAGCAACCGGTGGTCGAATAGAATCCGCCGCCGCTGGCTCGCTCTCGCCGGGAAGTCTCACCAGCCCCATCGGCGGCCAGGAGAACACGTGAAGACTCTCTTCCTGAACCCTCCTTCCTACGAAGGCTTCGACGGCGGCGCCGGGGCGCGCTATCAGGCGCGCCGCGAGGTGCGTTCCTTCTGGTATCCGACCTGGCTGGCACAGGCGGCCTCGCTGCTGCCGGACAGCACGCTGATCGATGCGCCGCCGACCGACATGACCATCGACCAGGTGGTGGAGCGCGCGCGCGGGCACGAGCTGATCGTCATCCACACCTCGACCCCTTCGGTCCTCTCCGACGCGAGGACGGCCGAACACCTCAAGCGCGAGTTGCCCGGCGTCGTCATCGGCTTCGTCGGGGCGCACACCATGGTCCTGCCGGAAGACACCTTGCGCCAGGCGCCGGCGGTCGACTTCGTCACCAACGGCGAGTTCGACGACTCGGTCCGCGAGGTCGCCGAGGGACGACCGCTGGCCGAGGTCGATGGAATCACCTTCCGCAACCCCGACGGCACCTTCACCCGCACGCCCGACCGACCCCCGATCCACGACCTCGACCGCTTTCCCTTCGTGGTCGACGTGTACGCCCGGTTCCTCGACATCGAGAGCTACTACATCGGCTACCTCCAGCACCCGTACGTCTCGCTCTACACCGGGCGGGGCTGCCGCAGCCGCTGCACCTTCTGCCTCTGGCCGCAGACCATCGCCGGCCATACCTACCGCACCCGCAGCGTCGACAACGTCGTCGCCGAGATGGCGCGGGCGCAGCAGCTCTTCCCGCAGGTGCGCGAGTTCTTCTTCGACGACGACACCTTCACCGACGACCGCCCGCGCGCCGAGGCGATCGCGCGCGGCCTCGGCAAGCTCGGCATCACCTGGTCGTGCAACGCCAAGGCGAACGTCCCCTTCGACACGCTCAAGGTGATGCGCGACAACGGCCTGCGCCTGTTGCTCGTGGGTTTCGAGACCGGCAACCAGCACATCCTCAACAACATCAAGAAGGGGACGCGCATCGACCGCGCCATCGAGTTCATGCGCGACTGCCACGCGCTCGGCATCCTCGTGCACGGCACCTTCATCCTCGGATTGCCCGGTGAGACGCGCGAGACGATCGAGAGGACCATCGCCTTCGCCAAGCAGATCGATCCCTACAGCCTGCAGGTCTCGCTGGCCGCGCCCTACCCGGGCACCGAGCTCTACGCCCAGGCACAGCAGAACGGCTGGCTCGCGAAGCCCTCTTCGGCGGACCTGGTCCAGGCCGGGGGGATCCAGGAGGCCGTGATCTCCTACGAAGGCATCTCGAGCGCCGAGATCCACGCCGCCCTCGAGCGCTTCTACCGCGAGTACTACCTCCGCCCGCGGCCGATCCTGCGCATCGTGCGCGACATGCTGCGCGATCGGCAGGTGATGGTGCGCCGCCTGCGCGAGGCGCGCGAGTTCTTCTCCTTCATGGCGCAGCGGCGTCAGCCCGCGGCGAGTTGAGGTCCTGCGGAGCGACGGCGATGAGTCACCTGCGGTTCGACAGCCGTCCCAGCCTGAGGCGCCCGGCGATGCTCCTGGCCTTCGCCGGCTGGAACGACGCCGGCGAAGCCGCCTCGACCGCGGTCCGCTACCTCGCTCGCCACCTCGACGCCGAGAAGTTCGCCGACATCGATCCGGAGGACTTCTACGACTTCACCGTCATGCGGCCGCACGTGCGCCTCGCCGGCGGCGTCACGCGCGAGGTGGTGTGGCTGTCGAACGACTTCTCCGCCGCCGTCATCCCCGGCGCCGAGCGCGACCTCATCCTCGGCCTCGGCCCCGAGCCGCACCTCCGCTGGCGCACCTTCTGCGGCGCCGTGGTCGAGTTGGCGCGCGCCTACGAGTCCGAGATGATCGTCACCCTCGGCGGCTTCCTCTCCGAAGTGCTCTACTCGCGCCCGGTCGAGGTCTCCGGCTTCAGCTCGGACGCCGAGCTCATCGAGCGCCTCGCCCTCACGCCTTCGCGCTACGAAGGGCCGACCGGCATCGTCGGCGTCCTGGGCGACGCCTGCAGGCAGGCGGGCGTCCTCACGGCCAGCCTCTGGGCCAGCCTGCCGCACTACATCGCCGCGTCACCGAACCCGCGCGCCGCCCTGGCCCTGTTGCTGCAGTTGCGGCGCCTCCTCGGCGTCGGCGTCGACCTGAGCGAGATCGAGCAGCAGGCTGCCGAGTTCGAGACTCGTGTCAACGAAGCCGTCGCCGCCGATCCGAAGCTGGCGGCGTACGTGCGCGAGCTGAAGAAGAGGGAGTTCGCGCACTGAAGAGGGTTACTTCGGCAACCCGCTCTCCCGCAGCATCTTCGCCACGTCCGGCACGGCCTTCAGCACCATGTCGAGGTAGGCGAACCGCTCACCCGTCTTGGCGGCCAGCTCCTGGGCATAGACGGCCAGCGCCTTGACGAGATCGTCCTTCTTCTCGGCGATGATCTCGTCCTGTTCGTTCAGACACTCGTTGACCGCCTTGGCGAGCTCCTCGAGCTTCTCCTCGCCCTCCTTGCCGACCTTGTCGTTGAGCATCTCGCCCCAGACGCCGTGGAAGGCGAAGGTCGCAGGGGCCTGCCGCCGCAGACCCGAGCTGAGCAGGTAGAGCTGCTCCGCCAGCCGCTCGGCGGAGTTGACGCCGCGGCGCGTGACGAAGCCGTTCAGGCGGACGAGCTTGTCGCGCAGGCGCTGCAGGCCCATCTCGGCGGCCAGCAGGCCGACCGCTTCGTGGAATTCGCTCTGGGTCAGAAATGCCATCGGCCAGGGTCTTGCCGCCGGGTCCACGAGCTGTCAAGCCGGCCCGGTGCGGAGAGAGTGGGCAGGTCGTGCGACACGGCGCCGGGCGCTGCTGCTGGCGCTCGTCGCGTGGGGCGCGTGCGCGCTCGTCGGCTGTGCTCGCGCCACGCCCCCCGTCACTCCGGCCGGCCGCACGGCCGCGCCCGCCGCGCCGGCGACGGAGGAGCCTCTGCGCGTCGGCACGAGTGGCGACTACCCGCCCTTCTCCTCGATCGGCGCGGACGGCGCGCGCGCCGGTTTCGACATCGAGGTCGCCGGCGCCCTCGCCGAGCGCCTCGGCCGCAGAGCGGAGTTCGTCGCGTTCCGCTGGCCGGAGCTGTCGGCCCGCGGCCGCGCGGGCGACTTCGACATCGTCGCCAGCGGCGTGACCATCCGCCCCGAGCGCGCCCTCCTCGGCCGCTTCACCCGCCCCTACGCCGTGAGCGAGGCGGTGGTGCTCGTCCGCCGGGGGGCCGCCGACCAGCCGACGTCTCTGGCGCGACTCGACCAACCCTCCAGGCGGATCGCGGTGAATCGCGGCGGCTACCTCGAAGGGGTCGCGCGCGCGACCTTCGCGCGCGCCCGGGTCGAGCCGGTCGAGGACAATCTCGCCCTCGCCGCGCCGCTGCTCGCGGGCCGCGCCGATGCCCTGGTGACCGACTCGGTCGAGGAGCGCGAGCTGCGGCGCGCGCATCCCGAGCTGGTGCGCCTGGCGGCGCTGACGCGCGATCGCAAGGCGCTCTTCGTCCCCGACCGCACCGGCGCCGGCGAGGCCGCGCGCCACCTGCACGCCGAGGCGGATCGCTGGCTGATCGACGACGACGCCGAGGTGAACCGGTTGCGCCGCGCCTGGCTCGGGCCGGAGTTCGCGCTCACGACGGGCGACGTGCGGGCCGAGGCGATCGTCGCGCTGATCGACCAGCGCCTCGGCCTGATGCCGTGGGTGGCGGCATTCAAGCGCGCCGCGCACCAGCCGATCACCGACGCGGCGCGCGAGCGCGAGGTGCTGCGGCGCAGCGCCGAGCAGGCGCGCACCGCCGGCCTCGACGAGACGCGCGCCACGGCGCTCTTCGCGGTGCTGATCGAGGCCGCCAAGGACATCCAGCGCGCGGCGGCGCCGCTCGAGCCATCGGTCGATCTCGCGCGGCTGCGCGCCATCCTCGGCGATCTCGACCAGCGGCTGGTCGCCGAGCTCGCCGCCGCGCGCGGCCTCGACGCGGAGGGGCGAGCACGCCTCGCGAGCAGTGTCGAGGCGATGCGCTGGCCGGGCCTGGGCGAGGTGCGCCGGCGCGAGATCGCGACGGCGGCGCTCGCCACGCTGTAGCGCCCCGCGCGGCGCGAGCCGATGGACCTGGCCGAGGCCACCTGCCAGGGCGTGGCCGAGCGCGCCGGGCGCCTGCGCCCCCTCCGGGGCGCGCGGGAATCTCCTGCCTGTGATCCCCGGGCTGGCGCCCGGGGCTATACCCCTGCGCCGCTCCGCGGCGCGCGACGACGGGCGCGCACCGGATGGGGCGCAGGGCCGTAGCCCCGGGCGCAAGCCCGGGGGTACAGGAACGCAACCGATCACGCGCGCCCAGGATGGGGCGCAGGGCCGTAGCCCCGGGCGCGAGCCCGGGGGTACAGGAACGCAACCGATCACGCGCGCCCAGGATGGGGCGCAGGGCCGTAGCCCCGGGCGCGAGCCCGGGGGTACAGGAACGCAACCGATCACGCGCGCCCCGGATGGGGCGCAGCCGCCGGCGGCGACTGCAGACCGCCGGAGCCGATTGGGGTCAGGTGGGTGGGCGGCGGCTCACTCCACCGGCGAGGCGTCGCGGATGTGGGTGCCGTCCGAGATCAGGAACTCGGCCACCTGCGCACCGGCCTGCGGCACGATGCCGGTCACGCTGTGTCCCGAGTTCTCGGCCTGGCCGTACTCGGTCATCACGTAGCGCCAGAGGCCGCTGCAGCCGGACTCGGCCTGGCAACCCAACGTCGCCTTGGCATCCGGGATCCCCATGGCGCGAGCGAGGTCCTCGGTGGTCTCGTTCGGCACCACCGTGTCGACGACACCCTCCTGCATCAGGATGCGCTTCACCGGCACGCCCGGCAGCGTGTTCTCCGCGTCGAGGATGACCGGCGCCGTGTTGATCGGATCGCCGGCATCGATCACCCACTGCGACAGGTGCGTGAAACGGTGGAAGAAGGCGGGGAAGTTGGGATCGGCCTGCGGGATGCCGACGGTGAGCGAGATCAACGGCTTGAGCAGCGCGCCGATGGCCTCCGATTGGATGATGTTCGGCAGGCCTCCTCCCGGCACGCTGAGCACGCCGACGCGGACGTTCGGATCGACCCCCATGAAGAGCGTCCCCATGATCCCCCCGAGAGAGATGCCGAAGTAGTGCACCCGCTCGTCGTTCACCAGGTCGAACGGTGCGGTCTCGGAATTGCGGATCATCAGAGCCAGTTGCATCAGGTCGACGACCGTCTGGCGGAAGTGCTCGCGCGTCGCGAAGCCGTCGACAAGGTTGAAGAACTGGCCGACGTTGCCGCGCCGACCGTGCTGCACGGCCGAGATGCCGATGCCCATCAGCGGCTCCCCGCCGAAGAGGCGCGACGCTCCGACCACGTCGCGGCTGCTGCCGCCGAGGCCGTGGCCGAAGATCACGATCGGATACCCGCCCTCGGGTGCCGCCGCCTTGGGGATCGTCAGATGGAAGTCGAGATGAACCGCCGGCGGAATGCCGTCGCCGACGACGAAGTCGGGGTCGAAGGCGCTGCCGTCCTTGCGGAAGTCGAGCGAGGCGAAGCTGCCGACGGCGACCTTGGCGATGTGCTCCGACGTCGGGCTGCCGACGATCGCCTCGAACTCGGGGGTGCCTTCGTCGAAGATGCCGGTCACCAGTCCGTTGATCGGCGAGTTCTCGAACACCGGCACCGGAATGGGCAGCTCGCCCGCGGCGAAGCGGTCCTTGATCGCGAGCAGGTCGTCGGTCGTGGGCTGGGTGGTGAAGCCGTCGATCACGGCGAGGTCGTCGACGCCGATGCCGTGTTCCTGCGCCAGGAGATCGAGCCCGCACTGCAAGCTCTCCCGCCAGGCGGAGATGCCCTGGTCGTCGGACTCCAGCGCTTCGAGGAGCTCGGCCGAGGGCGCGACGTTCTTGCCGTCGGCGTCGAGGACGTCACGGGTGACGGCGTAGATGTAGAACGCCTTGGGCCGCAGCGGCACCAGCGGGTAGATCTCGAGGGCATCGTCGCCGCTGACGGCGAAGTCGGTCGCGCGCACGCGAATCGGCACCTCGCCGCCACTGCAACTGAGCAGGAAGGCCCCCGCTCCCTCTTCCGGAGCGACCACGGTGGCGTCGAACTTGACGCGCACCGGCGCGAAGGTGCTGAAGCCGGTGACCTGCTCGAGCTGCCCGGCGACGACGTTGGCGAGGTTGCGGGCGGTGTCGTACTTCGCCTCGGGAGGCAGGTCGGCGCCGATCAGCGGACCGGTCACCGCGACGTGGCCGCTCTCGTCGCGCAGGCGGTCGCTGGGAAACGGATTGCCGGGATCGAGGGCGTCGAGATGGAAGAGCGCCGTCGCGCCGGCCGGCAGAGGCGTCTCGGTCTCGGTGGCCGAGGGCGCGAGAGTCGAGGTCGGCTCGGGCGTCGCGGTCGAGGTCGGGAGACTGGTCGAGGTCGAGGTCGGGGCGCTGGTCGCGGTCGAGCTCGGCAGACTGCTGGCCGTCGCCGTCGCCGCCACGGTCGAAGTCGGCTGCGGCGCCGGCCCGCCACCGTCGTCGTCGCCGCAGGCCGAGAGGAGGGAGGCGAGGAGGAGCAGGAGAAACGCGTGGCGGTTGAGGGTCATGGAGATGCGTTGTACCCAGAGAGCCCCGGCTTTTCCAAGCACGGAGATCACCTGCGAGTGACCTGCAAACCTCTGGGCCTGCTGATCAACCTCAACCAACGGCTGCTCGAGCATGGGCTCCGCCGCGTGATCCTCTGAGGCCTCCGTGGGCTCCGAACCTCCGTGAGCTCAGCGATTGAGGAGAGCCCCGACCTGGGCTACGAATCTTCCTTTCTCGGAGGCCTCCCATGAACGTCCCCCTCCTCGTCACCGACTTCCTGCGGCGCGCGAGCCGACTCTACCCGGACAAGACCGGCGTCGTCGACGGCGAGCTGCGCCTCTCCTATGCCGACCTGCAACGGCGCGTGAACCGGCTCTCCCACGCTCTCCTGGGCCTCGGGCTCGGGCGGGGCGACCGGGTCTGCATCCTCAGCCCGAACTCCCACTTCTTCCTCGAGAGCTTCTACGCCACCTCCCAGATCGGCGCGATCCTCGTCCCGCTCAACTACCGCCTGGTCGCCGCCGACCACGAGTACATCCTCAACCACGCGGGCGTGAAGGCGGTGCTGGTCGACTGGGAGTACACGCCGGTCGTCGACGAGATCCGCCCCCGCCTGCAGAGCGTCCGGCACTGGATCGTCGCCAAGGAGACCGGCGTCACGCCCGCCGGCTGGACCGATTGGAACGAGCTCGTCGCGGCCGCGCCGGATTCGCCGCCGCCCGCCCTCGACCTCGACGAGGACGACGTCGTCTCGATCAACTACACCTCCGGCACCACCGCCCGCCCCAAGGGCGTCATGCTCACCCATCGCAACTGCACCATCAACGCCTACAACATGATCGTCCACCTCGGCATGCGCCACGAGGACGTCGAGCTGTGGACGCTGCCGATGTTCCACTGCAACGGCTGGGGCGGCGTCTACGCCCTCACCGGCGTCGCCGGTACGCACGTCGTCCTGCGCGCCATCGATGCCGCCCGCATCCACGAGCTGATCGCGCGCGAGGGAGTCACCTTCGCCTGCATGGCGCCGGCCGTGCTGCGCACCATCCTCGACTACCCCGATCGCGCCAGGCACGACATCCGCACCAAGCCGCGCTTCACGGTCGCCGGCGCGCCGCCGCCGGCGGCCTTCGTCGAGCGGCTCGAGACCGAGCTCGGCTGGCAATTCATCGAGATCTACGGCCTGACCGAGACCGCGCCCCTGCTGACCGTCAACCAGCCCGACCACTACACACGACGCGAGGACTGGGCGCGACGGGCGCGCGCCGGCGTGCCCGGCCTGGGCGTCGAGATCCGCCTGCTCGACGACGACGGCCGCGAGGTCCCGCGCGACGGCGTCTCGATCGGCGAGATCTGCGCGCGCTCCAACGTCGTCTTCAAGGGCTACTGGGAGCAGCCGGAGGAGACCGCCAAGGCGATCCGCGAGGGCTGGTTCCACACCGGCGACCTGGCGGTGTGGGACGAGCACGACAACGTCCACATCGTCGACCGCAAGAAGGACGTGATCATCTCGGGCGGCGAGAACATCAGCTCGCCCGAGATCGAGGACGCCCTCTACCGCCACCCCGCGGTCGCCGAGTGCGCGGTCATCGGCGTGCCGCACGAGAAGTGGGGCGAGACGCCGAAGGCGCTGGTCGTCCTGCGCCCGGGTGCCCAGGCCAGCGAGGCCGAGATCCTCGAGTTCTGCCGCCAGCACCTCGCCCACTTCAAGTGTCCCAGCTCGGTCGAGATCATCGCCGAGCTGCCGCGCACCGCCACCGGCAAGCTGCAGAAGTTCAAATTGAGAGAGAAGTACTGGCAGGGCGCGCGCCGCGTGAACTGAGGTCACAGAGCGCCCAGCGGCCAAAGAGAAGAGCCCGCGGAGACTCTCCGGGGGCTCCGCGACCTCTGTGGCCTCCGCCGGCTCTGTGTCATCGAAGACCGTTCGAAGAAGGGGAACTCTCCATGGAACACAATCTCGCCGATTGCTTCGACCTCGTCGCCGAGGTCTGCCCCAACGAGGATGCGCTCGCCGTCTCCGGCCACAAGCTCAAGTGGCACGAGCTGGCGCGACGGGTGCGCAACATCGCCGCCTGGATGAAGGAGCGCGGCGCCTCGCATCAGGGCAAGGTCGCGCTCTACACCTACAACCACCCGGCCTACATGGAAGGCACCTACGCCGCCTTCAAGGCCGGGCTGGTGCCGGCCAACGTCAACTACCGCTACCGCGAGGAGGAGCTGCGCTACCTGCTCGACAACTCCGACGCCGAGATCGTGATCGTGCACGAGGACTTCGTGCCGCTGCTGGCGAACGTCCTGCCGACGCTGCCCGGCATCAAGGGGATCCTGGTCGTACCCGACGGCGCGCGCCCGGCCGACGTCTCGACCCTGCCGAACGCGCAGGACTACGAGAAGGTCGCGGCCACCGACCGGCCCGAGCCCAAGGTGCAGCGCTCGCCCGACGACTACCTCTTTCTCTACACCGGCGGCACCACCGGCATGCCCAAGGGCGTCATGTGGCGCCAGGGCGACCTGTACCGGCGCCTCGGCGGCGGCGGCCTCTCGGCGCCGCCGGAGACGAAGGAGGCGCTGCGCGAGTTCCTCACCTCGCAGCCCATCCGCATGCGCGCCCTCATCGGTCCGCCGTTGATGCACGGCACCGGCTGGTTCACAGCCATGATCGCCTGGCTCGCCGGCGGCGCCGTGATCACCCTCGACAATCCCAAGGCCTTCGACCCCGGCGAATTCTGGAGCGTGGTCGAGCGCGAGCGGCCGACGGCGCTGACGATCGTCGGCGACTCGTTCGCCAAGCCGATGCTGCGCGAGCTCGACAAGGGCGAGCGCAAGTACGACCTGTCCTCCGTGATGATGATCACCTCGTCGGGGGTGATGTGGAGCGAGGAGACCAAGCAGGGCCTGCTGCGCCACAACCAGGGCATGATGCTGATCGATGCCTTCAGTTCCTCCGAGGCGATCGGCATGGGCATCTCGGTGACCACCGCCGCCGGCTCGCAGCGCACCGGCAAGTTCCAGCTCTCGCCGACGACCCGCCTGTTCGACGAGGATCTGAAGCCGATCGAGACCGCACCCGGCGCCAAGGGCCTGGTCGGCGTCGGCGGCGCGCAGCCGGTCGGCTACTACAAGGATCCGGCGAAGAGCGCGCGCACCTTCGTCGAGGTGGCCGGCGCCGGGCGCTTCTCCATCCCGGGCGACTGGGCGGTGGTCAACGAGGACGGCTTGACGCTCTCGCTCCTCGGCCGCGGCTCGGTGTGCATCAACACCGGCGGCGAGAAGGTCTTCCCGGAGGAGGTCGAGGAAGTGGTGAAGCGAGTCGAGGGGGTGAAGGACGTGGTCGTGGTCGGCGTGCCGGACGACAAGTTCGGCGAAGCCGTCACCGCCGTCGTCTCCTCGCACGGCGAGAAGCTCGACGGCGAACGGATCAAGGCCTACGTGAAGCAGCATCTCGCCGGCTACAAGGCGCCCAAGCACGTGGTGCAGGTCGACGAGGTCTACCGCAGCCCCTCCGGCAAGGCCGATTTCAAACGCACCAGGCAGATGGCGATGGAGGCGCTCGGCATGCCGAGCGGGGGCTGACGACGGCCCCAGCATGATCTCGGAGCCGCGACCGTCAGGGAGCGGTTGGCCTCGCGCTGGACACGCAGCCAACCGCTCCCTCACGGTCGCGGCTCCGAGGTTGTTGCCGGATCCCGTCGCGCCCGTCACACCAGCAGGCCGACCCACAGCTCGCGCGGCCCGTGGACGCCGAGGGTGAGCTGCAGCTCGATGTCGGCAGAGCGGCTGGGGCCGGTGATGAGCACGAAGTTGGACGACAGGCCCTGCAGCGGCAAGGCGCGCAGCATGGTGCCCGGGTCGGCAACGATCCGGTCGACGGGCAGCAGGGCCAGGTGCAGCGGCGGCAGCAGCGAGGCGGTGCGCCCGCCGGCGCGGGCGGCGTCGACGGCGATCGTGCCGGTGAGCGCGACACCGCCGACGGCGCCGGTGACGCCGAGATCGGCCTCGGCCGCCTGCGCCGGCGAGCGCAGTTCCTCCGCCACGATGCCGAGGTCGGCCAACGCCTCCGCCACGCCGGCGCACTCCGGGTCGCGACTGAGCACCGCACGCCGAACGCCGTGCGCGTCGCGAATCTCCTCGAGCAACCGGCGCAGGTCGGCGCTGCCGGCGAGCACACGCGTGCGCCCGGAGACCGCCTCGAGCGCGCGGACGAATCGCGCCTGCAGGTCCTCGCCTTCGAGACGATAGGCGATCGGCGGCACGACCCCGTCCCATGGTGGGATCGGCCGCAGCGGCTCGTGCACCTCCGGCCGCGCCAGCCGCTCGCGCAGTCGTCTCAGGAACGCGTCGCGGTCACCGCTCTCCACGTCTGACCCCCATTCGCCCGCCGGAACGACCCGGCGAGCAACGACCCGCCGCCGTATGCCAGTCCGCCATCAGACCTCGCATCGCTCCCACAGCTCGCGAAAGGTGTGCCGCGGCGCCGCGGGCAACGCCCGCCCCTCCGCCCACGAGCCGGCGCCGAGACCCAGGCGTGCCGCACCCAGAGCCAGAGCACCGGCACGCAGCGAGGCGCGATAGAGGGCCGGGCGACTCCAGGCCTCGGCCCAGGCGCGCCAGGCGGCGCGCTGCAGCGGAGCTCCCTCCGCCCGCCGCCGCGCCGCGAGCAGGAGATCCTGCAGTGGGATGCCCACCGGACACACCTGCCAGCAGGCGCCGCACAGCGAGGACGCGTTCGCCACTTCGGCCGCCGCCGGCGTGTCGTTCAGCAGTGGCGTCAGCACCGCGCCCATCGGCCCCGAGTAGACCCACCCGTAGGCGTGACCACCGACCTGGCGGTACACGGGGCAGACGTTGAGACAGGCGCCGCAGCGAATGCAGGCGAGCATCTCCTCGAACTCCGAGCCGAGCAGATCGGCGCGGCCGTTGTCGAGGATCACCAGGTGGAACTCCTCCGGCCCGTCGACCTCGCCCGCTCCGCGCGGCCCGCTGATGAAGGAGGTGTAGGTGGTGATGGCCTGCCCGGTGGCGGCGCGCGGCAGCAGCGCGAGGAAGAGGTCGAGCTGCTCCCAGGAGTCGAGTACGCGCTCCATGCCCATGATCGCGACGTGCACGCGCGGCACCGACGTGACCAGCCGTCCGTTGCCCTCGTTGGTGACGAGCACGCAGGTGCCGGTCTCGGCGATGCCGAAGTTCACCCCCGAGATACCGAGGTCGGCGGCGAGGAACTTCTCGCGCAGGCGGACGCGCGCGAACGCGGCGAGCTCCTCCGGTACGGCGGCGAGATCGCCGCCGGCGACGCGCGACAACACCTCAGCGATCTGGTGCCGGTCGCGGTGGATGGCCGGCACGATGATGTGCGAGGGCGTCTCGCGCGCGATCTGGATGATCCACTCGCCGAGATCGGTCTCGGTGACTTCGCAGCCGGCCGCTTCGAGGGCGTGGTTCAAGCCGATCTCTTCGCTCGCCATCGACTTCGACTTCACCACTCGGCGCGCGCCGATCCGCCGTGCGATGCCGGTGACGGCGGCGTTGGCCGCGGCCGCGTCGGCGGCCCAGTGGACGCAGCCACCGCGGGCAAGCACCTGGTCCGCGAGCCGCTCGAGCACCTCGGGCAGGCGCCGCAGGATGTCGGCCTTGATGCTGCGCGCCTGCCGTCGCAGCGAATCGGGATCGGCGAGGCTCGCGCGCGCCGCCGTCATGCGCTCGGCGAAGGTGTCGGCGGCGTTGCGCAGGCTGGCGCGCAGACGGGGGTCGGCCGCGGCCCGGGCCGTGCGCTGGCGCAGTGTCGCGCCCTCGATCGAAGGGGTGTCGCTCACCCGCGTTCTTCCAGCACCTGCGCCAGGTGGCGGAAGCCGAGGCCGAGGGCACGGTGCTGGGCGCGCGCCCGTAGGTGCAGCAGACAGGAGGCGTCGCAACCGACGACCTCGGCCGCGCCGCAGGCCACGGCGGCGTCGAGGACGTCGTCGGCCATCGCCACCGAGGTCTCCGGCAGCTTGACCGAGAACGTCCCGCCGAAGCCGCAGCAGCGCCCGCGCGCGGCCGAGGCGCGGCAGTCGGCGCCCGAACGCCGCAACAGCGCCTCCGGCTGGTCCTCGATGCCGAGCTCACGCAGCATGTGGCAGGAATGGTGATAGACAGCGGGCTCGACGGCGGTCTTCGCCGCCGGAATCGAGGCGGCCGCCGGCTGCGCCGCGACGAACTCGGCGAACTCCTTCGTGCGCGCCGCCACGTCGCTCGCGGCGCGCGCGGAAGTGGCGTCGCCGACCAGTTGGAACAGCTCGCGCCAGAAGACGCGGATCATGGTCGCACAGCTCCCCGCCGGCACGACGATGGCTTCGGCGTCGCTCTCCGCCAGCGCCCGCAGGGTGGTGCGCGCAACCGTCGCCGCCGCCTCGACCTCGCCCGCATTCCAGGCCGGCTGCCCGCAGCAGGTCGCCGCCTCGGGCACGCCCACGCGCCAGCCCAGCCGCCGCAGCACCCGCACCGCCGCCACCCCGACCTCGGGCGCGAGCGCGTCGACCACGCAGGTCGGAAACAGATCGACGCGCCTGAGCATGGCGGTCTAGTGCCGCAGATCGGCAGGCGACACAACCACGGGCCGGCTCGCCGCGCTCGACGCCGACTCCGCCGCACGGCGCGGCGGCGGCGACGGCCGCGCGTATCCTTTTTGGCTCCCCCTCCGTCTTTGCGCTAGAGGCAATCCAGCCTCCGCCGGACCCGAAAGGGGGAGTCATGGAGCTATCACACGAGTTCGCCCAGGAAGTGCAGCAGGCGTGGCACCGTTTTCTGCAGCGCACGGAACCGCTGCGGCCCGATCTGCACCGCTTCTGCCGCTCGCTCACCGGCAACGTCTGGGATGCCGAGGATCTCACCCAGGACACGCTGCTGCGCGCCTTCGCCAAGCTCGCCGAGCTGTCACACCCGATCGACAACCCGAAGGCGTACCTCTTTCGCATCGCGAGCAACCTGTGGACCGACCGTTTCCGGCGGCCGGAGCCGCTCGCGCCCGAGAGTCCGGCCACCGTCCCCGGCCCGGAACGCAATGCCGAGGTGCGCGACGCCGCCCGCCATCTACTGCAACTGCTGCCGCCGCAGGAGCGCGCGGCGGTGGTGCTGAAGGAGGTCTTCGACTTCCGTCTGGAGGAGATCGCGACGATTCTGCAGACCTCCGTCGGCGCGATCAAGGCGGCGCTGCACCGGGGACGCGAGAAGCTGTCGGCGACGTCGAACGCGCCCCGGCCCGCGCCCAGCGAAGGACTGGTCGACCAGTTCGTCGCCGCCTTCAACGCGCGCGACCTCGAGCGCGTCGCCAGCCTGCTGCGCGCCGATGCCACCGGCGAGGTCGTCGCCATGGGGGCGTCTCATGGGCGCGGCCCGATTCGCGACTCCTCGCTGTACTACAGCCTCTTCCTCGAGAAGGGCGAGCCCCGGGCCGAGCGGCGCGACTTCCACGCTGAGCCGGTGGTGGTGATCTGGTACGCGCTCGAGCCCGGCACCCCGATCGTGCGCGACGTCATGCGCTTCGAGGAGATCGAGGGGCAGATTTCGCGCCTGCGCTTCTACGCCTTCTGCCCCGAGACGATGGCGGAAGTGGTGGCCGCCCTCGGTCTGCCGTTCAAGCCCAACGGCTACGGCGTCTGGTCGCCGGACTTCCTCGAGCTGCAGGACACGCCCGCATTCGAGCGCTGGATGAAGGAAGGCACCCCGGCGGCCTGAGGCTCGATATTTCTCGCCCTCGGTGTAGATTGGCGCCCTCGTCGTTCGTCATCGCTGCGGAGGATCATCCATGACGCGCAATGCCCAACCCTCGACCGGCGACGTCTCGCTCTTCCTGGCGACCAAGAAGGGCGCCTGGTTCCTGAAGGCCGGCCCCGACCGCAGTCGCTGGGAGATCGAGGGACCGCATTTCCTCGGCTGCATCGTCCACCACGTCGTGCAGGACCCGCGCGACCGGAGGGTGATGCTCTTGGCGGCGAAGACCGGCCACCTCGGCCCGACCGTGTTCCGCTCGAGCGACGGCGGCCGCAACTGGAAGGAAGCGGCGCGCCCGCCGGCGTTTCGCAAGGCGCCCGAGGGCGAGAAGGGGCGCACGGTCGACCATACCTTCTGGCTCGCCCCCGGCCATCCGAGCCAACCCGACGTCTGGTACGGCGGCACCTCGCCGCAGGGCCTGTTCCGCTCCGAGGACGGCGGCGTCACCTGGAGCGGGGTCGAGGGCTTCAACGAACACCCGATGCTGCCGACCTGGACCGGCGGCGAGCAGGACGGCACGCCGGACGGGCCCAAGCTGCACTCGATCCTGATCGATCCGCGCGACCCGAAGCACCTCTACGTCGGCATGTCCGGCGGCGGCTTCTTCGAGAGCAGCGACGAAGGCGCGAGCTGGAGCCCGCTGAACGGCGGCTGCCTCGCCAACTTCAACCCCGAGCCCTACCCCGAGTACGGCCAGGATCCGCACTGCGTGCGACTGCACCCGCTCGCGCCCGACGTGCTGTACCAGCAGAACCACTGCGGCATCTACCGCCTCGAGCGCCCCGCGACCAAGTGGGAGCGCATCGGCGACAACATGCCGCGCGAGGTCGGCGACATCGGCTTCCCGATGGTGCTGCACCCGCGCGACCCCGACACGGTGTGGGTGTTCCCGATGGACGGCACCGACGTCTGGCCGCGCACCGCCGTCGGCGGCCGGCCGGCGGCCTACGTCACCCGCGACGCCGGCAGGAGCTGGACCCGCCTCGACGAGGGCCTGCCGCGCCAACAGGCGTGGCTGACCGTCTTCCGTCAGGCGATGACGTCCGACGCGCACGACCCCGTCGGCGTCTACTTCGGCACCACCAGCGGCGAGGTCTGGGCCAGCCGCAACGAGGGCGCCGGCTGGACCTGCATCGCGCGCCACCTGCCGCACATCTACGCTCTCGAGGTGGGTGAGCCGGCGTGAACGTGTTCATCCCCACCCCGCTGCGCTCGTACACGCGCGCGGCGCAGGTCGCGGCGGAGGGATCGACCATCGCCGCGCTGCTCGCCGACCTCGATCGGCAGTACCCGGGGATCCGCTTCCGCATGGTCGACGAGCAGGACCAACTGCGCCGTCACATGCGCATCTTCGTCAACGGCGAAGAGGAGCGCGACCTGACGGCCGCGCTGGCTCCCGGCGACGAGATCCACATCCTCCAGGCCCTGAGCGGCGGCTGATCCGGAGTGCGGCGGTCACCGCCGCTCCGATCCCGAGCGGCGCTTCTCGCCGCACCGCGGATCCCATGGCATGGTGCCGGCCGTGAGCGACCCCCTCTGGTACTTCGCCTACGGCAGCAACATGAGCCGCGCCATCTTCGCGCAGCGGCGCGGGTTGCGGCCGACGGCTTCGCTGTGGGGTTGGTTGCACGACTGGCGGCTGACCTTCGACCTGCCCGTCGGCCCGGGCGAACGCGGCGTCGCCAACGTCGTCCCCGAGGTCGGCGCGCGCACCTGCGGCGTGCTCTACCGCATCACGCCCGACGAGGCTCGCGATCTCGATCGCACCGAGGGCGTGTTGGGAGGATTCTACCGGCGCGCGCAGGTCGTCGTGCGCGCACACACCGGCGTGTCCATCGACGCCTTCGCCTACCACTCCCAGTACTCCAGCGAGGGCCGCAAGCCGTCGCCGCGCTACATCTCGCTTTTGCTCGACGGCGCGCGCGAGCACGGTCTGCCCGACGACTACATCGAGTACCTGCGCACCTTCGAGTTGGCGGTCGACGAGCGTAGCAGCGACGACAGCCCGGAATGATCCGCCGCTGCCTCCTTCCCGCGGCCCTGACCGTTCTGCTGGCGGCGGGGGCTGCCGTGCACGCGAGCGCCGAGGATGCCGCCCTTGCGCCGGCCGTCGCATCGCTGCCGGGGAGCGACGATCCCGCGGTCGCCGCTCTCTGGCGCCGGGCCCTGGATCTCGAGCGGCGGCGCGACCACGCCGCCGCCGCCGCGACCTACGAGCAACTCTCCGCCCTCCTTCCCGCCAGTTCCGCGCCGCGCTGGCGCGCCGCCAAGAACCACTGGAATGCCGGGCGGCGACTGCCGGCAAGCGACCCCGAGGCTCGGCGGCGGGCCTACGGCTCAACCCTGACCTGGGCGCGGCGCGGACTGGACGTCGATCCGGACTGCGGCGAGTGCTGTCTCTACGCCGCCGCCGGCCTCGGCGGCGAGGCGCGCGACGGCGGCGCGATCGCGGGCGCGATGCTGGTGTCGGAGATCGCCGCCCTGCTCGAGCGCGGCATCCCCCTGGTCGAGCAGCGGCGAGCGCCCGAGAGCGACTCCGAGCTCGAGGAGCTCTACTACGCCGCCGCCCTGCTCTACCGCAGCGTGCCGGACTCGAACGTGCTGCGCTGGGCGCTCGGCGTGCCGGGCGATCGGCGGCGCGCGATCGAGTACATGCGGCGCGCCACCGCCCTCGGCAACCAGCGCGCCGACTACCAGGTCGAGCTCGCCAGCCTGCTCGTCTGCACCGGCCGCAACGAGAGCGACACCGCCCTCATGGCCGAGGGCCTGGCGCTCCTGCACGCCGTGCAGGAGCGACCGGCGGCCGAGGTGGAGACCGACGTCCGCGCCCGCGCCCACGCCATCCTCGAGCAGCCGCAGGCGGCCTGCGACTGAGAACGGCGGCGCCGGCGAGGGTCAGCGCTTCTCGACGCTGCCGGTGAGAGAGCCGCGCTGCGAGATCTCGATCCAGTTGCCGTCGGGGTCGCGCACGAAGGAGATGCGGGCGACCGTGCCGAGCGTGACCGGCGCGAGGCCTTCGCGCCCGCCGCGCGCGAGAATGCCGGCGTGTTCGCGGTCGACGTCCCACACCTGGATGGTGAGGTAGCGGAAGCCGCGCCCGTCCATCGCGGCATCGCGAGGCGCCGAGTCGGAACGCGCGAACGACAGGATCGAGTCGCCGCAACGGTAGGCGTTGCTGCCCACCGCCTCGAGTTGCAGCCCATCGCGGTAGAAGCGATGGAAGGCGCCTTCGTCGCGTACGGCCAGACGCATGCCGATGCCGTCCATGCCGCCTTCGCCGCGGGGCACGAGCACGACGCGGTTGCCGTCGGGATCGATCAGCTCGCGGCGACTCGTCACGGCTTCGCGCGCGATCGTCAGCTCGGCGTAACCGCTCGGAGCCGCCTCCGGCAGCGCGTGGCGCCAGTGGTTCAGCTTCAACACCGAGCCGTTCATCCCGTGGCGGTGCTGGCGGCGGCCGCGCCCGAGCGGCAGCATCTCCTCGAACGGCAACCCGACCTCCTCCTGCCAGAAGGCGAGCATCGGCTCGAGACGGTCGGTGACGACACCGACGTCGAGGTGCGGCTTGGCGAGCCTCATCTCCTCAACTCCGGAGGATGTACTCGTTGACCATCGTCCAGTGGACCTCGGCAACGTCGAGGAAGGCCGCCATGTCGGCCTCCATCAGCGCCTTGTTCTCCTTCGAGCCGTACAGCAGCCTAGGGTCGAAGAAGTGCTCCACCGACTCGAAGCTCTCGGGAACGATTCCCTCGTAGCGCGGCGCGCCGGGAGTGAGCGGCCGCGCCACGACGTTGCGGATGTAGCGCGTCAGCGGATGGATCTGGAGCGACTTGGGCGTGTGCGAGCCGTGCCAGTGGGCGATGAAGTCCTCGTAGCTCAGCCGCTCCGGACGGCGGATCAGCGCGATCATCGTCACCCCTGGACTGCGCTCGCCGTCGGCCCAGGTGCGATGGGCATAGTCGCGCGGCACCGATTCCGTCACGAGATAGCCGGCCAGGCTGGGAGTGGCCTGGCGCAGGATCTCCTCGACCGCGCCGCGCTGATCGACCGAGTCGAGCCAGAACGAGACCGCCGCCGCCAGCGGCGGCTCGAGGGGAGCGCGCAGGTGCTCGGCGACGTCCGCGACCAGCACGGTGAAGTTGCCGCGCGTCCGCTCGAGCAGGCGCGCGCGCTGCGACTGCAGCAGCGCTTCGCGCACGCGCTCGACCTCGGTGCCGTCGTCCTTCCACAGCAGGTAGACCAGCTTCTCCATCGACCCTACTTCGTCGCTTTCGCCGGCGAGGACAAGAGAGCGCGCGCCGGCGGTCTCAGGCGCGCCTTCTGCGACGAGGCGCAAGCACGCCGATCCTGCGGCCCCGACCGAGTGCGGCACCCAGCAGCGCCGGCGCCAGCCAGGCAGGCCACGACGGCCCGCGCGCCGCGGGATCCATCGCACAGCCACCGCTGCCGCCCGGTGGCGCGGTCGCGGTGGCCGATGGCGACGCCGTCGCGGTCGCGCTGGGCTGCGGCGTGTCGCTCGGCAGGGCGGTGGCGGAGGCCGTTCGGCTCGCCGTCGCGCTCGGGGTCTCGGTGGGCGTCGCCTCCGGCTGCCCGTGCGCCTCGGCCAGGCGAGCGCCCGACAGCACGTAGACCTCCCCGGCCCCGGGAAGAAAGTCGCCGAAGCCGTCCGCCCCCATGCCGTTGAGAACGATGTCGGCAAATCCGTCGCCGTCGACGTCTCCTGCGGCTCCGCTGTACGCCAGGATGTCGCCGGCGCTGCCGCCCGCGATCGCCAGCGGCAGCCACTCCGCCGGTGGCGCGCCCAGATCGATGCGGCCGGGCAGCGGCTCGGCGCGGCCGAAGAACACGTCGGTCGCACCGGCCTTGGCGCCCACACCGGGGTTCGCGCCCGGCCGGCCGACGACCAGATCGTCGCGTCCGTCGCTGTCGAGGTCGGTGAGCAGCGCCGTATCGCCCGCGATCTCGCCCGCAATCGCGCCTTCGAAGAAGGTCACGCCCGCAGGGGGCGACGCGAGATCGACGACGCGACCGCGAAACCCGGGAACGCCGAGGATCAGCGCCGCCTCGCCGGCATTGCCGCGCGCGTTCGCCGGACCGTCGGCGGTGAGCGCGCCGACGACCAGGTCGACGCGCCCGTCGCCGTCGAAGTCGCCGGCGTTGATCTCCTCGCCCCAGGTGTCGCCCGGGTCGACGCCATACACGACCGCGGTCGAGGCCGGCGGAGTGCGCAGATCGATGCGCGCGGGGCGACCGCCGCGCGTGCCGAAGACGACGTAGGCCTCGCCGGCGTTGTCGCGCTCGTTCGCCGGACCGTCGCCGCCGGCGAAGGCGTGGGCGCCCGACTCGCCGGAATCGTCGATCGAGGAGGAGAGGCGATTGACGCCGGCGCCGATGAGCAGGTCGTCGACGCCGTCGCGATCGACGTCGAAGCCGCGCACGGTCGCACCGCTGTGGTCCTCGGCGTCGACGCCGTCGATGATCGTCGCCTCGAGCGCGCTCGAGGCCAGGTCGATCGCCGGCTGCGCACGCAGCGCGGTGCCGCCGTAGAGGACGTAGGTCGCACCCGCATGGTGGCGCGACCCGTCGGGGCCGCTGGCCTGGTCCGCGCCGACCAGCAGATCGGTCGTGCCGTCGCCGTCGAAGTCGCCCGCGCCCACCCAGGTGCCGGCGCGATCGCCGGCGGCGGCGCCGTAGATCAGCGTCACCGCGCCGGCGCCGGGGTCGGCCAGGTCGACGACGCGACCGCCGAACGCCGGCCCGCCCCACAGCACCGCGACCTCGCCGGCACCGATGCGAGCATTCCCCGGCCCGTCGGCGTTCTGCGCCCCGAGGACGGCATCGCCGTAGCCATCGCCGTCGAGGTCGGCAACCGTCACCTGCGTGCCGAGAAGGTCGAGCGCATCGGCGCCGTACACCAGCGTCACGCGCGCGGGCAGCGCCCCGGGATCGAGCGCGGCGAGATCGAGGATGCCCTCGAGCTCGCCACCCAGCGCGATCGCCACGGCACCGGCGCGCGAGCGCGTGCCGTCGGGGCCGCTGTCGGCGTTCATCGGCGCGACCACCACGTCGCCGCGGCCGTCGCCGTCGAGGTCGCCGATCGCCACCGGCAGGCCGAGGTTCGCGCCGCCCGCGACGCGGTTGTAGATCGTCCACTGCCCGGCGCGCGCCGTGTCGGCGACGTCCCAGGGCGCCGCTCGCCCGCTTGCAGACGTGAACGGCAGCGACACCAGCGCCAGCAGGTACGCAACCCGTCGAGCCCCCATGGCGCAACCATAGACGCCCGGCTCGTGAAAGGACACCGCCGACCGTCGCCTACCGCGCACGCGCCACCGATTCCGCGCCCCGATCCAGCAGATTGCTTCGCAACGCGTTCTGCGTAGGATCGCGCTCGCATGAGCTCGCCCCAGGAAGCGATCCAGTTCGGCCCCGGCCGTCACGCGATCTACCTGACCCTCGCGGTCGGTGCCGGCGACGCCGACGCGGCGGCGGCGCGCGAGCTGTGCGCCGCGGTGCCCTCGCTGGTGCGCGCCGTCGCCCAGCGCGACGACGGCGCTGGGCTGAGCTGTGTCGTCGCCATCGGCGCCGAGGCCTGGGATCGCCTCGTCCCCGGGCGCGGACGGCCGGCGCAGCTTCACCCGTTTCGCGCGCTTGGCGACGGGCCCCGCCGGGCGCCCTCCACCCCCGGCGACATCCTCCTGCACATCCGCGCCGAACGCCGCGATCTCTGCCACGAGCTCGCCCGCCTGATCGGCCAGCGCTACGGCGACAGCCTGCGCGTGATCGAGGAGATCCACGGCTTCGCCTACCTCGACAGCCGCGACCTCGTCGGCTTCGTCGACGGCACCGAGAATCCGGTCGGCGACGAGCGGCTCGCGTTCACCATCGTCGGCGACGAGGATCCCGACCACGCCGGCGGCAGCTACGTCACCGTCCAGCGCTACGTGCACGACTTCGCCCGTTGGGGCTCGGTCTCGACCGAGGTCCAGGAGAGCGTGATCGGGCGCACCAAGGCCGACGACCTCGAGCTCGACGGCGACGCCTGTCCGCCGACGGCGCACAAGGAGCGCGCCAAGATCGTGCGCGACGGCGCGGAGCAGAAGATCCTGCGCCAGAACCGAGCGTACGGCACGACGACCGAGTCCGGCACCTACTTCATCGCCTACGCCCGCGACCTCTCGGTGACCGAGGGCATGCTCGAGCGCATGTTCGTCGCCGACGAGAACGGCGTCTACGATCACCTGCTCGACTTCACCCGCGCGCTCACCGGGACCCACTTCTTCGCCCCCGCTCTCGACGTGCTCGAGGCGCTGGCCGACGAGCCGACGGCGCCGGCGAACACCGGCGACGAGCCATCCCCGGAGGCGGCGCCCGACGGCAGCCTCGGCATCGGCGCCCTGCGCGGGCGAGGTTGAGCGTCAGCCGCGCCGGGTTCGGGAGAGGCGCGACCGGGCGGATCAGTCCGGCGCGCCGTGTGGCGCGTGCGCCGGCAGCGCGTACCAGTCGACGCTGCGGGTGAGAAACATCACGCCGGCGAGAATGCCGAGCAGGCCGAGCGCGCCCACCAGCAGAGCGTAGTCCTGGATTTGCAGCAGCACGAACAGGTAGCCGTACAGCCCCGCGACCACCGCCGTGAGCGCGCCGGCGCGGGCGCCGCCGCGCAGCACCGCGTGCGCATAGCCGGCCAGCAGCGCGACGATCGCCCCGGCGGCGACGAGATAGGCGGGCGCGAAGCCCAGGTGCTCCGCGAGCGAGAGCAGCAGGAGATAGAACAGGCAGAGAGCACAGCCGATCAGCAGGTACTGGATCGGGTGGACGCGCAGGCCGCCGATCCATTCGACCAGCAGGATGGTCAGGAAGGTCAGGCCGAGGAAGAGGAGCTGGTACTTCACCGCCCGCTCGCTGGTGCGATAGGCATCGACCGGGGAGAGCAGCGAGACACCGAGCAGCGACGCGTCGAGCGCGGACTGCGCGACCGCGCCGCGCGTCCAGGAGGACGGAAAATTGCGCGCCAGATAGAGAACGCGCCACGAGGCCTCGAAGCCATCCGCCGTCACCGTGCGGGCCACCGGCAGGTGGGCGCCGTCGAAGCGCGGATCCGGCCACGGGGCGCGCAGGCGGACCACCGTCTCACTCCCGGCCGGCAGGATCGAGACGCCGTCGCTGCCCGCCAGCGAAAGCTCGAATGCGAACGGCAGCGGCTCCTGCGGCGGATGCGCCGCCGCAATCGGTGCGCTCGCGTGCAGCCCGGCATCGTAGAGGCCGAGGCCGCCGAGGCCGGGGCGGACGTCGTCGAGACGCTGTCCCGACCAGAGCAGCACGACGTCGTCCCGGATCGCCTTGGGGTCGCCGAGCGCGACGGCGAGCGTGGCCTGGCCCCAGCGCACCTCCGCCGTGTCGGCAGGGAACTCCGTGCGCGACGGCAAGCGGAAGGAACCGCTGAGCGACATCCGGGCGACATAGAGCGGCACGTCGAAGATCCCGCGTCGGCGCGTCTCGGTGGCGAGCACGCCTTCGACGGCCAGGTTCTGCGGCAGCACGTAGCGCTCCTCGAGCACCTCGAAGAACTCCCGTTCCTCCCCGGAGCCGGTTTCCACCCGCCGCGCGTAGGGAATCACCAGGAAGGGTCCCGCAACGATCTGCCTCCCGCCCCAGGTGCGGGTCACGTCGGCGACCGCCTCGTGCCGCCTGGACTCGCGCTCGCTGATCGCGTCGCGGATCATGCCGATCGGGATCTGCAACACGAGCACCAGCGCCAGCATTCCGAACGCCCGCGCCAACGGCGACTGCGGCAGTCGCTCCAACCAGCCATCGGTCTTCGCCCTCTCGCTCTCGTTCGTCATGAGCGCGAGTCTAGGACACCTTCGTGGCCGCGCGGCGGCGAGCGCAGGGAAGGGGCGTGGAGAAATCGAGGCGATCCGGTGCAAGCGGGGGACGATCCAGAGCGGCGGTGACCGCCGCGCTCCAGATCAGCGGGCGACGGTGCCGCCGTCGACCAGCATGGTCTCGCCGTTGACGTACGAGGCGCGGTCGCTGCAGAGCCACACCACCGCCTCGCCGATCTCCTCGGGCTGGCCCATGACGCCGCGGGCGGTGGAGTTCTGGATCATCTTAGCGATCTCCGGGCCGCGCTCCATGTAGCCGCGCAGCGTGGGCGTCTCGACCACGCCCGGGCAGACGGCGTTGATGCGTACGCCGCTGCGCGCCTGCTCCTGCGCCGCCGTCTTCGTCAGCCCGAGGATGCCGTGCTTGGTGGCGGCGTAGTGCGCCAGCCCCTTGGCGGCGACCACGCCGGCGCCGGAGGAGGTGTTGACGATCGCGCCGCTTCCCTGGCGCAGCATCACGGGGATCTCGTGGCGCATGCAGTAGAAGACGCCGCTCAGGTTGACGGCCAGCGTCCGGTCCCAGTCGGCGAGCGAGATCTCGTGCAGCGGCCCGCCCATGGTGGTGATGCCGGCGTTGTTGTGGGCGCAGTCGAGGCGACCCCACAGCTCGAGCACGCGCTGCACCGCCGCCGCCACATGGGCGTCGACCGAGACGTCGCAGTGGACGAACTCGGCCGTGCCGCCGGCGGCGCGGATCAGCGCGACGGTCTCGGCGCCGAGCGCATCGTCGACGTCGGCAACCAGCACCTTCGCTCCCTCGCGCGCGAACACCGTGGCCGAGCCGCGGCCGATGCCGGAGCCCGCCCCCGTCACCAGCGCCGTCTTCCCCTCCACCAGTCCGGTCATGAATCCCTCCGCAGCACGCCTCGGCAGACTGGCGGAGCCGCGACCGTCAGGGAGCGGTTGGCCACGCGCTGGCACGCAGCCAACCGCTCCCTGACGGTCGCGGCTCCGAGTGCGCGCGAGATCCCGACCGGCGCGCAGCGGCGATTCGAGCGTGCCCGCATCAGCCGCACTCCACCGGCAGATGCTCGATGCCGACGATGAAGTTCGACGGCCGCAGCGGCGGCGGCTCGTCGGAGGCGAGGCGCAGGTCGGGCAGGCGCCGCACGATCTCCTCGAACATCACCCGCATCTCCAGGCGCGCCAGGCTGGCGCCGAGGCAGAAGTGGGTGCCGTAGCCGCCGAAGGCGACGTGCTCGTTGGGCGTGCGCGCGATGTCGAAGCGGAACGGCTCGGCGAAGATACCCTCGTCGCGGTTGGCGCTCGGATACAGCAGCAGCAGCTTGTCGCCCTCGCGCACCTGCTGGCCGCGCAGCTCGACGTCGCGGGTGGCGGTGCGCGCCATGTTCTGGATCGGCGTGACCCAGCGCAGCATCTCCTCGATCGCCGTCGGGATGCGGCCGGGATCCTCGACCAGCGCGCGCATCTGCTCGGGGTGGCGGAGGAGTTGGTCCATGCCACCGCTGATCACGTGGCGGGTGGTCTCGTCGCCCCCGACCAGGATCAGCAGCGACTCCTGCAGCAGCGCATCGTCGTCGAGCTTCTCGCCGTCGATCTCGGCGTGCACCAGCACGCTCATCAGATCCTCCTGCGGCGGCCGGGCGCGGCGGTCGGCGACCACCCTGCGGTTGTAGTCGGTGTATTCCTCGAAGGCCTGTTGCGCCTTCATCATCACCTCGAGCGGGGCCGTCATCGAGGTGCCGGCGATCAGGTCGTCCGACCAGCGCAGGAGCACGTCGCGATCCTCGGGCGCCACCCCCAGCATGTCGCCGATCATGATCATCGGCAGGGGCGCGGCGACGTCTCGGACGAAGTCGAAGCGGCCCTTGGCGCGGGCGCGCGCGACCAGGTCGGCGCAGATCTCGCGGATCTTGGGCTCCTGCTCGTGCACGCGCCGCGCGGTGAAGCCCTTGTTCACCAGGTTGCGGCGGCGCTTGTGGTCGGGATCGTCGAGGTTGATCATCGACGGGATCGGCGGCGAGTCGGGCCGCATTCCGTGGCGGTTGCAGAAGGTGGCGGAGTCGCGCGAGACCCGCATCACGTCCTCGTGCAGCGAGATCCCCCAGACCTGCGTGTTCTCGTCCCAGTAGAGCGGTGCGTTCTTCCGCATCCAGGCGAAGTGCGGATGCGGGTCGCGGGCGTAGAACTCGCCGTCGAGCAGGTGGATGTCCGGGTTGGAGGGGTGAGCGGGCATGGGCGAGAGCTAGCAAGGGCTCTGCTGCCAGAGCAAACGGTGGAGTGAGGTCGAGAAGGGATGGCCACAGAGGCACGGAGACACGGAGAAGGAGCCGCAAGGCGCAGCCTCCGTGCCTCCGCGCCTCTGTGGCCTATTCGAACCGACCTTGGCACTATTCCGGCATGGCACCAGACCTCGACTCTCTCCTCTCCACCGTCCGCGACTGGCTGCGCGACTCCCAGCGCATCGCGGTGCTGACCGGCGCCGGCATCTCCACCGACTCGGGCATCCCCGACTTCCGCGGGCCGCAGGGGGTGTGGACCAAGAACCCGCAGGCGGAGAAGATGGCGACGCTGCACTACTACATGGCGGATCCCGAGATCCGGAAGCGCGCCTGGCGCAGCCGCCTCGAGCAGCTCGCGCAGGAGCGGCAGCCGAACGCCGGCCACCGGGCGCTGGTGGAGCTCGAGCGCGCCGGTCGCCTGCACACGTTGATCACCCAGAACGTCGACGGTCTCCACCTCGCCGCCGGCACCTCGCGCGAGAAGCTGGTCGAGATCCACGGCACCATCCACGAAGTGATGTGCATGCAGTGCGACGAGCGCGCGCCGATGGAGCGCGCCCTGGCGCGAGTGCGCGCCGGCGAGGAGGACCCGGACTGTCGCACCTGCGGCGGCATCCTCAAGTCGGCGACGATCTCCTTCGGCCAGGGCCTGGTGCAGGAGGACCTGATGCGCGCCGAACGCGCCGCGCGCGAGTGCGACCTGATGTTCGCCATCGGCACCACGCTCGCCGTCTATCCCATCGCCGGCGTCGTTCCCGTCGCCAAGCAGTCGGGGGCGCGCGTCGTCATCCTCAACGCCGAGCCGACCGAGATGGACCGGCTCGCCGACGCGGTTCTGCGCGGCTCGATCAGCGAGATCCTGCCGCGCCTCGTGTGATCCGAAGACGCACGGAGCCACAGAGGCAGGGAGCCCGCGGAGAACGTCGTCCAGAGTCAGAGCGGTTCGCGCCCCCCTTTACGCGGGCTCCCATACCGGAGTTCCCCTGCGGCGGTAGGGGAAACTCCCATCTAGTCACCCCCTCCGCGCCCGTGTTAGTCGGGCCCTGCCGAGCGCAGGTGGCGCCGGCACACATCCGGGCAGCCAAAGCTAAGGGGGAGGGATTCCATGGCGAACTGGCAGGGGAAGTCGGCGCGCGTGCGCGCTTCGTTGTTGCTGTCGTTGTCCGCGCTGCTGCTCGCGGCGCCCGTCTGGGGAGCGAGCCCGACGATGTCGGGCGGCGCCTGCGGCACCGCGGCGGACCTCTGTGAGCCGGGGCAGGACGTGTTCGTCAACTTCCCCACCGTGGCGCCCCTGGTGACGACGGGCGCCGCCGCGCTCGGGCTCGTGCCCGGCGACGCGATCAACAGCATCTCGTGGGGCGTCGACTCGATCGCGCCTGGCGCCGTCATCCTGTTCTCAGCCGACGGCGCGGCGGTGGGGGTGCCCGGCACACCGCCCGACCTCGCCTCGGAGGCGGTCGGCGGAGATGCCGCGAGCGACATCTTCGCGGGCGGAACGGTGGGCCTGCCGCTGCCAAACACGCTCTTCGTCGACGCCAACGGCCTGCCGGCCGCGGCGCCGCCCGCGCTCGGCCTGCCCGAGCCGGGGGAACTCACCAACCTCGCGAGTTGCGACCCGACCGAGCGGCTGGCAGCCGGCGCGACCGCCTACTTCACCCTCGCGCCGGGCTCGCCCACGCTGACGGCGCTGAGTGCCAACGCGGCGACGGTGCTGGCGTCGACCGGCGGCGGCCCGCCCGTCGTCCATCTGACCTCGGCCGCTCTCGGACTCTCGCCTGCCGACGTCATCGACGCCTTCGCCTACACCGGTGGCGGGCCGTCGGGCACGCTCTTCTCGCTCGCCCCCGGCTCGCCCACGCTCGGCATGCTGGGCTTCTTCCCCAGCGACCTGCTGACCAAAGCCTTCGCGCCCGCGATCGCGATCCCGGGCTCGACGCTCGGCCTGCTGGTGCCGACGGACAACCTCGACGCCGTCGACACCATGCTCGATCTCGACGGCGACCTGGTGAACGACGCCTGCGACAACTGCCTGGGTCTGGCGAACAACGACCAGGACGACCTCGACGACGACGGCATCGGCGACGCCTGCGACACCTGCACCGACATCGACGGCGACGGCTTCGGCAACCCCGGCGACTCCTGCGCCCTCGACAACTGCCCCGACCTCGCCAACCCGCTGCAGGTCGACAGCGACGGCGACGGCCAGGGCGACGGCTGCGATCCCTGCAACAACCCGGGCGGCGTGCGCAACATCAGCATCAAGCCGAAGATCGTGGTCACCAAGATCAACACCGACATGACCGCCGGCAACGACGGCCTGGTGATCAAAGGCGAGTTCATCAGCGGCACGACCTTCGCGTCGATCAACCCCTCGGTCGACGGTGCGCGGGTGGTGATGCTCGACCAGGCGGGTGGGACGATCTTCGACGTCGCCCTGCCGAGCGGCCTCTACGGCGGCGTCGGCACGGCCGGCTGGAAGGCGGGCGGTACGCCGGTCAAACGATGGACGTACCTCGACAAGACGTCGACGCCGCCCAACGACATCTTCAAGGTCGTGCTGGTCGACCGCAACGCCAAGGCGCCGAACCAGGTGAAGGCGATCGTGAAGGGCAAGAACGGCACCTTCCCGGTGGTGTCGGGCGACGAGCCGGTGAAGGCGATCGTGGTGATGGGCGGGCAGCCGTCGTCGGATGCCGGCGAGTGCGGCGAGACCGCCTTCACCAGCATGCAGTGCGGCTACAACGGAGCGGGCAACAAGCTGACCTGTAAGCCCTGATTCGGAGCCGCGACCGTCAGGGAGCGGTTGGCATCGTGCCAGCGCGCGGCCAACCGCTCCCTGACGGTCGCGGCTCCGCTGTACTGCCGGATCGCAGCGCGGAATCAATCCTCGCGGCCTGACACCCGTTAGCCCTCGTGCTAGCACCGGGAGCTCCAACGACCAGCAAAGGAGCTCCCGTGAAACTCGAGGAACTGTTCTCCGTCAAGGGCAAGGTCGCCCTCGTCACCGGCGGCTCGCGCGGCATCGGCCTGATGATCGCGCGCGGCTTCGTCGAGAACGGCGTGAAGACCTACATCTCGTCGCGCAAGAAGGATACCTGCGACGCCGCCGCGGCCGAGCTGTCGAAGCTCGGCACCTGCATCTCGCTGCCGGCCGACGTCTCGACCGAGGCCGAGGCCAACCGCCTGGCGCAGGAGGTGGCCGCGCGCGAGCCGGCGCTGCACATCCTGGTGAACAACGCCGGCGCCAACTGGGGCGCGCCGCTGGAGGAGTATCCCGACTCGGCCTGGGACAAGGTCCTCGACCTGAACGTCAAGGGCGTGTTCCACCTCACCCGCGCCTGCCTGCCGCTGCTGGAGAAGGCGGCGACCAAGGCCGACCCGGCGCGGGTGATCAACATCGGCTCGATCGACGGCATCCAGGTGCCGATGCTCGACACCTTCGCGTACTCCGCCAGCAAGGCGGCGGTGCACCACATGTCGCGCGTGCTGGCGATCAAGCTCTCCGCCCGCAACATCACCGTCAACGCCGTCGCGCCCGGTCCGTTCGAGAGCAAGATGATGGCGGCCACCCTCGACCGCTTCAAGGACGCGATCGTCGGCTCGTGCCCGCTCGGACGCATCGGCGAGCCCGCCGACATGGCGGGCATCGCGATCTATCTCTCCTCCAAGGCGGGCGCCTACGTCACCGGCGCCGTCATCCCGGTCGACGGCGGGATCAGCACGAAATGAGCGCGGCGCCGCGGCAGGACTTCCCCGTCCAGGTGGGCAGCATGCTGTTCACCATGGTCGACCCGCACCAGGGCCACGAGGTCGCCTACAACCGCTGGTACGAGCGCGACCACTTCTACGCCGGCTGCCTGATCGGGCCGTGGCTGTTCGCCGGCTCGCGCTGGGTGGCGACCCGGCCGCTCAAGGACCTACGCTACCCCGTCGACAGCACCATCGCCCGGCCGACGGTGAAGGCCGGCTCGTACCTGGCGTTCTACTGGATCCACGCCGACCACCACGAGGAGCACCACCAGTGGGCCAGCCAGCAGGCGCGCTGGCTCTACCAGAACGACCGCGGCTTCAACGAGCGCACGCACGTGCATACGCTGCTCTACACGCTCGACTGGGTGCAGCACCGCGACGCCGACCCGGTGCCGCTGCCGCTCGCGCTGGATCACCGCTTCCCGGGTCTGGTGACGGTCGCGATCGAGCGCAACGAAGGCGTCGAGCAGGCGCGCCTCGACGACTGGCTGCGCGGCTACCTGCCCGGCTTTCTCGGCGGAACGCCGATCGCGTGCTGCGCCACCTGGTCGCCGATCCCGCAGGGCGACGGGCCGATGCCGATCCCGCGCGTCGAACGCACCCACCTGCTCGACCTGCAGCTCTGGTTCATCGACACCGAGGCGACCGCCGTGTGGCCGAAGTTCGTGCAGTACGGCGAGGACCTCGCCGCCACCGGCCTCGGCCGCGTCGTCTTCGCCTCGCCCTGGCTGCCGACGGTGCCGGGCACGGACCGCTACACCGATCAGTTGTGGTAGAAACCTCGGGAACGGAGATGGACGGAGATGGCCGAGGATGGAGCCGAGATGCCGCCTGCTCGGACCCGCGGGCCACGCAACCGTGACCGACGCGCCCGAACACTCCTCTACACTCCCGATGCTCGCCGCATCCAACCGAAGCGACCGGCAGGCGGCATCTCGACGATCTTCTTGCGATCGCCGTTCATCTCCGTTCCCTCCGACGACCAGCGTCAGCCACGCCGATCGGCGAAGAAGTAGCGCAGAGCCTGATTCAGCACCTCGGCTCGTTCCCACTGCAGGAAGTGGCCGGCGCCGGGGACCGTGAACGGGCCGACGTGCTCGGGGTAGGCGACGGCGGCGCGGCGCGGGAAGTCGGCGGGCACGACGTGGTCCTCGGGACCGTAGAGGATGAGCGTCGGCACCGGCACCTTCTCGAAGAAACGCGGCGGCTCGGGCGCGACGCGGTTGCCGGTGGCGTACTCGTAGTTGGCGATGCTGGCGCGGAAGTGGGCGGCGTCGGCGAAGGGCTCGCTCATGAACGCCGCGTCCTCGCGCGTGAAGGTGCCGGGCGCGGCCCAGAAGCGGTGGCCGTAGAACTCGGCGATGTAGCGCAGCCGCCGCTCGGGTGTGTCGAGCTCGGCCGCGAGCGCGTCGGCGTCGGTCGACTGGCGGACGAAGTAGTCGGCCGCCGAGCGGGCCTCGCGCGGCAGCTCCGCGGCGATGCCGGCGGCCTCGTACTCCTGCGGCAGGAACGGCACCACCGTGTTGAACAGGCAGATGCGCTCGACGAAGCCCGGGAAGCGCAGCGCCAGATCCGGCACGACGGCACCGCCGAGGTCGCCGGCGACGACGGCGCAGCGCTCGTGGCCCAGGACGTCGTGCACCAGCGCGTGCAGGTCGCGCGAGTGGGTGGCGAGATCGTAGTGGCCGTCGGGCGCGAGGTCCGAGTCGGCGAAACCGCGCAGGTCCGGCGCGATCACCTCGAAGCCCGCCGTTGCGAGCGGCGCGATGTTGCGCCACCAGATGCGCTTGCTCTCGGGCCAACCGTGGATCAGCAGCAGCGGATAGCCGCTGCCCTCGCGCACGTAGGCGAGCGAGAGAGCGTCGCGCACGCGCGCGCGATGAACGGCGAACGTCACGCCGCCTCGTTCTGCACCTGCTCCAGCGTCAGACCGCGCGTCTCGGGGGCGTAGCGCAGCACGAGTACCGCGCCCAGGATCGGGCCGATGGACACCGCGGCGACGGCGGCCGGCAGGGTGACGTCGAACTTCGCCACCAGCAGGCCGATGACGGCCGGGGTGACGAACTCGGTGACGCGGCCGAAGAGATTGGTGGCCCAGCCGTAGCCGGTGGCGCGAATCGCCGTGGGGAAGAGCTCGGTGGCGTAGACGTGCGTCGCGGTCGTCGCCGCGCCGAAGCCGAACACCGTGAGGATCATCCAGGTGTACTGCCCGGCGACGGAGTGGACCTGGTAGAGCATGCAGATCGAGATCGCGGCGAAGGTGTAGAGCGCGGCGCAGGTGCGCCGCCGGCCGATGCGGTCGATCAGGAAGCCGGCGGCGTAGTTGCCGACGACGCCCCCGGCGTAGCCCCAGAAGACGATGCTGCCGACCAGCGCGGGGGTGAAGCCGAGCTGCTCGCGCGCGAAGATGACCCAGTAGGCCACCGACGGCGAGGTCACCAGGTGGACGCAGTTCCACAGCACCATCACGATCAGGGTGCGCCTGCGGTAGCGCTTCTGGAACGGCACGCGCGCGTTGTGCAGCTCGCGTCGCAGCGACGCGAGCACGCCGCCGGCCGAGGTGGTGCGCTGCTTCTGCTCGGCTTCGAAGCGGCGCGTCTCGCGCATCGCCAGCCGCAGCAGCAACACCAGCGCCAGCGGCGCCAGGCCGAGGACGTAGAGCACGCGCCAGTCGGCGCCGTCGACCGGCCGCCCCATCCAGGTCTGCACCGCGCCGACCACCGCCATGCCGGCGTCGCGCAGGGCGTTGCTCGCGGGCGCGACGCAGTCGCCGCCGGCGATCGAACCGGAGGCGCAGTCGGGCATCAGGATGTACGGCTGCAGGCGGGCGATGAACATCACGCCCAGGGTGGCGAAGCTGGTGAGGATCGCGATGGCGCGGCCGCGCAGGCGAGCGGGGAACTCCTCGCCCACCATGATCACCGCCAGGGCGTACTCCGCCGTCAGGAAGATGCGCGCCGTCGTCTGCCAGGCGGCGAACTCCCAGGCGGTGGTGGCGAACGCCGTCATGCCGTTGGTGACGGCGAAGCCGACGATCGTCAGCATCATCAACGACCGCCGCCCGAAGCGGTCGGCCAGCAGCAGCAGGAAGAACGAGACCACCATCCCCAGGCGGGTGACGGCGAACAGGTAGCCCCAGTCGCCGACGTCGATCGACAGCGTCTGACGCACGTCGGGTGCAGCGATGGTCAGCATCGCCGCGTCGAAGCCGTCGAACAGAGTCGCGGTCGACAGCAGGACGAAGAGGAAGACCAGGTAGCCGTCGACCTTGGTCGCCTCGAGGGACGGCGAAGGCGAGGACTCTCGTCGCGGCGCGCTCATGGCTGCGGTGCCATATGCGATCGGACCGGGGAGCGCAAAGCCGATCGCGCCAGGAGCTCAGTTCGGGCGCGGCACCTGCGAGCGGCAGTTGGCGCGGCACGCCTCCAGCGCCGAGGCGTCGGCGCCGGCGGAACGGGCGCAGGCCGCGAGACAGTCGTCGAGGTTGCCGGCGCTCTTCGCCCCTGCGCCCGCGTCGCGGCAGACGCAGCCGCCGGCGGTCGCCTCGCAGCGCCCCTTGCAGGTCCGGGCGCAGGCGGTGCAGTCGGCGGCGCGCGGAGCCGGCCCCTGGGCCTGCGCCACGGACGCCGACACGGCGAGCAGGGCCGTCAGCGCGAGTGCGATCGTCCAAACCGGCTTCATCGAATCACCTCCTCTGCGGGCGTCAGGTGGCGTCGCCGCCGCCGCGGATGAAGAACACGACGACACCGACGACGATGATGCCGATCGCGAGGGCGCCGAAGTACGGCAGCAGCTCCCAGGGCGCGTGCCCGGTGCGGGCGTAGTACAGGATCCAGTAGCCCGCGAAGGTCAGGGAGAGGATCAGCAACGCCGACATGATCAGCGTGCCCGTCTCGGGCGGCCGGTAGCTGGCCATGAGCCGTGCTTTGCAGCCAACCGGCGGCGCAAGTCAACCCGCCGACGCAATCCGATGGACCGCGGCCTTCGTAGAGTGGATCGAGATGGACGAACGGCGACTGGAGTCGTACCCCGATCACTCGCGTGCGCTCGACCTCGGCGGGCTCGCCTGGCAGGACGTGCCCCGCCACCCCCTGCCGCGCGAGGCGGTGCGGGCGCTGCACTACATGCAGGACATCGAGACCCACACGATCGTCTACCTGCGCGAGCTGCTGGCGACGCGTGCGATCGACGAGCCCGGCGTCGGCGACTTCCTCGCCTGCTGGATCTACGAGGAGGCCGCCCATGGCCGCGCCCTGGCGCGCTTCCTCGCCGCCAGCGGCGAGCCCGTCGCGCACCGACCGCGCTCGCGGCCGGGCGCGGGACAACGCTTCCAGGAGCGGATGATCGCCGCGGTGTCGCGTTGCTGGCCCGACTTTCTCGGCGCGCACATGACCTGGGGCGCGATCAACGAGATCAGCGCTCTCACCGGCTACCAGCGCCTGGCGCAGGTGGCGCCGCACCCGGTGCTCGAGGAGTTGCTGGCCCGCATCCAGCGCGACGAGGCGCGCCACTTCGGCTTCTACTTCCACCAGGCGCGGCGCTGGCTGGAGCGTCCGGGCGTCGCGCGCGTCGTGCACTTCCTGATCCGCCGCTTCTGGGGACCGGTCGGCAGCGGCGTGCAGCCCGACGCCGAGACGCGTTTCCTCGCCGACTACCTCTTCACCGGCGCCGAGGGGCGGGCGGCGGCGCGCAGGGTCGACCGCACCATCCGCACCCTCCCCGGCCTCGGCGACCTGCCCCTGCTCGAGGCCTGGCTCGAGCGCCGTAGGTAGAGATCTGGAGTGCGGCGTGAAGCGCCGCTCTGGATCGCTTGCGAACGGATCGAGAGCGGCGCTTCACGCCGCACTCCAGATTTGCCTGCCTCGGCGCGCGGGGGTAGAGGGGCGACATGGGGACGTGGTCGCGAACGTGGGCGCTCGGGTGTTGCCTGGTGCTGGCGCACGCGAGCGCCGCGAACGCCGACCGCGAGAGCTGGAACTACCTGATCGAGAAGCTGGTCGCCGACGGCTTCGAGCGCGATCGCGTCGAGCAGGTGTTCGTCGATCCCCGCATCCCCGCGTTCGACGGCCTCGAGTTCGAGCCCGTGCGGCGCGGCGAGCCGCGCTCGATGTACCGTCGCTTCCTGCAGCGCGCCAGCGTCGACGCCGCGCGCGCCTGCCGCCAGCGCTACGCCCCTGCCTTCGAGGCGGCGGAGGAGCGCTTCGGCGTGTCCGCCAACGTCGTCGCCTCGATCCTGTTCGTCGAGAGCGCCTGCGGCCGCAACGCCGGCAGGAACCGCGTCCTGCACCGCCTGGCGCGCCTGGCGATGGCCAACGACCCCGACAACCTGCGGCGCAACGTCGACCGGCTGAGCGACGGCGAGGGCTGGCTCGACCGCGACACCGACGCCAAGCTGCGCGCCCGCGCCGAGTACCTGGAGCAGACCTTCTACCCCGAGGTGCGCGCGCTCCTCACGATCAGCGACCGCCTCGGCATCGATCCGCACGAGGTGCGCGGCTCGGGCTCCGGTGCCTTCGGCTTCCCGCAGTTCCTGCCCAGCAGCTACCTGGCCTTCGGCGTCGACGGCAACGGCGACGGCCGCGTCAGCCTCTACGACATCGACGACGCTGCCGCCTCCTGCGCCCGCTACCTCGCCGGCCACGGCTGGCACCCGGGCGCCACCGCCGAGGAGCGACGCCAGGCGGTGTGGCACTACAACCACTCGAAGTCGTACGTCGACTCCGTCCTCACCCTCGCCGCCGAACTCGGTCGCCCCGCGCCCAAGGCCGTCGCCAAGGCGAAGCCGAAGAAGCGAGCGCGGGGGGACGAGACGAAACGGAGATGAACGGGGATCGAGAGAGGATCCTCGAGCCTGCGCTCGACTCCCTTCAGACAAACAACCCGTCGGCGATGCCGGCGGCGATCTCCTCGTCGGTCATGCCGGCGAGGTCGCGGTAGATCTCGAAGCTGTGCTGGCCGAGGATGGGTGGGGCGCAGGTGGGAGCGAGATCGCGTCCGTCGAGCCAGGCGGGGAAGGCGTCGTGGCGCTGCGCGCCCATGGTGGCGTGCTCGACCACGTGCAGCCAGCGGCGGGCGGCGAGCTGGTCGTCGGCCTCGGTGAGGTCCTGCGCGTTCTGCACCCGGCCCGCCGGCACGCCGGCGGCCTGCAACCGGTGCATGGCGGCGTCGGCGCCCTGCCCCGCGGCCCAGCGCGACAGGCGCGCATCGACCTCGTCGCGGCGCCGCGCCCGCCCGGCGCCGGTGGCGAGCTCGGCATCGACCGCCAGGTCGGCGGCGCCGATTGCGGCGCACAGGCGTTGCCACTCGCCGTCGTCGCGCGCGGTCACCGCCAGCCAGCCGCCCTCGGCGCAGGCGTAGACCTCGTTCGGCACGTGGTCCTCGAAGGCATCGGCGTTGCCGATCGGCTGCGCCTCCGGGCCGCCGTCGAGGTACTGCACCAGCGCCGGCCCGGCGAGGTAGGTGCCGACCTCGAGCTGCGACAGGTCGATGAACTGCCCCACGCCGCTGCCGCGCCGCTCCTCGAGCGCGGCCAGCAGGGCGACGGCACCGAACAGGCCGCTGACGTGGTCGTTGAGCGAGACGCCGATGCCGACGTCGCCCTCGCCGGGCGGATTGCTGAGGTAGGTCAGCCCGCTGAGCGCCTGGATGGTGGGCGCGAAGGTGACGAAGTCGCGCCACGGGCCGTCGCTGCCGCAGCCCGACATGGCGAGCTGGATCACGCGCGGGTTCCAGCCGTGGATCGCATCCCAGCCGATGCCCCAGCGGTCGAGCACGCCGGGGGCGAAGTTGTCGATCACGACGTCGGCCGAGGCGAGCAGCTTGCGGAAGACGTCGCGCGCACCGGCGTGCTTCATGTTGAGGCCGGCGCTGCGCTTGCCGCGGTTCCACATGAGGAAGAACGGGAACTCGTTGTGGTTCGCGCCCTGCGCCCGCTCTTCCGTCTGCAGCTTGATCACGTCGGCGCCGAGGTCGGCGAACACGCGCGTCGCCTGCGGACCGGCGAGCACCCAGGTGAAGTCGAGCACGCGGATGCCGGCCAGCGGGCGTGCGCTGGATGGACCAGCAGCGCCGGCGACGCCACTGCCGAGCCCGCCGGCACTGCCGCCTCGGCCGCTGGCGACGCCAGCCGCGCGCCAGCGCGCCTCGATCTCACCCGCGGCGCGCGGCGGCGCCGGCGCCGCGGGCAGCACCTCTTCGCTGCGCTCGAAACGGAACGGCAGGCGCGGCGCGCGCAGCGCCGCGGCGCGGTGGGGGGCGAAGTAGGCGCGCGCGCCGTGCTGTGGACAGACGGCGCAGTCCGCCACCGAGCGCACCTGGCCGAAGGAGAGATTGCGGCGCTGCCCTTCGAGGAACAACTCGCCCGCCGCCTTGGTGGCCGCCCAGGCGCGTAGCACCTGCATCACCTCGGGCCCGCGCGCCGCCCATTCGAGCGCGTGCTGGGGCGGGTTCTCGCCCAGCGACCCGGCCATGCCGTCCTCCTGCAGCCAGGCGAGCAGATTCTCGACCGTCGGCGCCGGGGTCAGCATGGCGTAGCCCTCGCCGCACGGCAGCACGTCGTAGAGCCCCGTCCAGTGCAGCGACTTCCGCCGCTCCGGCACGTGCCCCATGTGCAGCCAGTACATCAGCAACTGCTCGCTGCAGCTCACGGCGCAGTGCTGCAACGAGAGGTCGAAGTGCATGCCGGTGGAACCGAGGGTACGCACCGCGTGCACGCCGGCGAGCGCGGCGATCACGGCGTAGAGGCCGCCGGCGTTGAACCACTGCCGGCCCCAGGGATTGAGCGGCTTCTCGGGCGAGCCGCACACCGACAGCAGGCCCCCGAGCGCGGCGGTGACGAGATCGCTCGCCTGCCAGGCGGCGCGCGGTCCGCTGCCGCCGAAGGGCGAGAGCGAGACGTGCACCAGGCGCGGGTTGAGGCGCCGCAGCTCGGCGGCGTCGAGGCCGGCGCGCGCCAGCTCGCCGGGGCTCGCCGCTTCGAGGAGCACGTCCGCGCCCGCCACCAGGCCGCGCGCCCGCTCGCGGTCGCGTTCGTCGTCGAGGTCGAGCGCGACGCGCGTGGTGCCGGCATCGAACCACCATTCGAGCACCCCGCCCGCGACCGTCTTGAGCGGACGGCCGGCGACCCCGGGCTTCAGCCGCACCACCTCGGCGCCGAGCTGCGCCAGGACCTTGCCCGCCAAGCGCCCGCTCTCGTCCGTGAAGTCGACCACCCGCAGTCCCGCGAGCGCGCTCGCCGCCGTCATGGCCGGACCTTCGCCGAAGTCGGCGCCCGGCGTCAAGCGATCTGGAGTGCGGCGGTCACCGCCGCTCTGGATCCGACAAAGAACAACGGAGATGAACGGCGATGGAACGAGGATGACCGAGATACAGCCTGCCAATCCGGCTCGGCACGGAGGCAGGCGGAACCTCCAGCCATCTTCTGGCCATCCTCGTTCATCCTTGTTCGAGTCTTTGTACGGGTCCCCTCTCCAGATCAGGGGCGGTCGGGGTTGGGGACGCAGAACAGGCAGGAGGTGCCGGAGGCGACCAGGCGGCCGGTGGGGGTCCAGACGCGACCGGCGCAGCCGATCAACCCCTCGCGCGCCAGCGGCGCGTTCGCGTCGCACAGCAGCCACTCGTGCTCCGCGGCCGGCGCGTGAATGACGGCGCTGACGTCGAGGTTGGGCGCGATGTGGGACGGCGGCCAGGGATGCGGCGCCGACGCGGCGTTCCACATCATCAGGTCGAGCCACATCAGGCTGCGGGCGGCGTCGAGGAACGGATCTCCCTCGGGCAGGGGCTCGACCACGCGCATCCAGGTGTGCCACAGCGGATCGCCCGGCTTCTCCTCGAGTTCGAACTGCACCGGCCGGCCGTCGATCGAGCCGTGCCACACAGGAAACCAGTCGGAGTAGTTGGCGGAGAGCTCGGCGTAGCTGCGCAGCGCCGCCGGCGGCGGTACCGCCGGCATGGCGGCGAAGTCGTGCTCGAGACCAGTCAGGGCGTCGTCCACCACCCAGCCCGAGGCGGCCAGGATGGGATTGCCGCGCTGGCGGATGTGGACCTGGAGCGCGTGCGAGCGCCGGCCCCGGCGCAGAGTGCCGACCTCGACGTCGACCTCGTCGAAGTCCGCCATCGCGAGGAACTGGCAGGTGATGCTGGCGGGTCGCCGCAGGTCGGTCTCGGCCCCCATCGCTCGCAGCGCGATGGCGGCGACGTAACCGCCCAGCGGTCCCCACACCTTCCACTCCGGCGAGATACGCGCGCGATAGCGCCCGCCGCCGCCGGCGAGCGCGGTATCGGCTGCGAAGTTCCCCATCGGGGCGGAGCCTCGCACCAGCGGGGTGGGCCTGGCAACCGCGCACCCACGATCGTGGGTGCGGCGAGCCCGAGGGGAGGCGCTCCGCATTCCGCCTTGCACCTGCGCGAGTCGCCGTCCTATGCACTTGGGATGCGCGCGACGCGACTCCCCCTCGCTCTCCTCCTCGCCTGCCTGGGCCTGGCGGCCTGCGGCGGCGACGATTCGACCAGCGTCGTCGGCCAGCCCGAGCCCACGCCCGCCCCCGTGCCGTCGACCGCCGAGCTGCTGGCGCCGGGAGAGTACGGCGTCGGCGTGACCACCGTCGTCTTCCAGGACGACAACCGCTCGACCGTGCCCAACGGCGGCGTGCCGACCCCCGGCCGGCGGCTGGTGACCGAGGTCTGGTACCCGACGGCGAAGAACGCCGCGGCGCCGGCAACCGTCCGCCGCGACGCCGCGCTGGACGAGACCGGCGGCCCCTACCCGCTGGTGGTCTACGGCCACGGCTTCACCGACCAGCGCCTCGGCAACGCCTACATCGGGCGCCACCTCGCCAGCCACGGCTACATCGTCGCCGCACCCGACTTCCCGCTGACCAACAACGGCGCGCCCGGCGGACCCAACGGGCGCGACTTGGTGAACCAGCCCGGCGACATGTCCTTCGTCATCGACGGCCTGCTCGAGGGCGCGCCCGACGCCCGCTTCGCGACCGCCATCGACGAGGAGCGCATCGCCGCCGGCGGCCTGTCGTTCGGCGGCCTGACCACGCTGCTGACGACCTGGCACGCGACGCTGCGCGACCCGCGCATCCGGGCCGCCGCCTCGGTCGCCGGGCCGGGCTGCAACTTCAACCAGGACTTCTACCGCACCACCGACGTGCCCCTGCTCCTCCTCCACGGCGATCTCGACGCCGTCGTCCCCTACGAGGCGCACGCCCGCTTCGCCTTCGGCCAGGCGGCCGCACCCAAGTACCTGGTGACGATCGCGGACGGTACCCACACCGCCTTCACCGAGACCGCCGCGATCATCATCGACCAACTCGCCAACGCCGACGAGCTCGGCTGCACCGCGCTCGGCGGTGGACGCCCGCCGGAGGACGAGGAAGAGGAGTTCGACCTGGGCCTCGGCGGCGAAGAGATCGGCATCATCGCGGGCATGTGCCCGGCCTCGTGCCAGGGTCCGTACCCACCGGCGCTGCGGCCGCCGCGGCAGCGCGACATCGCCCTCGCGACCCTGCTCGCCTTCTTCGAGGGCACGTTGCGCGAGCGCGCCGAGATGCTGGCCTTCCTCGAGGACGCCCTCGCGCGCGAGAACCCCGAGGTCGCGGTCGAGCTCGAGAAGTAGCGGCCGGGGACTCCCAAACTCACACCAAGGAGAACACGCGCCATGGCGCTCACGTTCGAACAGGCTCTGGAGATGATCACCTCGCCGGGCAAACCCCTCGCGATCGTCGAGAAGGACGTCGACGGCCGCAGGATGAAGGTCTTCGAGAACACCCCGCCCTCGCTGCGAGCGATCTTCGACCGCGCCCGCGCGCACAAGGAGCGCGTGTTCCTGGTCTACGAGGACGAGCGGCTGACCTTCGACGACGTCATGGTGCGGGTCGACGCGCTGGCGGCGGCGCTGGTGGAGGACTACGGCATCCAGCGCGGTGACCGCGTCGCGATCGCGATGCGCAACTACCCCGAGTGGATCATCTCGTTCGCCGCGGTCACCTCGGTCGGCGCGATCGCCGTCGCGCTCAACGCCTGGTGGAAGACCGACGAGATGGCCTACGGACTGCGCGACTCGGGCGCTCGCCTGCTGATCGCCGACCAGGAGCGGCTCGAGCGCGCCGCGCCGGTGCTCGACGGCCTGTCACTGCGGGTGCTGGCGGTGCGCGCGAGTGGAGCGCTGCCGTCGGGCGCCGAGCGCTTCGAAGACGTGGTCCGCCTCGGCCGCGCCATGCCGCAGGTCGAGATCGACCCGCACGACGACGTCATGATCCTCTACACCTCCGGCACCACGGGAGAACCGAAGGGCGCGGTATCGACGCACCACGCGGTGCTGAGTGCGCTGATGTCGTTCTCCTGCCGCACCGCGGTGCGCGACGCGATGGCGCCGAAGGACAAGGAGGGGCATCCCTACCCACCCTGCATGATCCTGGTCGTGCCGCTGTTCCACGTCACCGGCCTGGTGCCGGTGATGCTGGCGTCCTTCGCCAGCGGCGTGAAGCTGGTGATGATGTACAAGTGGAACCCCGAGCGCGCGCTCGAGCTGATCGAGCGCGAGCGGGTGACGGTGTTCGTCGGCGTGCCGACGATGTCGTGGGATCTGCTCGAGTCGCCCGACTTCGCCAGGCGCGACACCTCCAGCCTGCTCAACGTCGGCGGCGGCGGCGCGCCGGCGCCGCCGGAGCTGGTGAAGCGCGTCGACAAGGCGTTCGCCAAGGCGCGCCCCGGCATCGGCTACGGCATGACCGAGACCAACGCCTACGGGCCGCAGAACGCCGGCGACGACTACATCCGCAAGCCGACCAGCACCGGCCGCGTCGTGCCGACGGTGGAGATCCGCGTCACCGACGACGCCGGCCAACCGCTCCCGCCCGGCGAGGTCGGCGAGATCTGGTTCCGCGGCCCGAACCTGATCCGCGGCTACTGGAACAAGCCGCAGGCGACCGCCGAGACCATCGTCGACGGCTGGCTGCGCAGCGGCGACATCGGCCGGATCGACGAGGAGGGCTTCGTCTACGTCCAGGACCGCGCCAAGGACATGGTGATCCGCGGCGGCGAGAACGTCTACTGCGCCGAAGTCGAGGCCGCGCTCTACGAGCACCCCGACGTCTACGAGGCGGCGGTCTTCGGTCTGCCGCACCAGCGCCTGGGTGAGGAGGTCGCCGCCGCGGTGCGCCCGCGCCCGGGCCGGACGATCGACCCGGAGGAGCTCAAGCGCTTCGTCGGCGAGCGCCTCGCCGCCTTCAAGGTCCCGAGCCGCATCCACGTGCAGAGCGACGAGCTGCCGCGCAACGCCTCCGGCAAGATCATGAAGCGCCACATCCGCGACTCGCTGCTCGCGAGCTGACCTGGAGAGCGGCTCGAAGCGCCGCTCTGGATGGCTTCGTCGGAGAATCCAGAGCGGCGGTGACCGCCGCACTCCAGATGGCAGGAACGGGCGGGCGTTTGTCCGGCGCGGCGGGCGGCTACGCTCCCGGCATGGCGAAGCGACTCTACCTGCTCGCTCTCGCGCCGAGGCGGTCGCACGCGACCTCGGCGCCGCCGGCTGGAGCGCGGAGCACGAGAGCGCGCGCTACCGCCTGGGCGCGCGCCATCTCGCCACCGCCGCCCGCAACCTGCTGGCGGTCTGGCGCTGGGAGCGAGTCGCCGTTCCGATCGCGGATGGCGTCGACGAGATCAGCCTGAGCTTCACCGTCGACGCCCTCGGGCGAACGTACCGCTCGACCGCCCTGACCACCGCCGCCGAGGCCGCGCCGATCGTCACCCGACGCGGTTTGACGCTGCGACCCGAGAGCGTCGGCGACGTCGAGTTCGACCACACCGAGATCGTGCCGAGCGTCCCCCCGGCGCGCGCCCTCGACCACGCCCTCGAGCGCGTCGCCGCCCGCGACGGGGAGCCGACCGCGCGCTTCGTGGCTCTGCAACTCGAGTACCCGTGGCGTTGATTCGGCCGCGTGGTCCGGAGGCGACGTGCCGTCTGCGCGGGTCGCGCCGGTAGGGCTGCGCCCCTACCGGGGCGCATGACGATCGGCAGCGTCGGTCGACCCCGGGCTCGCGCCCGGGGCTACACCCCTGCGCCGCTCCGCGGCGCCCGTAACCACGCGTGAGACCCGGCGTCGCCGCGGCCCCGTTGTTCTTTTCCCCATTGCGGCTAGGTTTGTCACCCGACGAGGAGTCCGAGCGATGTCGAGTGCTACGCCGCCGATTGCCCCTGCGCCCCCCTCCGCACCGCGGCTGCCGTGGCACACCCGCACGATCGAGCAGGTCGCGGCAGATCTCTCCACCGACGTCGGCAGCGGCCTCTCGGCCGCCGAAGCCGCCGAGCGTCTCGCGCGCTTCGGCCACAACGAGTTGCAGGCGGCGGAGAGCACCTCCGCGCTCGCCCTGCTCGGGGCTCAGTTCAAGAACGTCCTGATCGTCATCCTGCTGATCGCGGTGCTGCTGTCGGCCGTTCTCGGCCACGCGCTCGAGGCCGCCGCCATCGGCGCGATCGTCCTGTTTGCCGTGCTGCTCGGCTTCTACCAGGAGTACCGCGCCGAGAAGGCGATCCTCGCGCTGCGTCAGCTCGCCGCCCCGCTCGCGCACCTCGTCCGCGACGGCGCCGAGTGCGAGGTGGCCGCGCGCGACGTCGTGCCGGGCGACGTGATGATCCTGCGCGCCGGCAACCGCGTGCCCGCCGACGGCCGCGTGCTCGAGAGCGTCAACCTGCAGGCGGAGGAGGCGGCGCTGACGGGGGAGTCGCTGCCGGTCGAGAAGTTGAGCGACGCGCTCGACGGCAACGACCGGCCGGTGGGCGACCGTCGCAACATGGTGTATGCCGGCACGGCCGTGACCTACGGGCGCGGCCGCGCGCTCGTCGTCGCCACCGGCGCGCAGACCGAGTTCGGACAGATCGCGCAGCTCCTGCAGTCGGTGCAGCAGGAGCGCACGCCGCTGCAGGGGAACCTCGATCGGGTCGGGCACAAGCTCGCCCGCGCCGCCATCGCCGTCGTCCTGCTGGTGGTCGCCGCCGGCGTGCTGCGCGGCCAGCCCTGGCTCGAGATGCTGATCTTCGGCATCGCGCTTGCCGTGGCCGTCGTGCCCGAGGCGCTGCCCGCAGTCGTCACCGTCTCGCTGGCGCTGGGCGTGCAACGGATGGTGAAGCGCAACGCCCTGGTGCGGCGCCTGCCGGCGGTCGAGACGCTCGGCTGCACCTCGGTGATCTGCTCCGACAAGACCGGCACGCTCACCAAGGACGAGATGACCGTGCGAGCGATCTGGGCCGGCGGGCGGACGTTCGAGGTCTCGGGCTCCGGCTATCGACCGGAGGGCGCCTTCTCCGAGAACGGCGCGGAGACACCGCTATCGGCCGCCGGACTCGCCCTGCTGGAGGCCGGGGTGTTGGCCTCCGATGCCGAGCTCGTCGCCGAGGGCGAGGGCGGCTGGGGGGTCCGCGGCGACCCGACCGAAGGCGCGCTGGTGGTCGCGGCGGCGAAGGCCGGGCTCGAGCGCGAGCGGCTGAGCGCGGCGTGGCCGCGGGTCGCCGAGATTCCCTTCACCTCGGAGACCAAGCGGATGACCACCCTCCACCGCGGCGAGCGGGGCGTCATCGCGTTCTCGAAGGGTGCCCCGGAGATGCTGCTGCCAGCCTGCGATCGCCGGCTCGCCGACGGCGGCGAGGAGCCGCTGACCCCGCAGAAGATGGAGGACGTGCTGGCCGAGGCGCATCGCCTCGCGGGTCGCGGGCTGCGCGTGCTCGCGATCGCATCGAAGCAGACCGACGACGTGCGCGACGCCGAGCGCGGCCTGCTCCTTCTCGGCCTGGTCGGCATGATGGACCCACCCCGACCCGAGGTGAAGCCGGCGATCGGCGTCTGCGACACGGCCGGGATCCGGCCGGTGATGATCACCGGCGACCACCCGCTCACCGCGCGCGTCATCGCGGAGGAGCTCGGCATCCTGCGCGGCGGTCGCGTCGTCACCGGCCAGGAGCTCGCGGCCTTCTCGGAGGCAGACCTGGCGCGGGAGGCGCCGCGCATCGACGTCTACGCGCGCGTCTCGCCGGCCGACAAGCTACGCGTCGTCACTGCGCTGCAGGGCCAGGGCGAGTGTGTCGCCATGACCGGCGACGGCGTCAACGACGCCCCGGCGCTCAAGAAGGCCGAGATCGGCATCGCCATGGGGATCACCGGCACGGACGTCAGCAAGGAAGCGGCGGCGATGACGCTCACCGACGACAACTTCGCCACCATCGTCGCCGCCGTCGAGGAAGGGCGGCGGGTCTTCGACAACATCAAGAAGTACTTGATGTACCTGCTCTCCTCGAACATCGGCGAGATGCTGCTGATGGCGGGAGCCGTCCTGGCGGGGCTGCCGCTGCCGCTGACGGCGGTGCAGATCCTCTACGTCAACCTGGCGACCGACGGCCTGCCGGCGCTCGCGCTCGCCGTCGATCCGCCCGACGACGACCTGATGCGGCGCCCGCCGCGCGACCCGCGCCAGGGCATCTTCACGCGGCCGGTGGTGACGCTCATGATCATCGGTGGCGTCTGGTCGGCCTGCGTCAACCTGGCGCTGTTCGCCTGGGCGCTGGGCTCCGGCCGCGATATCAGCGAGGCGGTGACCATGACCTTCGTGTCGCTGGTGCTGATCCAGTTCTTCAAAGCCTACAACTACCGCTCCGACACGCAGTCGGCCTTCCACCGGCCCTTCGCCAACCGCTGGCTCAACGCCGCGATCGGCTGGGAGCTCGTACTGCTCGGGCTGATCGTCTACGTGCCGTTCCTAAAGGCACCGTTCGAGACCTTCGCCCTGCCGGCGATCGACTGGCTGATCGTGATCGCCGTCTCGCTCACCGTGTCGCCGGTGCTCGAGTCGTCGAAGTGGCTGATCCGCCACGGCTGGTTCGGCGCGCATAAGTGAGGCGGCCCAACGCCGGCCGTCGGTAACGCCGCAGGCGCCGGCGCTGCGGCGGTGCGTTCCCAGTCAGGGGCGGAAGCGATCGCGATCGCCCAGCGTCGCGAAATCCCGGTAGCCGAGGAACAGCAGCGGATGCCCCGCCGCGGGCCGGCGCACGCGATGGACGTGCGTGACGTCGAAGACGAATGGCACGTGGTCTCCGAGCGGGTGCTCGATCTCGCTCGTCAGCGCGAGCTCGAAGGCTGCGTCGGCGCCTTCGATCACGACGGTGTCGCGCAGGGTTTCCGACGTTCGGGTGTGGAATCCCAGGCGATCGATCTTGCGGGTCCGACGACCGGTGAGGTAGCCGGCGCGGACGACCGACGCGCGCCGGTCGAAGGGCAGGAAATGAAGGACCGCCTCGCGATGTTCGCGGATCAGTTGGAGACTGTGGTTCTTGCGGTCGATCGCCAGGAGGAATCGGAACGGCTCCTTCGAGATCGGCGTCCACCAGGCGATCGGCATGACGTTGGTCGCCACCGACAGCAGGCCGAGATGCATGGGGTAGAAGGCGGAGGAATAGCGGGCGCTACCCGCCGCCGGCGTTTCACTCATGCAGCCCGCACCTGCGCCAGTTCGTCCGCGAGGGCGTCGGCGGCATGTCGACCGGAGATCATGGCGCCGTGAATCGAGGCACTCGACCGGTGGTCGCCGCAGACGTAGAGCCCCGGGCGAAGCCGGATCGACCTGTCGGGTGCGTCGCGGGTCGGCGTGTCGGTGCCCGGGAGGGCGTGGTCGATGCGGTAGGTGCGAAGACGACGCCAGTTGCGCACGCCGGCGCCGAACCATTCGGTCATCTGCAGCCGCACGGCAACGTCGAGGTCCTCGTCGTCGTCCGTGGGATTGCCGAGGACCGTCGCGGAGACGAGGGCCTCGCCCGGCGGCGCATAGCCCGGCGCGACCGCGCTCGGCACGCAGAGGTTGTTCACCGGACCGCGCCCGTCACCGTCGAGGATCAGGATCGGCTCGGCGATCGGGGCCCGCTCGGCGGCGTAGTAGAGACAGGTGACCGCGCGCCCTCGGGATGGCGCGGGGAGATCGAGCAGTCGGGCCGATTCCGGGCCCTCCGCGGCGACGACGACGGCGCGGCCTTCGATCACCTCTCCCGAGCGCAGGATGCAGCGTCCGGCCTCGATCGCGGCGACCGGGGCGGCGAGCCGGACGGAGCCCGCCGGCAGGGAGGCCGCGATCTGCGCTGGGATCGCCCCCATGCCGTCTGCCGGCAGAGCCGCGTCGCCGCGCGCGAACATGCGGAGGACGAATTCGAGCATGCGGCTCGAAGCGCCGAGGGACCGGTCCAGCGTGACCCCGCCGAGGAACGGTCGGAAGAAGCGGTCGATCATGGCGTCGGTGAAGCCGCTCTCCCGCAGCAGGCGGTCGCCCGTCGTCTCCGGACGGGCGAAGAGATCCTCGAGCGAGCCGGCGCAGACCCGCTGCCGGAGCCGGGCGACGCGCAGCTTGTCGGCGAGCGAGCCGATCGGCGACAAAGCGCCCGCCACTCCGTCGAGCGGGTTCCGCCAGGGATCGGCGACCCGGTGGAAGCGGCCGCCGAAGCGCACCAGGGCGCCGGGGTAGAACGCGTGCAGGCGGAGCGCCGCGTAGTCGAGCACGGCGCGCGCTTCGGGATAGGCGGTGAGCAGGACCTGGAAACCGCGATCGAGCCGGAACCCCATCACCTGGTCGGTACGCACCCGCCCGCCGATTCCGTCGGAGGCCTCCAGCACGACCGCCGAGAAGCCGCGCTGCCCGAGTCGGCGCGCGCAGCAGAGCCCCGCCAGTCCGGCTCCGACGACGATCACGTCCGCCGCGCGCGTCATCGCCGCCAGACCTCTCGACTTCGACGATCCACGGTCGAGTCGCCCGGCGGCCGCTGCCGACTCGGCGACCCTGCGCCCAAATGCGAGCTCGCTCTCAAGGCCTCACCGACTCCGCAGCAGGTCGATGGCGGTCGTGCGCAGAGCCGGGTCGGTCGCGAGCACGCCGCGCAACGCCGTCGTGACCATGTCGGCGCCGTGCTTGGAGATGCCCCGCATCCGCATGCACATGTGCTCGGCCTGCACCACCGCGGCCGCCCCGCGCGCCCCGGCCTCGGTCATCAGCGCGTCGGCGATCTGCGCGCCCAGCCGCTCCTGGATCTGCGGGCGGCGCGCGTATTCGTCGACCATGCGGGCGATCTTGCTGAGCCCCACCACCTCGCCGTTCCCAGGCAGGTAGGCGACGTGGGCGCGGCCGGTGAAGGGCAGCAGATGGTGCTCGCACATGCTGAAGATCTCGATGTCGCGCACCATCACCAGATCGTCGCTGCCGCCCTCGTGCGCGAAGGTCCGGATCAGGTGCCGCGCCGGAGTCTCGCGGAGCCCGGAGAAGATCTCGCGGAACGCGCGCGCCACGCGCTGCGGCGTGTCGGCGAGACCGTCGCGGTCCGGATCCTCGCCGAGCCCGAGAAGGATCTCCCGCACGGCACGCGCGATCCGGGCCTCGTCGAACGGGTGGCGCAGCGGTGCGGGGACTGCGGCGCGGAATTCCTCGAGCTTGGTGGCGACGTTCATCGCTGGGGTCATCGTCATCCTCTTCTTCTCTGGTGGCCTTCGACTTGAAGTAGAATCGTTCAAAACGTTCACTCGGTCGGAGATACGCGCCGGGCAGCCGGTTGTCAATGCGGCCCCCGCGTCTACCGAATGTTTCTCACTTGGCTCATGTGCTGAGCGACCTTGCACGAGACCCCCCGGTGCTCTAGAAGGCCCTCGTGCGCAGCGATCTAAAGCATTCAAAACGGCCAGACGATCCTCACCCTGCCCTGCTCTCCACTCGTGCCCTGGCGCGCGCCGTCGGGGTGAGCGAGTCGTCGATCAAGCGCTGGGTCGACGACGGCACGATTCGTTCGACGCGTACGGTCGGCGGGCACCGGCGCATCGAACGGGCCGACGCGATCCGCTTCGTGCGGGACACGCGTGCGACGGTGGTCGCGCCGCAGATCCTCGGACTCGCCGGGGTCGTGGACCCGAAGTCCATCACCGTCACCAGCGCCGGCGAAGTGCTCGCCGATCTCCTCGCGCGGGGAGCGGAGCCCGAGGCGCGCGCGGTGCTCGAGAGCCTGTACCTGGCGGGCGAGCCGCTGGCGGCGATCTTCGACGGCCCGCTGCGCGCCGCGCTCGAGCGCATCGGCGCGCTCTGGCTGCACGACCGCGCCGGCATCTTCCTCGAGCATCGCGCCTTCCAGATCTGCGTGCGCGCCCTGAGCCAGTTGAGCACGTTGGTACCCTCGGCGACCGACGCACCCACCGCCGTCGGCGGCGCCGTGGCTGGCGATCCCTACCTCCTGCCGTCGATGGCGGCGGCGCTCGTCCTCGCCGGTGAGGGATTCCAGGCCGTCAATCTCGGCGCCGACCTACCCCTGACGACCCTCGCCGAGGCGATGACCCGGCTCGATGCCAGGCTCGTCTGGGTGAGCGTGAGCACCGCGGCCGACGGAGCTGCGCTCGGGCGCGAGCTCGCGTCGCTGGTGGCGGCGGCGGCGCTGCGACGCGCGCACGTGGTGGTCGGCGGACGCGCTGCGGCCAGGGTGCAGGCGAGCGGCGCGCCGAACTTCTACCTCGGCGGTTCCATGGCCGAGCTCGCCGCGTTCGCTCGTGGACTGCGGGCGAACGCTCCAGCTCGCGACACTTGATTCCGCAGCCCGATCCAGCAGGAATGCGGAGCCGCGACCGTCAGGGAGCGGTTGGCCTGTGCCAGCGCGAGGCCAACCGCTCCCTGACGGTCGCGGCTCCGAGATTCTGCCAGGTCGGCGGCCGCGCCCTCGGGCGCGGCCGCCGCTCGTCCGCGATCAGCCGATGAAGAAGGCGTTCAGCTTGTTACCGTCGAGGTCGCGGAAGTAGCCGGCGTAGAAGCCGTCACCGCGCGGCCCCGGCGCGCCCTCGTCCTTGCCGCCGAGTGCGAGCGCCTTGGCATGAATGGCGTTCACCGCTTCCTTAGAGGTGGCGCGCAGCGCCACCATGACGCCGTTGCCCACGGTCGCGGGCTTCTCGTCGTAGGGCTTGGCGAGCGCCAGGCTGGGCTCCATGAAGGACGTGCCCCAAAGCACGAAGCGGCCCATGTCCATGATGCGACCGGCGCCGAGCTCCTTCAGCAGCTCGTCGTAGAACTTCGAGCCGCGCTCCATGTCGTTGGTTCCGAGAGTGACGTAACCGACCATGCGAGTTCCTCCTTCCGGGTTGTGGGCGATGCCGCTCTCCCTAGCCCGGCGCCGCCGCTCTGGCCAGCGAGGCATCCGCTGCCGTCAGCAGCGGCGCCCTCGCGACGGCAGCGGCGCCAGCGCGGCACGGCGCGGCGCGCTCCTGATCAGTTCACGCGCCGTTCCCGACCCTGCCAGAAGGGCTCGCGCAGCTCGCGGCGCAGGATCTTCCCCGACGGGTTGCGCGGCAGGGCGGCGATGAAGTCGACCGACTTGGGCAGCTTGTAGCCGGCGATGCGCTCGCGCGCCCAGGCGATGATCTCGCCAGGCTCGGCCGCGGCGCCGGGTTTGAGCACCACCATCGCCTTCACCGCCTCGCCCCACTTCTCGTCGGGCACGCCGATGACGGCGACGTCGGCGACCGCCGGGTGGCCGAAGATCGCGTTCTCCACCTCGGCCGGGTAGATGTTCTCGCCGCCCGAGACGATCATGTCCTTCACCCGGTCGTGGATGTAGACGAAGCCCTCGGCATCGACGTAACCGGCATCACCGGTGCGGAACCAGCCGTCGGCGATCGCCTTCGCCGTCGCCTCGGGATTGTTCCAGTAGCCCTTCATCACCGTGCCGCCCTTGATGACGATCTCGCCCACCTCGCCGGCCGGCAGGTCGCGGCCGCCTCCGTCGACGATGCGGAGCTGCAGCCCCGGCAGCGGCTTGCCGCACGAGCGCAGCTTGCCCTTGCCGGGCTCGTGATCCTCCGGCGCCAGCCAGGTGCCGGCCCCCGACGTCTCGGTGAGGCCGAAGAGCTGGGAGAAGTGGCAGCCGAAGAGCTGGCGCGCCCGCAGGAGAAGATCCTCGGCGATCGGCGAGGCACCGTAGGAGATGTTGCGCAGGCTGCCGAAGTCGGTGCTCTGCGCCGCCGGATGCTGGGTGAGGAAGAGGATCACCGCTGGCACGAAGAAGGCGTGATTGATGCGGTGGCGCTGGATGAGGTCGAGGATGCGCCCGGGGTCGATGTCCCTGAGCACGACGCCCGTGCAGCCCTGCACGATCGACAGCACGCCGACGTTGACGCCGGCGACGTGGAACACCGGCATGCACACGAGGGTGACGTCGCCGGCGTTCCAGTTGAGCCCGCTGCTGGGATCGCTCGCCAGCGCCGAGAAGACGGCGAAGTAGTTGGCGTTGGTCAGCTCGACGCCCTTGGGGTGGCCGGTGGTGCCGGAGGTGTAGAGCTGGATCGCGGTGTCGTCCATGGCGATCGGCAGGTTCGGGTCGACGGCGCCCTGCCGGTCGCGCCAGGCCTCGAAGCCCTGCCAGCTCGCGTGACCCGGCTCCATCGCGATGACCTGGCGGACGCACTTCATGTTGGGCAGACACTTCTCCACCAGCGGCCGGAATTCCTCGCCGACGAACAGGACCTCGCAGCCGGCGTCGTTGACGACGTACTCGACCTCGGGCCCGGCGAGGCGCCAGTTGACGCCGACGACCACCGCGCCGGCCTTGAAGGCGCCCATCGTCATCTCGAAGTAGAGGTCGGAGTTCTTGCCGAGGTAGCCGATGCGCGCCTGCGGCTTCACCCCGAAGGCGATCAGGCCGTTGGCGACCTGCGAGGCGCGGCGGTCGAGCTCGGCGAAGGAGGTGCGGCGGTCGTCGCAGACCAGCGCGGCGTCATCCGGACGCAGGCGCGCCTGCTGGCGCGTCACGTCCGCCATCGACTTCAGTCCGTTCAGGTCGATCATGGCGGCGCAGTCTGCTGCCGCCGGGCGGGAAGAGCAAGCGCGGATCGGCACCGCGCGCGTCGGCCTTCGTGTAGGTCGGCCTCGCCGCGGAGCCACAGGCGACGGACCGCTCGACCCGCCGCCACGCTACGCTTGACAGGTCTGCCCGCGCGGCCGTAGGTACGCGCACTCCCGCTCGACGGGATCCGTCGGCGTGAGAACAAGAACGCCGGCGGCCAGATCGAGAAGGTGTCCATCCGCGCGACCAACGTCTTCCGCAAGGAAGGAGGCCAGTGGAAGATGATCGGCCACCACACCGATCTGCTCCCCTTCCCGAAGTAGGCGAAGCAGTGATTCCCGACGGCGGCGCGGCCCTCGCTCGGATCCAGAGCGGCGCTTCACGCCGCACTCCAGATGCGGAGCCGCGGCCTCGAGAAGCCGCGGCTCCGCGCGTGGTGCCGCATGCGGCCGGCGAAGAGAACCGCGAAGCTTGACCGGTCCGGGCAGGGTTCCCTAAGGACGCCCATCCGGCAGAGGTCGAGCCGGCGAACGCATGAAGAAGCGAACTGCGACGCCTCCGGGCAATGCCCTTGCGATCGCGCGCCGCAATCGCGCACGCGTCGCGATCCCGCGCCTCGCCGAGCGAGACGCGCGCATGGCCCGCCTCGACGCTCTCCCCTGGACGGCGGGCGTGTCGCTGGAGAGCTATGGGGTCTCCATCGGCGTGCGCGTCGAGGATGCGCGGATCCTGCGGCACCTGCCGCTCCACCTGCCTCCGGTTCGCAAACCGTTGGCGTCCGGCGAGGTCGCGCATCTGTTCTCGCTGCGCGGCGACTCGGGGCGCCTCTACGAGGGGCCGCGGCTCGTCCGCCGCGCCGCGGCCCTCGACCTGACGATGAAGCTCGACCTGCTGCGCTCGCTGATCGAGCATCAGGTGGCGACGAATGCGCCCGCGCACACGTTCGTGCACGCGGGTGTCGTCGAATGGCAGGGCCGGGCGATCGTGATCCCCGGTCGCAGCCGCAGCGGCAAGACGACCCTGGTGAGAGCGCTGCTCCGGGCGGGCGCCCGCTACTACTCGGATGAGTTCGCCGTGGTGGACACGGCGGGGCGCGTCCGCCCCTGGTCGCGGCGGCTGCGGATCCGCCGGCCGGGGCAGTTGCCGAGATCGTATCCGGTCGACCGTTTCGGCGAGCGGGCGCCGCAGCGTTCCCTCCGCATCGGGCTGATCGTCGCGACGGAGCACCGCCTCGGAGCGCATTGGCGTCCGCGTGCGCTGTCTCCCGGCCAGGCTCTCCTGGCGCTCGTTCGCCACACGCACGTGACGCGGCGGCGCCCGGACGAGACGATCCGAGTACTCGGCCGCGCCGTGCGCGGCGCGACGGGGCTTGCAAGCCGGCGCGGCGAGGCGGAGGATCTGGCGGCCGAGCTGCTGGCGGCCCGGTGATGGTCAGGGCATTCCAGGGAGAATCGACATGAGAGACGACGCGAGACCCCGTGCCAAGCGGGAGGGTCTGTTGACGGAAGACCTCGACGGAGAAGTCATCGTCTACGACGAGGCCCGGCACCGCGGTGCTTGCCTGAACCGCACGGCGGCGCTGGTGTGGCGTCACGCCGACGGCGACCGCACGGTCGGCGAGCTGGCGGCGATCCTGCGCGCCGAGCTCGATCCGGTCGCCGATGAGAACCTGGTATGGCATGCCCTCGACCGCCTGAACGCCGAGCGCCTGCTCGACGAGCCGTTGAACCGGTCGGCCGACGAAGCGCGCGCGTCCAGGCGCCAGTTCGTCGCGAAGGTCGGGTTGGTCGGCGTCGCCACGCTTCTCCTGCCGGTCGTCACGTCCGTGGTGCCGCCGCCGGAGGCGCAGGCGACTCCCGTGTGCAGCAGCGGCAGTGGGGGCGGTGCGGCCGCACTGCCGGGCGAGTGGCTCAGGCGCGGGTGAGGCGCAGCGCCGGACCAGCGCACAGCCTCGCGCCGGCGCGTGATCCCGCCGAACGGAGATGCTCGTCCGTCCCTGCTTCAAGCGTCACCTGCGCGTCGAGGTCCTCCCCGGCGAGGGGGTCGTCGTTCTCTCGGAGACGGAGCGATTCGTCTTCCCCGAGCCGCTGTGCGCCGCCGTGGCGTCGCGTCTCGACGGCACTCGTACGGTGGATGCGATCGTTGCGGCGCTGGACGAGGTTGCGCCGGCCCATGCCGTGCGCGCGGTCGTCGCCGACCTCGAGCGGCGCGGCCTCGTGACGGAAGCGGGCCGCGCGGGAGTATCGGCGCACGCCCCCTTCTGGGCGAGCTGCGGCGTCGACCCCGCGTTGGCGGAGCAGAGGCTGGCGGCCGACGCGGTCGCCGTCGAGGTGGCCGGAGACGTCGATCCGAGGCCGCTGCGCGACGCGCTGCGCGCCGTCGGTGTGACGGTGCAGCCGGACGCGGCGCGCCGGCTCGTGCTGACCGACGACTACCTGCGAAGCGAGATCCGGAACCTCAACCGGGTCGCGCTCGATGAGCAGCGCCATTGGTTCCTGGCGAGGCCAGTGGGCGCGGTCGTCTGGATCGGGCCTCTGTTCCGTCCGGGCCTCGGCGCCTGCTGGCAGTGTCTCGCGACGCGCCTGTGCGCGAACCGCGACGTCGAGAGCTTCCTCGCGCAGCGAAACGGCGGTGCTACGCCGCTGGCGCCGCCACTCACCTCGAGCCCGGCCGGCGAGGAGATCGCGGCGCGCATCACGGCGCTGACAGTCGCAGCGTGGCTGGCGCGCGGCTCGGCTCCGGACTTCGAGGACAACGTCGTGACCGTGGATCTGCGCTCCTGGCGCAGCGAGGTGCACCGCGTCGTCGCGCGGCCGCAGTGTCCCGCCTGCGGCGATCCGCCGGAGCCCGCGGGCGAGTCTGCACGACCCATCGTCCTCGCGTCCCGGCGCAAGACGTTCACCGTCGACGGTGGCCACCGCACGCGCACCCCCGAAGCGACGGTCGAGCGTTACCAGCACCACGTCAGTCCGATCACCGGCGCCGTCGCCGCGCTCGAGCGCAGCGGGCCTCAGCGGGAGGGCGTCCTGCACGCCTACTTTGCGGGGCCGAACTTCTCGCGGCCGCCGCAGACGCTGGCGATGCTGCGAGAGGGCCTGCGGGTGCGCACCGGCGGCAAGGGCGCGAGCGATGCACAGGCCCGCGCCAGCGCTCTCTGCGAGGCGCTGGAGCGATCCTCCGGCGTCTTTCAAGGCGACGAGCCGCGGCGACAGGCGCGCTTCCGGGATCTCGCCGACCGCGCGATCCACCCGAACGCGTGCATGGGCTTCAGCGAGCGCCAGTACGGCGAACGCGAGACCTGGAACGCGCGCGGCGACATGACGCAGGTGGTGCCGCTGCCGTTCGACGAGGACGCGCGGATCTCCTGGACCCCGGTCTGGTCGCTCAGCCGCGCCGAGACGCGCTACTTGCCGACGGCTTTCTGCTTCTACGACTATCCCGTCTTTCCCGAAGGCGCGTTCTGCATCGCCTGCTCCAACGGCAACGCCGCCGGCAACACGTTCGAGGAAGCCATCCTCTCCGGCTTCCTCGAGCTGGTCGAGCGCGACAGTGTCGCGCTCTGGTGGTACAGCCGTGCGCGCCGCCCGGGTGTCGCGATCGACGGCTTCGACGAGCCGTACGTGGCGCGCGTCCGGGCGTATCTGCACGAGCGGGGACGGGATCTCGAGGTGCTCGATCTGACTTCCGATCTGGCGATCCCCGTCTTCGCCGCGGTGTCGCGGCGGCGTGACGTGCTCCCCGAGCGGATCGTTCTCGGCTTCGGGGCCCATCTCGATGCACGCATCGCCCTGATGCGCGCCGTGACCGAGCTCAACCAGATGCTGATGCGCCTTCTCGCGGCGGAGACGGGAGGAGGCCGAGCACTGCTCGGCGGCGAGCCGAGCGCGCGGGCCTGGCTCGACAACGCGACCCTCGGCTCACATCCGTACCTCGTCCCGGACCCGGCCGTGGCGGCCCGGCGCGCCTCGGATTTCGGCCGTTGCTGCTCGGACGATCTGCGCGACGACATCGGCCACTGCCAGAGGCTCATCGAAGCGCGCGGCATGGAAATGCTCGTTCTCGATCAGACGCGCCCGGACATCGGCCTGCCGGTTGCGAAGGTCGTCGTGCCCGGCCTGCGCCACTTCTGGCCCCGCTTCGCTCCCGGGCGCCTGTACGAGATACCGGTCGAGATCGGCTGGATCCCGCGACGATTGAGCGAGAGCGAGCTCAATCCCGTCGCCATGTTCCTCTGAGCCGATGGCCTGGTCGTGGCAGAAGGGAGCGCGCGCGGCGGCGCGGACGGCGCACTGCATGGGCGTGCCGCTCGCGACCCTGGTGCCGACGGCGCCCGATTTCACCACCGCTGCGGCGGCGGTGAGCGCGGCGCACCGCTACGTGCTCTCGCGCTTCGCCTATCTCCACCGCGAAGGCGACGCGGCGCTTCTCGAATCGCCCCTGGCAACCGCCCGCGTCGTTCTCCACGACTGGCGGGCTGGCGCGATGGTTCAGCTGTTGGCGGCGCCGCGGCGATGCGACGACCTACGCGCCGGCGTCCCCGATCTCGACCAGGCCGCGGTCGGCGACTTCCTCGCGCTGTTGATCACGGCGCGGATGGCGGGAGCGGCGCGCGCCGACGGTGGCTGCGCCGCGGACGAGGCGCCGGCGCTGCGGACGTGGGAGTTCCACGACCTGCTCTTCCACGCGCGCACGCGCAGCCCCCGTGGCGACCGCCCGTTCGGCGGCACTTACCGATTCCTCGGCGAGCTCGAGCCGCCCGCGCCCCTGCCGGCATTGCCAGCGGCGGGTGCACCGCTCGAGCTCTACCGCCCCCACCTGCACCAGCTCGAGGAGACCGATCCGCCCTTGGCGCGCGTCCAGGAGGCGCGGCGATCCATCCGCGAATACGGCGCGCAGGCGCTCACCGGGGAGCAACTCGGCGAGTTCCTCTACCGCGTCGGTCGGGTGGCGGACTACTCGGAGGACGAGCTGCAGGGCGCCGCCGGCGCGGTTCGCCTCGCCGCCGCGGCGCGTCCGTATGCGGCGGCGGGCGGTCTCTACGAGCTCGAGCTCCACGTGCTCGTGCGGCGGTGCGACGGTCTGCCGGGGGGCCTCTATCGCTACGACGCCGAGCGCCACTGCCTGTGGGCGAGGACTGCGCCGCTCGCGGACCTCGAGGCGCTCGCCGGAGACGCCGGCCTCGCCGCCGCGATTCCGCAGCAGGAGATCCAAGTGCTGGTCGTGGTCGCCGCGCGCGTCGCACGGATCGCCTGGAAGTACGCCTCGATCGCCTACGCGCTCGTGCTCAAGGATGTCGGCGTCCTCTACGACACCATGTACCTCGCCGCTACGGCCATGGGGCTCGCACCCTGCGCCCTCGGCGCCGGCAGCGCGGATCTGTTCGCCCGCGCCGCGGGCCTCGACGCCCACGACGAGGTCTCGGTCGGCGAGTTTCTCCTCGGTAGCCGTGCCGCAGAACCGGGCGGGTAGCGGCGATCCGTGCAGAAGGCCTGGCGAGTGGCGACCGGCGAGCGCTCGGGTGAGGGCAGTCCCGGTCGCGGTGTTCATGCGCCTCTAAGCGTCACCCACCGTCACGCGCCGCACCACTCGCGCCTGACCGACTACCGCCGGCCGGGTGACGCCATCGACGCGATACAAGTCGATGCCACGCGCTCGCGAGGTGCGGAGCCGCGGCCGGCGCGGCCGCGGCTCCGCCCGCGATCAGAGGCCGACGAGGGAGACGAAGCTGACGCAGCGGCCGGGGGCGCCGCCCAGGTTGTGCGTCATCCCGATCTTGGGGTTCTTGATCTGGCGGGCGCCGGCCTCGCCGCGAAGTTGCAGGAACATCTCGTACATCATGCGCAGGCCGCTGGCGCCGATCGGGTGGCCGAAGCTCTTCAGGCCGCCGTCGGGGTTCACCGGCTGGGCGCCGTCGCCGTCGAAGCGGCCGGCGAGCACGTCCTTCCACGCCGTGCCGCGCGGCGAGAAGCCCATGTCCTCCATCAGCACCAGCTCGGTGGGCGTGAAGCAGTCGTGCACCTCGGCCATGCTGACCTCCTCGCGCGGATCCTTGATGCCCGCCTGACGGTAGGCCTCCTGCGACGAGGCGACGACCTCGGGGAAGCTGGTGAAGTCGTACTCCTGGCTGAAGTAGCCCTCGGCCGGGCCGGCGGCGAAGGCGAGCGCCTTGATGAAGACCGGCTTGTCGGTGTACTTGTGCGCGTCCTCGGCGCGGCAGAGGATCGCCGCCGCCGCCCCGTCGCTGACGCCGGAGCAGTCGAAGATGCCCAGCATGCCGGCGACCAGCGGCGACTTGAGGATGTTCTCCATCGGCACTTCCTTGCGGAACTGCGCCTTGGGGTTCTTCGCGCCGTTCTTGTGGTTCTTGAAGGCGATGCGGGCCAGCACCTCCTTCAACTGGGGCTCGTCGACGCCGTACTTCTTGGCGTACGCCGGCGCCAGCAGGGAGAAGGTCGCGGGCGCGGTCATGTTGGAATCGGTGCCGTCGCTCGGCGGGCGGCTGCCGGTGAGGCCGGAGTAGCCCGAGTCCTTCAGCTTCTCGACGCCGATCGCCATCACCAGGTCGTAGGCGCCGCTGGCGACGGCGTAGGCGGCGTTGCGGATCGCCTCGCTGCCGGTGGCGCACATGTTCTCGAGGCGCGTGACCGGCTTGTACGGGATCTTGAGCGCCTCGGACAGCATCAGGCCCGAGATCCCCGACGCCATCGTGCCGAGCCAGTAGGCGTCGACCGCTGCCGGCTCGATGCCCGCCGACTTGTAGGCGTCCTTGGCCGCGTCGACCAGCAGGTCATCCGGCCCCTTGTCCCAGTGCTCGCCGAACGGCGTGCAGCCCATGCCGACGATCGCGACGCGATCCTTGATTCCGTTGCTGGCCATTGTTTGCTCTCCTCGTGTGCGCGGAGCGGGTTGTTGGTGTCAGGTTGTCAGGTTGTTACGTTCTTCACCTGCCCGGCCTCGCCTTCCAAAAGTAGTTGTGCACGCCCTGCCCCGTGTACAGGCGGCGGAACGTCATCTCCAGCGTGTTGCCGATCTTCACTTCCTTGGGGTCGACGTCGGTGAGCTCGGAGCTGAAGCGGCCGCCACCTTCGTAGTCGACGATGCCGACCACCGTCGGCGGCTGCAGCGAGTACGCCAAATAGTCGAGCGTGTACGTCGAGATCTTGCACGAGGTGTCGGCGTAGCGCTCGTCCTTCATCTCGTCGACCGCGCCGCACTTGACGCACACCCGCTGCGGCGGCAGGTGACCGGTGCTGCACTTGGTGCAGCGCGAGCCGACGAAGGCCATCTTCCAGCGCTCGGCCCGCCGCATCGGCGGCGCCGCCGGACGGTCCGGGTC
>Ga0268299_1000800_pt1 | contig 77926 bp, 62 predicted proteins | sample NOBtaG_FD_193484 | JGI IMG/M metagenome (GOLD analysis project Ga0268299, IMG submission 193484) | Activated sludge microbial communities from bioreactor in Nijmegen, Gelderland, Netherland - NOB reactor | ecosystem: Engineered > Bioreactor > Aerobic > Activated sludge | place: Netherlands... | reverse complement strand
AGGTGGCGCACCTCGCAGTCGAGATCGAGCGGCTTGCCCGAGGCCGGCCCGGTCTTGCCGCCGATGCGCAGCGGCAGGCGCGCGCCCACGCCGGCATCGAAGCAGAGGCCGACCGCCATCGGGTCGTAGAGCGGGCCGAGTGCCGTGGGCCCGGCCTGGCGCGCGAGCAGCGCTTCGAGCACGAAGGTGGAATCGCCGGGCGCGCCGCCGCCGGGGTTGTCCGCCGAATCGGCGAGCACCACCGGCCAGCCGTTCACTTCCAACGCCTTGCCGATCGCGTCGCCGAGCGAAAGTTGCTCCGAATAGGTCCGGCCGCGCAGGCCGATGAGCTCGCGGCCGAGCCGCTCGGCGAGGGCGGCACCCTCCGCCGGGCGGTTGTCGGTGACGACGAGGATGCGCGTGCCGAGATCGGCCACGTCGCCCCACGGGAAACCCATCGCGACCGAAATCGAGAGGATACCGTTCTTGCCCTCGAGCGCGCGCAGGCGGGCGACGAAGCCCTGCATCGGCTCGATCACCGTGTGATAGACCGAGATCATGCGGCAATCGAAGGTCGAGGTGACCGGCCGCACCTTGCCGAGGGCCGCGGCCTCCGCGAGGTCGACGAGGTCGTGGGCGCGTTCCATGAAATCGGTGTGCGGATATTCTTTGAAGCAGATGAGGAGATCGGCGCTGCGCAGCATGCGCTCGGTCATGTGGCAATGCGGATCGAGCGTGGCGCCGACCACGGCCTTGGGCCCCGCCTTGGCACGGATGCGCTCCAAGAGATCGCCTTCGCAGTCGTCGTAGCCGTCGGCGACCATGGCGCCGTGGAGGCCGAGCAGCACCATATCGACCGGCAGCGCTTTTTCGAGATCGGCGAGCAGCTCGTCGCGGAGCGCTTCGTAGGCGGCGCGCACGGTGGGGCCGGCGGGCTGCGCGAAGGCGCAGAGGCCTTCGAGCACGGTCCAGCCGCGCTCGCGGCCGCGCTGGCGCGCCACCCAGAGGGGCGCGGTGAACAATTCCGGATGATCCGGGTGCTCGCCGGCGTGGTAGAGGCCGCCGGCCGCGTAGCTCGCGAGGCTGGTCGGGATCGGCGAGAAGGTGTTGGTCTCGGTCGCCAGGGTCGCCGTGAAAACGCGCATCGTTTCGTCCGTTACGCCGTCCGCGCCGGCTTGCGCCCGGCGATGTCGGCCAGCAGATGGATGAAAATCACGGTGATGGCAATGGGCAAGGCGACGGCGAACCACACCATCGGCACGCCGATCGCCTCGGCGGAGCGCTGGGCACTCCGCGCGAGGTAGCCGCGCGAGATGTCGAAATTCGGCCCGAAGATGCAGAAGAACCAGATCGGGCCGAGGAACAGCACGGTCGCGACGGCGCGCAAGGTTTCGGACGCGACACGCATCGGGCCGCTGCCGAAGACCTTGAACGTCGCCAGCACGGGATCGAAGCGCGTGCGGAACGCCACGGTGGCGCCGAGCAGGCCGGCCCACACCATGGCGTAGCGCGCGGCTTCCTCGGTCCAGCCCGGCGGGTCGCTCCAGAGATAGCGGGCCAGCACCTGGATGCCGATCAGCACGACCATCAAGGCAAGCGCGAGCAGCGCGCCCCACCGGCACAGCCGGTCGAGAGCGTCGCTCGTTGCCGCCAATCCCCGTCGCATTCCGCGCGATCCGGCGTCGGAAGGTCAGCGGTTTTTGTTTGCCGCGTCGATGAAGAGCTGGATCTGGTCCTGGCTCAAGATCGCCGTGTAAGCGGGCTTCGAGAGCTCCTTGAAGCGGTCCCGGCCTGCAGCAGTCAGCTTGGTGAGCTTCACGCCCGCCTTCTCGAGCTGCTCCAGTGCGGATTTGTCGCTGTTCGCGACCCAGGCGCGATTCGCAGCGCGGGCCTTGGCGATGCCCTCGTCGAAGGTCTTGCGGTCCTTGTCGGAGAGCTTCGTGTACCAATCGTTCGACACCATCGCGACGCGCAGCGGCATCGAGACGTTGGCGTCGGTGTAGTGCTTGACGATGCTGGCGTGGCCGAACAGGAAGGGCACGAAGGGCGGGTTGATGTAGCCGTCGGCGACACCGGTCTGGAGGGCGTTCGCGACCTCGGGCATGGTGATGACGACACCGTTGGTGCCCCAGGCGCGGAACAGCTTCATCTGGTTCTCGTCGAGCGCGCGGATGCGGAGATCCGCCATGTCTTCCGGCTTGGTGATCGGCTTCTTGGTGTTGAAGATGCCGGTGGCGCCGCCCACGAGCACGAGCGAAGCCACGCGCACGCCTTTCTTGGCGAGCGTGTCGTTGATGCGCTTGATGAGGTCGCTGTTGTCGGTCGTCTTGTCGAGATGCTCGACCGAGTCGAACAGATACGGCGCCGCGAAGCCGAAAGTGAGCTTTTCGAGCTGCGCGGCGCGCGCGAGATCGGCAAAGTTCACTTCCAGCAGGCCCTGGCTGGTCTGGTCGAGGCGCTCGGCCTCGCCGCCGATCGAGTTTACAGGCAGAGTGCGCACCGCCATGCCGGCGGCCTTCAGGTGCTCGAACAGCGCGTTGGCGAACACGAACGAGCCGCAGCGCTGCGGATCGGGCGGGCAATCGAGCGCGATCTTCACTTCGGCGCGGGCACCCATGGCGAGTGCGATGGCCATCACGGCGGCAAGGCCGCCGGTCCGCAGGATGCGTAGCATGGTTCTCTCCCTCGTTGATTGAAACGCGCCGGTCATTTCACGAGACCGAACTGGCGCGGCAGGAATAGGGTCACGTCCGGCACGAAGACGATGACGAGCAGCACGAGCGTTTCGACGATGATGAACGGTATCACCGCCTTGCAGAGCGCCCAATAGTCGATCTGGGTCACGGCGGAGACGACGAGCAGGCACGCGCCCATCGGCGGCGTGATCAGGCCGAGCGTGAGATTGAGCGAGATGACGATTCCGAGATGGACGGGATCGACGCCGAGCGCCACCGCCTGCGGCCCCAGCAACGGCACGAGTAGCGCCATCAGCACCGGCGGCTCGAAGAAGGTGCCGGCGATGAAGAAGATGATGTTGAGGACGATAAGGTATTCCCATTTGCCGAGCTTCAGCTCGGTCACCGAGGTGCCGAGCAGCTGCGGGATGGCGAGATAGCCTGCCAGCCAACCGAAGGCGGCGACGGCACCGAGGATGATGAAGATCGTGCCGGTCAGCGTCGCGGTCTGCTCGAGGCATTCCTTCATCGCGCGCAGGCCGACGCCGCCGTAGTAGATGCCGATCACGATGGCGGCGACGACGGCGAGCGCCGCCGCCTCGGTCGGCGTCACCACGCCGAAGACGATGCCGCCGAGGATGATGACCGGCAGCGACAGCGACGGTGCCGCGTGGCGGAACGACGGCCAGAAGCGCGGGATCTCGTCGCCGCGCCCGCCGGGATGATTTTGGCGGTAGGCGTAGAACGTGTTGGTGCCGAACAGCGCCATGGCGAGCAACAGGCCGGGGATGATCCCGCCCACGAACATCGCCGAGACGTCGGTGCGCATGATGGCGCCGTAGAACACCATCACGATGCTCGGCGGAATGATCGGGCCGATCATCGAAGCGGCGGCGGTGAGGGCACTCGCATAGAGGTTGGAGTAGCCGCGCGCGCGCATGGCGGGCACGACCGTCCGGCCCAGCGCGGCGGCGTCGGCCACGGCCGAGCCGGAAATCCCCGAGAGGAAGACGCTGGCCAGCACGTTGACGTGGCCGAGCCCGCCCTTGATGCGGCCCATCATGGCCATGGCGAGATCGATCAGCGCCTTGGTGATGCCGGCGCGGTTCATGATCTCGCCGGTGAGGATGAACAGCGGCATCGCCATCAGCGCGAACACGTCGATCTCGCTGAACATGCGCTGCGGCAGGATGGCGAGGAAGCGCGCATTGTCGGTGGCGATGAAGCTCAGCACCGAGGCCGCGCCGAGCGCATAGGCCACGGCGACGCCGGCGATCATCAGCACCACGAAGGCGGCGGCGACCAGCCACATCATGGCCGGACGCCCGATCCCAGAACCGGCATCGCTGTTTCGCTCCCCCCGGCCGAGCGCGGCGCCGCCGCGTTCCGCCCGGAGGGTGGTATAGGCGACGAGCAGCGCAACGCAAGCATCAACCCCTCGCCGGCGGACGGCGGTGGCACCAGGGCCGCGCCCGCTCGATCTGGGCGGAGAGCGCGAAGACGAGGCCGTCGCGGCCGAGATCGGCGCCGATCTGGATGCCGAGCGGCAGGCCCGAGCTGCTCTGCCCGAAGGGAATGCTGGCCGAGGGTCCGCCGGTGGCATTGAACACGGCGGTGAAGGGCGAGAAATCGAAGGTGGCGCGGTAGAAGCGGTCGAGATCGGGCTTGTCGCCGGCCAAGACGCCGAGCTTCGGCGCCGGTCCGGCCGTCGAAGGCGTGAGGAAAATGTCGTAGCGCCCGAAGAAGCCGCCGAGGCGCCGGCCGATGATCTGCAAGATCGTCTCGGCGCGGAAATAGTCGGTGGCGGGCCGCTTGCCGCCCTCGGCTACCCAGGTGGCATTGACCGTCTCCAGCCAAGCGAGCGGGTCCGCGATCTTGAGCGCCGCGGCGCGGGCCGTAACCTGGGCGGCGAGCACCGTACCGACGATGATGCGCCACGCCGCGTGCAGGTCCTGGGCGCCGTAATCGGGCGCCGCCTCCTCGACCGTGTGGCCGAGATCGGCGAGCAGCTTCGACGCCGCCTCGGTCGCGGCCACGGCTTCGGCATCGACCGGGCCGCCGAGCGGCGAGCGGGTCGAGAACGCGACGCGCAGCCGCGCGGGATCGCGCCGCGTTTCGTCCAGGAACGGGCGCTCGGGCGGCACGATGTGATAGGGGTCGCCGGGCTCGGGCCCGTGGGTGGCGTCGAGGAGGGCCGCGCTGTCGCGCACCGTCCAGCTCACGCAGTGATTGCTCGACATGCCGTTGAGGCTCTCGCCGAGATCGGGGCCCATCGGATTGCGGGCGCGCGAGGGTTTCATGCCGTAAAGGCCGCAAAGCGCCGCGGGCACGCGGATCGAGCCGCCGCCGTCGCTGGCATGGGCGAGCGGCACGAAGCCGGCGGCGACCGCGGCCGCGGCGCCGCCCGAGGAGCCGCCGGGCGTGTGGGCAAGGTTCCAGGGATTGCGGGTGGGCCCGAAGGCCTGGGGCTCGGTCGTGATCGAGCAGCCGAGCTCGGGTGTGTTGGTCTTGCCGGCGATGACGAGGCCGGCGGCCTCAAAGCGGCGCGTCAAGGTGCTGTCGCGGGTGGGCACGAAATCCGCGAACAGCTTGCTGCCGCCGGCGAGCCTTTCGCCGGCCAGCATCTGGCCGAGTTCCTTCAACAGGAACGGCACGCCCGTGAACGGGCCTTCGGGCAATGCGGCCGCGATCGCTTTCCGGGCGCGCGCCTCGAGCGGAAGGATCACGGCGTTGAGGCGGGGATTGGCGCGCTCGATGCGCGCGAGCGCGGCCTCCAGCAACTCCGCGGGCTTCACCTGGCGGCGGCGTACCAGCTCGGCCAGCGCCAGGCCGTCGTAGTTCTCATAGTCGGGCAGGGGATCGGACATCGTCGCGTTCACCGCGCCAGCAGGGGGCCGCGGACCGCGAGGATGTCGTCGAAGGCCGCGATCAGGCCCGCGGTCTCGGCGTTGCCGATCGGCAGCGAGAGCGCCATCAGCCCGCGCCGCGCGATGTAGAAGCCGCGCGCGATCAGGTCGAAAAACACCAGGTCCTTGATGTCGGGGTCGGCCGCGGCGAGGTCTTGCGGCGCGCGGATCGGGCGATGGGTGGCATGGACGCTCATGATCGAGCCGAGCCCGGTCACCTGAAGGCGCGCGTCGCGCTCCCGGAACAGCGCGTTGAGCGCGTCGCGCAGGGCCGTACCGCGCGCGTTGAGCGCCGTGATCGCGTTCGGGGTCAGCACTTTCGTCATGCCGGCGATGCCGGCCGCCATCGAGATCACGTTGTTGTTGAAGGTGCCGGCGTGGGAGAGGGCGCCCGGCCGGCGCGGATCGAACCGCGCCATGATCTCTGCCTTGCCGCCGAAGGCGCCGAACGACGCGCCGCCGCCGATATATTTCCCGAGCGTCGTCATGTCGGGCACGATGCCGAGTTCGGCCTGGCGCCCGCCGGGCGAAAGCCGCGAGGTCATCACTTCGTCGAAGATCAGCACGGCGCCGTGGCGCGTCGCCGCGTCGCGCAAGCCGGCGAGGAAGGCGGGCTCGCCCGGTATGCAGCCGCCGGCACCGAGCATGGGCTCGACCAGGATCGCGGCCAGCGAAGGGCCGTGCGCGTCGATCAATGCCTCTGTGCCGGAAAGATCGTTGTAGGGTGCAAGGACGAAATCGTGCGGCACGGTGACGGGCGAGGGCACGTCGCCGAACACCAGCACGCCGCCGTGATAGGCGCCCTTGAACACCAGGATCTTGCGCCGGCCGGTATGCGCCATGGCCGCGGCCAGCGCCAAGAGATTGGCTTCGGTGCCGGAATTGGTGAAGCGAACCTGCTCGATGGCGGGAAAGCGCCGGCACACGATCTCGGCCAGCTCGGCCTCGAGCCGGTTGTGGCCGGCGAGATTGATGCCGTCGTCGAGCGCGCGATCGATCGCGGCGCGGATGATCGGGTTGGAATGGCCGAAAATGCCGGCCGTGAACTCGCCGAGAAAATCGACGTAGCCGTGACCGTCGACGTCGGTGAGCCGCGGGCCCTCGCCGCGCGCGATGCACAGCGGAAAGGGTTCGTAGAACAGCACCGAGCGCGTGTTGCCGCCGGGCATCACGCGGGCGGCGGCTTCGAAGCGGGCGCGGCTTTCGGGATTGGCGGCGTCGTAGGCGGCGCGGGCTTCGGCCAGCGCCGCCGCCATGCTGACATTGCTTTCCTGGCGGCGCGGCGAAATCGGCATTGTCAGGCCCTGCAATCGTTTGACCGGTCGCGCGCGACTGTAGCGCGGCCGCGTCGGGCGACGCTACCGATAGCCTTGCGGTCCGAGTTGTATTAAGAATCGGCGGCAGGGCCGGCGTCGCCGGCCGCGTATCGCGCGGAGCCGTTGGGGCCCGCCTTTATCCGGAGGACACGAGCATGAACCGTTGGATAGTCACGACGGCGCTGGCGCTTGCCCTTGCGGCGACCATGTCCGCCGCCGAAGCGAAGAACACACTGCGTTGGTCGAGCCAAGGCGATGCGCTTACCGCCGATCCGCACGCGCAGAACGAAGGGCCCACGAATTCGTCGAGCCTCAACATCCACGACCCGCTCGTCCGCCGCAACGCCAAGGCCGATCTCGAGCCCTCGCTGGCCGTGTCGTGGAAGGTCGTCAATCCGACGACCTGGGAGTTCAAGCTGCGGCCGGGCGTGAAATTCCACGACGGCACGCCGTTCACGGCCGACGACGTGGTGTTCACCATCCAGCGCGCCAAGTCGGCGACCTCGGATTTCAAGGGCTACATCGACAGCGTCGTCGAAGCGAAGAAGATCGACGAGCTCACCGTCCACCTCGTCACCAAGGACCCGAACCCGATCCTGCCCGCGCAGCTGACGCAGATCTCGATCATGTCGAAGGCGTGGGCCGAGAAGCACAAGGTGGAGCGTCCGCAGGACTTCAAGAACAAGGAAGAGACCTTCGCGATCCGCAACGCCAACGGCACCGGGCCGTTCATCCTCAAGAAGCGCGACCCGGGCATCGAGACGGTGATGGAACGCAATCCGGCCTGGTGGGGCTGGAAGACCCCGCAGGGCGGCGGCAATATCGACGAGATCGTCTACAAACCCATCAAGAGCGCCACCACGCGCCTCGCCGCGCTGCTCTCGGGCGAGATCGACTTCGTGCTCGACGTGCAGCCGCAAGACGTGGAGAAGATCAAGCAGAACGCCAAGCTCAAGGTCCTCCAGACGCCGCAGATCCGCGCGATCTTCTACGGCCTCGAGGTCGGCCGCAGCGAACTCCGCTCGTCGGACGTCAAGGGCAAGAACCCGTTCGCCGACAAGCGCGTGCGCCAGGCGGTGGCGATGGCGATCGACACCCAGGCGATCAAGCGCGTGGTGATGCGCGGCTTTTCCTCGCCCGCCGGCATCGTCACCTCGCCCGGCGTGCACGGCTACACCGCCGCGCTCGACAAGGCCGGGGCCGTCAACCTCGACGGCGCCAAGGCGCTGATGAAGCAGGCGGGCTACGCCGCCGGCTTCACCGTGAAGCTCGACTGCCCCAACGACCGCTACAACAACGACGAGCAGATCTGCCAGGCCACCGTCGGCATGCTCGGCAAGATCGGCATCAAGGTGCAGCTCGACTCGCAGTCGAAGTCGCTGCACTTCCCGAAGATCCAGAAGCGCGACACCGATTTCTACCTGCTCGGCTGGGGCGTGCCCACGCAAGACAGCCACTACGTGTTCAACTACCTCTATCACAGCAAGGGGTCGTGGAACGCCACCGGCTACAGCAGCGCCAAGATGGACGAGCTGACGCTGAAGATGGCGGGCGAGATCGACTTGAAGAAGCGCGACGCGCTCATCGCCGAAGCCTGGGCGCTGGCCAAGGCCGAAGCGGTCTACGTGCCGCTCCACCACCAGGTGATTCTCTGGGGCATGGTCAAGAACATGGACATGCCGATCACGGTCGACGATGCGCCGAACTTCCGCTGGGCCAAGATGACGGGCGCCGCTCCGGCGCCCAAGAAGACGAACTAGCCGGACGGGCGGCGGCGCGACGAAAGCCGCGCCGCCGCCGCCTTCAGCCCCGGCTGCCCCCGCCATGCTCGCCTTCCTCGTCAACCGTCTGCTGCAGGCGATCGGCGTGATGCTGGTGGTGGCGCTGGTCGCCTTCGTGATCTCGCATTATGTCGGCGACCCGATCAACAACATGGTCGGGCAGGAGGCGACGCACGACGACCGCGACCGGATCCGGAAGGAGCTCGGGCTCGACGATCCGGCGCCGATCCAGTTCGGCCGCTTCGTCGCCGCGGCGCTGCAGGGCAATTTCGGCATTTCCTACCAGATGAAGCGGCCGGTCTCGCGGCTCATCGTCGAGCGGCTGCCGGCCACGCTCGAGCTGGTGTTCGTGGCGGCCGTGTTCGCGCTGGTGCTCGGCGTGATCGGCGGCGTCTTCACCGGCCTGAAGCGCAACGCCTTCAGCAGCCGCGCGATCATGACCATTTCATTGGTCGGCGTCTCGCTGCCCACCTTCGTCATCGGCATCCTCTTGATCTACATCTTCGCCGTCTCGCCCAAGAGCTGCACCGAAGGAATCACGCTGCTCGGCGCGCTGCTGATGGATTGCGACGACCTCGCCGCGATCGCGCTGCCCTCGTTCGGGCGCGGCGACACGGTGAAGCTCGGCAGCTGGGAGACGGGCTTCCTCACCAAGGAGGGCTGGCGCCATCTCATCCTGCCCGGTATCACGCTCGGCCTCTTCAACCTCACGCTGATCCTGCGCCTCGTGCGCTCGGAGATGCTCGAGGTGCTGCGCACCGACTACATCAAGTTCGCGCGCGCGCGCGGCCTCACCGACCGCGCGGTGCATTTCGGCCATGCGCTCAAGAACACGCTGGTGCCGGTGATCACGGTGGCGGGCATCCAGATCGGCACGCTAATCGCGTTTTCGACCATCACCGAAACCGTGTTCCAGTGGCCCGGTATGGGCTTCCTCTTCATCCAGGCGGTGCAGTTCGCGGACGTGCCGATCATGACCGCCTATCTCGTGATGGCGGCGCTGATCTTCGTCGCCATCAATTTCACGGTCGACGTCCTCTACGCGGCGATCGATCCGCGTCTTCGGATCGAGCGCGTGGCGGCGGGGCGCTGATGGAAGCCGAGGTTCCCCGGGCCGCCCGCGCCCCCGGCCGCTGGGCGCGGCTGCGCCGCAGCGACATCTTCTACAGCTTCCGGCGCTCGCCGATGACGATCGTGGCGGCGATCGTGACGCTGGTGTGCGTTCTCGGCGCCGTGCTGGCGCCGGTGCTGGCGCCGCACACGCCGTTCGAGCCGGCCTCGCTCGAGATCGACGACGCCTACAAGCCGCCCGCCTGGACCAAGGCCGACGACGCCAAGGGCAAGAAGGGCGGCGATTGGCGCTTCATCCTCGGCACCGACAACCAGGGCCGCGACATGCTCTCGACCATCATGTATGGCGGGCGCATCTCGATCCTGGTGGGCTTCGCGGCGGTGTCGCTGGCGATGTTCCTCGGCATCCTGCTCGGCCTCTCCGCCGGCTATCTCGGCGGCTGGTACGAATCGGCGGTGATGCGCGTGGCCGACGTGCAGCTCACCATCCCCGCGATCCTCCTGGCGCTGCTCATCGACGGCGTGGCGCGCGCCATCCTGCCCGACCAGGAGAAGCAGAATTTCGCCTTCGTCGTGCTCGTGGTCGCGATTGGGCTCGCCAACTGGCCGCAATACGCGCGCGTGGTGAGGAGCGCCGTGCTGGTCGAGAAATCGAAGGACTACGTGGCGGCCGCGCGCGTCATCGGCGTGCCGGCCTGGTCGATCATGCTCCGCCACATCCTGCCGAACGTGCTGGGGCCGGTGCTGGTGATCGCCACCATCGGCCTGGCGCTCGCCATCATCACCGAGGCGACGCTTTCCTTCCTCGGCGTGGGGCTGCCGCCCACCTCGCCTTCGCTCGGCACGCTCATCCGGGTCGGCAACGACTTCCTCTTCTCCGGCGAATGGTGGATCACGCTCTTCCCGGCGCTGGCGCTCGTCATCCTCTCGCTCGCCGTCAACCTGCTCGGCGACTGGCTCCGCGACGCGCTCAATCCGAAGCTCCGATAAGCTGGTTCTGCCGTTGACGGCGGCTATGGGCCGGGCTTGAATTCGCGCCAATGGGATCCGCTTCAAAGGGGGGCGCGCGTCGTGCGCCGGGGGCGGATTGGGCGGTGCCGGCATTCTGCCGGTGCCTATGTTTGGGAGGCCTATGATGCTGTTCGAAACCCGACGACTGATCCTGGCCGGCGGCGCCGCCGTCGCCTTGGCACTCGCGGCCCCGCTCGGCGCGGCGCCCGCCGAGGCTCAGGGCAAGGTGTTCCGCTGGGCGAATGACGGCGACGTCAACTCGATGGACCCCTACGCCCGCAACGAAACCTTCCTGCTCGCCTTCCTCCAGAACATCTACGAGCCGCTGGTGCGGCGCGACAAGAAATCCCAGCTCGAGGCCGGGCTGGCGGTGAAGTGGGGCCAGACCTCGCCCACCACCTGGTTCTTCGATCTCCGTCCCGGCGTGAAATTTCATGACGGCTCGGCCTTCACCGCCGACGACGTGGTGTTCAGCCTCAACCGCGCTGGCGGCAAAGGCTCGAACATGACGACCTATTTCTCCACGGTGAAGGCGATCCGCAAGGTCAGCGATACCCGGGTCGAGGTCGACACCAACGTGCCCGATCCGCTGCTCGCCTCGAAATGGGCGCAGATCCTCATCATGTCCAAGGCGTGGTGCGAGAAGAACAACGCCCAGGCGGTGGGCGACCTCACCAAGAACGAGGAGAACTTCGCCACCCGCAACGCCATGGGCTCCGGTCCGTTCAAGCTCAAGTCGCGCGAGCCCGACGTGAAGACGGTGCTCGAGCCCAACAAGGAGTGGTGGGACAAGCCCGAGCACAATCTGACCGAGGTCGTCTTCAGCCGCATCGCCAATGCCGCCACGCGCGTGGCGGCGCTGCGCTCGGGCGAGATCGACATGGTCTATACGGTGCCGCCGCAAGACACCGACACGCTCGCCAAGGACCCCAACACCAAGGTCATCCAGGGGCCGGAGACGCGCGTCGTCTATCTCGGCTTCGACCACGGCCGCAACGAACTGCTCTATTCGAACGTCAAGGGCAAGAACCCGTTCAAGGACAAGCGGGTGCGCGAGGCGATCTACCGCTCGATCGACGTCGAGGCGATCAAGCGCACCGTCATGCGCGGCCAGTCCTATCCGGTGGCGCTGATGGTGGCGCCGGTGATCGGCGGCTACATGAAGGACCTCGACAAGCGCCCGGCGATGCTGAAGCCCGAAGAGGCGAAGAAGCTGCTCGCCGACGCCGGCTACCCGGGCGGCTTCGAGGTGACGCTCGATTGCCCGACCGACCGCTACGTCAACGACGAGAAGATCTGCCAGGCGGTCGTCGGCATGCTTGCGCGCATCGGCGTGAAGATCAACCTCCGCGCCCAGACGCGCTTGAAGTACTTCGCGCAGATACTGCTGCCCAAGGCCGACACCAGCTTCTGGATGCTGGGCTGGTCGCCGGCCGCCACGTTCGACGTCCACGACGTCTTCATCAACCTGATCCAGACGCCGAACACCGAAACCAAGAAGGGCCAGTTCAACCCCGGCAGCTACTCGAACCCGAAGTTCGACGAGCTGGCCGACAAGGTCCAGATCGAGACCGACGTCAAGAAGCGCAATGCGATGATCGCCGAGGCGACCAAGATCTACGTCAGCGACTACGCCTATATCCCGCTGCACCAGCAGGCGGTGATCTGGGCGGCGCGCAAGAACGTCGACCTGGTCCAGACCTCGGACAACTCGTTCCAGCTGCGCTGGGTGAAGATGAAGTAGCCGAGGCGGCACGGCGGCGCCCTCTCATGAACCGGGCGCCGCCGGTGCCGCTCGACGCGCCGCGGCGCCGCGCGGTCCGCGCATGATCGCTTTCCTCCTCCGCCGCCTGTTCCAAGCCGCGATCGTGATGCTCACGGTCGCGCTGATCTCGTTCGTGCTGTTCAATTACGTCGGCGATCCGATCAACGCGATGGTCGGGCAGGACACGTCGCTCCAGGACCGCGAGAAGCTGCGCCAGGAGCTCGGCCTCAACGATCCCGTCCACGAGCGCTTCGCGCGCTTCGTCGGCAACGCGCTCCAGGGCAAGTTCGGCCTCTCGTACCGCACCGCCGAACCGGTCGGCCGCATGATCATGGAGCGTCTGCCGGCCACGCTCGAACTGTCGTTCGTGGCGGCGATGTTCACGCTCCTCGTCGGCATTCCGATGGGCGTCTATTCCGGCCTTTATCCGCGCCATTGGTTCAGCCGCGTGCTGCAGACGGTGTCGCTGATCGGCATCTCGCTGCCCACCTTCCTGGTCGGCATCATCTTCATCCTCACCTTCGCGGTGCTGCCGAAGACGTGCCAGCACGGCCTCGTGATCGCCGGCGTCACGCTGATCGATTGCGATTTCGTCAACTGGTTCGCGCTGCCGGCCTTCGGCCGCGGCGACGTCGTCAATCTCGGCGTGTGGACGACCGGATTCCTGACCGGCGCGGGCCTCAAGGCGCTCATCCTGCCGTCGATCACGCTGGGCCTCTTCCAATTGACGCTCATCATGCGCCTGGTGCGCGCCGAGATGCTGGAGGTGCTGCGCGCCGACTACATCAAGTTTGCGCGCGCCCGCGGCCTCAAGAACCGCTCGATCAATTTCGGCCATGCGCTCAAGAACACGCTGGTGCCGGTCATCACCGTCACGGGCCTTCAGGTCGGCCAGCTCATCGCCTTCGCCATCATCACCGAAACCGTGTTCTCCTGGCCGGGCGTGGGCCAGCTCTTCGTGCAATCGGTCTATTCGGCCGACATTCCGGTGATGTCGGCCTATCTCTGCCTGATCGCGCTGCTGTTCGTGGCCATCAACCTCGCGGTCGATCTCCTCTACTACGCGGTCGATCCGCGCTTGCGCACGGCGCAGGCGGCGACGCGTGCGGCGTAAGCCATGGCGCTCGCACAAGGCCTCGCCCGCTTGATGCGCCGCGCCGCGGGCAGCGATGTCTTTCACAGCTTCCGCTCGTCCAGGGTCACGGTCGTCGCCGCGATCGTCACCGCCCTCATATTCCTCGCGTCCTTCGGCGCGCCGCTGATCGCGATCCAGAACCCGTTCGATCCCGCCAATCTCGATCTCAGCGTCGCCATGAGGCCGCCGGTCTTCTGGGGTGGCGATTGGGATTTCCCGCTCGGCACCGACGACCAGGGCCGCGACATGTATTCGGCCATCCTCTACGGCACGCGGCTGTCGCTCGTGGTGGGGTTCGCGTCGGTGATCGTGGCCATGACGATCGGCATCGTGCTCGGCCTCGTCAGCGGCTATGTCGGCGGCACCATCGATGCCTTCATCATGCGCGCGGCCGACGTCCAGCTCACCTTCCCGGCCTTCTTGATCGCGCTGACCCTCGACGGCATCGCCCGCGGCTTGGTCAAGAGCGACCTGCACGACGAGATCGCGCTGTTCGTCATCATCTCCTCGCTCGGCCTCTCCTATTGGCCGCAATATGCGCGCACGGTGCGCAGCAGCGTCATGGTCGAGCGCACCAAGGACTATGTCGCCGCGGCGCGCATCATTGGCGTGCGCTCGTGGCGCATCCTCTGGCGCCATATACTTCCCAACGCCATGGGGCCCGTGCTCGTGATCGCCACCATCAATCTCGCCGTCGCCATCATCACCGAGGCGACGCTGTCGTTTCTGGGCGTGGGCATGCCGCCGACCCAACCTTCGCTCGGCACCCTCATCCGCATCGGCAACGATTATCTCTCCTCGGGCGATCTCTGGATCACGGTCTCGCCGGGAATCATGCTGGCCGTCTTGGTGCTGGCCGTGAACCTCCTGGGCGATTGGCTGCGCGACGCCCTCAACCCGAAGCTCCGGTAGGGCGATGGCGCTCCTCGAAGTCCGCGATCTCAAGGTGGAGATCCCCACGCGCCGGGGGACGCTCACGATCCTCGACGGCGTCTCGTTCGATATCGCCCAGGGCGAAGTGCTCGGATTGGTCGGCGAGTCCGGCGCCGGCAAGTCGATCAGCGGCCTCGCCATCATCGGCCTGCTCGAGCCGCCGGCGCGCATCGCGCGCGGCACCGTCACCCTCGAGGGCCGGCGCATCGACAACCTGTCGCGCGAGGAGCTGCGCAAGGTGCGCGGCGCCCGCATCGGCACGATCTTCCAGGATCCGCTCACCTCGCTCAATCCGCTCTACACGATCGGCCGGCAACTGGTGGAGACGATCCAGACCCACACCAACCTCACGAACCGCCAGGCCGAGACGCGCGCGGCCGATCTTTTGAAATCGGTCGGCATTCCCGCGGCCGAGAGCCGGCTCAACGCCTATCCCCACGAATTCTCGGGCGGCATGCGCCAGCGCGTCGTGATCTCGCTGGCGCTCTGCGCCGATCCCGTGCTCGTCATCGCCGACGAGCCCACCACCGCGCTCGACGTCTCGATCCAGGCGCAGATCATCGCCCTGATGAAGCGGCTCTGCCGCGAGCACCAGACCTCGGTGCTGCTCATCACCCACGACATGGGCGTGATCGCCGAAACCGCCGACCGCGTGGCGGTGATGTATGCCGGGCGCATCGCCGAGATCGGCCCGGTGGCCGCGGTCGTGAACCGCGCGAAGCATCCCTATTCGGCCGGCCTCATGGGCTCGATTCCCACGGTCGAGCGCCGGCTCGAAAAGCTGCCGCAGATTCCCGGCGCCATGCCGCGCCCGGGTTCGGTGCCGGCCGGCTGCGCCTTCGCGCCACGCTGCACCTTCACCCGCGATCTCTGCCGCCGCGAGCGGCCCGATCTGATCGACACGGCCGAGACGCGCTGCGCCTGTTTCCAATACGATCCGCGCTGGCAGGCTGCCCATGTCTGACGCCGCTGTCCGCGCACCGGAGGGCGCCGCCACGGGCGCCAAGCCGCCCCTGCTCGAGGTCGAGGGGCTCGCGCGCTATTTCCGCGTCGCGGCGCCGTGGGTCGAGCGCCTCCTCGGCCGCAAGGCGCCGCGCCTCTTGAAGGCCGTCGACGGCGTGAGCTTCGCCATTCCCGCCGGGCACACGCTCGCCATCGTCGGCGAATCGGGCTGCGGCAAGTCCACCGTGGCGCGGCTCGTGGCCGGGCTCTACCGGCCGTCGCGGGGCACCATCCGCATCGACGGCCGCGACGCCGTGCACGCCAAAGACCGTGCCGAGCGCCGCCACATTCGCCGCCAGCTCCAGATGATCTTCCAGGATCCGATGGCGAGCCTCAATCCGCGCTGGCGCGTGCGCGACATCATCGCCGAGCCGATCCGCGCCTTCGGCCTGTTCAAGGACCGCACCGAGATCGAGCGCCAGGTGGGCGAGCTCCTGAAGCACGTGGGCCTGGCGCCCATCGACGGCGAGAAATTCCCGCACGAATTCTCGGGCGGGCAGCGCCAGCGCATCTCGATCGCGCGCGCACTCTCGAGCAAGCCGCGCCTGCTCCTCTGCGACGAGCCCACCTCGGCGCTCGACGTCTCGGTGCAGGCGCAGATCCTCAATCTGATGCGCGATCTCCAGCGCGAGATGGGGCTCACCTATCTCTTCATCAGCCACAATCTCGCCGTGGTGCGGCACATGGCGGACCGCATCGCGGTCATGTATCTCGGGCGCATCGCCGAGATCGCCGACGCCGACACGCTGTTCGCGGCCCCCCGCCATCCCTACACGCGGCTGCTGCTGGAGACGATCCCCGATCCCTTGAAGCCCAAGCGCGACCGCGAGCCGCTGGCGGGCGAGGTGCCCAATCCGCTCGATCCGCCCACCGGCTGCGCCTTCCATCCGCGCTGTCCCTTCGCCAACGACCGCTGCCGCCGCGAACGGCCGGAGCTCATGCGCGCCAAGGCCGGCAATGGCTGGGCCGAGGTCGCCTGCCACGGCGTCGAGGAAGGCCGCATTTGAACCGGGCGCGCCGCCGATGAATGCCACGATCGCCGAAATCCGCCGCTACCCCGTGAAATCGCTGGGCGGCGAGGCGCTGGCGGGAACCGTGCTGGCGCCGGGCCGCGGCTTGGCCGGCGACCGCCGCTATGCGCTGGTGCCGGCGGCCGAGGGCGAGCCGGAAGCGGGCTGGCGGCCGAAATCGCGCTGCGTCGCCCTGGTCCGCCATGCGGCCCTCGCGCGCCTCGGCGCGCGCTACGACGACGCGAGCGGAATACTCGTGCTCGCGGCCGGCGGGCGCGAACTCGCGCGCGGCCGGCCCGAGGCGGCGGCCGAGCGTGCCCGTCTCGAAGCCGTGCTGGATCGCGAATTATCGGCCGATGTCGGCACGCATTTGAAGCTCGCCGCCGCCGGCCCGGGCGGCATGATCGGCGACGTCGACGCGCCGTTCGTGTCGCTCATCAACCTAGCGAGCGTGCGGGCGCTGGGCGAACGGCTCGGTGCACCCGTCGATCCGGTGCGCTTCCGCGGCAATCTTCATCTCGAGGGCGTGCCCGCCTGGGCCGAGCAAAGCTGGCCTGGCAAGCGCTTCGCGCTCGGCGGCGCCGTGCTCGAAGTGATTGAGCCGATCGGGCGCTGCGCCGCCACCGAGGTGAACCCGGATACGACGGCGCGCGACCTTCCGGTCCTCAAGGGCCTCGCCAAGAGCTTCGGCCATACGCAAATGGGCGCCTACGCCCAGGTGATTTCCGGCGGCACGCTGCCGCGCGGCGCGGCGTTGCGCGCGATCGCCTGACGCGGCCGACTCAGGCGGCCGGCCGGTTCGCTATTGATCGTCGTCGCGGTTGAAGGGATCGCGCGGCGGCGGCGAATCGCTCGCCGGGCGCTCGGCCTTTAGGAATGCCGGCGGCTCGAACGCTTCTTCCTCGCTGCGGCGCGGCTGGCGGTTGCCGTCCCGGTTGCCGTCGCGATCGCGATCGCGGTCGCGGTTGCCGCGATGGTCGTTGCGGTTGTCGCCGCGGTATTCGTTGCGATTCTCGTTGCGATTCTCGTTGCGATTCTCGGGGCGATTGTCGTTCCGATTGTCGCGCCGGTCGCCGCCCTGGCGGTCGGCACCCTGGCGGTCCGCCGCCGGGCGATCCGCCGCCGGGCGGTCGCCGCCCTGGCGGTCGTTGCCCTGCCGCTCGTTACCTTGCCGTTCGCCGCCCTGGTCTTGATAGTTGCCCTGGCGGTCGCCGCCGCGGTCGCCGCCGCGGTCGCCGCGATTGTTGAAGCGGCGGTTGAAGCGGTCGCGGCGGAACTGGTTGTGCTGGCCTTGGCCGCCCTGCTGGTCGCCATCGTTGCGCGGCTGGCTCGGGCCGGGCAGGGACGTGCCTTCGCTCTGGCCGCCGTTGAAGGTCTGGTTCTGCGGCGGCTGCGGCTGATAGTTGGGCTGGGGCTGCTGGTCGCTGTTCGGGGGCTGCTCGCCCTGCCCGAACGAGGTGGCTTCGCTCTCCATCTCGCCGTCCGAGCCGTCGTTGCGATCCTGAAATTCCTGGATCGGGCCCTGGTTGGCCAGGATGAAACGGTAGTAGTGATCGGCGTGCTGGAGATAGTTCTCCGACACGATGCGGTCGCCGGACGAGGCTGCGTCCCGCCCAAGTGTCAGATACTTCTCGTAAATCTGGTGCGCCGTGCCGCGCAGGCGCACGCCCGGGCCATTGCTGTCGAAGGTCTGGTTCCGGCCGTGATGGTGCTGATGGTGGTGCTGATGATGGCTCGGCTTGCGATTATTATTGCCTCGGCCCCGTCGGCGCATTGTCTATTCCTTTGTAAAGACTAGGCTTTTCACGGTTGGAACAAGTTGCGGCGTGCGCAAGCCAAGGCTCTCGCTGTTCAGGCGCGCCGCGGCCCGTAGGCATGCGGCCGTCCGTTCACTAAGAACACCGATAGCGGCTCCGTTGTGCTCTGATGCGGTCTCAACGCTTTTTGCGGACCGTCTGCCCTCGCCACACACCGCGTCGGCGCCTAACGCCGTCCTATCGGCTTCCCTTTGGCGCCGGTCTTCACGAGGGCTAGAGATGATTTAGCAGAAACCCCAAGGGTTTGCCAATCGAAAAGCGGGGCAGGCACCAGGGTGCGGCAAACCCGTCCAAGGGGTCCCAGGGGGCCCCGCTGGCACCACGCCATCCACATCAACGCCGAAACACAGCGGCGAGTTCCAAATGCGTCGACCACAGGAACTGATCCACGGGGTCGATGTGCTCCAGGCGATAGCCGCCCTCGAGCAGCAGACGCGCGTCCCGCGCGAAGCTCGCGGGGTTGCACGACACGGCGACGACGCGCGGCACGCGCGATTGGGCGATGAGGCCCGCTTGCACCGCGGCGCCGGCGCGGGGCGGATCGAACACGACGGCGTCGAACGCGTTCAGCGCCGCGGTATCGAGCGGCCGGCGCTCGAGATCGCGCGGCTCGGTGGTCACCGCCGGCAGCATCGCGGCACGCGCGGCCTCGGCGAGGGCGGCGAGCTCGGCCTTGCCCGCATCGACCGCGTGCACGGCGGCGCCGGCGCGCGCGAGCGGAAAGGCGAACGTGCCGATGCCGGCATAGAGATCAGCGACGCGCTTGGCGCCGGGGCGCATCGCGGCGAGCGCCCCGGTCACCGTGGCGGCGAGTGCGGCTTCGCCTTCGGCCGTCGCCTGCAGGAAGGCGCCCGGCGGCACGGGCACGGCAATGCCGCCCAGCATCGCGCGCACGGCCCGGCGCTCGATCAGGATCTCGGCTCCGGGATGGCGCGGATGGCGGCGCGAGACGCGCGCCACGTCGTGCGCTTGGGCGAAATCGGCGATGCGCTGGCGCGCGCCGGCGCCGATTTCGATCGCCGCCACGATCACGACGTCGACGCCGCTGTCGGTCGCGGCCAGCCGCACCTCGGCGGCGTCACCGGGCTTGGTGAGCGGCGCCAATAGCGCGCGGATCGGCGCCAGCAGCGCCACCAGCGCGGGGCGAAGCACCGTGCAGGCGGCGAGATCGATCACGCGGTTGCTACCGCGCGCGTTGTAGCCCAACAGCACGCCTTCCTTGCGGCGCGAGGCGGTGAAATCGGCGCGCCGGCGGCTGCCGGGGGGCGACACCGCGAGCGGCCCGATCCGGTTAGTGGGGATGTCGTGGCGCGCCAGCGCGGCCCGCAATTGCTCGAGCTTCCAGGCGCCATAGGCACCGGCCTCGATGTGCTGCAGCGCGCAGCCGCCGCAGCCGGCCTCCGCGCGCGGCCCGAAATGGGGGCAAGGGGGCGCCACGCGCGCCGGCCCCGGCGTCACCAGATTCCGGATGCGCCCCACGAGGTGGCCGTCGCGATCGCGCGAAAGCCGCGCCGTCAGGCGGTCGCCGGGCGCCGCGTAGGGCACGAACACGCGCTCGCCCTCGAAATCGGCGACGCCGTCGCCGCGCCCGCCGAGGGTGTCGATCGCCAGTTCGATGTCGGTTTCGGTGTTCATGGAAGGAAGGGATAAACCACAGAGAACACAGAGGACACAGACGAAGTTTTTTGGTGCGCCGAGGGCGCGCAAGGCCCTGCTCCGTGTCCTCCGTGGTTCAATCCCCCTTCCGCCCGGCGATCAGGAATTCCTTGTTGCCGTCCGCACCTTCGATGGGGCTGCCGGCGATGCCCAGCACGGTCCAGCCCGGCTGGGCGGCGAGCCAGGTGCGGATGGATTCGCACACCTCGGCTCGCACGGCTTCTTCGCGCACGATGCCGCCCTTGCCGACGCGCTCGGGCCCGGCCTCGAATTGCGGCTTGATGAGCGCCACCAGCGTTGCCTTGCGCTTGGTCAGCGCCAGCGGCGCGGGGAGCACGGTGCGCAGGCCGATGAAGCTCGCATCGCATACGACGAGGTCGATGGCCTCGGGCACGTGTTCGTGCGTCAGATGGCGCGCATTGGTGCGCTCGAGCACCACGACGCGGGGGTCCTTGCGCAGCGGCCAGGCGAGTTGGCCGTGGCCGACATCGACGGCGTAGACCTTGGCGGCGCCGCGCGAAAGCAGCACTTCGGTGAAGCCGCCGGTGGAAGCGCCGACATCGAGGCAGACGAGCCCCGCCGGGTCGATCCCGAACTGATCGAGCGCGTGCGCGAGCTTGACGCCGCCGCGCGATACCCAGGGATGCGGCTTGCCCTTGACCGCGAGCGGCGCCTCCGGGTCCAGCGTCGCGCCCGGCTTGTCCACGCGCTTGGTGCCGCTGAACACCAGCCCGGCCATGACGAGCGCTTGCGCGCGGGCGCGGCTTTCCGCCAGGCCGCGCGTCACGAGAAGCTGGTCCACCCGCTGCTTTGCCGCCATGGCCCCTGGCCGAAGGCGTGGGTACGCGGCCGTCACTACGCGGCCGGAACGCCCACGATCACCGGGGGAAGATAGCCCCGGCGCGACTGGCGGCGGAAGCGCAGGGTCAGCAGCAGCGCCGCGAGCGCCAGGCCCGTGGCGAGGCCGATCCAGATGCCGACCGCGCCGAGCGCCGCGCCGATGCCCAGCGCGTAGGCGAGGCTGAAGCCCACCACCCAATAGCTGAAGCCCGCGATCAGCATCGGCATGCGCGCGTCGTTCATGCCGCGCAGCGAGCCCATGGCGATGGCTTGCGCGCCGTCGAACATCTGGAAGATGGCGGCGAAGATCAGCAGGGTCGCGGCCAGCGCCAGCACCTCGGCGCCGTCGGCGGCGCCGGCATCGAGGAAGAAGCCCGGCAGCTCGAAGCGCGCCGCCCAGAGGAGCAGCGCCATCGCCGCCATGAAGCCGGTGCCGAGCGCGATCGCCGTCCAGCCGGCGCGGCGCACGGCGGGCGCGTCGCCGCGCCCGACCGCGTGTCCGACGCGCACGGTCGCCGCTTGCGCGATGCCGAACGGGATCATGAAGGTGATCGACGCGATCTGGACCGCGATCTGGTGTGCGGCCAGCGGCACGGTGCCGAGCCAGCCCATGAGGACCACGGCTCCCACGAACACGCCCATCTCCATCAGGATGGCGATGGCGATGGGCGTGCCGAGCGCGAACACCTGGCGGAGGCGCAGCCAATCCGCGCGCCACCACCGGCCGAGAATGCGGTAGCGGCGGAACGGCCGGCCCCACACGGCCACGGCCAATTGCGCGAGCAGCATCGCGAGCTGCACCAGCGCGGTCGCGAGGCCCGCGCCGGCGATGCCCATTTCCGGCGCGCCCCAGCGCCCGAACACGAAGGCGTAGACGAACAGCCCGTTGAGCGGGATGCCGGCCAGCATCACCCACAGCGCCGAGCGCGGGCGGCCCAAGGCCGAGACGAAATTGCGCAGCACGATGAGCCACAGGCCCGGAATCATGCACCAGGTGAGCGTCGAGAGGTATTCGCCGGCCATGGCGGCGAGCTTCGCGTCCTGCCCGGCGACGAGCAGGAGCGGCTCGCCGAAGGCGAGGATGACGCTCGCCGGCACGCCCACCAAGAGCGCCGCCCAAAGGCCCATGCGCGTCACGCGGCGCAAGCCGCGCGCGTCGTTGGCGCCGTGGGCCTGGGCGGCGAGCGGCGCCGTCGCCGTGACGATGCCCAGGCCGAAGATGAAAAATACGAAGAAGAGGTTCATGCCGAGCGCCGCCGCCGCCAGCACGTCGGCGCCGAGCCGGCCGAGCATCAGCACGTCGGTGGTCAGCATCGCGGTCTGGCCGAGCTGCGTCAGCGCCATCGGGAGGGCGAGCTTGATCGTCGCGCCGAGCTCGGCACGCCAAATCCCGCGGGACGCGGACGCGGGGCCCGCGGCGGCTATGGTCGTTCCATCAGGCATGGAATGCGGGAATATAGCCATCGGCGGCGCCGAGGGAAGGCGTGCCCTCACTTCCCATTGCCGCGCCAAGGCGCGTCAACGGGCCCCTTCTCACCCACTTCGTGGGAGAGAGAAGAATTCGGCGTGGCGATTTCCTTTCCTCTCCCGCGCAGCGGGAGGGAGGGGCCCGAAACGCGCTTGCGTTTCGGGAGGTGAGGGAACGGGGTGGAGAGAGCGAGGCGCGGAGAGAAGGTTAGGCGCGGACCGGCCTTATCGTCGCCGCCCGGTCTGTTGCGCCCAGCGCCAGCAAGGCCTGCGCGACGATCTGTTTCGCGCCGAGGCCGGCCTCTTCGTATTGCTTCTCGGGCTTGTCGTGCTCCTGGAACTTGTCCGGCAGCACCATCGGGCGGATCTTCAAGCCGCGGTCGAGCAGGCCGGCATGGGCGAGGTAGTGCAGCACGTGCGCGCCGAAGCCGCCGATGGCACCTTCCTCGAGCGTGATCAGCACTTCGTGCTCGCGCGCGAGGCGCCCCACGAGGTCGGTGTCGAGCGGCTTGTGGAAACGCGCGTCGGCGACGGTGGTTGAAAGGCCGCGCGCGGCCAGTTCATCGGCGGCCTTCAAGGCTTCCTGGAGGCGCGTGCCGTAGGAGAGGATGGCGATGGCCGTGCCTTCGCGGATGATGCGGCCCTTGCCGATCGGGAGCGCAATGCCTTCCTGCGGCATCTCGATGCCGACACCCTCGCCACGCGGATAGCGCACGGCCGAGGGGCCGTCGTCGATGCCGACCTGGGTCGCCACCATGTGCACGAGCTCGGCCTCGTCCGATGCCGCCATCAGCACGAAGCCGGGCAGGCAGCCGAGATAGGCGCCGTCGAAGGCGCCGGCATGGGTCTGGCCGTCGGCGCCCACCAGCCCGGCGCGGTCCATGGCGAAGCGCACCGGCAGGCTTTGGATGGCGACGTCGTGGACGACCTGGTCGTAGCCGCGCTGCAGGAAGGTGGAATAGATCGCGGCGAAGGGCTTCATGCCGTCGGCGGCGAGGCCGGCGGCGAAAGTGACGGCGTGCTGCTCGGCGATGCCGACGTCGAAGCATCGCTTCGGGAACTGCTTGGCGAAGAGATCGAGGCCGGTGCCGGACGGCATGGCGGCGGTGATGGCGACGATCTTGTCGTCCTTGCGCGCTTCCTTGATCAGCGCTTCCGCGAACACCTTGGTGTAGGAGGGCGCGTTGGCCGGCGCCTTCACCTGCTGGCCGGTGATGACGTCGAACTTGTTGACGCCGTGATACTTGTCCGACGAACTCTCGGCGGGCGGATAGCCCTTGCCCTTTTGCGTGACGACGTGGACGAGGATCGGCCCGCCCTCCTTGTCGTCGCGCACGTTCTTCAAGACCGGCACGAGGTGGTCGAGATTGTGACCGTCGATCGGGCCCACGTAATAGAAGCCCATCTCCTCGAACAGCGTGCCGCCGGTCAGCAGGCCACGCGCATATTCCTCGGCGCGCTCGGCGGCTTTGCGGAGCGGGCGCGGGAACTTTTCCGCGATGATCTTGGTGAGGTGGCGGATCGAGCGGTAGCTGCGCGACGAGATCAGGCGCGAGAGATAGGCCGAGAGCGCGCCCACGGGGGGGGCTATCGACATGTCGTTGTCGTTCAAGATCACGATCAGGCGCGAATCCATGGCGCCGGCGTTGTTCATCGCCTCATAGGCCATGCCGGCGCTCATCGCGCCGTCGCCGATCACGCAGATGACGTTGTTCTTCTTGCCCTGGAGGTCGCGCGAGACGGCGAAGCCGAGGCCTGCGGAGATCGACGTGGAGCTGTGCGCGGCGCCGAACGGGTCGTAACGGCTTTCGGCGCGCTTGGTGAAGCCCGAAAGGCCGCCGGGCTGGCGGAGCGTGCGGATGCGGTCGCGCCGCTCGGTCAGCACCTTGTGCGGATAGCACTGATGCCCGACGTCCCAGATCAGGATGTCGTCCGGCGTGTTGAAGAGATAGTGGACGGCGGTGGTGAGCTCGACGACGCCGAGCCCGGCGCCCAGATGGCCGCCGGTCTTCGAGACCGCGTCGATGGTTTCCCAGCGCAATTCGTCGGCGAACTGACGGAGCTGCTTCGGATCGAGCTTGCGCAAATCTGCGGGACAGCGCACGCGGTCGAGCAGCGGTGTTTTACTTTCAGCCAAAAGTCTCGTCTCCCTTACCCAGCCCGCGATTTGTCCGAGTCCCCCGCGGGCCGCGCTTTATACTCTTACGCAGCCTCAGGCGCGTCGTTCTACGACGAACCGCGCCACCTCGTTTAGAATTTGAGCCTTAATGCCGAATAAATCCAGATGACCGGCCGCTTGTAAAGTAAGCGATTTGGCGCGGCGGCGCGCGCCATCCAGGCCTAAGTGGGTGATAAACGTAGCTTTTCCCTTAGCGGCGTCCTTGCCAACCTTCTTTCCGACCTCGGCCTCGGTGCCTTCGGCGTCGAGCAGGTCGTCGGCGATCTGGAAAGCCAGGCCGAGATCGGCCGCGTAGGCGTCGAGGGCCTTCCGCGCCGCGGCCGGGGCTTGGCCGAGAATGGCCCCGGCCTGGCAGGAAAAGGCGATCAGGCGCCCGGTTTTCATGGATTGGAGGCGCGTGATGTCGTCGAGCGAATACGAGCGCCCGTGGCGCTCGGCCTCGAGGTCGAACATCTGCCCGCCGACCATGCCAACGGCGCCTGCGCCCGCCGCCAGGGCCGCGACCAGCTCGGCGCGGACGGCGCCTTCGGGATGGGTCTCGGGATCGGCCAAGACCTCGAAGGCGAGGGTCAGAAGCGCGTCGCCGGCCAGGATGGCTGTGGCGTCGTCGAATTTCTTGTGCACGGTCGGGCGGCCGCGGCGGAGATCGTCGTCGTCCATGGCCGGCAGGTCGTCGTGGACCAGCGAATAGCAGTGCACGAACTCGATGGCGGCCGCGGCGCGGAGCGCCCGGGCGCGCGGCACGCCGAACAGCCGCGCGCTTTCCAGCACCAGGAACGGGCGCAGGCGCTTGCCGCCCTCGAGGCAGGCATAGCGCATGGCATCGTAGAGGCGCTTCTCGTGGCCGGCGCCGCGCGGGACCAGGCGATTGAGCTCGCGCTCCATCGCGTCGGCGGCATCGGCCATGGCGGTCTTGAGCGAATTCATCGGCGGAAGGCGATCCTGCGGGGCGCGGGCCTGCGTGGAGGCGGGAGGCGGCATCAGCTTTCGGCGAAAGGCGCCGTGCCGGGCTTGCCGTCGGGGCCGATCACGATCTTTTCCACCTTGGCCTGGGCCTCGCGGAGCTTCGCCTCGCAATGGCGCTTCAGGAGCGCGCCGCGCTCGTAGGCCTTGATCGAATCCTCGAGCTTGCCGCGCCCGTCCTCGAGCGTGCGCACGATCTTTTCGAGCTCCGCGAGCGCGTCCTCGAAGCTGAGCTTGGCGATGTCGAGCGGGAGCGCGTCTTGCGCCATCATGAACCCCGATTCAATCGCGCCTTTAAGCATGGGTGGGCATCGATGGGCAAGGCGGGCGGCGCCAAAGGCCATGGCGTCATCCCCGCTCGCCTCACGCATCGTTGAATGGCACAATGCCCGTTCGGGTGTCTAATCGGGACGCAATGCAGATCTTTCGCTGGTCCTTGGCTTGGCTGCTCGCGGTCGCGCTCGTGCTGGGCGCAGCGGCGGCCGGCGCACGCGCTGCGCCGGTCTGCACGGGGGCCGCGGCGACGGAAGTCGGTGCCGAGGCGGCGCCAGGCTGCGTGCCGTGCGGCGAAGCCGGCGACGCGGGAATGCCAGCCGACGATTGCCCGCTCGGCGCGTGTGCGGTGGTTTGCGCGACGGCGTCCTTCACGCTCGTGTCCGGACCGGCACATCGCTCGCCGAATTTCGTGGCGATCGCGTCTTTGGCGCCGGGTGAGATCGTTCCGCCGGCGCGCGTGGTTCGGCCCGAACCGCCCCGACCGCGATAATCCCCCGCGCGTTGCGCACCGCGCGGCTGGCGTCGCCGCCCGGCTGATTCGCGTTCGCGCGCCGCCCGTCGGCGCGCCCTGACCCAAACGCCGTCGCCGCCGGCTCAGCCGCGGCTCCGGCCCGGAACCCGCACATGAAACGGCAATCGCTTCGCACCGCCGCCCTGTTTGCGTCGGGGGTCGTCCTCGGCGCCACGGGCCTCCATGTCATCGGCCCGCTCGTGCTCGCGCCGCCCCGCACCGCCGCCGTGCCCCCCGAACCCGCGGAGCCGGGCAAGCGCCGCGTCCTCTACTACAAGAATCCGATGGGCCATCCGGACACCTCGCCGGTGCCGAAGAAGGATTCGATGGGGATGGATTACGTCCCGGTCTACGAGGGCGAGGACGGAGACCGCGCCACCGTCAAGGTGAGCGCCGATCGCATCCAGATGCTCGGCGTGCGGACCGAAGCCGCGGCGCCGCGCCGGCTGGTGCGCACGCTGCGCGCCACGGGCACGGTGCAGTTCGACGAGGCACGGCAATATGTCGTCACGACCCGCTTCGACGGCTGGATCGAGCGGCTCGCCGTCGCGCGCACCGGCGACGCGGTGCAAAAGGGTCAGGTGCTGGCCGAGTTCTACAGCCACGATTTGCACCGCAATCAGATCGAGCATTTCACCGCGGGGACGCGCGCGCCTTCGAAGGCGGAACACCTCGATCTCGGGCCGCTGACGAGACTTCGCAATCTCGGCATCGCCGACGAGGACGTGCAGCGCATTCTGCGCGACGGGCCGAGCCGAACCTTGCCGCTGCGCGCGCCGGCGAGCGGGGTGGTGATCGAGAAGAGGGCCGTCGATGGAATGCGCGCCGCGCCGGGCGACGTGCTGTTCCGAATCGCCGATCTCGCCACGGTCTGGATCGTCGCCGACGTCTTCGAAGAGGACGTGGCGCTGATCGCACCCGGCCAGGACGCGGTCGCGACGCTCGCCGCCTATCCGGGCCGCGCCTTCCCCGGCAAAGTCGGATTCATTTATCCGGCGATGAACGCGGCCACACGCACCGCGCGGGTACGCATCGCGTTCGCCAATCCGGACGGCGCGCTGCTGGGGGACATGTACGCGACGGTCGCCATCGCCACGGGCGACGCCGCGGCTGCCTTGTCCATTCCGGACAGCGCCGTTCTCGACAGCGGCACGCGGCGCGTGGTGCTGGTGGCCGAGGGCGGGGGCCGGTTCACGCCTCGCGCAATCAAGACCGGCCGGCGCGGCGAGGGCTATGTGGCCGTGCTCGAAGGCCTCGCCGAGGGAGAGAAGGTCGTCGTATCGGCGAACTTTCTGATCGATGCCGAGAGCAATTTGAAGGCGGCGCTGCAAGGTTTCGACAAGGATCGCGCCAAGCCCGGCCTGGAAAGGGAGCAGCGGCAATGATCGCTTCGCTCATCCGCTGGTCGGCGCGAAACCTCTTCCTCACGCTGTTCGGGGCGGCGGCGGCGCTCGCGGCGGGCGGCTTCGCCCTGTCGCGCCTCCCGCTCGATGCGATCCCCGATCTCTCGGACACCCAGGTCATCGTCTACACCGAATATCCGGGCCAGGCGCCGCAGGTGGTCGAGGACCAGGTGACCTATCCGCTCTCGACCGCGCTGCTCGCGGTGCCGCGCTCGCGCGTGGTGCGCGGCTTCTCCTATTTCGGCGTCTCGTTCGTCTACGTCATCTTCGAAGAGGGCACCGACATCTATTGGGCGCGCAGCCGCGTCCTCGAATATCTCAACACCGCGTCCGGGCGCCTGCCACGCGGCGTCGCCCCGGCGCTCGGGCCCGACGCCACCGGCGTGGGCTGGGTCTTCCAATACGTGGTGCAAGGTGCCGAGCGCAGCCTCGCCGAATTGCGCACGATTCAGGATTGGTACATCCGCTACGGCCTCGCCAAGGCCAAGGGCGTGGCCGAGATCGCGTCCGTCGGCGGATTCGTGCGCCAATACCAGGTGACGGTGGACCCGCGGGCGTTGCAGGCGCATGGGCTCGCGCTGAGCAAAGTGGTGCAGGCGGTGCGCCAGGCCGGAACCGATTTCGGCGGCCGCACGGTCGAGCTCGCCGAGACCGAGTTCGTGGTGCGCGGGCGGGGCTATATCCGCTCGCCCGCCGACCTCGAAGACATCGTGCTCAAGGCCGATCGCGGCACGCCGGTGCTTCTCCGTCACGTGGCGCGCGTCGAGTTCGGCCCGGACGAGCGGCGCGGCATCGCGGAACTGAACGGCCAGGGAGAGGCGGTGAGCGGCATCGCCGTGCAGCGCTTCGGTCAAGATGCGCTGGGCGTCATCCGCAGCGTCAAGGCCGCCATCGCCGAGCTCGCCGCCAGCCTGCCTGCGGGCGTCGCGATCGTTCCCGTCTACGACCGGTCTGACCTCATCCGGCGGGCTATCGCGACGCTCGCCACCACGCTGGCCGAGGAGTTCCTGATCGTGGCCCTGGTCTGCGCCGTGTTCCTGTTCCACGCGCGCAGCGCCCTCGTCGCCATCGCTGTCCTGCCGGTGGGGCTTTTGATAGCGATAGCGCTCATGGATCTGTTCGGCATCGGCTCCAACATCATGAGCTTGGGCGGGCTCGCCATCGCCGTCGGCGCGATGGTCGATGCCGCCATCGTCATGATCGAGAACGCGCACAAGCATATCGAGCGCGCGCCGGATGCGCCGCGCGCGCGGGTGCTCATCGACGCCGCGGCGGAGGTCGGGCCCTCGCTGTTCTTCAGCCTGCTCATCGTCACGGTCTCGTTCCTGCCGATCTTCGCGCTGGAGGCGCAGGAAGGGCGGCTGTTCAAGCCGCTGGCCTGGACCAAGACCTTCGCCATGGCCGCGGCTTCGCTGCTCTCGGTGACATTGGTGCCGGCGCTGATGGTGCTGTTCATCCGCGGCAAGATCCGGCCCGAGGCGGAGAATCCGGTCAACCGGGCGCTGCTCGGCGCCTACCGGCCGGTCATCCGCGCCGTGCTGCGCCGGAAGGGCCTGACGCTCGCCGCCGCCGCCGGCCTCGCGGCGATCACCGCCTACCCCGTCCATCGCCTCGGGTCGGAATTCATGCCCAATCTCGACGAGGGCACGCTCCTCTATATGCCGGTTTCCGTGCCGGGCCTCTCGGTCACCAAGGCCGCGGAGCTGCTGCAGCTTCAGAACAAGATCTTGAAATCGTTTCCCGAGGTGGAATCTGTGCTCGGCAAGGCCGGCCGGGCGAATAGCGCCACCGATCCCGCGCCGATCGAAATGTTCGAAACGCTCGTGAATCTCAAGCCCAGATCCGCGTGGCGCAGCGGTGTTACCACCGAAAGCCTGATCGGCGAAATGGATCGCGCGCTCCGGCTGCCCGGAGTCACCAATGCCTTCACCATGCCGATCAAGGCGCGCATCGACATGCTCGCGACCGGGATCCGGACGCCGCTCGGCATCAAGCTGTTCGGCCCCGACATCGCCGCGCTCGAGCGTCTCGCGCGCCGGATCGAGGCGGCGGTGCGCACGGTTCCGGGCACGCGCAGCGCCTATTCCGAACGCGTGCTCGGCGGCTACTACCTCAACATCGAGCCCGACCGTACGGCCCTCGCGCGCTACGGCATTGCCGTCGGCGATCTGCAGGAGACGGTGGCGGCGGCGCTTGGCGGCGAGGCGGTGGCAACGGCGGTCGAGGGCCGCGAGCGCTACGCGATCGTGGTGCGCTATCCGCGCGAGCTGCGCGACAGCCCCGAAGGGATCGCGCAGAACGTGCTGGTGGCCACCGCCGGCGGCGCCATGATCCCGCTCGGGCAAGTGGCGAAGCTCACGCGCAGCCAAGGCCCGGCCATGGTGCGCACCGAAAACGCGCAACTCGCGGTCTACATCTACGTCGACATCCAGGGCCGCGATATCGGCGGCTACGTCGCCGAAGCGCAGCGCAAGATCGCCGACGCGGTGGCGCTGCCGGCCGGATATCGCGCGGTCTGGAGCGGCCAGTTCGAGTATCTCGAACGCGCCGAGGCGCGCCTCGTCGTCGTCGTACCGGTCACGCTGGCGATCGTGTTTCTCCTGCTTTATCTCAATTTCCGCCGCCTGACCGAGACGCTGATGGTGATGCTGTCGCTGCCGTTCGCCCTGGCGGGCGGCGTCTGGCTCACCTATTGGCTCGGTTTCAATTTGAGCGTCGCCGTCGTGGTGGGCTTCATCGCGCTCGCCGGCCTCGCGGCCCAGACTGGCGTGGTGATGCTCCTCTATCTCGACCACGCCCTCGTGGCGGCGCGCGCGCGGGCAGAGGCTGCCGGCAGCCGCTTCACGCGCGCCGATCTCCATGGCGCCGTGATCGCCGGCGCCGTCGAACGCCTCCGGCCCAAGGCCATGACCGTGGCCGCGATCATGGCCGGCCTCCTGCCGCTGATGTGGAGCGCCGGCACCGGTTCCGAGGTGATGCGCCGCATCGCCGTTCCCATGGTAGGCGGGATGGTGTCGTCGGCGCTGCTGACGCTCGTCGTGATCCCGGCGCTCTACGCCGCGGTGAAAACGCGGCAGCTCGCACTCGGCCGGGCGTGAGTGCGAACGCCGCTCACGCCGCCATCAGCGCCTGCACGTGCGCGGCGGCGCTGGCGGCGAGGGCGCGCAGATCGTAGCCGCCCTCGAGGCTCGAGACGACGCGGCCGCCGCAATGCTTGTCGGCGAGCTTGCACATCTCGGCCGTGGCCCAGGCGTAGTCCGCCTCGACGAGGTTGAGCGAGGCCAAGGGATCGTCCTTGTGCGCGTCGAAGCCGGCGCTGATCAGGATGATGCCGGGCGCGAAGCCGTCGAGCGCCGGCAGCACGATGCGCTCGAAGGCGCGGCGGAATTCGGCCGAGCCCGCGCCCGGCGGCAGCGGCGCGTTGACGATGTTGCCGTCCACGCCGTGTTCCTGCTCCGACCCGGTGCCAGGATAGAGCGGCCATTGATGCGTGGAGGCATAGAAGAGATCGGGGTCGCGCTCGTACATCGCCTGCGTGCCGTTGCCGTGATGCACGTCGAAATCCACCACGGCGACGCGGTGGAGGCCGTGGCTGGCGCGCGCGTGCAGGCCCGCGACCGCGACGTTGTTGAACAGGCAGAAGCCCATCGCCTGCTCGGGCTCGGCATGGTGGCCGGGCGGGCGCACGGCGCAGAAGGCGTTCTTGGCTTCGCCGGACGCCACCGCGTCCACCGCCGCGAACACCGCGCCGGCCGCGCGCAGCGCCGCCTCGCGCGAGCCGGGCGAAACCACCGTGTCGCCGTCGATCATCGCCCGGCCCATGGGCGGGATCATCCCGAGGATGCGGTCGACGAATTCCGGCGGATGGCCGAGGGTGAGCATGCCCGGATCGGCGAGCGGGGCCTCGCGCCGTTCGAGCTCGGCGAATTCGGGTGCGTCGAGCGCGGCCAAAATGGCCCTCAGGCGGTCCGGGCGCTCGGGGTGGCCGTGACCGGGGTCATGATCGAGGCAGGCGGGATGCGAATAAAGCAGTGTGGTCAATTTGGCCTCGGCGCCTTTTCATTTGGCGTTCAGCCGTCATTCACGTTCCGGCGAACAACATTAATCTCCGCTATATCGCATTTGCGAAGACGACGGCTTCCGTTAAGATTGCCGTATACTGATTAACGGGCGGACCGGCAGGAGTCGAGCGACCGCACATGAAACTCGTGCCTTTGCTTATCGGCGGCGTCGCGCTCGCCGGCGTCGCCTATGGTGGCTACGCGCTGCTCGGCGGCGGCGCCAAGGCGCCGCAAACGACCGCGCCCGGAACGCCGCCCCAGCCCGGACAGCCGCGCGGCCCAGGCCAGGGCGGCCAGCCGCCCGCGCTCGTCGTCGTCACACTCGCGAAAACCGCGTCGATGCCGGTCACGTTGTCGGGCATCGGCAACGTCCAGGCCTATTCCTCGGTGGCGATCAAGTCGCAGGTGGATGGCCAGATCGTCGAGGTGCATTTCAAGGAAGGCCAGACGGTCAAGAAGGGCGATCTGCTGTTCACGCTGGATGCGCGGCCCTACGAGGCGCTGCTGCGCCAGGCCGAGGCCAATCTCGCCAAAGACAAGGCCCTGCTCGACAAGGCCAGGGCCGACGTGGTGCGGCTCGAAGGGCTGGTCGCCAAGGATTTCACGTCGCGCGTCAACTACGACCAGGCCAAGGCCACGGCGGCCTCGCTCGAGGCGACCGTCAAGGCCGACGAGGCGCTGGTCGAGCAGTCGCGCCTCAAGCTCGAATACACCCGCATCGCGGCGCCCATCGACGGGCGCGTCGGCAGCATCTTGGTGAACGCCGGCAATCTCGTGAAGGGCAACGACACGGCCGCGGGCACCATGGTGGTGCTGAATCAGGTCAGGCCCATCAACGTGCAGTTCGCGCTGCCCGAGAGCCATCTCGCGGAGATTCGCGCGCGCATGGCCGCCGGCAAGATCACGGTGAAGGCCGCGGTGCCCGAGGATACGCGGCCGCCGGCCGAAGGCACGTTCACCTTCATCAACAATGCCGTCGACATGACGACCGGCACGATCATGCTGAAGGCCACCTACGAGAACGCCGACGACCGGCTGCTGCCGGGCCAGTTCGTCAACGTCACGATCGAGCTCTCGGTCATCGCCGAGGCGGTCGTGGTGCCGCCCGCGGCGCTGCAGGTCGGCCAGCGCGGCCAGTATATTTACGTCGTGAAGGCCGACGACACGGTCGAGCTCCGGCTGGTCAAGACGGGCGTTCGCACCGACCGCGACGTGGTCGTCGAGGAGGGGTTGAAGGCCGGGGAGCGCGTGGTGATCGAGGGCCAGCTTCGCCTCCGGCCCGGCACGCGCGTGATCATCCGGCCTTCCGGCGGCCCGGCCCGGCCCGGCCGCGCCGGCCCCAACGCAACCCCGGGCTAGGCACCCACGGCAGCGGGAACGTCCTTGAATATTCCGGAACTCTGCATCCGACGCCCGGTGATGACGACGCTGCTGATGGCGGCGTTCATCATCTTCGGCGCGTTCGGCTACCGCTCGTTGCCGGTGAGCGAGCTGCCCAACGTCGAGTTCCCCACCATCCAGGTCCAGGCGCAGCTGCCCGGCGCCGATCCGGAAACCATGGCCTCGGCGGTCGCGACCGTGCTCGAGGGCCAGTTCTCGACGATCTCCGGCATCGATTCGATGACGTCGACCAGCGGCACGGGCACGACGCGCATCACGCTGCAATTCGCGCTCAACCGCGACATCGACGCCGCCGCCCAGGACGTGGTGGCCGCCATCGCCGCCGCGCAGCGCCGCCTGCCGCCGACGATGCCGGCGCCGCCCACCATGCGGAAAGTGAACCCGGCGGATTTCCCGGTGCTGTTCCTGGTGCTGAGCTCGCCGACGCTGCAGCTGCAGGCGGTCAACGAATACGCCGAAACGCTCCTTGCGCAGCAGATTTCCACCATCAACGGCGTGGCGCAGGTGCTCGTCTACGGCTCGCAGAAGCGCGCCATCCGCGTGCAGGTGAATCCCAACATCCTCGCCGCGCGCGGCATCGGTATCGACGAAGTTCAGCGTGCGGTGGCGCAGGCCAATTCCAATCTGCCGACCGGCCAGCTTTCCGGGCCCGACAAGACGTTGACCGTGCGCGCCACCGGCCAGCTCGTCTTGCTCGAAGCCTATCTCAATCAGATCGTGGCGGTGAGGAACGGCGCGCCGGTGCGCCTGCGCGAGATCGGCACCGTCATCGAGAGCGTCGAGAACGACAAGGTGGCGGCGTGGTATCGCAGCGACCGCGCGATCATCCTCGCGGTGCAGCGCCAGCCCGGCGTCAACACCATCGAGGTGGTGGACGCCATCATGGCGATCCTGCCAAGCTTCCGCGAGCAGCTTCCTGCCTCGGTCGATCTCTCGATCCTCTACGACCGCACGCAATCGATCAAGACGTCGATCCACGAAGTGCAGTTCACGCTGGTGCTGGCGGCCTGCCTCGTGATCATGGTCATCTTCAACTTCCTCCGGAACATCTCGGCCACGATCATCCCGAGCCTCGCATTGCCGATCTCGGTGGTGGGGACGTTCGGCATCATGGCCGCATTCGGCTACAGCCTCGACAATCTCTCGCTGCTGGCACTGACGCTCGCGGTCGGCTACGTCGTCGACGACGCGATCGTGATGCTCGAAAACATCGTGCGCCACATCGAGGATGGGAAAACGCCCTGGGAGGCGGCGCTCGTCGGTTCGCGCGAGATCGCGTTCACGATCGTCTCGATGACCGTGTCGCTGGTCGCGGTGTTCATCCCGGTCATGTTCATGGGCGGCGTCGTCGGGCGGCTGCTGCACGAGTTCGCCGTCACCATCACCGCCGCGATCGTGGTTTCGGGCATCGTGTCGGTGACCTTGACGCCGATGATGTGCAGCCGGTTCCTGCGCGCGCACGGCACCAGCCACGGCCTGCTGTTCCGCCTGAGCGAGGCGGGCTTCAACGGTATGCTGAAGGCCTACGAGGTGACGTTGCGCTGGTGCCTCAGCCCGAAATTCTTCGGCCTCGCCCTGAAGTCGCGCTGGGCGCCGTCGAACAAGTTCGTCGTGTTCCTGGTCTTCCTCGCGTCGATCTTCGGCACGTTCCACCTCATGCGCGTGGTGCAGAAGGATTTCCTGCCGCTCGAGGACACCGGCCGCATCTCGATCTTCACGGTGGGCGCCCAGGACGCGTCGTTCGAGGCCATGATCGTGCTGCAGCAGCAGGTGGCCGCCATCCTGCTGCGCAATCCCAATGTCGAGGGCTTCATGTCGTCGGTCGGCGCCGGCGGCCCGCGCGCTTCGGCCAATTCCGGCACCCTCTTCATCAAGCTGAAGGCGCGCGAATTGCGCGAGGTGCGCAACGGCCGGCCCGTCACGGCGGCGCAGATCGTCGTCGACATCCGCAACTCGACGCGCGCCGTCGCCGGCCTCAACGTGTTCCCGCAAGTGCCGCCCACGATCCAGCTCGGCGGCGGCATCAGCCGCGGCGCCTACCAATTCACGCTGCAGAGCCTGGACCTCGAGACGCTCTACGATTGGGCCACGCGCTTCGAGCTGGCGGTGCGCGCCGCGCGCCTGCCCGACGGGCGGGCGCTGTTCGCCGACGTTGGCAGTGATCTCGACATTTCGAGCCCCAGCGCCCTCATCACCATCGACCGCAACAAGGCGGCGACGCTCGGCGTCTCCGCCGAATCGATCCAGACCGCGCTGAACCTCGCCTACGGATCGCAGCAGTGCTCGACGATCTACACGTCGAACAGCCAATACCAGGTCATCTGCGAGGTGATGAAGCAGTTCCGCAACGACCGCTCGGCGCTCGACAAGCTTTACGTGCGCGCCGCCTCCGGGCAGCTCGTGCCGCTGGGCGCGCTCTCGACCGTGCGCAACGACGTCGGCCCCCTCACAGTCAATCATTCCGGCCAGCTTCCCGCCGTCACCGTCTCGTTCAACCTGCCGCCGGACGTCTCGCTCGGCACCGCGATCACGAGGCTGAAGGCGCTCGAGCGCGAGCTGCGCCTGCCGGCCACGATCTCGACGACCCTCCAGGGCACCGCGCAGGCGTTCGAGAAATCAACCCAAGGCCTCGGCGTGCTGCTGCTGATGGCCGTCCTCGTCGTCTACATCGTGCTCGGCATTCTCTACGAGAGCTTCATCCACCCGCTCACGATCCTCTCGGGCCTGCCGTCGGCGGCGGTGGGCGCCTTGCTCACGCTGATGGTGTTCGAGACGCCGCTTTCGCTCTACGCCTTCGTCGGCATCATCATGCTGGTCGGCATCGTCAAGAAGAACGCCATCATGATGATCGATTTCGCGCTCGAGAAAATGCGCAACGGCGGCGAGCCCGACCCCGAGAAGGCGATCTTCCAGGCCTGCCTCGTGCGTTTCCGCCCGATCATGATGACGACCATGGCCGCGTTCTTCGGCACCCTCCCGATCGCGCTCGCGGCGGGCGGCGGCTCGGAGGCGCGCGTTCCGCTCGGCCTCGCGGTGGTGGGGGGCCTCGCCGTCTCGCAGCTACTCACTCTCTTTCTGACGCCGGTGATCTTCATCTATCTCGACCGCGTTCAGAACCTCCGCCTGCTCGGCCGAAAGAAGAAGGCCGCGCCGCCGCCGGCCGCCGCGCCCGCCGCCACGGCCGCCGAATAGCGCCATGACCCACTATCGTTTCGCCATCGTCGGCGCGGGCATCGCCGGCGCCTCGGCCGGCTATCATCTGGCCGCGGCCGGGCCGACGCTGCTGATCGAGCGCGAATCCCAGCCGGGCTACCACAGCACCGGGCGTTCCGCGGCGCTCTACACCGAGACCTACGGCAACCGCGCGATCCGCGCGATCACCATCGCCAGCCGGCCTTTCTTCGAGAACCCGCCGCCCGGCTTCACCGAGCATCCGCTGCTGACGCCGCGCGGCACGATGGTGGTGGCGCGCGCCGATCAGGGCGAAAAGCTCGCCGCGGCCTTGGCCGAATCGCGCGCCATCCAGCCCGCGGTGCGCGGCATCGGCCTCGAGGAAGCGCTCGTCCTCTGCCCCGCGCTGAAGCGCGACTACGTCGCGAGCGCCTTCTACGAGGAAGACGCGCGCGACATGGACGTGCACGCCATCCATCAGGGTTTCCTCAAAGGCTTCCGCGCCGCCGGGGGCACGCTGGTGTGCGACGCCGAGGTGCGGGCGCTGGCGCGCGCGGGCAACGGCTGGCGGATCGAGACGCGCGCCGGCGTGTTCACCGCCGACGTCGTCGTCAACGCGGCCGGTGCCTGGGCCGACGTACTCGCGCGCCTGGCCGGCGCCAAGCGGGTCGGCCTGGTGCCGAAGCGGCGCACGGCCTTCACCTTCGATCCGCCCGCGGGATCCGATTTCCGACGTTGGCCGGCCGTCATCGACGTCGACGAGCAATTCTACTTCAAGCCCGATGCCGGCCAGCTCCTGGCCTCGCCCGCCGACGAGACGCCGGTGGAGCCGCAAGACATCCAGCCCGAAGAGCTCGACATCGCCATCTGCATCGACCGCTGCGAGCAGGCGGCGACCCTCGGCATCCGCCGCGTCGCGCGGAAATGGGCGGGTCTGCGGAGCTTCGTCAAAGACAAGACGCCGGTCGCGGGTTTCGCGCCGGACGCGCCCGGCTTCTTCTGGCTGGCCGGGCAGGGCGGCTACGGCATCATGACCAGCCCCGCCATGGGCCGCATCGCGGCGGCGCTGGTCCAGGGCAAGCCGATGCCGGCCGACCTCGCCGCGCTTGGCGTCGCGGCCGCCGATCTCGCTCCGGCGCGGCTCGGCTGAGCGCGACACGCTCAGATCAACAGCCCGACCACCGCGGCCGAGAGGCACGTCGTCATGAGGCCGGCAAGCACCGAGCGCGGGCCCAGGGCCACGATCTCGGCACGGCGCTCGGGTGCCAATACCGCCATGCCGCCGATCATGATGCCGAGCGAGCCCAGATTGGCGAAGCCGCACAGCGCGTAGGTCAGGATCAGCTTCGACTTGGCCGAAAGCCCGGCGTGCTCGGGGCTCGCCAGCTCGATATAGGCGACGAGCTCGTTCAGGATGGTCTTGACGCCGAGCAGCTGCCCGCCCGCCGCCGCCTCTTCCCAGGGAATGCCGATGGCGAAGGCGAGCGGCGCGAAGAGCCAGCCGAACATACGCTCGAGCGTGATGGGCTTCCCGGCCACGGCGGGCAGCACGTCGAGCATGATGTTGACCAGCGCCACCAGCGCCACCAGCACCAGCAGCATCGCGATCACGTTGATGAGCAGCATCACGCCGTCGGCGGTGCCGCGCGCCACCGCGTCCATCGTGCTCTCGCTGGTCCGTTCGGGGTCGAAATCGCCCTCGGTGGCCGTGGCCGCGAACGGCACCATCAGCGCCGCGATCACCAGCGAGGCGGGGACGTTGAGGAACGAGGCCACGACGATGTGGCCGAGGGCGCCCTCGACCGTGCGCCCCAAGATGGTGGCGTAGAGCACCATCACCGTGCCGGCGACGGTGCCGAGGCCGACCACCATCAGCGCGAACAGCTCGCCGCGCGTGATGCGCTTCATGTAGGGCGCGATCATGATCGGCGCCTCGACCATGCCGACGAAGATGTTGACCGCGGAGCCGACGCCGAGGGCGCCGCCGACGCCGAGCGTGCGCTGGAGCGCCCACGAGAAGCCGCGCACGATCGTCTGCATCACGCGCCAGTGGAACAGCACCGCGGAAATGGCGCTGATCACCAGGATGAGCGGAAGATAGCGGAAGGCGAGCACGGCCGTGCTCTGGCCGGGCTTGATGTCCATCGGCGCGGGTGCGCCGCCGAGGAAGCCGAAGACGAACGCCGTACCGGCCGCGGTCGCCCGGTCGAGCGCGTTCACGACGCCGTTCAGCGCCAGCAGCGCCTCGCGCATCGGCGGCACCTTGAGCAGGAGGAGCGCCAAGCCGACGAGGAGCAGCAGGCCCCCGATCACCAGGCGGCGCTGGGCGCCGGCCAGCGCCGTCTTCCGGTCCTCGGACAGGATCCAGGCCAGCAGGAGCAGCGCGACCACCCCCACGAGGCCCTGCATGGGAGACTATCCGGCCTTCTTGATGCGCATGATGAACACCCCGCCGGCCTCGGTGGAGGCAAGCATCTGGTGCCCGCCCACCTCGCAGAAATTCACGAAATCCTTGGGCGCCGCCGGATCGGTGGCCAGCACTTCCAGGACCTCGCCCGGCTTCAATTCCTGCATCGCCCGCCGCGCCTTCAGCACGGGGAGCGGGCAGGAGAGTCCTTTGGCGTCGAGGATTCTTTGGGCTGCGGTCATTTCTTTCTCTGGGCGCCGGCGCAAGCGCCCGGGCTCTTGTAGTCGACGATTTCCGGAAAATGGATCATCGGCGCCAAGTTCTCAAGCGGTGCACGATCGCAGCGTGCGCGTCAACGCCGCGCCGCCACCGCGAAATAGTTGACGCCCAAATCCTTGGTGATGCTCCAGCGGCCGGCGAGGGGGCTGTAGGTCATGCCGGCCAGCTCGGTCACCCGCGCGCCGGCGCGGCGGAGGGCGGCGGCGAGTTCGGAGGGGCGGACGAATTTCCGCCAATCGTGGGTGCCGCGCGGCAGGAGGCCGAGTACGTATTCGGCGCCGACGATGGCGAAGGCGAAGGCCTTGGCGGTGCGGTTGAGGGTCGAGAACACCGCGATCCCACCCGGCTTCAGGACGGCGATGGCGTCGGCGACGAAGGCCTCGATCTCGGCCACGTGCTCGACGACTTCCAGGCACAGCACCAAATCGAAGCGCCGGCCGGCGGCGGCGAGGGCTTCCAGCGTCTCCACCCGATAGTCGATGTCGAGCCCGCTCTGGGCCGCATGGTGCTTCGCCACGGCGATGTTCTTGGCGGCGGCGTCGATGGCGGTCACGTCGAAGCCGAGCCGGGCCATGGGCTCGGCCATGAGCCCGCCGCCGCAACCGATATCCAGCAGGCTCAACCCGGCAAAGGGCCGGTCGGTCTTGGGATCCCGCCCGAAGGCCTCGGCGGCGCGGTCGCGGACGAAGCCGATCCGGACCGGCGCCATCGCATGGAGGGGCCGCATCGGGCCGTTGGCATCCCACCACGTCTCGGCCAGCGCCTCGAACCGGGCCACCTCGCCCGGATCGACGGAAGTGCTGCCCGGGCTCACGCCCGGGGGCCGTTCCGCCTCGGTCTTTCGCCTGTCTCGCGACATTCGGCCTGGCACTCCGCCCATCCGGTTGAATGATGGCAACCGAGCCAGTATGACTTGCCCGCCCCGTAAGCAACAACCGGTTCGGCCTAAGGGTGGCGCCGCCTCGATCGGGGACGCCAGGAACCGGCGCCGTGCCCTCGCGCGAGGGCTCGTCGGGGGCGAAACGAAGGGGAAGTCCGCGCATGGCGCGCATCGTCCAGAAGTTCGGCGGCACCTCCATGGCCGATTCCGAGCGCATCAAGAACGTCGCGCTGAAGGTGAAGCGCGAGGTGGATGCCGGCAACGAGGTTGCCGTCGTCGTTTCGGCGATGGCCGGAACGACCAATCAGCTCGTGAAATGGACGCAGGAGATCGCCAAACGCCCCGACCCCCGCGAATACGACGTGGTGGTGGCGACCGGCGAGCAGATCACGACCGGCCTCTTGGCGCTGGCGCTCCAGGAAATCGGCGTGCCGGCGCGCTCCTGGATGTCGTGGCAGCTTCCGGTGCTGACGGACGATGCCTTCTCCAAGGCGCGCATCGAATCGATCGACGGCGAGGGCATCCGCGCCGACATGGCCAAGGGCGTGGTGGCCGTCGTCCCCGGTTTCCAGGGCATGACCGCCGAGGGGCGCGTGACGACGCTCGGGCGCGGCGGCTCCGACACCTCCGCGGTCGCCCTAGCGGCGGCGCTCCACGCCGATCGCTGCGACATCTACACCGACGTGGACGGCGTCTACACCGCCGATCCGCGCATCGTGACCAAAGCGCGGAAGCTCGACCGCATCACCTACGAGGAGATGCTGGAGAGCGCCTCGCTCGGCGCCAAGGTGCTTCAAGTCCGCTCGGTCGAGATCGGCATGAAGCACCATGTCCGCATCCAGGTGCTGTCGAGCTTCACCGACGCGCCCGGGACGCTCATCGTTGACGAGGACGAAATCGTGGAAAAAGCCCTGGTGAGCGGCATCACCTATAGCCGCGACGAAGCGAAGATCACGGTCGTCAAGGTGGCCGACCGGCCCGGCGTCGCCGCCGGCCTGTTCGGGCCCCTCTCGGAGGCCAACATCAACGTCGACATGATCGTCCAGAACGTGTCCGACGACGGCAAGACCGACATGACCTTCACCGTCCCGCGCGGCGAGATGGACCGCGCGGTGGAATGCATCAAGGCCTTGAAGGCCAAGATCGGCTACGAGGCGATCAAGGCCGATGCCGACGTGGTCAAGCTCTCGGTCATCGGGGTCGGCATGAGGAGCCACGCCGGCGTCGCGCAGCGCATGTTCAAGACGCTCGCGGAAAAGGGCATCAACATCCAGGTGATCTCCACCTCCGAGATCAAGATCAGCGTGCTGATCGCCGAGGAATACACCGAGCTCGCGCTGCGTGCACTGCACACAGCCTACGAGCTCGACGCCGAATAACAGGGCGCCGCTCGAGCGGCATCAACGAATAGCAAGGCGCCGGTAAAGCGGCGCCGGGGGCCGGATCAAAATTCGGCCTGAATCTTGCTACATTCAGTGCGGAACGGCGGGTGCCTGCCGGGTTCCCCTTGCGATTGGACCCGGACGACGGGCTCCCGCGCTCCGTCGGGGTGGGGAGGATGACGGACCTGCCGACCAAGAAGCCGAAGACGCCGCCGGGCCCCAAAGCGCCGCTGCAATCGCACGGCGCTGCCAGCGACACGCGCCTGCTGCTGAAGCGCCTTCGCGAAATCATGGCCGGCGGCGGGCTCGCCTCGCAGCGCCTCGATCGCATCTCCAAGATCATCGCCACCAACATGGTGGCCGAGGTGTGCTCGATCTATCTGCGCCGCGCCGGCGACGTGCTCGAGCTGTTCGCGACGGAGGGCCTCAACCGCGAGGCGGTGCACAAGACGCGCCTCAGGATCGGCGAGGGCATCATCGGCGACATCGCCGCCCATGCGCGCGCGCTCGCCCTTTCCGACGCGCCGGCCGATCCGCGGTTCGTCTACCGGCCGGAAACCGGCGAGGAGCCCCTTCAGTCGATGATGGGCGTTCCGATCCTGCGCACCGGCAAGGTGGTGGGCGTGGTGGCGGTGCAGAACCGCGCCTCGCGCCACTACAGCGAGGACGAGGTCGAGACGCTCCAGACCGTGGCCATGGTGCTGGCCGAGATGGTCGCGAGCGGCGACCTGGTCAGCGCCGAGGAACTGCGCGAGGCCGACGGCAACGCCATCTTGCCGCTCCGGCTCAGCGGCGTGCGCTTGAACGGCGGCCTCGGCATCGGCCACGCCGTGATGCACGAGCCGCGCATCGTCGTGAAGCGCCTGATCGCCGAGGACGTGCCGCTCGAGCTCGACCGGCTCGATGCGGCCCTGGCCGGCATGTACACCCAGCTCGACAGCATGCTCGCCGACGACGCGCTCGCCCATGGCGGCGAGCATCGCGAGGTGCTCGAGACCTACCGCATGATCGCGGAAGACCGCGGCTGGCTCGGGCGCATCCGCGAGGCGATCGAGGGCGGCCTCACCGCCGAGGCCGCCGCCGAGAAGGTGCGCAACGAAAACAACGCGCGCATGCAGGCGGTGGCCGATCCCTATCTCCGCGAGCGCATGGCGGATTTCGACGATCTCGCGCGCCGCCTTCTGCTCCATCTCTCGAACGGCAGCGGCCAGGGCGAGGCCCAGAGCGCCGCCGAGCTGCCAGCCGACGTGGTGGTGATCGCGCACAGCATGGGCCCGGCCGAGCTTCTCGACTATGACCGCGTCCGCCTGCGCGGATTGGTGCTCGAAGAGGGCTCGCCCACCGCCCATGTCGCCATCGTCGCCAAGGCACTCGACATACCGGTGGTCGGGCGCGTGCGCGGCGCGCTCGCGCGCATCGAGCCCAACGACCCGATCGTCGTCGACGCCGACCATTCGACGGTCTTCGTCCGGCCGGGCGACGACGTCCAGGCGCTGTTCCGGCAAACGGCGTCCGACCTCGTCGTGCGCCGTGCCGGCTATGCCGCGATGCGCGACCTGCCGGCGGTCACGCGCGACGGCGTCGCCGTCTCGCTCCGCCTCAATGCCGGCCTCATGGTCGATCTCCAGATGCTGGCGGAAACCGGCGCCGACGGCGTCGGCCTCTACCGCACCGAGATCCCGTTCATGGTGCGCGCGGCCTTCCCCAGCGCCGAGGAGCAGGCCCAGCTCTACAGCCGCATCCTCGACCTGGCCGGCGGCAAGCCGGTGGTGTTCCGCACCCTCGACATCGGCGGCGACAAGATGCTGCCCTACTTCGGCGACAAGACCGAAGACAACCCGGCCATGGGCTGGCGCGCGATCCGCATCGGCCTCGACCATCCGGCGCTGCTGCGCCGCCAGCTCCGCGCCCTGGTGCGCGCGGCGGCCGGGCGCGAGCTCAACGTGATGTTTCCGATGATCGCCGAGGTGGCCGAGCTCGAGGCGGCGAAACGGCTGCTCGATCTCGAGCTCGTCCGCGCCGGCGCGCGCGGCGCCCCGCCGCCGGCCGCGGTCAAGGTCGGCGCCATGCTGGAGGTGCCGGCGCTGCTCTTCCAGCTGCCGGCGCTGGTCGAGCGCGTCGATTTCCTCTCGGTCGGCAGCAACGATCTCGTGCAATTCCTGTTCGCCAGCGACCGCGGCAACCCGCGCTTGGCGCAGCGCTACGACGTGCTGGCGCCGGCGGTGCTCAACCTGCTGCGCCAGATCTGCGGCGCTTGCGGCGTGGCCCGCGGCGGGCGGGGCGTGCCGTTAACACTTTGCGGCGAGATGGCGGGCGATCCACTCGAAGCCATGGCGCTCGTCGGCCTCGGCTTCCGGCAATTGTCGATGGCGGCGCCCAATGTCGGGCCGGTCAAGGCCATGGTACGCAGCTTGGCGCTCGATCGTCTGGCCGACTACCTAGAGGGAATCCGCGCGAGCACCGATCATTCGCTGCGCTCGAAGCTCGCCGCCTTCGCGCGCGACCACGCCGTAGCGCTCTGATCGCCGCGCGATTCACGCAGCCCTAAACATTAACTTCGAAATCGTCGTTAAAAACACGATTCCAATCTTGCCGCTGTGCGGGAGTGGAGCTACAAGTCGATTCGTTCGATGGCGTCGACGTTAATTCTTCGGCGCGGCGAACAAACCGCAGCGAATTCGCCGAAAATTTACCATTCGGCGTAATCTTGGCCTCCGGCCCTTACGGCCCTCCAGCCGATGGGATCGCCGGAAGGGAGCGCCGCAGAGCGCCACCGAGCCGCGGACTCGAACTGGGTGGGTTGGGGTTGTTTCGCCGCCTCGGGCACGGGCGGCACCGGGTGGACCCATGAGCGACGCTTCACGCAGCTACACCGCAGATTACCTCGCCTCTACCGAAGGGCCCGGCGCCGCCGAAAGCGTCGGCGGTGCCCTGCGACGGGCGCGCGAGAAGCGCGGCCAGTCGCTGGCCGAGATCAGCCGCGAGCTGTGCCTCAAGGAAGACACGCTGCGCGCCCTCGAAAGCCGCCAATACAGCGCGCTGCCCAAGGTTCCATATTGCTTCGGCTTTGTGCGCACCTACGCGCGCGCCCTCGGTCTCGAGCCGGAAGAAATGGTGCGCCGCTTCAAGATCGAGATCGGCGACACGCCGCAATCCTCCAAGCTCCTGCCGCCGCAGCCGCTGCGGGGCGGCCGCCTGCCGGGCCGCGCGGCCCTCACCTTCTCGGTGTTCGTCGCCGCTGCCGCCTATGCCGGCTGGTATTTCTACACGGCCGAGCCCGACACCGTCATCGTTCCCGCCACCACCGCCGATGCGCACGCGCCGATGGCGCCGGTGCCGCTGATCGAAGCCGAACAAGCCAAGCGCCTCAACGCCGAGGTCGATGCCGCCAACCAGGCGCGCGCCGAGGCCGACGCCGCCAAGACGGGCGCCACCACCTCCGCGGCGCCGGCCGAAAAGGCCGGCATCGTCGTCAAGGCGGTCACCACCTGCTGGGTCTACATCCACGACACCAAAGGCCGCGTGGTATTCCATAAGACCATGCAGAAGGGCGACGAATTCAAGGTGCCGGACGCCAAGGGCCTGGTGATCGATCTCGCCAATCCCTATGGCGTGCAGATCGTCTACAACGGTCGGGTGCTGAAGGCGCCGGCGGGCGCCCCCGGCAAGGCGGTGCGCGTCAGCCTCGAGCCCCAGAACCTCGCGAAACTGCCATAAAGCGCGTTCCGGGGAAGCCCCCGATGCGGCGCTGGCGCGCTTGCCCGGGCCCCCTTCGCTGATTAACTTTGAAGCCATGTGAGACGGGCCGCCCGGGCACGGGCGCGGCCCCGTTCGTCTTGGGCAGCGCGCGCGACAGAAGCCGGGGATCGTCATGAGCAGCGTCCGACCCTATCGCCAGATCCACCGGCGCAAGAGCCGCCAGATTTTCGTCGGCAAGGTGCCCGTGGGCGGCGACGCGCCCATCACCGTCCAGACGATGACCAACACCCTCACCAGCGACGCCAAGGCCACGATCGAACAAATTCGCCTGTCCGAGGCGGCGGGGGTGGATATCGTCCGCGTCTCCTGCCCGGATGCCGACTCGACCAAGGCGCTCAAGGAGATCGTCAAGGCCGCCAAGGTGCCGATCGTCGCCGACATCCACTTCCACTATAAGCGCGCGATCGAGGCGGCGGAGGCGGGGGCTGCGTGTCTGCGCATCAACCCGGGCAATATCGGCTCGGCCGAGCGCGTGCGCGAGGTCATTAGGGCGGCCAAGGACCACAATTGCTCGATGCGGATCGGCGTCAACGCCGGCTCGCTCGAGCGCGACCTGCTCGAGAAATACGGCGAGCCGTGCCCCGAGGCGATGGTCGAATCCGCGCTCGACCACATCAAGATCCTCGAGGACAACGACTTCTTCAACTTCAAGATCTCCTGCAAGGCGTCCGACGTGTTCCTCGCCGTCGCCGCCTACCAGCAACTCGCCGAGGCCTGCGACTATCCGCTCCACCTCGGCGTGACCGAGGCCGGGGGCTTGCAGACCGGCACGGTCAAGTCGTCGATCGGCATCGGCTCGCTGCTCTGGGCCGGAATCGGCGACACGATCCGGGTCTCGCTCTCGGCCGAGCCGGTGGAAGAGGTGAAGGTCGGCTTCGAGATCCTGAAAGGCCTCGGCCTCCGCCACCGCGGCGTCAACGTCATCTCGTGCCCGTCCTGCGCGCGCCAGGAATTCCAGGTGATCCCGACCATCGCCGAGCTGGAAAAGCGGCTCGCCCATATCAGCACGCCGATGTCGCTCTCGGTCATCGGCTGTGTCGTCAACGGCCCCGGCGAGGCGCGCGAGACCGATATCGGCCTCACCGGCGGCGGCTCGGGCCACCAGATCTACTTGAACGGCGAGAAGCACCACGTGCTGCGCGGCGGCAACATGGTCGACCACCTCGTCGAACTGGTCGAGAAGAAAGCCGCGGAACTCGAAGCCGCGAAGGCCAAGGCCGAAGCCGAAGCGGCGCAGCCCGCCCAGGCGGCGGAGTAGGGCATCGGATCCGCCATAACGTGATTTTCGTCCCCGCGAAGGCGGGGACCCACCTCGCCAGCGACCGATGCTCGATCAAGGCTGCGATGCGGTGGCAGGCGGCACCGGCGGCCGGATAAACTTCCCAAGTTTCGCGAGCGTCGACATGGGTCCCCGCCTTCGCGGGGACGACAAACTATTGTAAAGCCATCCGCAGCAAGGCCCCAAGAACAAGCAATGCCCCCGCTCCAGCCCATCCGCGGCACGCACGACATCCTGCCCGACGAATACGCGCGCTTCGCCCAGGTGGTGGAGACGGCGCGCGCGGTTTCGCGCCTCTACGGCTACCGCGAGATGGCGACGCCGGTGTTCGAGACCACGGAAGTCTTCGCCCGCACCGCGGGCGAGACCTCGGACGTGGTGATGAAGCAGATGTACAGCTTCGTCGACCGCGGCGGCGATCCGCTCACGCTTCGGCCGGAATACACCGCCGGCATCTGCCGCGCCTTCATCACCAACGGCCAGCAGCAGAACGTGCCCTTCAAGGTCTTCGCCTGGGGTCCGATGTTCCGCTACGAGCGCCCGCAGAAGGGCCGCTTCCGCCAGTTCCACCAGCTCGACATCGAATCGATCGGCGCCGCCGAGCCCGGCGCCGACGTGGAGGTGATCGCGGTCGGCGCCGACATCCTCGAGCGGCTCGGCGTGCTCAAGGACACCGAGCTGCTGGTCAATTCGCTCGGCGATCCCGAAAGCCGCGCCGCGCACCGCAAGGTGCTGATCGACTACTTCCGGGCACATCTCGCGAAACTCTCGGAAGACAGCAAATCACGGCTCGAGCGCAATCCGCTCCGCATCTTCGATTCCAAGGACGACGGCGACCGCGCGCTGCTGCCGAATGCGCCGCTGCTCAAGGAATATTTGACCCCAGCGGCGCGCGATTTCTTCGCCGCGGTGCTGAAGGGCCTCGACGACAGCGGCATCGCTTACCGCATCGATCCGCATTTGGTGCGCGGGCTCGACTACTACACCCACACGGCGTTCGAGTTCGTCACCACGCGCCTCGGCGCCCAGGGCACGGTTCTGGCCGGCGGGCGCTACGACGGCCTGATCGGCGAGCTCGGCGGGCCGCCCACGCCCGGTATCGGCTGGGCGGCGGGCATCGAACGCCTCATGATGCTGGCCGGCGATCCCCCCGCGGGGCCGCGCCCGGTGGCGCTGGTGCCGATGGGCGAAGCCGCGGAGCGCAAGGCGCTGGCCTTGGCGCGCGAGCTTCGCCGCCGGGGCATCGCCGTGGAGCTCGACTACAAGGGCAACATGAAGCGCCGCCTTCAACGCGCCAATAAGGCCCATGCCCGCGCCGCCATCATCCTCGGCGACAACGAACTGGCCCGCGGCATGGCGGCGGTCAAGGACCTCGACAGCGGCGAACAGAAAGACGTCTCGCTCGACAAGCTCGCCGACATCCTGGCGCCGGTCGCCTGACGCCATGGCGAGCGCCGCCCCCCGCTTGATCGAAGCACCCGATGCGCCGGCGGAATTTCACGCGATCGGCCTGGATCACGCGGGCTCGGGCGCGCGCCTCCGCGATCTCGTCTTCGTCGAACCCGCGAATCTGCCGGCGGCGCTGGGCTGGCTGCGCGAAGCCGGCCTCGGCGAGGCCGTGCTGCTCTCGACCTGCGACCGGGTCGAGGCGTTCGTCCATCATCCTTCCGCCGAAGCCGCTAGCACCGCCGTCGCCGCGGCGCTAGCGCGCGCGGGCCGGGTGCCGGCCGACGCGATTCTGGCCGAGCTCCAATCCTATTCGGGGCCGGCCGCGGTGCGCCGCCTCTTCGCCATCGCCACCTCGCTCGAAAGCCAGGTGCTGGGCGAGCCGCAGGTGCTGGGTCAGGTGAAAGCCGCGCACGAGGCGGCCGCGGCGGTGGGCGCTTCGGGGCCCGCGCTCGAGGCGCTGTTCGCCGCCGCCTATGCCGCCGCCAAGCGCGCGCGCAGCGAAACCGGCCTCGCCGAGCGCCCGGTCACCATGGCCGCCGCCGCGCTCCGCGTGGCCCGCGACATCCACGGCGACATCGGGCGCACGGCGGCGCTCCTGATCGGCGACGGCGAGATGGGCGAGCTCCTCATCCGCCATTTCACCGGCGCCGGCCTGAAGCGCATCGCCGTGGCCGCACCGCTCGCCGCCCGCGCCGAGCAATTGGCGCGGGCACTCGATTGCCACATCGAGGAATTCGACAAGCTCGAGGAGGCGCTGGCGCGCGCCGACATCGTGGTGTCCGCCTGCGGCACGCGCCGCCTGATCGTCACCGCCGATCTCGCCCGCGCCGCCCATCGCCGCCGCCGCAAGAAGCCCATGTTCCTCGTCGACGCGGCGGTGCCGGGCGATCTCGACCCCGCCATCGACGAAATCGAGGGCGTGTTCCGCTACGATCTCGGCGATCTCGAAGCGGCGGCGCTGGAAGGCCGCGAAAGCCGGCGAGGTGCCGCCGAAGCCGCGTGGCGCATCGTCGACGACGCGGTCGCGGCGTTCCTCCGCGGCCGCGACGCGCGCGAAGTTGCGGCCGCCATCGTGGCGCTGCGCCGGCGTTTCGAGGAGGAGCGCGCCAAGGTGCTCGAAACCGTCTCGGGCGACGGCGCCGCGGAGGCGACGCGCCTCCTCGTCAACCGCCTGCTGCACGGGCCTTCGGTGCGCCTCCGGGCACTCGCCGCCGACGATCCCACGGCGCGCGCGGCAGCCGAGGCGCTCATCGCGGAGCTCTTCGCGCTCGGCGCCACACCCACCGGCAAACGCTAATGGACATATCCGCCACCCTCGACCGCGTGCTCACCCGCTATGCCGATCTCGGCAAGGCGCTGGAAGCCGGCCCCGGCCGCGACGCGCGCCAATACGGCCAGATGTCGAAGGAATATTCCGACATGGGCCCGGTCGTGGCCGCGATCGAGGCGCTGAAGAAGTCGCAAAAGGAGATCGACGATCTCGCGGCGATCATGGCCGACAAGGGCGCCGACAAGGAAATGCGCGAGATGGCCGAGGCCGAGCACCGCGAGCTCAACGGCAAGCTGCCCGTGCTCGAGCGCCAGGTGCAGCTCATGCTGCTGCCGAAGGACGAGGCTGATGCGCGCAACGCCATCCTCGAAGTGCGCGCCGGCACCGGCGGCGACGAGGCCGCGCTGTTCGCGGCGGAGCTCTTCCGCATGTATCAGCGCTATGCCGATTTGAAGGGCTGGAAGTTCGACGTGCTGAGCGTCAACGACACCGGCCTCGGCGGCATCAAGGAAGCGACCGCCAACATCCTCGGCCGCAACGTCTTCGCCCGGCTCAAATTCGAATCGGGCGTGCACCGCGTCCAGCGCGTGCCGGCCACCGAGGCGGGCGGGCGCATCCACACCTCGGCCGCCACCGTGGCCGTGCTGCCCGAAGCGGAAGAAGTCGACATCCAGATCAACGAGGCCGATCTCCGCATCGACGTCTACCGCTCCAGCGGGCCGGGCGGGCAGTCGGTCAACACCACCGACAGCGCAGTGCGCATCACCCACATCCCGACCGGCACCGTCGTCGCGATCCAAGACGAGAAATCGCAGCACAAGAACCGCGCCAAGGCGATGAAGGTGCTGCGCGCGCGCGTCTACGAGGCCGAGCGCGCCAAGAAGGACGCCGAGCGCGCCGCGGCGCGCAAGAGCCAGGTCGGCACCGGCGACCGCTCGGAGCGCATCCGCACCTATAATTTCCCGCAAGGCCGCGTCACCGATCACCGCATCGGGCTCACCCTCCACAAGATCGACAAAGTGCTGGAGGGCGAGGCGCTCGACGAAGTCATCGAGGCGCTGATCACCAACGACGAAGCCGAGCGCCTCGCGACGCTGCAGTAAACCCGATGGCGCGCAAGAAGCCGAAGCGCGGCGCGCGTCCGCCGAAAGCCAAGAAGCGGAAGCCCACGCCCGCCAAAACGCGTGCCGCGAAGGCGAAGCCGAAGACATCGCCGCCGCGCGCGAAGGCTGGAAAGCGCGCCACCCGCACCGCGCCGCCGCCGCCAACCGCCGTGAGCGTGCCGCCGCCCGCCGTTCCCCCCGCCGCGCCTCCGTCCCCGGCGCCCTTACCCTTCGATCCGCAGCCGGAATCGCTTCACGGCTGGCTTGGCGAAGCCGAGCGCCGCTTGAGCGAGGCGGGCATCGATTCGGCGCGCCTTGATTCGCAAATCCTCATCGCGGCGGTGCTCGGGGCCGATCCGGGCGCGCTGCGCTTCGCCGAGGATCGCCCCGTCGACGCCCGCGACGGGCAGCGGATCGAGAATTTCCTGCGCCGCCGCGCCAAGACGCGCGAACCCGTCTCGCGCATTCTCGGCAAGCGCGAATTCTGGAGCCTGGAATTCCGCGTGACACCCGCGGTCCTCGATCCCCGCCCCGACAGCGAAACGCTGGTCGAGGCCGCACTGGCGCTTTTCCCGGACGCCGCGGCACTGCTCAGCGTGCTCGATCTCGGCACCGGCAGCGGCTGCCTGCTGCTCGCGGTGCTGCACGAGCGTCCGAACGCGATCGGGCTCGGCGTCGATGCCAGCGATCAGGCGCTCGCCGTCGCCGCCGGCAATGCGGAACGCCTCGGGCTCGCCGCGCGGGTGGAATTCCGGAAGAGCGATTGGGGTGCCGGCGTCCCCGAATGCTTCGAGCTCATCCTCTGCAATCCGCCCTACATCGGCGAGGCCGAGCGCGCGACGTTGACGCCGGAAGTGGCACGCCACGACCCGCGCGCGGCGCTCTTTGCCGGCCCCGACGGCCTCGACGCCTACCGCGCGATCCTGCCCGACCTGGCGCGGCTGCTGGCCCCGGGCGGCCACGCGCTGTTCGAGATTGGCGCCACGCAGGCCGAAGCGGTTTCGGCGATCGCGCGGGGGGCCGGGTTGAAGATCGTCGAAATCAAACGCGATCTCACCGGCCGCGACCGCTGCGTGGTGCTCGCGGCAGCGTGACGCCTCGTCGTCGAGCTTCGCCCGTGCGCGGCGCCCTTGCCCTCACTTCCCAAATCGCGCCGCCAAGGCGGTCGCGATTTGGGCCCCTTCTCTCCCGCTGCGCGGGAGAGAGTAGTGAGAGTGCGTGTCTTGCTTTTCTCTCCCGCGCAGCGGGAGAGAAGGGGCCCGGGCAATGCTCTTGCATTGCCTGGGAAGTGAGGGCGCGGCGCTGCGCCGTCATCGATCGAGCTTGTGATATTCCTTGTTCGGCATCATGTCGGTCGTTGATGCCATCCGGTTCGAGAAATTGTAGAACGCGGTCGTCTCGCCCACGTCCCAGATTTCCTCTTCGGTGAAGCCGGCGGCGCGCAGCGTTTCGCGGTCGGGCTCCTCGATCAGCCAGGGCGTCGCGGTGAGCTTCCAGGCGAAATCGAGCATCGCTCTCTGGCGCAGATCGAGCTTCGCCACCCGGTAATTCATCACCAGCATCTCGCCGAGCTCGGGATCGCCGGAGAGCTTCCTGACCGCCTGGCCGTGGGCGACGAGGCAGTAGTAGCAGCGGTTCACCGAGGAGACGACGACGGCGATCATCTCGCGCTCCAGCGGCGAGAGCTTGGACGAATTCTTGTCCATGATCGCGTGGTACATCGCCACGAAGGCGCGCCAGCGATCGGGCCGCGCCGCATAGCCGCGGATCACGTTCGGCACGAAGCCGATCTTCTCGAGGCATTTCTCGAAATATTTCTTGAGATCGGCTTCCGCCGGCATGTCGGGCACGGCGAGGTCGAGGTCGATCAGGTGATCGGGCTGGGGCATGGGAAGGCTCCGTTCGAAATCGATTTCGTCTCAAGCGGCGAGCAGGCGCTGCGCGCGGCGGCGCGCGGCATCGGCCGCGGCGGCGTCGCCGAGGGCGGCAAGCGCGTCGGCGCTCCGCTGCCACGTCCAGGCATCGTCCGGGCGGCCGGCGGCGCGTTCGGCGAGAAGCGCCCGGGCGAGCTTGGCGCGGCCGGCCTTGAGGGCGGCGAGGATCAGCAGGCGGTGGAACACGTCGCGCTGCGCGTGGCTGCCGCCGATGAGGCGGATGTCGTGGCGCTCGGGATAAAGCCGATCCGCGGCGGCGGCGAAATCGCCGCGCCGGAAGGCGAGGATCGCATCGCCGAGCGCCACGCCGATGCCGGCCACGATCGGCTCTTCCGTCACGCGCGCGGCGGGATCGGCGGCAAGCATCGATTCGATCATGGCCTTGGCCTTGTCGGTCCGCCCGGCGCCGGCCAAGGCCAGAAGGAAATGTGCGTCGGCGAAAGCGAGCACGTGATCGCGCGCGCGCCTCTCGGCGATATCGGCCAGCTCGTCCCAGCGCGCGCCGACCGGGACTCCCTCATCTTCAAGTCTCCAGAGCATCGCGGCGGCGTTCGAGAAGTCGAGGATGTCGTCGGTGTGCTCGAGGCGGAAATGGCCGTCGTAAAGCGCCAGCACGGCATCGTAGCGCGCCAGGTCGAAATTGAAGAGGGCCTGGTGCCAGCCGACATGGAAGCGGAAATTGTTTGTCGTGTCCCAATGCGCCTTCAAGCCCTCGCACCAGGCGATGCCCTCCTTCGCGCGGCCCTGCATTTCGAGCACATGCGCCACGGCATGCACGCCCCAGACGTCGCCGGGCTCGATCTCGACCGCGCGGCGGCCGGCCTTCTCGGCGGCGGCGTAATCGCCCGATTCCTCGAGGCCGAAGGCACGCATGGCCAGGAGATAGCCGTAGTCGGGCGTGGCTTCGGTCCACATCGGCAGGATGCGCGCCACCGAATCGCGGAGCTCCCCGGCGTCGCCCAAATAGAAATGCGTGTAGTGGCCGAGCTTCACCGCCAGCATGTCGAGCGGGTGCTCGATGAGGATCGCCTCCCAGATATCCGTGGCGCGGCGGAGATCGCCATTCCGCCACGTGGCCAGGGCTTCGATGTGCTGCATCTCGCGCGCATTGGCGCCGCGGGCGGCGGCGGATTTCTCGGCCGCCGCCAGCGCCTGATCGGCCTTGGCGTCGAGCGCCGGGTTGGCGAAGAGCTGGAAGAAATAGCCTTTCAAGCAATGCGCCATCGCCATGTCGGCATCGGCCTTGAACACGGCCTTCAACCGATCGCCGGTGTCGCGCGCGAAGCCGAGATAGGCGCGGACGGTGCGGTCGTAGGCCGCCACCGCCTCGGCATTGGCGGCCGTCGTCTCGAGTCCGCGGCAATCGTGCGGCATGGCGTTCCTCCCGAACGCGCCATTGTTAGCGGGCCCCCGCGCGATTGTCTCGCGCTTGTCTTGGGCGGCGGCGCCGCACATAGTCGCGCGAATGCCGCGGGGAGGAAGCCTTGTCGCTGCCATTGTCGCCCGAGCAAAAAGCGCTCCAGGCCAAAGCGCGCGAACTCGCCCGCGGCACCTTTGCCGCGCGCGCCGCCGACATCGACCGCAGCGAGCAATACCCGTGGGAGAACGTGAAGGCGCTCGTCGAAGCCGGATTCTTCGGCATGACGATCCCCCCGCAATATGGCGGGCAGGGGCGGAGCTATTTCGACACAGTCCTCGTCGTCGACGAGATGGCGCAGGCGTGCGGCGCTTCCGGGCGCATCGCGGTCGAAGCCAACATGGGCGCCATCTCGGCGATCATGGCCTATGGCAGCGAGGACCAGAAGAAACTCGCCGCCGGGCTGGTGCTGGCGGGCGACAAGCCCGCCATCTGCATCACCGAGCCGGGGGCGGGGAGTGCCGCCACCGAGATGACGACGCGCGCGGAAAGGCGCGGCAACCGCTACGTCGTCAACGGCCTGAAGCACTGGATCACCGGCGGCGGCGTCTCGCGCCTGCATCTCGTCTTTGCGCGCGTGTTCGAGAACGGCGAGGACCAGGGCATCGGCGGCTTCATCGCCATCCGCGACGAGACGCCGGGCCTGGTGATCGGGAAGCGCGAGCCGGCGATGGGTCTCCGCGGCATCCCGGAAACGCAGATCATCTTCGAGGACATGGAGATCACGCCCGACCGGCTCGTGATTCCGCCGCGCGGCCTCAAGAAAGGATTCGCCGATTTGATGGACGCTTACAATTCGCAGCGCGTGGGCGCGGCCACCGTGGCGCTCGGCCTCGCACAAGGCGCCTACGACCACGCACTCGCCTACAGCCAGAAGCGCGAGCAGTTCGGCCGGCCAATCGCCGAATTCCAGGGCCTCAATTGGATGCTGGCCGACATGAGCATCCAGCTCGCGGCCGCGCGGCTTCTTATCCACCGAGCCGCCATCAGCGCTGCGGAATCCAAGACCGGATTCCCCGATGTCGCCATGGCCGCGCAGGCCAAGGTGTTTGCCTCCGAAATAGCGATCCGCGTCGCGAACGATGCGCTGCAGGTCTGGGGTGCGGCCGGCTATTCGCGGAACAATCCCATGGAGCGGTACGTCCGCGACGCGCGCATGTTCGCCATCGCCGGCGGCACCGCGCAAATCCTCCGCACCGTCATCGCCTCGCGCATCCTCGGCCAGAAGCTGCCGCAGACGCGGGACGGGTATGTGAAGAAGAGCGCAGAGTAGCGCTCAATCCGCAGGGTCGAGGACGTTGGGGATATCGCGCGCGCCGTGGAGGATGCGAACCACCTGAACCTCGATATCGGTCACGCGATAGAAAACGAGATAGTTCTCGAAGCCGGGGACGCCGATCACCCGAAGGCCTTGCAGCGCCGAACGCCCGTAATCGCGGCGGACCCCGGCTTCCGGATGCTGTCCAATCAAATCTCGCGCCGATTTTCGAACGGCCTCCAGCCAACGCTCGGCGGCCGCCGCGTTATCGGGAAAAATCGACACGTAGATCGAAAGCAAATCCTCTTCGGCCGCCGGCAGTACCCTGACGGGCTTGCTCACTTGGCCTTCTTGGATTGCGCTTTGGCGCGGCGCCGCGCCTCGGCGCGAATCCGGACCCATTCCGCATCGTCGAGCACGACGCCTTCACCCGAGTTGAGGCCTTCGAGCAAGAGCGCTTCCAGCCGGTCGATGCCGCGTCGGCGCTGATCTTCGCGGATCAGGGTGCGGATGTAGTCGCTGGCATTGCCGTAGTCGTCGGCCTTCACCCGCTTGCGCACGTATTTTTTCATGCGCGCGGGGAGGGAGATGTTCATCGTCGACATGCGCGTGCTTCCACGATCGAGGTTCGTCGCCGGCCGTCACGATGGCAAGGATGGCAAATTTTGTCAAATCCTCACAGCCGCTTGGCGTGGCCGTCCCGCGGCTGCGGAACCAAGCCGCGGTCCCGCCGTTTCCCTTAGGGGCAGGCGCCGTTCGGGCGCCGCGGGAGGATTTTGCCAGGACGGTGCCGGCGATGCTGCGAACGCTCATCTCGCTCTATGTGCTGGGAATCTTCGTGTTCCTCGGCCTGTTCCTGATCTACGTGCCGCGCATCGCGTTCATCGACGCGGTGGTGAGCGCCCTCATATGGCCCTGGGGCCTCTATCGCTATTTCATCGCGGCGTAAGTCCGTTGTTGCCCCGGCAAAGTGACACCACCAAGACACCAAGGCACCAAGAACGAATTAGAGCGCGAAGCGCCTAATGCCTGCCTTGATTACGGGAACGTTGAAGTTGATCAAATAGCCAAGCCGCTTCTTTGATAGCTTGAGATAAGTGAGCATCTGCGCTTGGTGTACGGGAAGCAGCGTCTCCGCGGATTTAACTTCCACCAGGACTTCGTCCGCAACGACCAGGTCGATCCGGTACGCGGATTCGATCGTGAGCTGCTCATAGATGATGGACAATAGTACTTGCTGCTTGACGGAAATGCTTCGCTTCCGAAGTTCATAGGCCAGGCACTCCTCATAGACGGATTCGAGGAGACCAGGGCCAAGCGTGGTGTGAATACGGAATGCCGAATCGACGATTGCGCGGCCGACATCGTCAAGATGGGGCGGCACCGGCGCGCGGAAAATCTCACTTGGTGCCTTGGTGTCTTGGTGGTCTTTCACCGATCCCACCGGGTGACGCTCGCTAACCACTACCCGCACTGCGCCTTGTGGCGCAGCCAGTGGTCGGCGAGTACGCAGGCGACCATGGCTTCGCCGACGGGCACGGAGCGGATGCCGACGCAGGGGTCGTGGCGGCCCTTGGTGGTGATGGCGGCGTCTTCGCCCTGGATGCTGACCGTGCGGCGCGGCGTCAGGATCGAGGAAGTGGGCTTGACCGCGAAGCGCACGACGATGTCTTGCCCGGTCGAGATGCCGCCGAGGATTCCGCCGCAATGGTTGGAGAGAAATTCGACCTCGCGCGCGTTCTGGCCCTCGACCGTCTTCATGCGCATCTCGTCGTGCGCGTCCTCGCCGGGAATGGCGGTGATGTTGAAGCCGTCGCCGATCTCCACCGCCTTGACCGCGTTGATGCCCATGATGGCCGAGGCGAGATCGGCGTCGAGCTTGGAATAGATCGGCGCGCCGAGCCCGGCGGGCACGCCGCTCGCGTGAATCTCCACTACGGCGCCCGCCGACGAGCCCTCGCGCCGCATCATGTCGAGGAACTTGCTCCAGAGGCCGACCACGGTCGCGTCCGGGCACCAAAAGGGATTGCTCTGGAGCGTCGCCCAGTCCCACTTTTCGGGGTCGATGCGCAGCGGCCCGATCTTGGTCATGGCGCCGCGCACCTGGAACTTGTCGCCGAAATCGCGCGCCAGGATCTTGCGCGCGATGGCGCCGGCGGCGACGCGCATTGCCGTCTCGCGCGCCGAGGAGCGCCCGCCGCCGCGATAGTCGCGGATGCCGTATTTCTTCCAGTAGGTGTAGTCGGCGTGGCCGGGGCGGAAGAGGTCCTTGGTGTCGCTGTAATCCTTCGAGCGCTGGTCGACGTTGTCGATCATCAGCGAGATCGGCGTGCCCGTCGTCTTGCCCTCGAACACGCCCGAGAGGATGCGGACGACGTCCGGCTCCTGGCGCTGGGTCACGTATTTGCTGGTGCCGGGGCGGCGCTTGTCGAGCCACACCTGGATGTCGGCCTCGTCGAGCGCGATGTTCGGCGGCACGCCGTCGACGACGGCGCCGATCGCGGCCCCGTGGCTCTCGCCCCAGGTCGCGAAGCGGAAATTATGGCCGAACCAGTTGCCGGACATGGATCAGGGCGGGGCGGCGCGGCTCACGCCGCCTCGTTCTTGTTGTTGGCGGCCTGCATCTGGGCGAGGTCGGGCGCGTCGATCGCCTTCATGCCGACGATGTGATAGCCGGCATCCACGTGGTGCACCTCGCCGGTGACGCCGGTCGAAAGATCGGAGAGGAGATACAGGGCTGAGCCCGCCACGTCGTCGAGCGAGACGTTGCGGCGGAGCGGCGCGTTGAACTCGTTCCATTTGAGGATGTAGCGGAAATCGCCGATGCCCGAGGCGGCGAGCGTCTTGATCGGGCCGGCCGAGATGGCGTTGACGCGGATCTGCCGGTCGCCCAGGTCCATCGCGAGATAGCGCACGCTCGCCTCGAGCGCGGCCTTGGCGACGCCCATCACGTTGTAGTGCGGCATCACCCGCTCGGCGCCGTAATAGGTGAGCGTCAACAGGCTGCCGCCCTTGTCCATCAGCGCCGAGGCGCGCCGGCAGATATCGGTGAACGAGTAGCACGAGATATCCATCGTGCGGGCGAAATTGTCCCGCGTCGTCGCCACGTATTTCCCCTTCAACTGCTCCTTGTCGGAGAAGGCGATGGCGTGGACGCAGAAATCGAGCCGGCCCCAGTGCTTCTCGATGGCGGCAAAGGTGGCGTCCAGGCTCTTCTCGTCGGTCACATCGCAGGGCACGACCAGCGGCGATTTCACCGAGGCGGCGAGCGGGCGCACGCGCCGCTCCAGCGCCTCGCCTTGGAAGGTGAAAGCGAGCTCGGCGCCATGCTGGGCCGCCATGCGCGCGATGCCCCAGGCGATCGAGCGGTCGTTGGCGACCCCCATGATGAGGCCCTTTTTGCCTTGCATCAGCGGTCCGGGCTCGGACATGCGGCAATTCCTATGCGGCTGCGGTGGGGCGGCATCCTACCCGGTGGCGGGGGCGGGTCAACGGTGCCGCCCCAAACTCAGCCGCGCGGGGGCAGGCCGAAATGCGCGAGGGCGGCGTCGAGCAGCGCCGCCACGTTCTCGGGCTTCACGCCGAAGAACCAGTTGTTGCCCGGCGCCAGGCGCACGGTCGGGCCCTTCTCGCACATGCCGAGGCAGCGGAAGGTGTTGATCTCGATGGCGAGGCCGCGGGATGCCGCCTCGCGCTGCAGCGCCTCGGCGATGGCGTCGCCGCCGCGCACGCCGCACGAAACCGAGATGCCGTTCTCGGGCCGCCGGTTGACGCAAACCGTGAGGCGCGGCGGGCCGGATTCCCCGGGGATCAGCGGGCGCAGGAAGACCGTGTAGGGGCCGATCGGCTTCGAGGATTTCAGCCAGCGCGGCGTGTCGCCGCCGCCGCTCTCGCGATCGCTCGAGCCGGCGCTCATTCGGCCGCCTGCCGCCGCGGCGGGGCGAGCGCGCCCTTTTCGCTCTCCGCCCAGAAATTGGCCCAGTGCATGAGGTAGTTGTCGATGCACCAGAACATTTGCTCCTGGAGGGCCGGCGTGGTGGCGTGGGCGCAGACCGCGGCGAAGGCGTTGTCGCCGTGCTCCTCGTCGCCCTCGATGTGGACGATCCAGGATTCCTGGTCCTCGTCCTTGACGCCGTAGTGCTTTCTCAGGCCTTCGCTGAGCAGGCGGCAGGCATCGGCGAAATGGCTCTCGCCGGCGATGCCGGAATTGCCCAGCGCGATGGCGATCGGCATCTCGCGCGCCACCTTGTAGCGGTAGTCGATCATCTTGCCGATGGCCTCGGGCAACGCGTGGTTCTCCACCTCGGCTTCGGTGAGGCCCGAAAAGCGCGTGGCAAAATCCATCGCCAGCACGTCGTGGCCGGCCGAGCCGCAGCGCAGCTCCGTGTCCTCGTCGATCAACACGTCCATGATGCGGCGGCGGATCTTGCGGTCCGAGCAGCGCGAATGGATGGTCGAGAGCACCTGCGGCGTGTGCTTGGTGAAGTGATAGAAGAGGACGCCGAGATAGCCGATTTGCGCGCGCGTCGCCTTCCCCTCGAAGATCGCGCGGACGATGGCGCGGTCGCCGTGCCGCTTGCCCGCGATCCGCGCCAGCATCGCCTGCTTGAAGGCGTCGGGTGCCAATGCCTCGGCCATGATGTCCTCCTCGTCGTGGGCGTGGGTTTCGGCGACTGTATGAATAGACGCGGCGGGCGGCAACGGCGCACGGCGCAGGGTGCCGATGCCGCCGGCATACTAGCGCTCCTCGAGCCCCACCAGCCCGCGCGCGAATTCGCGTGCGTCGAAGGGGCGGAGATCGTCCACGCCCTCGCCGACACCGACCGCGTGCACGGGCAGGCCGAAGCGCTCGGCCAGCGCCACCACCACGCCGCCCTTGGCGGTGCCGTCGAGCTTGGTGACGACGAGGCCGGTGACGCCGGCCACGCTCTTGAACGCCTCCACTTGGACGATGGCGTTCTGGCCGATATTGGCGTCGAGCACGAGCAGCACCGTGTGCGGCGCCGTGGGATCGAGCTTCTTGATGACGCGCAGTATCTTGGCGAGCTCGGCCATCAGCTCGGTCTTGTTCTGGAGGCGCCCGGCGGTGTCGATCAGCAGCGCGTCGTCGCCGCGCCCGCGCGCCGCTTCCATTGCCTCGTAGACGAGCCCCGCCGCGTCGGCACCCTGCTGGCCGGCGACGACGATGCAGCCGGTGCGCTCGCCCCAGATCTTGAGCTGGTCGATGGCGGCGGCGCGGAAAGTGTCGCCGGCGGCCAGCGTCACGCGCTTGCCGGCGCCGCGGAGCTGCTGCGCGAGCTTGCCGATGGTCGTGGTCTTGCCGCTGCCGTTGACGCCGGCGACCAGCACGACATGCGGCTTTTTCGAAGGATCGAGCACCAGGGGCTTGGCGACCGGCGCCAGGATGGCGGCGATGGCCTCGGCCAGGGCCGCGCGCACCTCGTCGTCGCCGACATCGCGCTCGAAGCGGCGCCTGTTGAGGGCCTCCGCGATCTTGGCCGCGGTGGCGGGGCCGAGATCGGCCTCGATCAGGAGTTCCTCGAGATCGCCGAGCGCGGCGGCGTCGAGCTTTCGCCCGCCCTTGAAGAGGCCGGTGATGCCGTCGCCGAGCTTGGCCGAGGATTTGGCGAGCCCGGTCTTGAGCCGGGAAAACCAGTTCATGCCGCGCACGATCCGAGAGCGGGGGCCACGGCGCCGGCGGCGATGAGCGTATGCGCGGAAGCGTTCGCGACCCGCAGCGCCGCGAGGCTGCCCGGTGCCAGGTCGCGCGGCACGGCGATGGGCGCGTAGTGCTCGGTGCGGCCGCGGCCCGCACCTTCCACCAGCGCTTCCACCGCGGCGCCGACTTGCCTTGCGAGGAAACGCGCGAGCGATTCGTCTCCGGCGGCGCGGAGGCGTGCGGCGCGTTCGCGCCGTGCCGGCACCGGCACTTGCGGCATGTTCGCGGCCGGCGTGCCTTCGCGCGCGGAATAGGGGAAGACGTGGAGATAGGCGAGGTCGCATTCGGCCACGAGCGCCAGCGTGTTGGCGAACATCGCCTCGGTCTCGGTCGGGAATCCGGCGATGAGATCGGCGCCGAACGCGATGCCGGGGCGCAGGCGCCGCGCGCGCGCGCAAACGTCGATGGCGTCCTGCCGGAGATGCCGGCGCTTCATGCGCTTCAGCACCAGATCGTCGCCGGCTTGGATCGAGAGGTGGAGATGCGGCATCAGGCGCGGCTCTTCCGCGATCAGGCGCCAAAGATCGTCGTCGATCTCGACCGGGTCGAGCGAGGTGAGGCGCAAGCGCGGCAGCTCCGGCACCGCCTTCAAGAGGCGCGCGGCCATGTTGCCGAGGCTCGGCTTGCCCGGAAGGTCGCCGCCGTACGAAGTGATATCGACTCCGGTCAGCACGATCTCGTTGTAGCCCGCGGCCACCAGCGCGCGTGTCTCGGCCACGATGGGCCCGAGCGGCACCGAGCGCGAATTTCCGCGGCCATAGGGGATGATGCAGAAGGTGCAGCGGTGGTCGCAGCCGTTCTGCACCTGCACGAACGCGCGCGCCCGCCCCTCGAATCCGCCGACCAGATGCGCCGCCGTTTCGCGCGCCGCGAAGATGTCGTTGACGCGGATCTTCTCGTGGCCGAAGGCGTCTTCCCCCTCTCCCTTGGGAGAGGGGGTAGGGGGTGAGGGGGATGCGAGGCGCGGCGCCGAAGCCCCCTCACCCCCCGCCCCCTCGCCCCGGGGCGAGGGGGAGTAGCTTGCCGCCTCGAGCTTCTCCAAATTCCCGATCACGCCATCCACTTCCGCCATCGCCGCCCATTTCGCGGGGGCGATCTGCGCGGCGCAGCCGGTGACGATGAGGCGGGCGTGGGGCCTTGCGCGGCGGGCCTTGCGGATCGCCTGGCGTGCCTGGCGCTCGGCTTCGGCGGTGACGGCGCAGGTGTTGACGATCACGGCGTCGGCGAGGCCCGCGGCCGCGGCTTTCGTGGCGATCAGCTCGGACTCGTAGGCGTTGAGGCGGCAGCCGAAGGTGATGACCTCGACTCCGGGGGCGACGCTCTCAGCCATGCGCCGCCCCGTCGAGCAGCGCGGGGTCGATCTTGCCGCGGAAGGAAATGGCGGTCGGGCCCGTCATCAGCACGTGGCCGTTGTCGAGCCATTCGATTTCGAGCGTGCCGCCGTCGAGCTCCAGCGTCGCCTTGCGCTTGGTGAGGCCGCGGCGGACGGCGGCGACGAGGGCGGCGCAGGCGCCCGAGCCGCAGGCGAGGGTGAGGCCGGCGCCGCGTTCCCAGACGCGCAGACGAATCCGGTCCGGCGCCTTCACCTCGGCGAAGCCGATATTGGCGCGCTCGGGGAAAAGCTTGTGATGCTCCAGCTTGGGGCCGATGGCGGCGATCGGCACGGCGGCGATGTCGGGCACGAAGAACACGGCGTGGGGATTGCCCATGCTGACCCCGACCGGGTCCTTGACCGGGCCCTCGCCGATGCCGAGGTGGAGCGTGTCGCGCGCTTCCGCCAGCGGAATCTCGCGCCACTCGGTGCGGGCGCGGCCCATGTCCACGCTCACGCGTCCGTCGCGGCCGCGCGCGCAGTCGAGGACTCCGGCCGCCGTCTCGAGCGCCAGATGATCGGCGCCGCGCTCGTGCATCAGGAAATCGGCTACGCAGCGCGTGCCGTTGCCGCAGGCGCCCGAGGCCGAGCCGTCGCTGTTGAGGAAGGTGAGGCCGAGATCGGCGATGCCGGTGGGCGAGGGGCCGATCAAGACGATCTGGTCGCAGCCGATGCCGCGATGGCGATCCGCGATCGCCACCGCCTCCGTCGCCGTGGGCGCCGGGCTGCCGTCGCGCAGATCGAGCACGACGAAATCGTTCCCGGCCCCGTGCATCTTGATGAAATCGGCCCGCATGGCCGGTTTATATGGGGCTGCGGGCGCCCAAGTCCATGCGGCGCCGGCCCTCACTTCCCAGGCAATGCAAGAGCATTGCCTGGGCCCCTTCTCTCCCACTGCGTGGGAGAGAGAAGCATGCGAACGAGGCTCTACGCGTCTCTCTCCCGCGCCAGCGAGAGAAGGGGCCTAAACCGCTCTTGCGGTTCGGGAAGTGAGGCAACGGTGCCGCGCGCGGAGTGCGCCCAAGTCTACGCGGCGGGTCGGGGAAACGTGGACCGCCGATCTCGGGCTTGCGCGAGATCGGCGCTCGCCGTGCGCAACGATTTCGGCCCGGCTCAATTCGTGCACAAGCAACGCGCGGACGGCGCGGCGCATTTGTTGTTGGGGCTATTGGCTGGGAGCGGTTGGCACAAGCCGAACTTACCTTTGCGTTCTTCCACACACCACCGGGCGCAATCCACGCGCAAGGGGTGCCCGACATCGTTCGTATGCGTGTGGGGTTGCCGCCCGTCATGACCGGGCGTGGTTTCGATCAAAATCCGTGTGGTTCGTCCTTGAGCGTCTTTCTCGCAACTTTCGCCGAAGACGCGGCCCTTCTTTTTCGGGTCGTTGGGGACTTCGATATGGCACCCGGCAACGCCCGGATTGTCCCAGCCCCAGCCGTTCCACTTGGAGCTCAGGCCCACCCCGTTCGGCGGGGCGCCGGGGATATCGGAGCCCTTCAGATCCTTCGTCCCGATCGTTCCCTTCACGGTTTCGCCTTGGGCCACATGCACCGACATCAGGATCGGGATGCAGACCGCCAGTATCCGCAGAAACCAAGCGATGGCGGCGTGCGGCGTGCATCGGTTCGGTGTCATTCGTCTCCCCTTTGCTTCTTGTGAGCGCCCCGGAAAAGCCCGTTCCGGCGTCGGTCTTCATTTTTCGTGCCGGAAGTGAATGCCGTTTGGAGCTTCGTGATTCCACAAAAAAATTTACGATGTTTCGCGCGGATACACTACGGCCCGGACACGTCGTGCCCTTCGCGTCTATGGGGAAAAGCGGCGGCGACCGTCATGCGCTTGTATTTCTTGAAAATTCTTGCGATGTCCCGCACGGGCCGGCCGGCGCGCGCTGCGCTTCGCGCAACGTCGCCGCCAAGCCGGATCAGCGCGTTCGCGCCGTGCGGTCGGCGTAGATCGCCGCCGCCATCTTCTCGACTTCGCCGGCGAGTTTGACGACGGCGGCGGTACGGGTCGCGCGCAGGAGGTCGCCGGTCCGGGCGGTGGAGCCCATGTTGGGCAATTCAGTGCTGTTTCACTCGATAACTTCATCGGCGCGGTCAAGCAGTGACGGCGGCACGGTGAGGCCGATCGCCTTGGCGGTCTCGAGATTGATCACCAACTCAAACTGCGTTGGCCGCTCTACCGGGAGCTCTTCGGGCCTCGCACCGCCCAGGACTTTCTCCACGTAACTGGCGATGCGCAGAACTTGAGACGCCCGATTGGGGCCATATGAAAGCAAAGATCCGGCATCGACGAATTCACGCCATGCAGTGACGACAGGAAGCCTGTGGCCGCGGCCGTACGAGGCTATCTTGGCGGCGGCAAGCGCGGTGGCACGCGAGGGGATCACGAAGAGGCTGTCGGCACCGCTCGCGGTCGCATCGCGGAGCGCGGAATCGATATCCGCACTCTCACGAATTTCATGGGATGTCAGCCCGATTCCGAGCGTTTCGGCCGCACGCCGGGCAAACGCGATCTCGTCGTCCAGATGCTGCGGATTCCAAATCGTCGCGACGCGCTTGATGCCGGGGGCCGCTTCCTTGAGAAGGTCGATCCGCTTGGCCGCCAATTCGTCCGCGATGAACGTCACACCGGTGAAGTTCTTGCCGGGCCGGGCAAGCGATACGGCGAATTGGGCCCGTACCGGATCTTCGCTGACGCCGCCGACGATCGGAACGCGGCCCATGCTCGCGTCCATGAGCGCCTTCACGATATCGCCCCCGAAACCCATCAACAGATCGGGTTTTTGCGCGACGAGTTCCTCGGCCAGTTCTCTCAGGCGCGCCGGCATGCCGTTCGCATGACGGAATATCACTTCATTGTCGCGACCATCGATGAGGCCGCGGCGGGCAAGCGCTTCCCTCAAAGTGCGATCGATCGATCCAAGGGCGGGGCCACCGAATACGAGCCACCCAATGCGGGACCGGCGTTTCTGTGCGGCGACCGATGCTGGCGCCGAGAGCACGGCCATCAGAAAGGCGCGTCTGCCGATCATGCGATCACCTCGTCGGCGCCATATGCCGTCGCCGCGAAGTTCGCGGCGCCTGTGTGGCCTCGGTCGTTCCGGGCGCGACTCGTCGAGTGTGTCTGCGGGGTCGGGGGCTTACCCCGATCGACTCGAACTGTAGGCCTCGGCGCGCCGAATGACCATCGGTGGAGAACGAAACTGGCGGGGAGTTCTCCGCGAGGAACCTCGCTCGTCAATCGCCCAAGATCGTCCTGAGCTGCCGCTCCCCGAGCGGCATGGCGGCGCCGGATTTGAAGGCGTGCCAGAGATGCGCGTGCACCGTGCCGTGGTATTCGGCGGGCATCGCGGTATGCTCGCGGTCGAGGCGCCAGGCCGAACCCGCATAGCGCTTCAGCATCTCGGCGATGCGCCGGGCGCGGGCGGTGACGGCGGCCGCGGGGCACGCCGTCTGCCAAAGCTGGCGCAGCGCCAGGTCTCGCCGGCGGATCGCGTCCTCGCGCCACCAGGGGATGCCGCCCTGGGCCTGGATGAGGCCGAGCGCGCCGTCGAGGTCCTTGGCCTCGCGGCCGAGAAAGCGCTCGATGCCGGCGGCGAGCCAGAAGGCGAGATCCGGCGGCAGCGGCGCGCCCAGCCGGCAGAGGTGCGAGACGTCGCGCAATCGGTCGATGGTCGTGGGCATGGCAGGCCTCCAGCGATTGACCGACAGAGTATGTGAGTGATTGCTTACATTGTCAAGGGTGAACGGAGGTTGACTTTTGTACTCTTTTTGTTCTATACTGCCATAAAAAGGAAAGCCATGATCCGGAGACTTTGCGACGGATCTGGCCGAATGTCGGCAAGGCTGGCGGCATTTCCGGGCGCAGCGGCGGGCGGCCATTTCGCTTCGCCGGACCCCGCGCAAGAGCTCGGGATGACGGCGATGGATTACCGCTTTGGCAGCGTGACGCGGCCGCGGCGAATGACGACAAAATGACGACAGAATGACGACGTTCGACGCAACGTGTCGTCATTTGTCGTCATCTGGGTTTCCAACGCTTTCAATCGTTTGGCAAAGGAGCGTCGGCGAAATGACGACAAATGACGACGAATGACGACGTTTTTTCGGGAATCGTCATTTACCTTCATTCCGCCCCGGCTGCCCGGGCCCCGCGGAGGGCACGCCAGACCATTTCGGGCGTGGCCGGCATATCGATCTGCGTCACACCCGCCTTGGCGAGCGCATCGAGCAGCGCGTTGACGACCGCCGGCGGTGCCCCCGTCGCTCCGCCTTCGCCGGCGCCTTTGACGCCGATGGGATTGGTCGGACACGGGACCTCGTGCGTGCCGATGACGAAATCGGGCAAGTCGCGCGCGCGCGGCAACGCGTAGTCCATGAGCGAGCCCGAGAGGAGCTGCCCCGACTCGCGGTCGAACACCACGCGCTCCATCAACGCCTGGCCGATGCCTTGCGCGATACCGCCATGCGCCTGGCCGTGCACGATCAGCGGATTGATGACGCGGCCCACGTCGTCCACGGCCGCGTAGCGCGCCACGCGCGCGGCGCCGGTCTCGGGATCGACCTCGATCTCGCACACATGGCAGCCGTTCGGAAACGTCAGCCCCTCGGTGCGGTATTCGCGGTCGCCGAAGAGCTCGCCGCGCAGGTTCTCGGGCACGTGCCCGTCGCGGGCCGCGCGCGCGGCGTCGGCGAGCGACACGGCGCGGTCGGTGCCGCGCACGCGGAATTCGCCGGCGGCATAGGCGATGTCCTCGGCGGTGGCTTCGAGGAGTTGGCTCGCGATCGCGGTGCCGCGCTCGACGAGGGCCGTGGCGGCATGGAGCATGGCGCTGCCCGCCATGCGCATCGAGCGCGAGCCGTGCGTGCCGGCGCCCTTTTCGACCACGGCGGTGTCGCCGAACACGAGCCGCACCTTCGCGAACGGAACGCCGAGCCGCTCGGCGACCACCTGCGCGAAGCTAGTCTCGTGGCCTTGCCCGTGATTGTGCGTGCCGGCGAGGATCGTGATGCCGCCGCCGGGCTCGGCGCGGAGCTTGGCGTATTCCACCGGCTGGCCGCCCGCGCTCTCGATGTAGCAGGCAAGGCCGCGGCCGTAGAGCTTGCCGCGCTTTGCCGCCGCCTTCTTCCGCGCCGGAAACCCTTGCCAATCGGCGGCCGCCAGGGCCTTCCCCATCACGGCGTCGAATTCGCCGCTGTCGTAGAGCGAGCCCACCGCGGATTTGTAGGGCATCGCCGCGGGCGCCACGAAATTCCGCCGGCGCAGTTCGAGCGCGTCGATGCCGGTGGCGCGCGCCGCCGCGTCGATGAGGCGCTCGAGCGCGTAGATCGCTTCCGCGCGGCCGACGCCGCGATAGGCGTTGACGGGCGTGCACGTCGTGAACGCTGCGCGCAGGCGCAAATGCGCCGCCGGAATCGCATAGACGCCGGTGGCGAGCCGCATGATGTTGATGGCGGCACCCCAATGGCCGAGCGTGGTGATGTAGGCGCCGATGTTGTGGAGCGTCTCGAGGCGCACCGCGCGGATGCGGCCATCGGCATCGAGCGCCAGCGACGCATCGACGATCTGGTCGCGGCCTTGCGCGTCGGAGAGGAAATTCTCGCTGCGTTCCGCGCGCCATTTCACCGGCCGTCCGAGCCGCTTGGCGGCGACGACGACGAGCACGTGCTCGGGATAGAGGAGGCTCCGCGCGCCGAAGCCGCCGCCCACATCTTCGGACACGACTCGAATCGTCTCCGGGGCCGCATTCAGCACCTGCGCCAGCAGCGCGCGCTGGCGTTGGACGCTCTGGGTTCCGCAGCGGAGCGTGTAGCGGCCGGCGGCCGGATCGTATTCGCCGAGCGCTGCGCGCGGCTCCATATAGTGGACGATCAGGCGATTGTTGACGTGGCGGAGCCGCACCACGTGCGCCGCCGCCGCGAAGGCGGCGTCGGTCGCGGCAGCATCGCCGTGCTCGGTGTCGAAGCAGAGATTGTCCGGGAGATCGTCCCAGAGCTTCGCGGCCCCCGGCGCCAGCGCCGCTTCGGCATCGGCGACCGCCGGCAGCTCGTCGTAGTCGACGGCGATCCGCTCGGCGGCGTCTTGCGCCTGACTCCGCCTCTCCGCCACCACGAAGGCCACGGGCTCGCCGGCGAAGCGCACCTTCTCGCGCGCCAGCGGATAGTAAGGCGGATCGGGCAGCGGCCCGCCGCCGCGATTGGGGAAGCTCGAATTGGGCTGACGCGTATAGGTCGGCACGGGCCTGACGCCGTCGCGCTCGAGATCGGCCGCGGTCAGCACCGCGCGCACGCCCTTAAGCTTAAGAGCGGGGCTTGCGTCGATATGGAGAATCCGCGCATGCGCGTGCGGCGAGCGCAAGACGAAGCCGTGCAACTGGTGCTGCGCCGAAAGATCGTCGGCGAATCGGCCCTGCCCCGAAACCAGGCGCCGATCCTCGACCCGCAGCACCGGCTGCCCAATGCCGAAGCTTCCCGCCGGCCCCACCGCGCTCATGCCGTCCTCCGCCACAATCGTAAACGCCGCCCGCGCGCGTAAACGATTCATTCTCGCCGATGGCGCGGCGTTTCTCCACAGCGGCCGCGGCGCGAAACGGCCGCGCGCCCCTTGGCGGCAAGCGCCGCTTACCCTATGAAGTATCGCATGACAGAGATCAGCGCCTCGTCGCGCCCCGCGCCGCTCGAATCGCGCACCGCGAAATTCCGCATCGGACAGGTGGTCAAGCACCGGCTCTATCCGTTCCGCGGTGTGATCTTCGACGTCGATCCGATCTTCGCCAACACCGAGGAATGGTATCAGTCGATCCCGCCCGAGATCCGGCCGAGCAAGGACCAGCCGTTCTATCACCTGCTCGCGGAGAACGCCGAATCGACCTACATCGCCTACGTCTCGGAGCAGAATCTATTGCCCGACGAGAGCGGCAAGCCCGTCGGCCACCCGCAGGTCTCGGACCTGTTCGACGACTTCAAGAACGGCGGCTACACGCAGCGCAAGCGCCCGGTCAACTGAGCGCGGCGCCGGCCCTCGCTTCCCATCGACGCGCCAAAGGCCCCTTCTCTCCCGCTGGCGCGGGAGAGAGAAGTTCAATGCCAGCTTTCGCGATTGTGAAGTGAGGGAACGGCGCCGCGCGGCCGTTCAGCGCTCGCCGAGCGAGTCGCTCAGCATGCGGTAGAAGGGATCGAGGAAGCGGTCGAGGATGGTGCGCCGGCCGGTCTTGATGTCCACCTGGCCGGTCATGCCCGCAATGATCGGCAAGATCTGGCGGTCGCGCTCGAGATAGGCTTTCTGCGTGCGCACGCGCACCCGGTAAAACGTCTCGCGCTCGCCGGTCGTGGGCGAGGCGGCCTTCTTGTCGTCGATGATGGCGTCGGAGCTGATCTCGATCACCTTGCCGTCGAGGCCGCCGAAGATCGAATAGTCGAAGGCGCTGATCTTGACGGTGGCGTCCTGGTCGATGCGCACGAAGGCGATGTCGCGCGGCTTGACGCGCACTTCCACCAGCAGCGAATCCTCGGCCGGCACGATCTCGATCAGCGGGTCGCCGGCCTTGACGATGCCGCCGATGGTGGCGACCGCCATGGTCTTGACGACGCCGCGCACCGGCGAGCGGAGCTCGGTGAGCTCCAGCGTCTGGCCTTCCTTCTTGATCTGCGGGCGGAGCGCCGCGATCTGCGCTTCGGCGTCGTTCATCTCCTTGCGCGCATCGGAGCGGAATTGCGCGCGCTTGTCTTCCACCTTCTGCTGCGCCTCGCGGAGCGCCGCCTCGGCGCGCGGCACGCCGCTCCTCTCGCTCTCGAGCGAGCCCGCGGTCTCGAGCGAGACGCGCTGCGCCTGCTGACATTCCGACATCGAGGCCGAGCCCTCGCGGTAGGCGCGGCAGGTGTCGTATTCCTCGGCGCGCTGCAGGCGCAAGCGCGCCTCGAGCCGCTCTACCGTGCTCTTGCTCTCGCGCAATTGCTGCTGGCGCTGCGTCACCACTTGCTCGAGCGTGGAAAGCTCGCCCTTCATCTGCTCGGCGCGGTTCTTGAAAAGCGCCGTCTCGGCCTCGACCTCGCGCGGCGCGCCCGCGCGCACCTCGGCGGGAAAGTCGATCACGGTCTTGCTCTCGGCCTCGGCCAGCAGGCGCGCCACCCGGGCCATCAGCGCGTAGAGCCGCGAGAGCTTCTCGTCGAGCGTCGCCTTGGAGGGCGTGTTGTCCACCTGCATCAGGCGCTGGCCGGCGGCGACCGCCTCGCCTTCCTTGACGAAGATCGCCTTGACGACGCCGGCATCCGGCGCCTGCACGATCTTGTTCTGGCCCGAGGCGATCACGCGCGAGTCGCCGCGCGTGATGTCGTCCATGTAGGAAAGCCGCGCCCACACCAGGAAAAACAGCGCGAAGGCGCCGAGCGCCATCAACAGATAGACGCGGAAGCGCTTGGCGCCCTCGGTCGCCACCGCCTCGACGCTCGAAAACAGCAGCGCCGGGTCGGCGTAGCTGAACTTCTCGGTTTTCGCCGGCTCGGCCATGTCAGAGGCTCGCGGCGGGCGGGCGCGGCGGCGCCGGCGGGTCGGCCTTGGGCTTGGCCGGCTCTTCGACCGTGATCTTGCGCTGCGACTTGGTGATCGGCTTCAGGATATAGGCGAGCAGCGACTTCTCGCCGATCTTGATCGAGATGTTGGCGGTCATGCCGGGCCCGATCGGCAAGGGCTTCCCGTCCTTCTCGAGATAGCCGCGGTCGGTGCGCACCTTCACGCGGAAATAGGTCTCGCTCGGCTTCTCGGGCGCTTCGATCGCGTCCGGGCTGATTTCGATCACCCGGCCGTCGAGGCCGCCATAGGTCGCGAAATTGTAGGCCGTGATCTTCACCAGCGCCTGCTGGCCCATGCGCACGAAGGCGATGTCGCTCGGCTTGACGCGGGCTTCGATCACGAGCGCGTCGTCGAGCGGCGTGATCTCGACCAGCGGCTCGCCGGCCTTCACCGTGCCGCCCTTGGTCGCGACGCGGAGCTGCTTGACGATGCCACGCAGCGGCGCCTTCACCTCGTTCTTGCCCACGTCGAAGGTGAGCTTCTCGAGCTTCTCCTTGAGCCGCGAAATCTCGCTCTGCGCGTCGTTGAGCTCCTTCCGCGCCTCCGAGACGAAGACGTTGCGCCGGTCGGTGCTCTTCTGGCGCGCCTCCGCGATCGAGGATTGGATGCGCGGAATCTTGAGCCGCTCCGTGGCGAGCTCGCCCTCGGCGTCTTTGGTTTCGCGCTGGAGGCGCAGGACCTCGAGACGGCCGACGTTGCGGGCACCGGCGCGATACATGTTGGCGAGCTCGGACTTCAGCGAAGCCAGCTTCTTCTCGATCGCCGAGACCAGTGATTCCTGCTGCTTCAGTTCCTGCGTGCGCTGGAGCATCTGCTCTTCGAGGCCCTTCAATTCGGAGACCAGGCTCTCGCGCCGCGCGCGGAAGAACTCGCGCTCGAGCCCCGCGGCCTGCGGCGCCGCGGCTTCGACGCCCGGCGGAAACAGCACCGCGTCGCGGCCGGCGGATTCGGATTCGAGCCGCGCGGCGCGGGCGGCGAGGGCGCCCATGCGGGCCTGGGTCTCGCCGAAATCGGCCTGCGCCTCGCGGTTGTCGATGCGCAGCAGCACCTGGCCGGGCTTCACCTCGTCGCCTTCGCGGACGAGGATCTCCTCGACGATGCCGCCATAGAGATGGGCCACGATCTGGTTCTGGCCGGAGGGGATGACCTTGCCGTCGGCGCGCGTCACCTCGTCGAGCTGCACGAAGGTCGCGGCGAAAATGATGACGAAGAACGCCGCGCCGAGGGCGCCCAGCGCCCAGGTGGCGAAGCGGTTCGGCCGCCGGACCGCGGCGGCCTGGAGGTCCGACATCATGTCGAGGTCTTCGGCGTGCTTGGGCCGGCGCATGGTTCCATCGGGCGGAGCATCCGCCTTGGCGCCCTGGATCAGCCCTTCGATTGCGGCAAGTTTCGGCATGATGAAGGACTAGCCGGCACTGCGGATCTGGCCCTTGGCCAGGGTCTCCAGCACCTTGTCGCGCGGGCCGTCGGCCACGATCTTGCCGTTGTCCATCACGATCACGCGCTCGACCAGCGTCAGCAGCGAAAGGCGCTGTGTCACCAGGACGAGCGTCTTGCCCTCGAGAATCTCGCGCAGCCGCGCGATCAGCCAATCCTCGGAGCCCTTGTCCATGGCGCTGGTCGGCTCGTCGAGGATGACGATGTTGGGATCGCGCACCATGGCGCGGGCGATGGCGATCGACTGGCGCTGGCCGCCCGAGAGCGATTCGCCGCGCTCGCCGACCTGGAGGTCGAAGCCCTGCGGCTGGCGGGCGATGAAGCTGTCGACCCCGGCGATGCGCGCGGCGCGCAGGATCGCGGCGTCGTCGGCATGGGGCGCGCCCATGGCGATGTTCTCGCGCACCGAGCCGAAGAACAGGAACACGTCCTGCGGCACGTAGCCGATGTTGCGGCGGAGGTCGGCCGGATCGATCTGCTTGATGTCGGTGCCGTCGATGCGGATCGAGCCCTTCTGCGGCTGGTAGAAATCGAGGATCAGTTTTTCGATGGTGCTCTTGCCAGAGCCGATCTTGCCGATGAGCGCCACGCGCTCGCCGGGCCGGATCGCGAAGCTCACGCCGTCGAGCGCCGGCACCTGCTGGTTGGGATACTTGAACTCGACGTCGCGGAATTCCACGGCGCCGCGCAGCACCGGGCGATGGACGAACTGCATGCCGGGCGGGCGCTCGGTCGGCATGTTCATGATCTTGTCGATGGTCTTCAGCGACACCATCGACTGGTCGAAGCGCGTCAGGATCGCGGCCACTTGCGTCAGCGGCGCCATGGCGCGGCCGGTCAGGATGGTGCACGCGATGAGGGCGCCCACGGTCAGGTGGCCCTCGAAGATGAGATAGACGCCGACGATGACGACCGCGACGCTGACGACCTGGCTCGCCAGCGCGGTGAAATACTGGCCGAACTGCGAGAGCTCGCGCGCGCGCTGGGCGCTCTTGGCGGTCAAGCCCACGAAGCGCTCCCAATTGCGCTGCATGCGGCCTTCGGCGCCGAGGCCCTTGATGGTCTCGAGGCCGACGATGCTTTCCACCAGCATCGCGTGCTTCTGCGCCGATTCGCGCGCGGTGCGGGTCACCACCTCGTTGAGCGGCTTCTGCAGCGCCCAGCCCACGCCGATGATCACCGGCACGGCGACGAGCGGCACCAGGGCCACCGGCCCGCCGATCACCGCGACCACGCCGATGAACAGCAGCACGAACGGCAGGTCGACGAGCGTCACGAGCGTCGCCGAGGTGAAGAAATCGCGCAGCGATTCGAACTCGCGCAATTGCTGGGCGAAGGCGCCGGCCGATGGCGGGCGCGCGTCGAGCCGGATGCCGAGCACCTGGGAGAACACCTTGCTCGCCATGATCACGTCGGCGCTGCGGCCGGCGGTGTCGATGAAATAGGCGCGCAGCATGCGCAACAGGAATTCGAACGCGAAGATCACGCCGACGCCGAGCACCAGCACCCAGAGCGTCTCCTGGCCCTTGGTCGGCACCACGCGGTCGTAGACGTTCATCGTGAAGAGCGGCAGCGCGATCGCGAACAGGTTCACGAAGATCGCGGCCAGGCCCACCTGGGCGTAGATGCGCCAGAAGCGGCCGAGCGTTCCCCAGAACCAGTTGCGCTGGGCGGTGACTTCGGTCGCGTCCGAGCGCGCGTCGAACTGGTATTCGGGCCGCGCGAAGATCGCGTAGCCGACATAGGTGGCCGCGAGTTCCGCGGCCGGCAGTTCGCGCGTGCCGTGCCCGCTCTCGGGAACGATGACGGTGGCCTTGCCGTCCTTGAGGCCGGTCAGCACGCAGGCGCGCGCGTCGCGCAGCAGCAGCACGCAGGGCAGCGATAGATCGGAGATCTCGTCGAGGGCGCGCTTGACGATGCGCGCGGCGAGGCCGGCGCGGCTCGCGGCGCGCACGAACAATTCGGGCGTGATGCGGTTCTGCACCAGCGGCAGGCCGGCGGTCAGCGCCTCGGCCGAATGCGGGCGCTCGAACACGGCGGTGAGCACGATCAGGCAATCGAGCAGCGGGTCGTCGGCGCGGCCGCTGCCTTGCGGCACGCGCCAATTGGCGGCGGCGGCGGCGGCGGCGATGGCGTCGCCGGCGACGCCGGGAACGGGTTTCGCCGTCCCCATCGGCGCCGACGGAAAGGGCGGGGCCACCTTGCGCTCGGCGGCCGGGGCTTCGGGCGCGGGTGCCTCGGCAGTGCGCCCGGGCGGCGGCGGCGCGGCCGGCGCCGGGCCGGGAGCCGGGGGCACGCGGCCGGTTACGGCAGGCGGCGATTCGAGGGGTGCGGCCGGCGCGGGCGGTGCGGCGGCGTCCGCCGGCACGGCGGGCGTCGGCGATTCGGTCCGGATCGGCGGCACGCCGAACGGGCTGGCGCGGGTCGGGGCCGGGCGAAACTCGCTCGCGGCCGGGTCGAGGCGGGGCCCATCGAGGCGCGGCCCGCGCGGCACGTCGTGCGCCGGGGCCGTTGCGGGGTCTTCGATTCGATTCGGGAATTGGATCGTGCGGGCGGGGGCGACCAGCGGACGCGCCGGAGGCGCCACGCGCGGCTTGGCCGTGGCCGGATCGCTCGGCGCCGGAGACGCAGTCGACGTCGCAACGGCGGCCGACAAGGCTTCGCCGGGCGGTGGCGGGGCGCGCCGGGTGCCCGGGCTATTGCCCGGCGGCAGCGCATCCGGAATTGGCTGTTGGTTGGAGGCGTGATCCGGCACGGCTTTCTCGATGCTGGCTGTAGACCTCGACACTCTGGCGCTCCCTCGAACCGCGGACCGCGCCTGAAGGCGGCCGCCAGTAGAATCGTCCGGACGCACAGCGCGTCCGGAACCAAGGTTCGCAGGGCGAACACCCAGAGTAGCACCGCCGCCGCGGGCACCGCAAAGCCGCCGCGGGGTCCGCTCAACAGGGCCGTTCGTGCTGCCGCCCCAACGAGCCAGGAAGGTGACGGAGCAAAGTTAACAGACCCTTTCCAATCCGGGCCCGCCGCGCGCTATGCATAATCAATAAACGGGCCCCAAATAGGACGACAAGGGAACATCCACTAACGGTTCGTACTATTGCCGGAAACATATCACGAGTCCTGGGGTGGAGACCGTCCGACGGGGAATAGTTTTCTATTTCGCCTTAACTATGTTTTCGCTTGAACTCTGGTTAATCAATTATTTACTTGTCCCAGGCAAAAGTAACTCGGATAATGCTCAGCCGTTGCAATAGACGCTCGGCCGGGCGTCGTTGGGCGTGAGAGGGCGACCGGGGAATGGCGCCAGCGCACGCTGCGTAAGGTAACTCTGGGGATCCGGCGGGGACAACATGAACAGCAGTGCCACACGTTTCGCGCGCATGGCTTCCACGGCCATGTTGGCTGCGCTGGTGACTCTGTCGGGGCCGGCAGCGGCCAAGACGATCAAGGAGGCCGCCGAGAAGGCGGTCAACACCCATCCCGAGGTCGGTCAGGCGCGCTTCAACAAGCGCGCGATCGAGCAGGAACTGCGCGGCGCGCGCGGCGGATATCTGCCGAGCATCGACGTGCGGGGCTCCATCGGCCACGAATGGCGCAACGACGCCAACACGCGCGCCCGGCGCGGACCGGGCGAGAGCGGCTGGGTCGACATGAACCGCTTCGAAGCCGGGGTCAGCCTCCGCCAGCTCATCTTCGACGGCTTCGGCACCGATTCCGAAGTGAACCGCCAATATTATCGCGCCACCACCGCGCAGCATAAGACCGCCGACTCGGCGCAAGTGCTCGCGTTGCGCGCGATCGAAGCCTATCTCGAAGTACAGCGCACGCAGCGCATCCTCGAGATCGTCAACCAGAATCACAAGGTCCATCAGGACATCCTCAACCGCGTCCAGGCGCGCGCGCGCGGCGGCCGCGGACCGCAGTCCGACGTCGATCAGGCGCAGGCGCGCTTGTCCGACGCCACCGGCCGGGTCGCCACCTCCAAGAAGACCTACGGCGACGCCGTGGCGCTCTACATTCAGGCCGTGGGCGAGCCGCCCGACGCCCTGACCGATACCGCGACGCCGGAAAGCGAGCTGCCGCCCTCGGTCGACGACGCCATCACGCAGGCGATGGAGAACGCGCCCGCCGTGAAGGCCGCCGCCTCCGACGTGCGCGTGGCGCACGCCGCCATGGGCGTCGCCGACTCGCGCTTCTTCCCGGTCGTCACGGCCGAGCTCGACTACGCCTGGTCCAACGCCACCGATCTCGGCGTGCGCGGCCAATCGCAGCGCTTCAGCGCCCTCTTGGTCGGGCGGTGGAACATCTATCGCGGCGGCACCGACGTCGCGCGCAAGCGCGAATCCTCGGCGCGCCTGTTCGAGGCGCGCGAGACGCTCGAGCGTTCGCGCCGCGAGGTCTCGCAGCAGACGCGGGTCTCGTGGAACGCGGTGCAATCGTCGCGCGAGCGGCGCATCGCGCTCCAGCAGCAGATCGCGGCCAACGAACGGGTCCGCATCGCCTATTCGCAGCAGTTCGACCGCGGCCGCCGCACGTTGCTCGATCTGCTCGACATCCAGAACGAGATCGTCAACAACCAGATCGACCTGGCCACCGAAGAGGCCACGATTCGCTTCGGCATCTACCGCACCCTGGCCAGCATCGGCCGCCTGCTCCAGGTGCTCGCCATCGCGCCGCCGGACGAGGCCACGCGCCCGCCGCCGCGCTCGTTGTTCCATAGCCTGGGCGACGACATCGTGCCGCGGCGCGAGGACCTGATCTGGTCGACGCCGGCCGACGGCCCGCGCCGCCACGGCGAACCGGTGACGCCGCCGGCGTCTCCGGCTTCCGACGCGGCACCCCCGCCGCCGGCGGGCGCGCCGCCGGCCAATCCGCCGGCCGCGAGCCCAACGGGCCCGACGCCGCTGCCCGGCGCCAACCCGAAGCAGTAGCGCCGTAGCGATAGCGCCGTTAACCCAATCGCCCGCGCCGTTAAGCATGATCTTGTTTGACGGCGCGGTTTTCTTCGAATATTGAGCCACATTCCGCAGCCCGGTCCCGGAAAACCTTAACGTTCCGCCCGACTGACGGTTAACAGTGGCCCCTAGGGGCCCTCATCGCGGCCGCCTTCTCCGGCATGTCCCCGCAACGCGGCGGAGCCGGACGAAGCCCTCCCAGGGCGGCGGCGATGGGTCCGATCCAGTTCACAACCGACCTTGAGTCCAGCGCGCGCGGCACCTCTGTGCCGCGCCGCATCTTGCGTTGGGCTCGTCCCTTGATTGTTTCGTTCGCGGGAGCGGCAATATGACGACCGGCAAAGACGATCCCAACGGGATCGAAGAGACCGAGGCCTTCGAGGCGCTCACCATGGGCGATCAGGGCATCGGCCGCGTCGAGCTGGCTCAGGCCGGCGTGGCGCCGATCGAGGTGCCGCGTCCCGGCGCGGGCCAGACGATCAACATCAACGTCGTCGCCGGCCGCCCGCTCAAGCTGGAGTTTCCGACCAGCGACGTGAAAAGCCGCGAAGTCGTCCGCGACGATCTCGTGCTCGAGCTCGACAACGGCGGCAAGGTGATCCTCAAGGACTACATGACCGCGTTCGGCATGCTGGGCGAGGTCCGCACCACCATCATCCAGCCCGACGGCAAGCACTACGCGTTCACCGAACTGCTGGCGCCCACCGCGGGCCCCAAGAAGGCCGACGATCCCGCGCCCGGCACGCCCGGCGACGTGGTGATCATCCAGAAGCCCGCCCCGGGCGAACATTCCACGTTCAAGCTCACGCCCGACAAGCCGATGGCGATGAATTTCGGCTTCGGCCAGATCGCCAAGTCGGAAGTGAAAGACGGCAATCTCGTCCTCACCTTCAAGGACGGCGCCGTCCTGACCCTCGAAGGCTATGCCGCCCTCAAGGGCGACAAGTCCATCGGCATCCATTTCGCCAAGGGCGACAAGATCGCGCTTGACGACCTCGCGCCGGGCGCCGGCCCTGACGATCCGGGTGGCGGCCGTTTCCGCACCTTTGCGCCGCCACCGCCACCGCCGCCGCCACCGCCGCCGCCGCCACCGCCGCCACCGCCGCCACCGCCGCCGCCGCCG
>Ga0268299_1000799_pt1 | contig 77966 bp, 67 predicted proteins | sample NOBtaG_FD_193484 | JGI IMG/M metagenome (GOLD analysis project Ga0268299, IMG submission 193484) | Activated sludge microbial communities from bioreactor in Nijmegen, Gelderland, Netherland - NOB reactor | ecosystem: Engineered > Bioreactor > Aerobic > Activated sludge | place: Netherlands... | reverse complement strand
GGTCAAGCCGATTCGCTCGGGCCTCAAGACCAATCTCGTCATCACCACCAGCCGCAGGACGTACCTGCTGGAGCTGGCTTCGACGGAAAAGACGTGGATGGCATCGGTGTCCTGGGAGTACCCGCGCGACCGGATGCTGGCCTTGCAGCGCCAGGCACAGGCCGCTAGCGCCGCTGCGCCGGTGGACTCCGGCTTGTCGCTGGAGAACCTGCGCTTCCGCTACGCGATCAGCGGCAGCAATCCGCCGTGGAAGCCGTTGCGCGCCTTCGACGACGGGCAGAAGGTCTATATCCAGTTCCCCGCCGGCATCGCGCAAGGCGAGCTGCCGCCGCTTTTTGTCATCGGTGCGCAGGGCGATGGGCAACTGGTGAACTACCGCTTCCGCTCGCCGTACTACATCGTGGATCGGCTGTTCGGCGCGGCCGAACTGCGCTTGGGCGGTGACAAGGGCGACGTGGTGCGAATCGAGCGCACGGACGGCGTGGCGCGGAGGGACTGACCATGAGCCAGGACGACACCCCCGACCTCGACACGCCACAGGCGGGCAAGGTCGCGCCCGAGTCGGTGACGCTGCGCGCCCAGCCGCGTCCGGTCACGCGCCTGAACCGGCGCACGCTGGCCGTCCTTGTCGGCGGCCTGTCGGTCGCCGTGCTCGGGGCCACGATCTGGTCGCTGCAACCGCAGCGGCGCAGCGCAGGCGAACAGACCGAGCTATACAACGTCGATCGCGTCTCGAAGTCCGAAGGGCTGGACGGTCTGCCGGCCGACTACTCGAAGCTGCCGCCGAAGGTGCCCGAGCTGGGGCCGCCGCTGCCGGGCGACCTCGGCCCTGCCATCGTGAACTCGCAGCAGCCGGCCGTGGCCGCTTACGCGGCCCCCGGCCACGACCCCAACGATGCCTTGCGCAAAGAGGCGGAAGCCGCTGCGGCTTCGTCGGTGTTCTTCCGCTCGGGCGGCCAAGGCCAAGCCGCCGCGACCGTGGCGCAGGCGACACCGGGTGCGCCTGGTGGTGCAAGCGCGCTCGCGGCCTTCGACCCACTCGCGGCCGGGCCGGCATCGGTGGCGACGCAGCCTGCCGACCCGACCGCCGTACAGAACCGGCAAGACCAGAAAGAGGCGTTCCTGAAAGCCGGCTCTACGGAAACCCGCAATTCCGGCAATCTGGCGCTGCCGGCGTCGCCCTATCAGGTGATGGCCGGAACCGTGATCGCGGGCGCGCTGGTGACTGGCATGAAGTCGGACTTGCCGGGCGACGTGATCGCCACTGTCACGGAGCCGGTCTATGACACGGCCACGGGCAAGTTCCTGCTGATCCCGCAGGGCTCGCGCATCCTGGGCAAGTACAACAGCCAGGTCAGCTATGGGCAGAGCCGCGTGCAGATAGTGTGGAACCGGGTCATCCTGCCGGATACCTCATCGCTGACGCTCGACAACCTTGTGGGCACCGATTCAGCGGGCTACGCCGGCCTGGAGGACGACGTGGACTGGCATTGGAAGCGCATCGTCTCGGGCGCGGTGCTGACGACGCTGCTGGGCGTAGGCGCCGAGCTGGCCGCGCCGGAGAATCGCCAGGATGGCAACCGCATCGTGATCGCCGGGCGCGATAGCGCGCAAGACAGCATCAACCAGGTCGGCCAGGAGATCACCCGCCGCAACATGAACATCCAGCCGACACTGACGGCGCGGCCAGGGTTGCCGGTGCGGATCATCGTCAACCGGGATCTGGTGCTGCGGCCGTACCAGCCCCTGTTCTTTAACCGGGGAGCTTCGCAATGACCACGACCAAGAAGCTGCGGCTCGGGCCTCTGCCCAAGACCGAGAGTGTCAAGCTGACCTTCGCCTGCCCGGCAAGCCTGAAAGCCGACCTCGACCGCTACGCCTCGCTGCACGCGCAGGCGTATGGCGAGGCGGTCGATGCAGAGAAATTGATCCCGCACATGCTGGAGGCGTTCATGGCGGGGGATCGGGGATTCAGGAAGGGCACGGCGACCCGGAGCGCGCCATCGAAGCCGACATGATGGCGTCACATACCAACGGCATCCATCGAACGCGCAGCCACCGGCTGCGCGTTCTTCATTCTGGATGCCGCCAAGCCTCTTGGGCTATGATGACGCGACAGGCCCGCCGTTCCTCGGCAATCCAGCACGACACGGTGCGATGCGGCTTTCTCTCCCGACGCTCTTATGTGGCTCCTAGCCGACGAAGCCGCGGTTCTGCAAAGCGGCCCCGAAAAGAGCTAACCTACTGTCCCATATACGGTTTCAAGCCCTGCGTGATTTGCGCGAAAGACTTGACACCGGCACTTTTTTGTGTTCTCGCCGGAGCGGAGGGACGTTACTCCGCGGCGAGGGAACGGGGCGCGAGCCGGGACAGGGCTTCATCCGCCAGCCCCTCCAGCAGACGGCTCATCAGGCGTTCGATGACGCCCGCCGTCGGCAGCCTCTCATGGCGCAGCTCGTCCATGTAGAGCGCCCTGTTGATCTCGATCTGCAAGGCATGCCGCCCGACCTCCGGGCGGCCATAGCGCTGGGTGGTGAAGCCGCCGGCGTAAGGCTGGTTGCGCTGCACGCGGAGCCCGCGTTCGCTCAGCCATCGTTCGACCCAGTCGACCAGGTCGGGGGCGCAGGCCTCGCCATGATTGTCGCCGAGCACGATATCCACGCGATGATCGCGCTCACGAGGCCCCAGCCCGGACGCCGAGGACGGCATCGAATGGGCGTCGATCAGCAGGGCACTGCCGAAGGTCCGATGGGTCTGCTCGACCAGAGACGACAAGGCGGCATGGTAGGGCCGCCAGCACGCCGACAGGCGAAGCTCTATCTCGTCCGAGGAGACGCGGGTGCGGTAGATCGGCTCGCCGCTCGCCGCCACGCGCGGGATCATGCCGAGGCCGGCGGCAACCCGGCTGCTGCGGTGATTGAGCGGTCGCGGCAGGGGGCCCTCGAACATCGCCGGATCGAGCTCGTAGGCCTCGCGGTTGGCGTCGACATAGGAGCGGGGAAAGCGCGCTGCCAGCAAAGGGATGCCGATCGAGGGGGCGATGGCGAACAGCTCGTCGACGAACGCGTCCTCGGCTCGCCTCAGGGCCGCCAGCGGCACCGCGGCCTGGGCAAGGAAGGAGGCGGGATAGAGGGATCCGCTATGGGGCGAGGCGACGACCACGGGGGTGGTCTGGCGTAGCGGCGGTCGGCAATCCAACGCCAGTAACTCGGGCTCGACGGGCGAAAACTCCATTGGCTTCTCATAGCGTGCGGCGCTGGTCTCGTCACGCACTGTGCGGGCACCCGCCTCCCGGTTGCCGTTGCACGGGGCGCATACTTGCCAAGCGGAGGGCAGCAATGTAGACGACCGCTCTCCGGCGACGGGCGCGTAGCTCAGCGGTAGAGCACTGTCTTGACATGGCAGGGGTCACAGGTTCAATCCCTGTCGCGCCCACCATCGCCGAATGCCAAATGAACTGGGGCATGTGTGCGGCTGGTGATGGGGTCTGGCCGCCGTCACAGCGCGTTGGAGTTGGCGCGACCACCCGCTTCGAACGCCAACCGCGCTTCGGCCCCCAGGATCGACCCGATCCTACCAGCCTCGAATGCGTCCATAAGGAGCGGCCGGACCAACACGAGTTTGGATGCCCATAGACGTTCACGTCTGCGGCGCAGGCGAGACGCCAGGAGAATCGCGTGGTAGTGGGCGGCATGTCTCAGTCCACGCGCAAAAGAAACTACAGCGGCGAACAGCTTGAGATGACACTCGCCAACGACGTTGCGCGAGAGTGGTACGGGGCGGCTGACGATCTCGATCTGTACGAACTCCGGTGGTGCAGGAGTCGAATTCGGCCAGGCTCGACCGTCGTGGATTGCGGCGCGCACCATGGACTGATGGCGATGTTGTTCGCCCGATGGACGGGTCCAGCTGGACGGGTGATCGCCTATGAGCCGATACCGGCCAACGTCGAGACCTTGAAGGCGAACCTGCAGCTCAACTCGATCAGCAACGTCCTTGTACGACCCGTTGCCCTGGGCGCGGCGGGAGGACGGCAAAAAATCAACGTGAACGGTGGCAATGGCGTTGTGGGCGAAGGCCATCTCGAGATACCAGTCGTGCGACTCGACGACGACCTCGACCCTGGAGTGGCGGTGCATCTTCTCAAGGTCGATGTGGAAGGCTCGGATCTCGACATGCTGCGTGGCGCCTCGCGCGCGATAGCCCAGCGTCCGCTTGTCGCCCTGGAGCTTCACAATTTCCTTTTCCACGACCGTGGCGCGACACTCGATGCCATCTTCACCCTGCTGAACGCCCGGCACTGGAGGTATGAGGTGCTTCCGCTGATCGGAGACAGTGCGCCCGCCATGGTCGACGGTCCTATGAACATCGCGTGGCTGTCACAGTTCGACAATCCGCACGTCTTCTGCTCGCCGCGCCGCGCCGAAACGCTCCTTGCCGGATGACGGGCCTCCGATCATGCCGAGCCGCTCAGCCGAGGATGAGGAGCAGTCTTCGATACGGGCCGTGATGATCGCCGAAGGGAAGTGAATCGGCCGGGCTGGATCGCGGTGTCGGCAGCCCTTTCCTGGCAATCTTTCGGAGCAGTTCCCTGGCATTACGAGAAAGCTCTCGCACGACGTCCTCCTCGACGTAGCTCGAGGCTGTCACGCCGGGCAGGTCCGGGACCCAGCCGACCAGCAAGCCCTCTCGCGTGCTGCGAATAAGCGAGTAGTAGCGAAACTCCATTGCGCCTCGTCTTCAGCCGTGCTTGCGTTGCGAAGCCATGCAAGCGACGGTCCAAACACCCGCAGGGCGACACGGGGTGGCGTTGCCGGCCTTGATCCAGATCAAGAAGGTCGCGCGGCGCTCGGACGAGGTGACGGTGGTGGCCTCTCGCGACGCGACTTGACAGGGAAGCGGAGGCAGGCTCAATCGCTGATACTGTCATTTCCGACCACGACCATCCCTTGTCCGACTTTTTCTCACTCTATTCGCACGAGTTCGTGCGCGTCGCCTGTTGCGTGCCGCGCACCCGCGTCGCCGATGCGGCCTACAATCTGGCCGAGACCGTTCGCCTGGCGCGGATCGGCGACCGCGAGGGTGCGGCCATCATGGTGTTCCCCGAGCTCGGCCTGTCGTCCTACGCCATCGAGGATCTGCTGCTGCAGGATGCCTTGCTCGACCAGATCGAGGCATCGATTGCCGAGGTGGTCGCGGCCTCGCGCGACCTCTTTCCGGTCCTGATCGTCGGCGCGCCGCTGCGCTTGGCCGGCCGGCTCTACAATTCGGCGATCGTGATCCAGGGCGGCGTCATCCTGGGCGTCGTGCCCAAGACCTACCTGCCGAACTATCGCGAGTTCTACGAGAAGCGCCACTTCGTGTCAGGCGCCAACTTGATCGAGCATACGATCCGGCTGGCCGGGCACGACGTGCCGTTCGGCACCGACATGCTGTTCCGCTCGACCGGCACGGTGAAGGTCACCTTCCACGTCGAGATCTGCGAGGACATCTGGGTGCCGGTGCCACCGTCGAGCCACGCCGCCCTGGCTGGCGCCGAGGTGCTGGTCAATCTCTCGGCCAGCAACATCACCATCGGCAAGGCCGAGGCGCGCCGCCTGCTGTGCGGCAGCCAGTCGGCGCGCGGCATCGCCGCCTATGCCTACTCGGCTTCGGGTCCGGGCGAATCGACCACCGACCTCGCCTGGGACGGCCACGCCGCGATCTACGAATGCGGCGACCAGCTCGTCGAGTCGGCGCGCTTCGAGAAGGAATCGACCATCGTGCGCGCCGATGTCGATCTCGGCCGCATCCGCCAGGAGCGGCTGCGCAACAACGGCTTTGCCGATTGCGCGATGCTGGAAGGCGAGAAGGTCCGGCGTTTCCGCAAGGTCGACTTCGCGCTCGACGCCCCGGCGGCCGGGGTCGGGCTGGAACGGGCGATCGAGCGCTTTCCCTACGTGCCGTCGGATCCGGCCAGGCTGCGCGACAATTGCTACGAGGCCTACAACATCCAGATCCAGGGGCTGGCGCAGCGCCTCCATTCGAGCCGCACCGAGCGGGCGGTCATCGGCGTGTCGGGAGGGCTCGATTCGACGCAGGCGCTGATCGTCGTGTGCCGGGCGATGGACCAGCTCGGCCTGCCGCGCAAGAACGTGTTCGCCTACACGCTGCCGGGCTTCGGCACGACCGACAAGACCTACCGCAACGCCTGGCGGCTGATGGAGGCTCTGGGCGTCACGGCGGGCGAGATCGACATCAAGCCGGCGGCGCGCCAGATGCTGGGCGACATCGGCCATCCGTTCGCCAGGGGCGAGCAAGTCTACGACATCACCTTCGAGAATGTGCAGGCCGGGCTGCGCACCGACTACCTGTTCCGCCTCGCCAACCAGCAGCGTGGCATGGTGGTGGGCACCGGCGACCTCAGCGAGCTGGGCCTCGGCTGGTGCACCTACGGGGTCGGCGATCACATGTCGCACTACAATCCCAACGGCTCGGTCTCCAAGACGCTGATCCAGCATCTGATCCGCTTCGTCGCCGCGTCGGGCGACGTCAGTACCGAGACGGCGGCAATCCTGCACGACATCCTCGATACCGAGATTTCGCCCGAGCTGATTCCGGTCGGCGCCACGGGCACCATCCAGTCGACCGAGCAGTCGGTGGGCCCCTACGCGCTGCAGGATTTCAATCTCTTCTATCTGACGCGGCTCGGCTACCGGCCGTCGAAGATCGCCTTCATGGCGTGGCACGCCTGGCACGATGTCGAGAAGGGGGTGTGGCCGGCGAACCTGCCCGCCGGAACGCGACGAGCCTACACGCTCGAGGAGATCCGCCACTGGCTCGGGCACTTCCTGCGACGCTTCTTCACCAACCAGTTCAAGCGGTCGGCGCTGCCCAACGGGCCTAAGATTTCGTCGGGCGGCTCGCTGTCGCCGCGCGGCGACTGGCGCGCGCCGTCGGATGGCAGCCCCGACGTGTGGCTGAGCGAGCTCGCCGAGCATGTGCCGGAGCGGTGACTCACGCGCCGGGAGCGCGCCACTGGTGGCGGAGTAAACTCCGCCAAAGTGGCGCTCATGGGACGGTGCAATCGCCAAGAAGAGCGCCACAGGAGTGGCGCGCTCATGGGCCCTAACTTTCCCGAAGACCTCACCCTGAGGAGCGGCCCGTCCTTCGACGCGCCCCCCTCCTCACCCTGGGGAGGCGCGCGGAGCGCGGCGTCTCGTCGGCAACAAATCGGGTGCTGCGACACCGGTTTTCCAGCGATCGCGTGTGTCGCCCATCCTTCGAGATGGTCGCTTCGCGACCTCCTCAGGATGAGGACTTTGCTGGACCGGCCAAAGGGTATGTCAGGAGGTCTAAAGCTAGCGCCACGGGAGTGGCTCGCTCCCAGCAGTGAGTTTCTGTGGCACGCGTTCGGTTCGAAGTCCTAAGATGGATCGAGCGAAGACACCGCACCGGAGAGAGACCATGCCGCTCGAGATCAAGAAGACCGTGAAGCAGATGGTCGACGAGGCCAATGCCGCGATCGAGACCTTGCCGCTCGCCGAGGCGATCAAGGTCCACGGCCAGCACGGCGTCACCTTCATCGACATCCGCGATCCACGCGAGCTGTGGCGCGACGGCACGATTCCAGGCGCGATCAACGTCACGCGCGGCATGCTCGAGATGTGGATCGACCCGCAGAGCCCCTATGCCAAGGACTACTTTCAGACCGGCAACAAGTTCGTGTTCTTCTGCGCCGGCGCCTGGCGCTCGGCGCTCGCCACCAAGACGGCGCAGGACATGGGATTGACGCCGGTCGCTCACTTCGAGGGCGGGTTCGGCGCCTGGAAGAAGGCCGGTGGGCCGGTCGAGAAGGTCGAGCCGAAGAAGTAGGATCGCCGGCATGAGTCCCGACAGCGTGCTCGTGCCGCAGCCGACGCTGGATGACTTCCCGGAGTTCGTCTCGATCCCGCGACGCGTGGCGCAGAATGCACGGGCCTGGCCCGACAAGCGCGCCGTCGTCTGCGACGGCAAGACCCTGAGCTGGCGCGACTTCGATCGTCGTGTCGACAAGGTGGCGCAGGCGCTGGCCGGCATGGGGGTGGGAGGCGGCGACAAGATCGCCGTCCTGGCGGCCAATTCGGTCGAGTATCTCGAAGCCTTCATGGGTGGGCTGCGGGCGGGCGCCTGCGTCGTGCCCCTGTCGACCATGGCGGCGGCCGATGCGCTCGAGAAGATGCTCGACGATTGCGACGCCAAGGTTCTGTTCCTGTCGGACCAGTATCGCGACCTTGTCGAGCCCTGCGAGGGGCGCCTCGGCAAGCTGGTCGAAGGCGGCCGCATCGCGTTCGATTTCGCGCGCGCCGGCTGGCGCGGATACGAGGCGTGGCTGGCGCCGGCGAGCGGCGCGCCGTTCGATCAGGAGATCGGCGCGCTCGACGATTTCAACATCATCTACAGCTCGGGCACGACCGGCCTGCCCAAGGGCATCCTGCACAGCCACGTCATGCGCGACATGACGGCGGCGCGCTTCGCGGCATTCGACTACGGGCCGGACACGATCTCGCTCGCCTCGACGCCGCTCTACTCCAACACCACGCTGGTTGCCGTTCTAGCGACGCTGGGCTTCGGCGGCACGACCATCCTGATGCCTAGGTCGGACGTGGGGAGGTTCCTCGAGATCGCCGAGCGCGAGCGCGTCACCCACGCCATGCTGGTGCCGGTGCAGTACCAGCGCATCCTGGCGCATCCCGATTTCGGCAAGCACGACCTCGGCTCGTTCAAGGCCAAGCTGTCGACCAGCGCGCCGCTGCGCGCCCAGGTCAAGACTGATTGCCTGGCGCGCTGGCCCGGCCGGCTGATCGAGATCTACGGCCTCACGGAAGGCGGCGCGGCGTGCACGCTGGAGGCCAACCTGTTTCCCGACAAGCTCCACACCGTCGGCAAGCCGGGGCTGGGCAGCGAGATCGTCGTGCTCGACGAGCAGGGCAGGGTGCTGCCTCAGGGCGAGGTCGGCGAGCTGGCGGGCCGCGCCCAGCTGATGATGAAGGGGTATTACAAGCAGGCCGACAAGACGCGCGACCTGTTCTGGCACGACGCCGACGGCCGGCTGTTCTTCAAGTCGGGCGACATGGGACGCATCGACGAGGACGGCTTCGTCGTGCTGCTCGACCGCAAGAAGGACATGATCATCTCCGGCGGCTTCAACGTCTACGCCGCCGACATCGAGGTGCCGCTGCTGAAGCACCTCGACGTGGTCGACGTCGCCGTGATCGGCATCCCGAGCGAGCAGTGGGGCGAATCGCCGATGGCGCTCTGTGTGCGCCGACCGGGCGCGCGGGCGAGCGAGGCGGAGATCCTCGACTGGGCGAACGGTCAGCTCGGCAAGACCCAGCGCCTCGTGTCGGTCGAGCTTCGCGACTCGTTGCCGCGCAGCACAATCGGCAAAATCATGAAGCGCGAGCTGCGCGAGCCCTACTGGGCCGGTCGCAGCTCCCGGATATGAGGCGACCATGACCGAACCGACGCTCCGTACCTCCCACCTGTTCACGCTCCGGCTGACGGTCGACCCGAGCTTCACCGAGGTCGGCGAGACGCCCTACGGCCGGCGGCGCATCGGCATCGTCACCGGCGGCACCTTCGAAGGCGAGGAGCTGAGCGGCACGGTGCTGCCGGCGCCTGGGGGCGACTGGCTGCTGCTGCGGCGCGACGGCATCCTGATGCTCGACGTGCGCATCACGCTCCGGACCGACGACGGGCACCTGATCTACATGAGCTATCGCGGCATGCGGCACGGCCCGGCCTTCGTTATGGAGCAGCTCAACCGCGGCGAGCCGGTCGACCCGGCGCAGTACTACTTCCGCACCACGCCGTGGTTCGAGACCTCATCGGAGAAGTACCGCTTCCTGAACCGCATCGTCTCCGTCGCCACGGGCCGCCGCGATCCCACCGGTCCGGTCTACGAGGTGTTCCAGGTGCTGTAGCGCCTCTTCAACTCGCCAAGCTTCGCCTGGGGAGGAGAAGACGATCGCCACAGCAGTGGCGCGCTCCCGGCGACGCGATCACGCCGCGCCGGCGATCCTCTCCAGCACGGGCAGGATGTATTCGCGGAATTTCGCCGGATACTCGCTCATCGGGAAGTGGCCGAGCTCCTTCATGATCTGGACCTCGGCGCCCGGGATATGACGTGCGGTGCGCAGCGTGTCCTCCGGCGTGCAGGAGAAATCGTACTCGCCGGTCATCAGGTAGAGAGGGCACGCCGAGGTGTCGATCGCCTCGACCTTGTCGCGCAGGTCACCGTCGACGCGATAGAAGTAGAGGTCGCCCTTGAACACGCCCGGGCCGCTCTGCATGTACATCCACAGAGTCTCGTGGCGGGACGCGCTGGGACTCTGCGGCGCGATCAGGCCCGACACCAGGGCGGCGCAGACCTCGCCGCCATGGACGTCGGGTCGATGCAGCCAGGCAGTGTCGTACCAGGGCTGCTGGAAATCGGCGGCCTCGAGCGCGATCAGGGCGCGGAACTCGGCAGCATGGGCGATCGCGAGATTGAGCACGATGCGGCCGCCGATCGAGCAGCCCATCAGCACCGGCCGGTCGAGTTCCATGGCCCGGCAGAAGGCGCGGATCGCCGCGGTGTAGGAGGCTGTCGTGAGGCGGTATTCGTCCTTCTGCCAACCGTCGGGGGGCGTCGACTTGCCGTGCCACGGCATGTCGAAGGCGAGCACGCGGAAACGACGAGTCACCTCCGGATCGCTCATCAGATGGCGGTACTGGCGGCCGTCCGCGCCCGCGGTATGCAGGCAGACCAGCGGAATTCCTCGTCCCGCCTCCTCGAAGTAGATACGGTGCGGAACACCGTCGATCTCCGTCCGCAGGTAGCGGCCGATCATGGGCTCGAACGCGGGGGCCATGACTCAGGGGCCCTCCGTCAGCCGGCGCGGCAAGGCGAGCAGGTCCTTGAAGTACTGGAGGTTCTGGAGCAGCGGCCGCAGGTCACCGTCGATCGAGGCTTCGCCCCGCTTGGTGAGGGCGAGAAGATCATGCCAGCCGGGCTCGGGGATGCGCTGCCAATGGCGCTGCCAGGCCTCGTCGCTGCCGCGGATCGAGAAGGCGACCGATCGCATCAGGCGGCGACCGCGCGCGAACTCCTCGAGCGCGCCGTCGCGAATCGCGAGATGGAAGGTCTCGGCACCGATCTCGACCCGGCATTCCACCTGGACCCAGCGGCCGCGGTGGCGCAGGTCGGGGTCGGCGGCGAGAAGGTTGGCAAGGCGCTCGAAGCGCTGGACGGGCGTCATTCGCGCAGGACGTAGTCGATCGACGACCCGTCCTTCGCCGGGAATGCCGACTTCACCCAGCGGCCACGATCGTCGAACCATTGATCCATGCGGATGTCGCCGGTGTAGTGGTAGCGCGTGGCCTGCACGGTGGTGCCGTTCGCGAGCTTGACCGGCTCGCGACCGACGGTGGTGATCTTGGTCCTCGACCGGGTGCCGTACTGGGTGTTGAGCAGCGTCGACTGGCCGACCTGGCTCACGTTCCAGTGCGTGGTCGGCAGCATGCTGGCCGGGAGCACCTCGCGCGCGAATGTGGAGGTTTGCAGCCCCTGATCGCTTGTCGCGGCAGCGGCGACGGCGACAGCGGGCGATTGGCGTTCCACGGCGAGGCCTGCATTGGCACGCTTGACGCTCACCCTGTATTTCTGGCCATTGTCGTCGGTGCGCGCTTCGAGCGCCTGCAGGGCGTTGTCGCTCCAGACTTCCTTGCTGTTGTGCTGGTAGCGATAGGCGATGATGCCCAGCGCCCGGACAGTGAGGTCGACGGCGATAGTCACCGTGCGATTGGCTCCGTCCTGCTGGAACACGAGCGTGTGCTGACCGATCGGCTGGCCGTTGCGATAGACGTCGAAGGTCAGGTTCTGGCCGTAAGGGAACTCCTGGGCGGTGGCAGGAGTGACGGCTGCACCCGATACAATCAGCGCGAAGGTTGCTGTGAGACTGCGCATATGTCTCCTGTGACCCCGACCCACTATAGACTGAGACGGGTCCCGGGATCACGCAGGAACTTGGCGTTCAGACGACCCGGTCCAACCGGAGCTTCTGTATGGCGGCCGCGTCGTAGCCGAGCTCCCCGAGGATCTGATCGGTATGCTCGCCGAGCTGCGGGGCGCGCCGCCGGATGCTCAGCGGCGTGCGGGAGAGCTTCACCGGCTCCTGCAGGACCGGTACCGGCTTGGCGGCACCTGGATAGTCCATGCCGTGCATGAAATTGGCCTGCTGGATGTGCGGATCGTCGAGCGCCTGCTGGGGTGTGTAGACCGCTCCCGCCGGAATGCGGTTGGCCTCGAGCTCGGCCAGGGCCTGCTCGACCGTTCGCGCCTCGCACCATCTCTGCATAATGGCCGACAGCGCCTCGCCGTTGTCGCCACGCGCCAGGTCGTCCTTGAAGCGCGGGTCCTTCAGCAGGCTCTCGTCGCCCATCAGCTTGCACCAGCGCACGAACAGCGGCTGGCCGATGGTCATCGCGTAGATCCAGCCGTCCTGGCACTTGTAGGAGTCGGACGGGCCGGCGGTGAAGCCGCGATTGAGCGTTGCGATGCGGTTGATGTCGAGCATCGCCTGCTCGATCAGGTGGCCGTTGGTGATGTTGACCGCGGTGCGCAGCAGGGCCGTCTCCACCTTCTGGCCCTTGCCCGACCTGGCGCGATCCATCAGGGCGGCGAGCACGCCCACGGTGTTGAGCAGGGCGGTGCCGAAATCGACGAAGGGGGCGTTCATGCGCGTCGGCACCTTGCCGTCGCCCGACAGGAACATCGCGCCCGACATTGCCTGGCCGATCGTGTCGAAGCCGACGCGCGTGGCATAGGGACCCTCCGAGCCGAAGCACGAGGTGGTGGCGAGAATGATGCGCGGGTTGATGGCCGAGATCGTCTCGTAGTCGATCCCCATGTCCTGCAGCGTCTCGTAGGGCAGGTTGGCGATGACGACGTCCGACACGGCGATCAGCTTCTTCACGATCTCGCGGCCGGCCGGCTTCATCGGGTTGAGCGTGAGGCCGAGCTTGTTGCGGCCCATCTGGAGGAACATGGCGCCCTCGCCACCCTCGACCACGGGTGTCACCCAGCGGTCCTCGCTGCCGTCCAGCTTCTCGATGCGGATCACCTCGGCGCCGAGATCGCCCAGCATGGTGCCGCAGAACGGGCCGGCGATGTAACGGCCGAAATCGAGAACGCGAACTCCCTCCAGGACGCCTGCCATGACCTATTCGTTCCTCTTCGACGGTTGAGTTGCGGTCGCCCTACGCGACAGCGGCTCGCCGTGCGTACATCCAGGCCACGGCGAGCGCCGGCAAGGATAGCGCAACTGCCGCCGCCGTCATCTCCAAAGGCGACAATGGCATCAGGCCGCCGCCCGGAGCGGCGAACATCAGTCCGCCCAGGATCAGCGCCAGGCGGACCGGCCATTCGAGCCATCCGCACAGCCTCAAGTCGCCGATCCGGCCCATGTACCCCTGCAGTCCTGCACATACGAGAACGACGCCGATGAGAGCCGTCGCGAAGTGCATGACGAAATCGAAAAACTCGCCCTGCAGCACCAGGGAGGGATTGAGCACGAAGAAGCAGGGCACGAAGTAGATGATGCTGCCGATCTTCATTGCACTCAGGCCGGTCTCGATCGGGTTGGCCTTCGCCACCGAGGCTCCGGCGAAGGCGGCCAGCGCGACAGGCGGCGTGATGAACGACACCATGCCCCAGTACATGATGAACATGTGGACGGCCAAGGGGTTCAGCCCGGCCTGGATGAGGCTGGGCGCCAGCAGGACGGCAAGGAAGATGTAGCAGGCGGTGATCGTCATCCCCATTCCGAGGATGAAGCTGGTGAGCGCCCCCATGAGGATGAGCAGCAACGGCTGGTTGCCGGCGATGTGGAGAAGCTCGGTCGTCAGCGTGCCGGTGAGGCCGGTCAGCGAGAAGGCGCCGACCAGCAGGCCGATTCCTGCGAGGATGGCGACCAGCTCGACGAACACGCGCCCGTTGCCCTCGATGAAGGCGAGCAGCTCGGTCCACCCCCAGCGGTGCTTCGAGAACAGCTGGTTGAGGACGAGCAGCAGGCCCGTTGCGAGCCAGGGCGCCCAGTTCTCGCGCTTCATCACCAGCAAGAGAACGACCAGCAGCAGGATGACGAAGATGAAGTACCAGCCCTCGCGGAAGACGTCGCGCAGGCGTGGCATTTCCTCCCGCTTCATGCCGACCATCCGGTGCCGCCCGGCGAAGAAGTCGATCTGCATGAACAGCGAGAAATAGAACAGGATCGCCGGCACGGCGGCCGCGAGCGCGACCTCCGAGTACGGAATGTTGAGAAATTCCGCCATCACGAACGCCGTGGCGCCCATTACTGGTGGGGCAAGTACCGCGCCAGTCGACGCGCAAGCCTCGATGGCGCCCGCCATCGCCGGCCGGAATCCGGTCTTCTTCATTGCCGGGATGGTCATCGTCCCTGTAGTCAGGACGTTGGAGATCACGCTGCCGCTCATCGAGCCGAGCAGGCCGGACGAGAAGATGGCGACCTTAGCGGCGCCCCCGCGATAAGTGCCGCAAAGCGCGAACGCGAGGTTGATGAAGAAGGCGCCGGCGCCCGAGTATTGCAGCGCTGTTCCGAAAACCAGGAAGCCGATCACGAGCTCGGCGAAAGCCCGCATCGGGATGCCGAGAACGCTCTCGCGCGAGAAGATATGATACGACGCGGCGTCGAGAAACGTCACGGACGACGCGGTCAAAGGCGCGGGCATGCTCGCTGCGAACAGGGGAAACAGCGAGAACGTTCCCATGATAAAGAACAGCACCCAGCCGCCAGCGCGGCGCAGCGCCTCCAGCACCATGGCCCACATGGCGATCGCGGTCCACAGAGCCCACTCCGGCGCGACGCTCGGGGCGCTGTATTCCCAGCCTTCGGCTGCCGAGGTACGGGCGGTCCAGATGAGAACGATCGAGAGACCCGACGTCAGCAGGAAGAGCAACACGTCGTAGACTGGCACGTGATCCTGATGCAGGCCGGGCTTGAGGGGATAGACGACGAATGCCAGTGGCAGAAGGACGAGAATCAACCCCCAGTAGTATTCGGTATCGAGCAACGTCAACCCGACGAAGAACCGCAATGTGAACTGCTGGTTGAAGCACAGCAGAATCGAAACGACCGTCCAGACGAGCAGCACGCACCGCCAGAAGGTGGAAAGACGCCTGGTCCGGGATCCTTCCGAACCAGGCTCTTCATCAACGGATTGCTCCGACATGGGGCTTTGCGGATCGGGTTAGAATACGGGATCCATGCCGGCTTTCTCGAGCGCCGCCTTGCGGGCTGCGAGCCAGCCTTGCGCGAAAGCGTCCTTGTCGGCGGGCGGATTGGCCTTGTTGAAATCCGCCCAGGCACTAGCCAGCGTCTGCTGGCGCTTGACCAGCATGTCGTTGTGCTTCTGGGCTTCGGCCGTCCAGACGCCGGCCTCCTTGAGGGCCTTCACGGCTCCTTCATGGTAGGGCAGGACCCAATTGAGGATCTGGCGCTTCACGTCCAGCCCGTCTGCGCCCGGCGCACCGTCCTTGTACGTGGGATAGTCCACGATCATCGCCTTGGTAACGTTGTAGATGAGGTCCGGCTTCTCCGAGGCATAGGCCATGAAGATCGGGTACGGATACGAGGGCAGCTCCAGTGCGTTCGTGGCACTGAGGCCGCCGGCGCCGCACGTCGTCTTGTGCGGATAGAAGTACGGGCCGAGCTTGTGCATGCGTGCCCATCCTGCCTTGTCGGAGGCGGGGGTTTGCGGCATCACGACACCGCGCGGCGAAGCTTCGAGCTCGCGAACCTGCCCGGTGATGGTCGAGGCGATCGCGGCGTCGACCTCGTTGTTCAGCATTCCCTTCCACATGGCGCCGAAGCTGGAGAACTCGACCAGCTTCACGTCGTCCTTGGTCAAGCCGCCGAAAGCCAGGATGGCGAACGCGTTCTGATTGAGGGCCGGCGAACCGACGACAATGCCGATGCGCTTTCCTTTGAGATCCTTGAACTCCTTTACACCCGTGTCCTTGGCCACATTGAGCGTGATACCGTTGCAGGACGACGCGGCGAGCATCAACTGGAGCTGCTGCGGACCCCAATCCTTGTTGGCGAACTCGAAGACGCCCTCGGCGGCGAAATAGCCGCCGATGCCCATTGCCGACGCCTGGGCTCGCCCGGCCTTGAGCGGCGCCAGGCGAGCTATGTCGTTTCCTGCCGGCAGGACGCGCAGATCGCTCTTGTGCTTCTCTTTCATCACCTTGCCGATGGCGACGGCGATGTTGAAGCCAGAGGTACCGGTGTCGTACGCCGTCATCGTAAGGGACGGCGGAAGCTTGATGTCCTGAGCCGCGACGCCGCCAGCCGCGAGGGCGGCGGCCACGGCGAGCGTGCTGGCGACCATCGTTCTGCGATTCATCTTGGATACTCCGGGCTTGCGTGGCCCAGCCGCCGACACCAAGCGCGGGCGCAAGCAATCCCAGCCAATGGCCCTTCCCGAACCTCGGCCGAATCGTGAGCAATATCGACGCGATACGCTTTGCGTACCCGTTGACGCTTACTCCCTTGCCTCCCGCGACAGTTAGCCCGCCGACTGGTTACGGACAATCTTGAACGGCTCGAGAAGGGGTGTCCAGCCGGCGGGCGAGCCGAATTCCGCGCGAAGCCTCACGCGAAGAAGGTGTTGGGCTTCAGGAAGAAGGCGATCATCAGGCAGCCTTCGTCCGTCCAGGCGTCGTGCTGGCTGCCGGCACGCCGCCAGACGTACTGGCCGGCCCGACACGTGCCGGAATGATCGGAGAAGGAGCCTTCGAGCACGAAGGTTTGCTCGAGCGCGACATGCTCGTGGCGAGGCAGCCGGGCGCCAGGCGCCCAGCGCATCAGCACGGTGCGCATGCCTGTTTCGGTCTCCATCAGGATCTTCCAGTCGATGCCCGCGAATCCCGTCGGTTGCCACGGAACGCTCGGCACGTCGACCAGGGTCGAGTCGGGCAGGGTGCCGGGCTGCAGAGTCTCGACGTTCATGCGGGACTTGCCTCCTCAGCCCTCTTCCTGGAATGCTTGCTGTCTCGCCTTCTTGATGCTGGGCAGGGCCATGATGAGCAGCAGCACGGCGGTGGTGATCAGCAGCCCGAGGCTGATCGGGCGCTGGATGAAGACCATCGGGTCGCCACGCGACAGCAGCATGGCGCGCCGGAAGTACTCTTCCATCTGTGGGCCGAGCACGAGGCCGAGCAGGAAGGGCGCGCCTTCACAGCCGAGGCGTACGAAGACGTAGCCCAGAACGCCGAACAGCGCGACCTGGAACACGTGGAATGTGCTGTTCTGCAGGCTGTAGGCGCCGATGCAGCAGAACAGCAGGATCGCCGGGGCGAGGAAGCGGTAGGGCACCGTGAGCAGCTTCACCCACATGCCGATCATCGGCAGGTTGATGACGACCAGCATCAGGTTGCCGATCCACATCGAGGCAATCATGCCCCAGAACAGGTCCGGCTTCTTGGTCATCACCTCGGGGCCGGGCTGGATGCCCTGGATGATCATGGCGCCGACCATCAGCGCCATCACCGCGTTCGACGGGATGCCGAGCGTGAGCATCGGGATGAACGAGGTCTGGGCCGCGGCGTTGTTGGCAGATTCCGGCGCGGCGACGCCTTCCACGGCGCCCTTGCCGAACTGCTCGGGGTGCTTCGAGATTTTTTTCTCGAGGGTGTACGAGGAGAAGGCGCCCAGTGTGGGGCCTCCACCCGGCAGCACGCCGAGGGCCGCGCCTAGCGCGGTGCCACGCAGGGCGGCGGGGATCGCTCGCCGCACCTCCTCGCGGGTCGGCCATAGCGAGCCGACCTTGATGGTGCCGCCGGTGCGCGACAATCGTCGCTCCAGGTTGACGACAATCTCGGCGATGCCGAACAGACCCATGGCGACCGGGGCAAAGTCGATGCCGTCGCTGAGCTCGGGGACGTCGAAGGTAAAGCGCTGGGCACCGGTGTTGACGTCGGTCCCCACGAGGCCGAACAGCAGGCCGAGGAAGACCATGGCGATGGCCTTGATCACCGAGCCGCTGGCCAGCACCACGGCCGCGACGAGGCCGAGCGCCATCAGCGAGCAGTAGTCGGCGGGACCGAACTTCTGCGCCATGCGGGTCAGAGGCTCGGCGAACAGGACGATGATGATGGTGCCGACCGTGCCAGCGAAGAATGACCCGACGGCGGATATCGAGAGCGCGGCGCCGGCGCGTCCATTGCGCGCCATCTGGTAACCGTCGAGGCAGGTTACGACCGATGCCGATTCCCCGGGCAGGTTGACCAGGATCGAGGTCGTCGAGCCGCCATACGAGGCGCCGTAGTAGATGCCGGCCAGCATGATGAGCGACGCTGTCGGCGGCAGGTGGAAGGTGATCGGCAGCAGCATGGCGATGGTCGCCACCGGGCCGATGCCGGGCAACACGCCGATCAGGGTGCCGAGCAGGCACCCGATCAGCGCGTACATGAGGTTCTGGAGCGAGACGGCGACGGACAGGCCGAGCAGCAGGTTGTTCAGCAGATCCATCTCACCAGACTCCCCGGACGATCGAGATGTTCATCCCGAGCCCGACCTTGAAAACGAGCGTGCACAGGATCGCGAGCGCGACCATGTTGCCGATCACCTCGGTGATCTTGAACTCCTCGCCGCCCAGCGACGCGATCAGGACGAGCACGACCAGAGCCGGGAGGAGGCCGGCACGTTCGAACAGCAGGGCGAAGGCGATGACGCCTATCGTCACGAGCGTGATGGGCCGCAACTTCGGCCGTTCGACAGGCTCGCTGCCTGCAACGAGGGCGACGACGCAGATCAGGCCGCCCAGCGACATCAGGATGATCGACAGCATGCGCGGGACGTAGCCTGGGCCCATGCGCACGGTGGTTCCCAATGCCAATTTCTGCCCGAAATAAAGGGCGACGAGCCCGAAGGCGATGAACAACAGCCCGGACAGGAAGTCCTTGCTCAGGAATCGACTCAACGATGCCTCCCCGGCGCGCGCAGCGTCACACGATGTGTTGTTGGGCCCGAACCCCCGAGCCGTCGCGAGGCTACATAAACACAATTATGCCGACTTTCCCAAGTGCGAATTGGCGACCGCGACAAAGCGTGATTGCGCTGCGCTGCTTGTGTGATTTGCCGGGTCGACATTGTCTCATCGAGTTGCAGTGTCTCTGATTCGCGACCGAGTCGGGAAGGTCGCCGGCGACGCACGGAGCGTGTTCGGGGACCGGCTGGGGAGAGCGGGCATTCGTATTGCGTGGGGGCTGCCGAACGAGCACACTCAGGCCATGTGAATGACCGTTCAGGGGATATGCGGGTGGCGCGACGCGGGGCAGAGTACATCGGCACGATGGCGGTGCAGGAGAAGCATCGTTTCGACGAGCGATCTCTCGACCGGTTCATGGTCGAGCACGTGCCGGGCTTCGTCGCCCCGGTGCAGGTCGAGCAGTTCAAGGGCGGGCAATCGAACCCGACCTATCGACTGACCGACGCGGCCGGTCGGCGCTACGTGCTGCGGCGCAAGCCGCCGGGAAAGCTGCTACCGTCGGCTCATGCCGTCGACCGCGAATTCCGGGTGATCTCGGCGCTCAACCGCACGAATGTTCCGACGCCCCGAGCCTACGCCCTGTGCCAGGACGACGGGGTCGTGGGCACCGCCTTCTACATCATGGAATTCTGCGACGGCCGCGTGCTGTGGGACCCTTTGCTGCCGGATGTGCCGCGCGAGGGCCGTCTCGCCATCTACCGTGCCAAGTTCGAGACCCTGGCCCGCCTGCACGCCGTCGACTACGCTGCCTTGGGCCTCGCCGATTTCGGCCGACCGGGCAGCTACGTGGCACGCCAGATCTCGCGCTGGGGCAAGCAGTACAAGGCGTCCGAGACCGAGACAATCGCGGCCATGGATCAGCTGCTGAACTGGCTCCCGGCCCACCTGCCGGCCAACGACGAGACCGTGCTGGTGCATGGGGACTACCGGCTCGACAACATGGTCTATCATGCAACCGAGCCGCGTGTGCTGGGGATCATCGACTGGGAGATCTCGACCCTCGGCGACCCCCTCGCCGAGCTTTCCTATCTTTGCATGCTGTGGCGCACGCCGAAGGACTGGGGTGGCCTCGAGGGTCACGACCTGACAGCGCTCGGGCTGCCGGGCGAGCGGGATATGGTCGACTACTACTGCACGCTGTCGAGGCGCGCTGTCCCCGATCCCGCGCTGTGGGAATTCTACATGGCCTTTAATCTGTTTCGCGTGTCGTGCATCCGCCAGGGCGTCTATGGCCGGGCGCTCGACGGCACCGCCTCCAACATGCGTGCCGCCGAGTCGGGCAAGCTGGTCCGCCCGGCTGCCGAGCTCGCCTGGAGCATCGTCGAGGGCATCGCGGGAGGCCGGCGATGACGCCCAAGCGCAGCGTCCAGCGCGTGCCGGCGGTCACGGTCACCCCCGAGCGCGACCCGCCGCGGCCGCCGGTCGAGGCGATCCGTGCCGCCGCCTTCGCCCAGTTCGCCGAACGCGGCTATCCGGTGGTGACGGTGCGCGACATCATGAAGGCGTGCGGCCTCACCCAGGGCGCGCTGTACAATCACTTCCGCTCCAAGGACGAGCTGCTGCACGACATCATCGCCTCGACGCAGGGCGAGCTCGAGCGGCTGTGCCAGCAGGCGGTGGCAGGCGCGGGTGACGATCCTCCGGCGCAGCTCGCCGCATTCGTGCGCGTCTACGTGGTTCGCCACTGCCGCCTCAGGGTCGAGGCGCTGGTCGCCAACCGCGAGATCGGGTGGCTGAGCGGCGAGCGTGTGGCGGATATACGGCGCAGCCGCCGGGCCATCCGCGATATCCTGGTCGGTATCCTGACCCGCGGTGCCGAGCGCGGCGCGTTCGACCCGCCCCAGGTCGATGGTCGCGGCGATCTCAAGGCGATCGCGATGGCGCTGCTCGACCAATGCACCCACGTTTCGATGTGGTACGGTCCCGGCGGCATGCTGAGCGAGGAGCAGATGGCCAGGCTTTATGCCGACATGGCCTTGCGCGCAGTCGGCGCCAGGACGAAGTAGGGGGACGACGTCGAACCGTGGGAGTATGGTCTGGCATGCGGGCTCGTCTCGAGGCGCTTTCTCTCGCCGCCCTTCTCCTCGTCGCATGCACGCCCGAGATGGCGGGCGCTCCTCCGGCAAGCTCACGTGCGCCCGGCGGCCCGACGACCACCGCGGGCATCGCGGTTCCGGCCAGCCGTTGGCATGTCGTGCTGATTGCGGGCGACAACGACAGCCCTGCCTTCGACAATGGCGTGCGGGCGATGCGCGACAAGCTCGCCAGCCAGGGCGTCCGCGACATCCAGTCCTTCACATCCAATCCAGCTGCCAATCCGTCGCTGCCTGTCGCCACGGCGGCCAACGTATCGAGCGCGCTGCGTGGCGGGGGCGGCGAGGCTTGCCTCGCCTTCATCACCAGCCACGGCGACGAGACCGGCTTTGTTCTCAAGCAGGCCCGCGGGACGGTCGGCCCTGCGACGCTCGACAGTGCGCTCGACGCCGGTTGTGGCACGCGGCCGACCGTCGTGGTGGTATCGGCCTGCCACAGCGGCGTGTTCCTCTCATCGGGGATGCGCCAGCCCAACCGCATCGTGCTGACCGCGGCGGCTCCCGATCGAGCGAGCTTTGGCTGCGGCGCCACCGACCGTTACACCTACTATGACCAATGCCTGCTCCAGCAGTTCGATACGGTGTCGACGTGGCAGCAGCTCGGGCAGGCGACTCAGGCTTGCGTCGAGGCCCTCGAACGGCGCATGGCCGTCTCGCCACCGTCTCGGCCGCAGACCTTCATAGGCTCTGCCGTGGCCAGCCTGCGTCTGCCGGGACGGTAGCGGCACTATTGCCGGGCGGATCGCGGGATCCCGCGAATGGGCCAGGCGCTCGCAGTCTGTGCGGGCGAAACCCGTGCTCGACGAGCCGCCGAGTCCGATGAGCTTCGGGTCCGGAGACAGGTTCCGCGAGACCGCCGGCAGCGCCATCGCGGGCGGGCCGAGGTCGTCGTGGTTTCGTTGGCGACTTGTCGGCTAGCATGGCCGTCCGACAATCTGCGGCCAAAGGGGGAAACGATGGCGCTCGTCAACTATGAGCGAGACGGTCAGATCGTGACGATCACGCTCAACCGACCAGAGAAGCTCAACGCCTTCAGCGACGAACTGGTGGGCGTGCTGGGCGACGCCCTGCATCGGTTCGATAGCGACGACGAGGCGCATATCGCCATCCTGTGCGGCAACGGGCGAGCCTTCTCGAGCGGCGCCGACGTGCACCAGCGCCAGCTGCGCAGCCGAGAGGAGTTCCTCAAGCTCGGCGGCCCGCAGGGGCGCGGCACGCATTCGGCCGACCTGCTTACCAAGGCCGTCAACTGGAAGCCGGTGATCGCCGCGCCGCATGGCTATGTGCTCGGCCTGTCGGTCGGCATCGTGCTGGAGTGCGACCTGATCGTCGCCGAGGAGGGTACGCAGTTCCAGATCACCGAGACCTCGCGAGGGCTCGGCGCGGGCAAGTACTGGGCGCTGATGCACTATCGCGGCGGCGGTGCCTTCACCATGGAAGCGGCGCTGACCGGCCGCTTCTTCACCGCCGAGGAAGCGTTTCAGGCCAACCTGATCAATCGCGTCGCCTCCAAGGGCAAGTACCTCGAAGTGGCGCGCGGGCTTGCGGGGGAAGTGCTGAAGAACCCGCCGCTCAGCGTGCGCTCGACCGTCCGCATGCGGCGCCATTACATGGACAAGCTGAGCCGCGAGGTCATGTTCATGGGGGCGCCGGAGAAGCTTTATCTCAGCGAGGATTTCCAGGAAGCTGCACGCGCCTTCGCCGAGAAGCGCAAGCCGGCCAGGTTCAAGGGACGCTAGACATGAAAGCCAGCACCGATCGCATCCTGACCAGCCATGCCGGCAGCCTGCCGCGGCCGGACGACCTGATCGAGGCCAACGCCCGGCGCGAGGCGGGCACGGTCGACGAGGCAGCCTTTCAGGGGAAGCTCACCGAGTCGGTCGCCGATGTCGTGCGCCGGCAGGTCGCGGCCGGCATCGCCGTGCCGGGCGACGGCGAGTACGGCAAGTCGATGGGCCACAAGATCAACTATCGGGCCTGGTGGAGCTATTCCTTCACCCGGCTGGCAAACCTGCAGGTCAAGGGGCTCGGCCTCTACGACATGCCCTCCCACCGCTCGACGCCGGGCAACACCGTGCTGTCGAGCTTCGCCGACCGGCGAGACCGGCAGCGCTTCGCCGCAGCCTACGGCGATCCCGACTCGGGCGTGTCGACCGGGCCGCGCGCCCACGACTGGCCGTTCTGCGTCGGGCCGATCAGCTATACCGGCCACGAGGCGATCGCCGCCGACATCGCCAACTTCAAGGCCGCGCTGGCCGCCAGCAACGTCAGCGAAGGCTTCATGACGTCGATCGGGCCGGCGAGCTGCGCGCGCATCGGAAACGAGCACTACAAGAGCGACGACGAGTTCGTCTTCGCCTGCGCCGACGCCATGCGCGAGGAGTACAAGGCGATCGTCGATGCCGGCCTGGTGCTGCAGATCGACGACCCGGCGATCGCCGAGAACTTCGACCAGATCAACCCGGAGCCGACGGCCGAGGAATACCGCAAGTTCACCCGGCCCAAGATCGAGGCGCTGAACCACGCCCTGCGCGGCCTGCCGCAGGATCGCATTCGCTTCCATCTCTGCTGGGGCAGCTGGCACGGCCCGCACACGACTGACGTGCCCATGCGCGAGATCGTCGGGCTGATGCTCGAGATCAATGCCGGCGCCTATTCGTTCGAGGCCGGCAACGTGCGGCACGAGCATGAATGGGCGGTGTGGAAGGACACGAAGCTGCCCGACGACAAGCTGATCCTGCCCGGCGTGGTGAGCCATGCCACCAACGTGGTCGAGCATCCCGAGCTGGTCGCTGAGCGCATCGGGCGCTTTGCCGGGCTGGTCGGCCGCGAGCGCGTCATCGCCTCGACCGATTGCGGCCTCGGGGGCCGCGTCCATCGCGACATCGCCTGGGCCAAGCTCGAGACGCTGGCGCAGGGTGCGGCGATTGCCAGCAGGCAGCTGTGGGGGTGAACAGACGGTAAAGGTCCCCTCGCGGCGCTCGGTATGACATCGGGAATGTTGCCACAAGCCGAATGTCATCCCGATCGCAGCGAGGGATTTTCTTGGATTATCCGCGCGTCAGCTCCGCTTCTGCAAGCTCGCGGAGCTTGTTGCGCTGGATCTTGAAGCCGTTGGGCGAAGGCGTCTTGGGGAAGTCGTCGATGGCGAGCACGCGCAGTGGCACCTTGTAGTTGGCCAGCCCGCGTCGGCAGTGGGCGACGACGGCAGCTTCGTCGAGCGACGTGCCGGGCTCGAGGATCACGAACGATACGGCGCGCACGCCATCGGGCCGGGCGACGGCGATGGTCTGGCAGTTGGCGATGCCCGCGAGCTTCTGGATATGGGTCTCGATCTCCTGGGGATTGACCAGGAAGCCCGACAGCCGAAGCACGTCGCCCATGCGGCTCAGGAATGTGAAGCCACCGTGGGGATCGAGCTCGGCGAGATCGCCGGTGCGGACGTAGCCGTCGGCCGTGAGCGCCGCCTCGGTAGCCGCATCGTTGCCGTAGTAGCCCACCATCAGCGACGGGCCGGTGCATTCGAGCTCGCCGGGCTCGCCGACGCTCAGCAGCCTGCCGCTTTCCGGATCGCGCACACGGACATGGGCAAGGGGCGAGACCACCACGCCGCCGCCGATCTTGCGCCGGCCGACGGCCGAGTCGACCGGCTGGCGGGCGTAGAGCGCCTGGACCTCGCTCATGCCGTAGAGCCCGCAGAGCAGAAGCCCGCGCTTCTCCGCCCGCTCGGGCAGGTCGCCCAGCGCGGCATTGAACGAGGCATAGCCGGCCCACTTCACCGACGGCATCGGCTGCTCGCCGGGAATCTCGTCGAGCAGGCGGGCAAAGAGATCGTCGCTGCCGAACAGGGTAGTCGGCTTATGGCGGGCGACCAGATTCGCAAGCTCGTCGATTTCGTAGGATTCGACCAGCACGCAGGGTTTGCCCGCGGCGAGCGTCGCCATCGTCTGGTCGAAGCCGAACACGCCGCATAGCGGCAGGATTGACAGCGTCACCGTCTCGGGCGCGGTGAAGCCGAAGACGCGGGCCACCTGCTGGGCATGGCCGGCGATCGCTCCCTGTCGATGCAGCACGAACTTTGGTGCGCTGGTGGTGCCCGAGGTGGTGAAAATGTTGCATGGCGCGTCGGCCCTCGCGTGGTTTGCCGCAAGCGGCGGGCGCGACAGCAGGCGATCGAAGGGCACGCGCCGCAGCTTCTCGATGGCTCTCGGGATCGACGGCGCCTCGTCCCCGACCGTCACCAGGGCAGTCAGGCCTGCGAGCGCAGCCGGGTCGATGTCGGCCAGGATCGAGAGGAAATCGATGCGGCGGAAGGACGGAGCGCAGGCCAGGACCTTGGCGCCCGAGCGTCCGACGATGTCGGCGACCTCGACGGCCCGGTAGCGCGTGTTGACGGCGACGGCAATGGCGCCGAGCCGGGCGCAGGCAAAATAGACAATGGGATACGCCAGGATGTTGGGCAGCCACAGCGCCACACGATCGCCCGGGCCGACGCCGAGATCGGCGAGGCCCTGCGCCACGCGTCCCGAGCTGTCGATCAGCTCGGTGAAGCTCAGCGAGCGCTCTCCGTGAATGAAGGCGGCTGCGGACGGCGTTCTGTCGGCAATGTCGGCGATCAGGGTCCAGACGTCGGGAGCGGGATGGGCGAGCGGCATGCGGCGCGGAAACTAGCGCAAGTTGCCGCCGGTTCAAGCCGGCCGGGTCACTGCGTGAAACCGAGAACGCGCGGCAGGAACAGCACGAGGCCCGGCATGAAGGCGATCAGGAACAGCGTGACGACGATCGCCGCCAGGAAAGGCAGGAGCGGCTTGACCAGCTTTTCCATCGGAAGCCCGCTGATCGCCATGCCGACGAACAGGCATAGCCCGACCGGCGGCGTGATATGGCCGATCGCCGAGGCGATCACGCAGACCATGCCGAAATGGATGGGATGGACGCCGACCGCGGTGGCCACCGGCAGCAGCACCGGCACCGTGACGAGAATGATCTCGGACGGCGTCAGGAACGTGCCGAGCACGATGTAGAGCAGGATGACGAGGATGATGAACACCCACCACGCCGGCGACATCGCCGCGATCGCGCCCGCGACGATGAACGGGAACTTGGAGTAGGTCAGGACCCAGCCGAAGGCGCCGACAAAGCCGATGATCAGGCCGATCACGCCCGACAGCCGGGCACTGTCGGCGAAGATCTTCGGCAACTCGCGCAGCGCCGGCTCGCGATAGAAGATCGGCGGCACCACGAGCGCATAGACGACCGCAACGGCGGCGGCCTCGGTCGGGGTGAACAGCCCGAACAGGATGCCGCCCATGATGATGGCCGGGATCAGAAGGGCCGGCAGAGCATTGCGCACCGCGAGCCAGAACTGGGGCAGGGTGGGCGGCGGCTCTTTGGGGTAGTTGCGCTTGCGGGCGATGAAGAACACCGGCACCGCCATGCCGATGCCGATCAGGATGCCTGGGATCACGCCGGCAGCGAACATCGCGGCCACCGACTCGTCGGCCATCCAGGCGTAGATCACGGCGATGATCGATGGCGGGATGATGGGGGCGACGACCGCCGTCGATACGGTGAGCGCCGTCGCGAAATCCTTGTCGTAGCCCTTGCGCACCATCTGCGGCACCAGGAACGTGCCCAGCGCCGATACGTCCGCCACGGCAGAGCCCGAAATGCCCCCGAAGAACATGCTGTCGAGGACGTTGACGTACGCGAGGCCGCCGCGGAAGCGGCCGACAAGGACAGTCGCAAGGTCGATCAGTACCCGGGCCACGCCGCCGCGGGCGGCGATGTTGCCCGCCAGGATGAACAGCGGCGCCGACAGCAGCAAGTAGGAGTCGCTCAGCAGGCCGACGAAGCGGGTCGGGATGATGATGGGGTTGAGGGCGGGGTAGAACATCGCTGCCGTCAGCGCGCCGACACCCATGGCGATGCTGATCGGCATGCCGATCAGGATGCAGACGACGAAGGCGATCAGGAGAGTTTCCGCCATAGCCTCATCGCGTCGAAGTAGATGTTGCGCAGCATCGGCGCGATGATCAGCGCCGAGCCGACCGGGACCGACAGGAACACCCAGTCCAGCGTCAGGCCGAGGCCGGCGCTGGTCTGCAGGCCGGCGTTCGGCACGAGGGTGAAACTGACGTAGATGAGGTAGGCGAACAGCCAGATGCCCAGCCCGTTGGTGACGATCGAGATCACCGATCGCCCGATCGGGCCGAACCGGTTGAGGAAGTAGTCGAGCACCGTGTGCTCGTGCCGCCACATCGCCGCCGCCGCGCCGATCATGACGAGCCAGACGAACAGGAAGCGTGGGACTTCCTCGAGACCGTCTATGCCGACGAGACCGAGATAGCGCAGGACGACCTGGAGGAAGACTGCGCCCGTCATGACCGCGAGGATCAGGCCACCGAGATAGGCCAGCCCGTCGTACAGGCGAGCGCCCCCCGAGGGTGCGTCGTGCGCGCCCTCGGGGGGCTCGTGAGGCGGCGGCGTCGCCACGCTGCCGGGCCGCGCGCTACTTCACGCCCTGGATGTAGTCGACCATCTTCTTGGCATCCTTGCCTGCCGGCGTGGCGTAGAAGTCGTTGTAGACACCCTCGGTCGCCTTGAGGAACGGTGCGGCGTCCGGCTTGGTGATGGTTACGCCCTTGGCCTTGACCTGATCCTGGATGCTCTTGTCCTCGTCGAGGATGAACTTGCGATTGAAGTCACGCGCATGGACCCACGCGTCCATGACCGCCTTCTGGCCGGCCGGGTCGAGCTTGGTCCACGCCGCCTTCGACATGATGAGCGCCACGGCCTGGTGGGTGTGACGGACGTCGGCGACGTACTTGACGATGTCGTAGAACTTGTTGTGATAGAAGGTGTTGACGCCGCCCTCGGCGAACTCGATCACCTTGGTTTGCAGCGCCGTCGCCACCTCCGGGAAGGCGATCGGGGTCGAGATCATGCCGAGCGCCTTGAAGGTGGCGACGAGGATCTTGTCCTCCTGCACCCGCACCTTCTTGCCCTTGATGTCGGCGATGCCGTTGATCGGGTAGTGACCGTAGATGCCGCGATATCCAGCGGCGATGAAGCCGACCAGCTTGAGCCCCTTCTTGTCGAGCACGGCGGTGTAGTAGTCGGTCAGCACGGGGCTGCCGTCGAGCGCCTTGAAGACGTGATCGTAGTCGCGGAAGATGTAAGGCAGCTGGAACACCGACATCTCGGGCACCGCGGTCGATAGCGGTGCGGTCGTGATCGGCCCGAAAGTGACGGCGCCGAGCTGGATCTGCTGGGCGACCTCGCGCTCGCCGCCGAGCGCGCCCGAATGATGATGGGCGACCTTGATCTTGCCGCCAGATAGCTCCTCGAGCTTGTCGATGAACTGTTGGGTGGCGAGCGAGGTGCCGTGCTTGGGCGGGTTGACGTTGCCCATCGTCAGGTCCTGGGCCTGCGCCGCCCGCTCGGAGGCGAGCCCCGCCGCGAGCAGAAGCGCGAGCGTGCCGATCAGCGTTTTCGACTTCGAAGTGATCATCGCATTCCTCCCTTGGTGCGCCTTGGCGGCGACCGGTTCGTCTTTCGCGCAATCGTGGGTAATGCGGACCACCTTCGTCAAGCCACATGTGCGCAACGCCGATCCGCTGCGCACTCCGCTCCCTGTAGTGCTAGGGTACGAGAATTGTCCGATCTGCTCGCCTTGCCAAGGAGGGACCATGACCTTGTCGCGCCGCAGCCTGCTCGCCGTGCCGCTCGCGCTCGCCGGAGCGCCGGCGCATGCCCAGTGGGTGCCGAAGCAGCCGATCAAGATCCTGGTGGGCTATGCGCCGGGCGGCACGGCCGACATCGTCGCCCGCATGGCGGCGGAGACCATCCAGAAGCGGCTCGGTTACCCGGTGATCGTCGACAACAAGACGGGCGCCGGTGGCTTTATCGCTCTCAAGGCGGTCGCCCAGGCCGCTCCCGACGGCTACACCGTCGGCATCGGCATCATGGGACAGCTCGCGGTCGGCCCTGTCGTGCCGGGCTCGCAGATCCCGCTCGACCTCGATCGCGAGCTGGTGCCGATCTGCAACCTGGTCGGTGTGCCGATGGTGCTGATCGTGCGCATGAATGCACCCTTCAAGACCATTCCCGAGCTGATCGCCTACGCCCGGGCCAATCCAGGCAAGGTGAGCTACGCCTCGACCGGGCTCGGCTCGACCAACCAGCTCGCCGCCGAGTTCCTGGCCGCCGAAGCGGGCGGCCTCAAGCTCATTCACGTGCCCTACCGCGGCGGGGCGCCGGCGATCGCCGACGTCGCAGCGGGCCAGGTCGACCTCTTCTTTGGCAACATCTCCGAGGTCATCGGCCAGGCGAAGGGCGGCACAGTGCGAGCGCTTGCGCTGGCCTCGAGCCGACCCGACCCGATGGCGCCCGATCTGCCGCTGCTCACCCGGGAGATCGCTGCGCTCGACATCAACAACTGGTTCGGGCTGGTCGGCCCTGCCGGCTTGCCCGCCGACATCAGGGCTGCCCTGGCCAAGGTCTTCCTCGAGGCGATCGGCGATCCGGCCAATGCCGATGCCCTGGCCCAGCGGGGCATGGTGGCGCTCGGCCAGGACGGCGCGGCCTTCGAGGCGCTGATCAAGAGCGACCGCGAGCGCTGGGCCAAGGTGGTGAAGCAGGGCAATATCCGCGCCGAATGAGCACCTCACCGCTTTCCCTCGGTATCGACATCGGGGGCACCTTCACCGACCTGGTCATCCACGATCCGCGCAGCGGCCGGGCCGTCATCTGGAAGGAGAGCACCACACCGGACGACCCGGCGCGCGGCGCCATCGCCGGAACGCGCAGGGTCCTCGCGAAAGCCGGCGTCGGCGCCGGCGAGATCGGCCGCGTCGTGCACGCGACGACGCTGTTCACCAACGCTCTGATCGAGCGCAAGGGCGCCCGGACGGGCCTGCTGACGACCGCCGGCTTCCGCGACGTCCTCGAAATTGGGCGCGAGCGCAAGTACGAGCTCTACGATCTCTTCATCGAGATGCCCAAGCCCCTGGTGGCGCGGCCGTGGCGCCGCGAGGCGCGAGAGCGGCTGGCGCCCGACGGCAGCGTGGAAATCGCCCTCGATACCGCGGCTGCGCTCGGTGAGGTCTCCCAGCTGGTCGAGCAGGGGGTCGAGAGCCTCGCCGTCTGCTTCCTGCACGCCTACGCCAACCCGGCGCACGAGCGGGCGATCGGGGCGGCCATCGCCGAGCGCTTCCAGGATCTGTCGATCTCGCTGTCGTCGGACATTGCGCCGGAGATGCGCGAATACCTGCGCGCCAGCACCACGGTGGCCAACGCCTATGTCCGCCCGCTGGCCGAGATCTATCTTGAGCGGCTGGAGCAGGCGCTGCGCGCGGAGGGCATTCCCGGTGGCCTGTTCCTCATGCTGTCGAACGGCGGGCTGACTCACGTCAGCGAAGCCAAGCGCGCGCCGGTGCAGCTCCTGGAGAGCGGTCCGGCCGCCGGTGCGCTGGCCGGCGCCTGGTTCGGCCGCAACGCTGGCCTCGGGCGGGTGCTCGCCTTCGACATGGGCGGCACCACGGCCAAGCTGGCGCTGGTCGACGGCGGCGAGCCGCTGGTCGCCTACGGCTTCGAGGCGGCGCGCGAGAAGCGTTTCCTGCGCGGCTCGGGCTTGCCGATCCAGATCGCCACGGTCGAGCTGATCGAGATCGGCGCCGGCGGCGGCTCGATCGCGCGCAGGTCGGAGCTCGGCACGCTGCATGTCGGGCCGGAGAGCAGCGGCGCGCAGCCAGGGCCAGCATGCTACGGCCGCGGTGGCACCGAGGCGACCGTTACCGACGCCGACCTCGCGCTGGGTTACCTCGATTCCGACTTCTTTCTCGGCGGCGCCATGCACATCGATCGCGGGGCAACCGACGCGGCCTTCGACCGGCTGGCGAAGGCGCTGGCGGTCGAGCCAGCGCGGGCGGCATTTGGGGTGCACGATGTCGTCAATGAGAACATGGCGGGAGCGGCCCGCGTGGCCATCGCGGAGCGTGGCCGCATTCCCTCTGAGTACGCCTTGCTGGCGACCGGCGGGGCCGGGCCGGTTCATGCCTGGCACGTGGCGCGCAAGCTCGGTGTCAAGCGCGTCATCTGCCCGCCGGGGGCCGGCGCCGGCAGCACGATCGGCATGCTGATGGCGCCCGCCCGCGTCGACAGGGTGGCGAGCTTCAACGTGCCCCTGGCTGGCGCTGATTTCGCTGCCGCCCGGCGGGTATTAGACGACCTGGAGAAGGAATCGCTCGACGTGCTCCGTCTCACCGGTGCGGAGATCGAGACCCGCACCGTGCAGCGCCTCGCCGACATGCGCTACATCGGGCAGGGTAGCGAGATCACCATCACCTTGCCGCGCGCGCTGGACGAGGCCGGCGTGAAGACGGCGTTCGAGGCCGCTTACAAGGCGCTGTTCGCGCGGACGCCGCCCGGTGCCGCGATCCAGTTCGTTGCGCTTCGCCTGTCGATTGGCGCTCCGATGCCCGGCAGCGGAAGTGAGTTGATATTGCCTCGCCATCCAGCAGGCACGGCGCTGAAAGGTACCCGAGAAGTCTTCTTCGAAGAGGCTCGGATGAGTCTGCCGACCAAGGTCTTCGATCGATATGCCTTGAGTGTCGGTGACGCTATCGCTGGCCCAGCCGTATTCGAGGAAGATGAGAGTACGTTCATCGTGGGTCCTGGTGCAGCAGTAAGAGTTCTGCCTGACGGCTCTCTTTTGGCGGAGGTCCGCTGATGGCCCGCACCTTCGATCCGATCGAGCTGGAGCTGCTCTGGCGTCGCCTGATCTCAATGGTCGACGAGGCGGCGGCAGCAATGGTGCGCACCAGCTTCTCGACCCTGGTGCGGGAGAGCTACGATTTCTCCTGCGTCATCACCGACGCGACAGGCCAGTCGCTGGTCCAGGCGAGCGAAAGCATCCCGAGCTTCATCGGCACGCTGCCCGAGACGGTGAAGCACTTCCTGCACTTCTTCCCGCCCGAAAAGCTGGCACCGGGCGACGTGCTGATCACCAATGACATCTGGCTCGGCACCGGGCACCTGCCCGACATTACCCTGGCAAAGCCGATCTTCCGCGACGGCCGGCTGGTCGCGTTCAGCGCCACCACGGCGCACGCGCCCGATATCGGCGGCAAGATCAGGAGCCCCGAGCCGCGCGAGGTCTTCGAGGAGGGGCTTCAGATCCCGCCGATGAAGATGATCGCCGCCGGCAAGACCGACGAGACGCTGGTCACCATCATCCGCAAGAACGTGCGGACGCCCGACCAGACGATGGGCGACCTGTGGGCGCAGGTCGTGGCGCTGGATCTGATGGAAGACCGTCTGCGGGCGCTGATGGAAAGCTACGGCCTGCCCGATCTCACCGATCTGGCGCTCGAGGTCCAGGGACGCTGCGAGGCGGCGATGCGGGCGGCGATCCGCGCGCTGCCCGATGGCACCTATCACAGCGAGCTCAAGACCGACGGGTTGATGGAGACACCCATCACCCTGAAGCTGGCCCTCACCATCAGGGGCGACGAGATCGAGATGGATTTCGCCGGCACGGACCGCCAGGTCGACCGCGCGATCAACTGCGCGCTTTGCTACACGAACGCCATGGCCATGTACGGGGTCAAGGTGTGCACCAGCCCCAACCTGCCAAACAACGAGGGCGCGTGGCGGCCAATCACGCTGCGGGCGCCCGAGGGCTCGATCGTCAACCCGCAGTTCCCTGCGCCGGGCGGCTCGCGCATGCTGATCGGCCACTATGTCCCGATGCTGGTGTTCGGCTGCCTCGGCCAGGTCGTGCCCGAGCGCGTGATGGCCGCCTGCGGCTCGCCGATGTGGGGCATGAACCAGTCGGGCGTCCGCGACGATGGCCGGGGAGGGGGCAAGCCCTACGCCAACATGTTCTTCTACAACGGCGGCATGGGCGGCAACACGCGAAGTGACGGCATCACCTGCCTGTCCTGGCCGTCGAACGTCTCGTCGACATCGGTCGAGATCAGCGAGCACATTGCGCCGCTTCGTTTCCATCACAAGCGGCTGCGACCCGATTCGGGCGGCGCCGGGCGCCATCGCGGAGGGCTGGGGCAGGAAATCCTGATCGAGAGCCGCAGCGATACCCCGATCGCAGTCTCCTTTCTCGCCGAGCGCACGATCTTTCCCGCATTCGGCATCGAAGGTGGCAAGGATGGCGCGCCGGGCGAGCTGCGCATCAACGGCGAGAAGACCGATCCCAAGAAGCAGTACGTGCTGCGCACGGGTGACACGGTCTCGCTCGGCACCCCGGGCGGCGGCGGCCATGGCGACCCGAAGCTGCGCGATCGGGTGGCGCTCGCTGCCGACATCTCGCATGGATATGTGACGCAGTCGGCGCAATACGCCGCCGACTAGATCATCGATCGTCCCGATGTCCTTGCCGCCGACCGTGTGCCTGACCTAGGTAGGATCGGCAATCGGGGGAGACCAGACCATTCAGCAACAGGGCGGCGCTGCCGGGGCGTCAGGCAAGAATGCGCAGCCTCACAGCGCTCCTGTTACCGGCTCGAGGGCGTTGAGCCTGGCCGCGCTCGGCGTCGTGTTCGGCGATATCGGAACCAGCCCGCTCTACACCTTCAAGACCGTCCTCGATCTGACCAGCGATCACCCGACACCGGCCGTCACGCTGGGCGCGCTCTCGCTGATCGTCTGGACACTGATTGTCGTGACCTCGGTCAAGTACGTCAGCCTCGCCATGAGCATCGACAACCAGGGCGAGGGCGGGATCCTGGCGCTGATGTCGCTTCTCGGGGTCCGCCGGCGCAATCGATCGGTGATCATCCTCGTCGGCCTGTTCGGCGCGGCGCTCGTCTACGGCGACGGGGCCATAACGCCGGCGATCTCGGTCCTGTCGGCGCTCGAGGGAACCAGCATCGTCGCGCCGGACCTGCAGCACTACGTGTTGCCCGCAGCCGTGGTGATCCTGCTTGGCCTATTCGCGGCGCAACGCCAGGGCACGGCGCGCATCGGCAGGCTTTTCGGCCCGATCATGGCGCTGTGGTTCCTGACCATTGCCCTGCTCGGGCTGTCGGGCATCGTTCAGCATCCTTCGGTCCTGCTGGCGTTGAACCCCGCGCATGGCGTCGATTTCCTGATGTCGGGCGGCAGCCGGGCATTCCTGCTGCTGGGTGGCGTGTTCCTGTGCGTCACCGGCGCGGAGGCTCTCTATGCCGACATGGGACACTTCGGACGGCGGCCGATCCGGCTTGCCTGGACCTTCGTCGTCTTTCCGGCCCTGGTGCTGAACTATGCCGGCCAGGCCGCTGTCGTGCTGGCCGGCGCGCCGACCGACGGCAACATCTTCTTCCGACTTTGCCCGGAACCGCTGCTGCTTCCGCTCGTGGTCCTGGCGACGATTGCCACCGTCATCGCCAGCCAGTCGATCATCACGGGCGCCTTCTCGATGACCCGACAGGCCGTCCAACTCGGCTGGCTGCCCCGGCTGCGCATCGTGCAGACATCGGCCTCGGGCTACGGCCAGATCTACGTACCGTCGGTAAACTGGCTGCTGATGCTGGCGACGCTCGGCCTCACCGTCGGGTTCGGCAGCTCGAGCCGTCTGGCGGCGGCTTATGGCATTGCCGTGTCGGGCACCATGCTGATCACCACGCTTCTTCTGCTGCTGGCCATGCGGGAGGTGCGCGGCTGGAGCTGGCTCGCGGCCGGCGCTGTCGCGAGCGCACTGGCCCTCGTCGATGCAGCGTTTCTCGGCGCCAATCTCGTCAAGGTGCTCGACGGTGGCTGGGTGCCGCTGGCGCTGGGAACCTTCGTCTACGGCCTGATGGTGATCTGGCGTGCCGGCGCCTCGGCCGTGCAGCGCCAGAGGCGGGCCCAGGAGGTGCGCGACAGCGACGTCCTCACCCTGCTTACTGCCGGACACATCCCGCGCGTGCCGGGTACGGCCGCGTTCCTCGCTCGATCCGACGTCGCTGCGCCGCCGATTCTGTTGTGGCATCTCAAGAACAACCGGGCGCTGCGCGAGGCCGTCTTCATCATCGATGTCGATACGGCAGCCGTTCCGTACGTGGCCGTGGGCAACCACGTCGAGATTCACGAGGTCGCGCCGCGGGTCTGGCGTGCTCGCGTTCAGTTCGGCTTCATGGAGCGTCCGGATATTCCCGCCCTGCTATGGCGCGTCCACGCGCTGGGGTATCAGTTCGATCCTGCCGACGTCACCTACTACATCGCGCACGAGCAGATCGTGGCGCGCGAGGACGGCCGGGGGCTTCCGAGGCCTGTCGAGGCGATTTTCGCCTTCCTGCAGCGCAATTGCGCACCCCTGACCGACTACTTCCATGTCCCGCGTGACAAGGTCGTGGAGATCGGACGCGAGATGGCGATCTGACTGGCGGCCACGGCACGGCAAACGCGGCGCAAGCTCCATCTGCCATCTTTGGGAAGGAGATTGTCTCCGAGTTGGCGTATCATTGGCGACACGAAGCCGTGTGGGACGGCTCGCAGCCACGTTTGAGACTGCATTGCGGGATACACGATCCGAACCCCGTCCGTCCGGCGGTTGTCGGAAGATCGGGGTGACGCGAGGAGAATCTTAGATGCCGACGAAGCATCTGGACCCCACTTCGGCCGGCTTGCAGATCACCCGGGACAATCTGCAATGGGGTACGACGCTGGGCATGGCCCACGGACCCGTCACCTACGGTTTCCGCTCCACCTCCACGACTGGCTCGACGATCGAGCGCACGACGTTCTCCAAGGTCAACGCCGACCAGATGACGGCGGTCCAGGACGCAATGCGGCTGTGGTCGAACGTGGCCAACATCACCTTCACCGAGGTCAATCCCGGCGGCTACACCAACAGTGCTACCATCCTGATCGCGAACTACTCGAGTTCCTCCGATGGCGCGGCTGCCTACGCCTACTACCCGTCGCCGGGCTCGACCGGGTTCTCCAGCGCGGCCGGCGATGTCTGGATCAATGCCTACTACCAATCCAACCTGAGCCCCATCCCCGGCAACTACGCCTACCTGACGATCCTGCACGAGATCGGCCACGCGCTCGGCCTCCAGCACCCCGGCGCCTACAACGCCGGCCCGGGTGTGACCATCACCTACGCGAAGAACGCCGAGTACGTGGAGGATTCCCGGCAGTACACGGTGATGAGCTATTTCGATGCGTCCGCGACCGGGGCCAACCACGTCTACCAGGGCACGACCATCCGTGCCTCGACGCCATTGATGCACGACATCGCGGCGATCCAGCGGCTGTACGGCCCCAACCTCGGACATGCGACGGGAGATACCACCTACGGTTTTAACAACACTGGCGATTACGCCTACCGGATAGCGTCGTCGACCCATCAGGTGGTGTATTGCATCTGGGATGGCGGCGGGAACGACACGCTCGATGTCTCCGGCTACGGCACCAACCAGACGATCGACCTGCGGTCGGCCAGCTTCTCCGATATCGGCGCCCTTACCAGGAACGTCTCGATTGCCGTTGGCGTGGTGATCGAGAATGCAATCGGCGGCTCGGGCAACGACACGATGATCGGCAACGACGTCGCCAATCGCCTGGTCGGGGGGAACGGCGACGATCGTCTGACGGGCGGTTTCGGCGGCGATTTCCTGGATGGCGGGGCGGGCTTCGACACGGCAATCTTCCTGGGCCTTCGGGCGGGCTATTCGATCCAGGCCATCGGCACCGCCATCAAGGTCTTCGGCAGCGAAGGGCTCGACGAGCTGGTAAGCATCGAGGCGCTGCAGTTCACCGACATGACGGTCACGCTCGAGGGCCTTCTGCCGACGTTCGGCATTGCCGGCCTCGCACCGTCGGGGGCAGAGGGCAACGCCGGAACGACTCCCCTGACCTTCACCGTCATCCTCGACCAGCCCGCGCAAACCACCCTCGCGGTCGACTGGGCGGTCACCGGGACCGGAGTGTACGCGGCGACTGCTGCCGACTTCGCCGGCGGCGCGCTGCCGATGGGCGTGCTCACCTTTGCCGCGGGCGAGACCAGCAGGACGATCACGATCGCCGTATCGAGCGATACGACCGTCGAGCTCGACGAAGACTTCACTGTGACCCTGTCGAACGCCTCGCCCGGGTCGGTGATCGGGACGCCGTCGGCCAGCGGCACGGTCCTGAACGACGACAAGTCGCTGGTGTCGATCGGCGCGCTGGCAGCCGTCAAGGAAGAGGGAACTGCCGGAACCACCTCGTTCACCTTCTTCGTGAGCCTCGACCAGGCGGGTGTGGTGGCTCAAACGGTCGACTGGTCGGTGACAGGCTCCGGTACACAGGCGGCCGGTGTCGCCGATTTCGGCGGCGCCTTCCCGTCTGGCACCGTGAGCTTCGCGGCAGGCGAGATCGGCAGGACGGTCACGGTGGCCGTGACCGGCGACCTTGCAGTCGAAGCAGACGAGGAATTTGCGGTGAGCCTGTCGGCGCCGTCCTCCGGGCTCTCGATGGGGACGGCGACGGCGCTCGGGACGATCCGCAACGACGACGCCGCAGTCTCGATCGCCGCCCTGGCGGCCGACAAGGCGGAGGCCCAGTCCGGGACGACGGTCTTCACCTTCACGGTGACGCGGACCGGCGCACTCTCGGCGTCGCACAGCGTCGACTACGCCGTCAGCGGGTCGGGTGCCGCTCCGGCATCTTTCGGGGACTTTGCCGGGGGCTCGCCGCCGTTTGGCAAGTTGACGTTCGTCGCCGAGGAGACGACCAAGACGGTCACGGTGGCCGTTGCGGGCGACACGTCGGTGGAAGCGGACGAGACATTCACGTTGGCTTTGTCCGCACCCTCGGCGGGCATGACGATCGGCACGGCGGCGGCGGTCGGGACCATCCGCAACGACGACGCTGCGGTATCGATCGAGGAATTGTCGGCGGATCAGGTCGAGGGCCTCACCGGCGTGACGGCCTTTACCTTCCGAGTTGCCCGGTCAGGCGACAGCTCCGTGCAGCACAGCGTGACCTACGCGGTAGCGGGAGCTGGCTCCAGCGCCGCGTCGTCGGCCGATTTTCCGGACGGTGTCCTGCCCTCGGGCATCGTGACCTTCGCGCCCGGCGTGCTTGTCGTGCAGATCGCGGTCAACGTCTTCGGGGACGCGGCCGTCGAGCCTGACGAGACGTTCGCGGTCGAGCTGTCGGCCCCGAGCTCGGGGCTCGTCGTCGATGGCCCAGGCGCAATCGGCACCATACGCAACGACGATGCATCGGTGTCGATCACGGCGCTTTCGGCGAGCCTCGCGGAAGGCAGCTCGGGCGCGACGCCCTTCGGATTCGCGCTGACCCTGTCGGGCGACACCTCGATGCAGCGGACCGTGGCCTACGCCGTCGCCGGCTCGGGCGCCGATCCGGCTTCCGGCGCCGATTTCGTGGGCGGCCAGCTGCCTGGTGGCATCGTGACCTTCGCGACAGGCGAGGCCACCAGAACGCTGGTGGTGAGCGTCTCGGGCGACTCCGACATCGAGCCCGATCAGGGCTTCACGGTGAGCCTGTCGGATCCGTCGCCCGGCCTGTCCGTCGGAACGGGGGCGGCCACGGGCACCATCCTCAACGACGACGCCATCGTCTCGATCGCTGCCGCCGCGGCCGACCGGGCGGAGGGCAACTCAGGGGTCACCGCCTTCACCTTCACCCTGACCCGGAGTGGCCACAGCGGGAAGTCACAGAGCGTCTCCTATGCCGTGATCGAGACCGGCGCCAATCCCGCATCGGCCGGCGACTTCCTGGGCGGCTTCCTGCCGTCGGACGTCGTGACCTTTGCCGCGGGTGAGATCACCAAGACGATCGTGGTGAGCGTGGCGGGCGATACCCAGGTCGAAGCCGACGAGACCTTCGCCGTGAGCCTGTCGAACCCATCGACGGGGCTCGGCATCGCGACCGCGACGGCGGGCGGGACGATTCGCAACGAGGACGCCTCGGTGTCGATCGCAGCCCTGTCGGCTAGCCCGATGGAGGGTAACTCGGACAGCGCTTTCGCCACGTTTGCGATCACGCGCACCGGGGACGGGTCGATCGGGCACAGCGTCGTCTATGCGGTAACCGGCTCGGGCGCCAACCCGGCGACGGCCGGAGACTTCGCCGGTGGCATCCTGCCCTCGTTGGCGATCAGCTTCGCCGCGGGCGAGGTCAGCAGGACGATCACGCTCGCCGTAGCCGGCGACACCCAGGTCGAGCCGGACGAAGCCTTCGCCGTCAGCCTGTCGAACCCGTCCTCGGGCCTCGTCATCGGGACCGCCACCGCAGCAGGCGTGATCCGCAACGACGACGCCTCGGTAGCGATCTCGGCGCTGGCCGCCGACGGCGCCGAGGGACACTCCGGGGAGACGGAACTCACTTTCTTTCTGACCCTGACCGGGGATTCGTCAGTATCCCGCAGCGTGGCCTACGCCGTGAACGGGTCGGGCGGCAACCCGGCGAGCGCAAGCGACTTCCCGGGCGCAATCCTGGCGTCCGGCATGGCGACCTTCGCGGCGGGCGAGACCAGCAGGACGATCGCGGTCGTGGTTTCGGGCGATTCGCAGGTAGAGGCAGACGAGACCTTCGACGTCGACCTGTCGAATCCGTCGCCGGGTCTGGTTCTCGGTGTCTCGCGCGCGACGGGGACCATCCGCAACGACGACGCCGTGGTGTCGATCGCGGCCGAATCCGCCGACCTGCCTGAGGGCAACTCGGGAGCGACGGCTTTCGCTTTCATCCTGACCCGGTCGGGCGACGGAACGGTGCCGCACAGCGTCGCCTACGCCGTAAGCGGATCGGGAAGCGACCCTGCGTCGGCGGCCGATTTTCTGGATGGCGTCCTGCCCATGGGGGTCGTGGATTTCGCCGCCGGCGAGACAAGCAAGACGATCATCGTGAGCGTTTCGGGCGATACGGCGATCGAGGCTGACCTGACATTTGCGGTGAGCCTGTCTGCTCCGTCGACGGGCCTCAGTATCGCCACGGGCTCGGCGACGGCCACGATCCGCGACGACGATGCTGCCGTCTCGGTTGCCGCGCTATCAGCCACCAGGGAGGAGGGCCAGTCCGGTGCGACGACATTCTTCTTCGGGCTGACCCGGGCCGGCGACACCAGCGCGTCGCATAGCGTAGATTACGCGGTGAGCGGTCTCGGCGCCAATCCGGCCTCGGAAGCCGACTTCATCGAGGGCCTGAATCCGCTGGGGACCGTCTTGTTCGCCGCCGGCGAGGTCAGCAAGACGATCGCGATCGCCGTTGCCGCCGACACCGTGGTCGAGCCCGACGAAACGTTTGTGCTCAGCCTGGCGAACCCGTCGACTGGGCTGTCGCTGGCAACGGCTACGGCACTGGGCACGATCCGCAACGACGACGCCTCGGTGTCGATTGCCCCGTTGTCGGCGAGCCCCTCGGAAGGCAACGAGGATCGAGCCGCGGCAACCTTTGTGCTGACGCGGAGCGGTGACCTCACCGTGCCGCACAGCGTCGAATACGTGGTGGTCGGGTCGGGCGTTGGCCCGACCTCGGGCGACGATTTCTCCGGCGGTGCGCCACCCTCGGGAAGGGTAACCTTCGCCGCTGGAGTAGCCAGCAGCATCGTCACGATCGACCTGGCGGGCGACCTGCTCGTCGAGCCGGACGAAACCTTCTCGGTGAGCCTGTCCGGGCCGTCCTCGGGCCTCGTCGTCGGCGCGGCGACGGCGACAGGCACGATCCGCAACGATGACGCGGCGGTGTCGATCGCCGCTCTGTCGGCCGACCTGGCGGAAGCGAATGCCGGCGCGACAGCCTTCACCTTCGTGCTGACACTGACTGGCGACAGCACGCAGGCACGCAGCTTGGCTTATGGCGTGCAGGGGTCGGGTGAGAATCCTGCCGCGGCGAGCGACTTCGTTGGCGGCAGCCAGCCGTCGGGAACGGTGACACTGGCTGCCGGCGAGACCAGCGAGACGCTCGTCGTGAGCGTGTCGGGCGACACGGCGGTGGAGACGGACGAGAGCTTCACGGTCGGCCTGTCGAGCCCGTCGCCGGGTTTGGCGATCGGGACGGCGGTGGCGCTCGGCACGATTCGCAACGACGACGCTTCCGTGTCGGTCGCTGCCCTCGCGGCGAATGAGGCTGAAGGGGATGCGGGCGCTGCCGAGTATTTGTTCGTCCTGAATCGTTCCGGCGACAGGTCGGTGGCGCACAGCGTAGCCTACTCGGTGAGCGGGGCAGGTGGCGATCCTGCATCCGACTCCGACTTCGTCGGCGGCGCGATGCCATCGGGGGTCGCGACCTTCTTAGCCGGCGAGGCCAGCAAGACGATCGTCCTCGAGGCGGCAGGCGACCGCTTGGTCGAGCACGACGAGGAATTCCTGGTAACCCTGTCGAATGCGTCGGCCGGATTGGTCATCGGGACGTCGACGGCCGCCGGCACGATCGCGAACGACGACCGGTCGGCAATCTCGATTGACGCGCTGTCGGCCGATGGGGCGGAGGGCAGTGCCGGCGTGGCCACCGCCTTCAGCTTCATAGTGACCCTCGATCAGCCGGCGGTGGCCGCGCAGTCGATCGATTGGACTGTCATAGGGACAGGCGCAGAAACGATCGACGAAGCAGATTTCGCCGGGGTGATGCCGTCCGGAACGGTGACTTTTGCGGCAGGCGAGTCCAGCAGGACGTTCACGGTGGGTGTCGGCGACGATTCTATCGTCGAGCCGGACGAGACATTCGCTGTGACGCTGTCCAACTCGTCGTCCGGTCTGGCAGTCGCGACGGCGACTGCCACAGGCGTGATCCGCAACGACGATGCCTCGGTCGCGATCACGGCCCTCGCGGCCGACCAGGCCGAGGGTAACTCGGGGACGACGTCCTTCACCTTCATCGTGACGCGAACCGGCGACGTCTCGGTGTCGCACAGCGTCGTCTATGCGGTGAGCGGGACAGGGGCCAGCCCCGCTTCGGTTGCCAACTTCCCGGGCGGCGTCCTGCCCTCAGGCGTCGTGAGCTTTGCCGCGGGCGAGGTCAGCAGGACGATCTCGCTCGGCATCGCCGCCGACAGCCTGGTCGAACAGGACGAGACCTTCGCAGTGACCTTGTCGAGCCCGTCGGCCGGCCTCTTGGTCGGGATGCCGGCGGCGCCGGGCACCATCCGCAACGACGATGCCTCGGTATCGATCGCGGCGGTGTCGGCGAGCCTGCCTGAGGGCCACTCCGGGGCGACGTCGGCGACCTTTGCGTTGCTGCGCTCTGGCGATACGTCGGTGCCGCACAGCGTGGCCTATGTGGTGCACGGCTCGGGTTCCAGCGCGGCCTCCGCCAGCGACTTCCCGGGGGGCGTCATGCCGTCGGGAGTCGTGATGTTCTCGCCGGGCGAGATCAGGGGAGCGATCTCGGTGAGGTTCGCCGATGATGCCGAAGTCGAGCCCGACGAAGCCTTCGTGGTGACGCTGACTGGACCGTCCGCCGGTCTCACCGTCGTGACCGGTTCGGCAGCAGGCGTGATCGTCAACGACGATGCCGTCGTCTCCGTCGCGGCGGCCCTGCCGAGCCAGGACGAGGGAGACAGCGGCACGACAGCGCTCCTCTTCACGCTGACCTTGTTGGGCGACCGCACCGTGTCGCACACCGTGGCCTATGCCGTGAGCGGCTCGGGTGCCAGCTCCGCCGGCCCCTCGGATTTCGCCGGTGGCGTCCTGCCCTCGGGAGTCGTGACGTTCGCCGTGGGTGAGACCGCCAGGACGCTTTCCCTGGAACTCGCCGGCGACAGCGTGGTCGAGACGGACGAGTCGGTCACGCTTGCCCTGTCGAGCCCGTCGGCGGGCCTGGCGCTCGCGACGGCGTCGGCCACGGCCATCATCCTTAATGACGACGCTTCGGTGTCGATCGCCGCTCTGGCGGCAGACCAGGCGGAAAGGAACACGGGCTCGGCCGCCTTTACCTACCGTGTCGCGCGGTCGGGCGATGTCTCGGTGGCGCACACCGTCGTCTACGCCGTCAGCGGAACAGGTGCCAATCCTGCCTCTGCCGGAGACTTCGCCGGCGGCGTCCTGCCGTCGGATGTCCTCAGCTTCGCGCCGGGCGAGACCGGCAAGACGGTGGTGGTGAACGTCGCAGGCGACTTGGCCGCCGAGGCGAACGAGAGCTTCGCGGTCAGCCTGTCGAGCCCATCGTCCGGTCTCGCGATCGTGACGGCGACGGCCGGCGGCACGATCCGCAACGACGACATGCTGGCTCACGACGACGCGTATGTCGGCTTGCGCGGTCAGTCGTTCCACATTGCTGCCACGAGCGGCGTGCTGGTGAACGACGAGGGTACCGTGCCGACGGCCGCCGTCGTGCTGAGCGGACCGGCGCATGGAACGGTCGCGCTGGCGCCGGATGGCAGCTTCGACTATGCACCCGTGACGGGCTTCGCCGGCGTCGACGGTTTCACCTACCGTGCCACGGGCGCCCATGGCAGCGACGACGCTCAGGCTCTGATCTACCTGGCGCCAGTGTCGATCGGCGAATCGGTTACGCTCGATTTGCTCGCGCTGAGCGCTGAGCAGCAGATCGCGGCAACCTATGTCGCCTGTTTCGGGCGTGCCGCCGATGCGGCGGGACTTGCCTTCTGGGTCGACCAGTTCGCCATCGGTCTGCCGGTCCAGGGTCCAGCGGTGCTGTTCGCCAATATCGCCAGCGCGTTCGGCGTCAGCAGCGAGGGCAGAAACCTTTACCCTTTCCTGGCCAATCCGTTTGGCGCGAGCGATGGTCAGATCGGTTCGTTCATCGACAGCATCTACGATAACCTGTTCAATCGCGCCTCGGATGGAGCCGGGCTCGCCTACTGGACGGGCCAGATCAGGCAGGCCCTGGCGGCGGGCCAGTTCGTGGGCTCCGTGCTGGTCGACATCATCGGCGGTGCCCAGAACTCGGCGGCGGGCCAGGATATCACGACCTTGATGGGCAAGGTCGCGGTAAGCCTTGAGTACGTGCACGAGCAGCAGCGCCTCGGTACCGTTTGGACGGCCGAGGACGACGCAGTCGAGGCGACCCTGCTGATGCAGGGCGTCACTGCGGACCCCCAAACGGTCCTGATGGGGATCGCCCAGGCGCAAAATCTCGTGTTTGCCGACTCGCTCGGTTGACTGGATCGCATTTCGGCCGGCCAGATCTGCCGAACGGAGCGTCGAGACGGCACTCGTCCGGCGACGATCGAGCACTGCCTCGGACGGCCCCCTCTGGGTCGACCAGCGGCGTTCGCCGCTCGAAAACTCGTGGCCTTGCACCAGACAGGCGCGATAACGTGCGCGCCGCTCACAGCAATCCCCAGAGGGTATCCCGATGAAGCTCGCCCATTCGCCTGCCAGCCCCTACGTCCGCAAGGTCAACGCCTGCGCCATTGCACGCGGCATCGCTGGCCAGATCGAGCGCTGGACGGTCCCCACGACAGACCCGGCACTGCTGGAGCTCAATCCGCTGTCCAAGGTGCCGAGCCTTGTCACCGATGACGGCATGCGGCTCTACGACAGCCCGGTCATCTGCGAGTACCTCGACAGCATCGGCAGCGCGCCCAAGCTGTTTCCGGCGGCCGGTCCCGCGCGCTGGAAGGCAATCTGCCAGCAGGCGCTGGGCGACGGCATCCTGGATGCGACCCAGCCGCGCCGGCGCGAGGTCGCCTTGCCGCAGGACGAAGGGCGCAAGGCCTACATCGAGCTTCAGCAGGGCAAGGTGAAGCGAGCGCTCGCCGAGCTCGAGAAGGACGCCGACAAACTGGGTGACCTGACGACGATTGGCGAGATCACCATCGGCTGCGCGCTCGGCTATCTCGACTTCCGCTTTGCCAACGAGCCGTGGCGCCCTGGCCATCCCAAGCTCGAGGCCTGGTACGCCCGCGTCTCGAAGCTGCCGCCGCTCGCGGAGACTGTGCCCGTAGGGTAAGGACTGGCATCTGGCCGCGAGCCGGCCTCCCGGCCGGCTGCTCTCGGCACGCTTGGACACGGCATGGCCGATATAGCGTCTGCCGCCTCGCCAGGAACCAGCCAGTCGGGGGAAAGTGTCGGGCTCGCTCTGCCCGACAGGTGACGTGCATTGCAACGCAATGCGGAACAACCGATCTTTAGTGGGTAGCATCGAGCGAGTGAGCGGAACGCAGGAGACGGCCGATGAGCGATATCGACGTCAAGCCCGATACCATCGCCAAGCCGAAGATCGAGCAGCCGCGCCTGTACAAGGTGATCCTGATAAACGACGACTACACGCCGCGTGAATTCGTGGTCGCGGTCCTGATGGCCGTCTTCCATATGAGCGAGGATCAAGCCTATCGCGTGATGATGACCGCGCATCAGCGCGGCGCCTGCGTGATCGCGGCGTACACGCGCGATATCGCCGAGAGCAAGGCGACCGAGGGCATCAATGCTGCCCGGCAGGCCGGCCACCCGCTCGAGTTCACGACCGAACCCGAGGAGTAGGAGCGGGTCTGGTCGGTCAGAAAATCGCCAATGGGCGGGCGGGTCTGGGTCGGGGAAGGCACTGCCCAGCGGCGTCGGTCGGGACCGCTCGTGCGGGCGGTCGGCGCCGGAATTGGTTGGCCTCTGTCTCTCCCGAGCACGCCAGGACCCCGTTCGAGCCCCGATTCCGGGTTGACGATGGCCTGTCCGGTCCCTATTTTCCGCCCGCTTCGGAATTCCCCCGGCTTTGCCGGGGCTTTTTGTCGAGAACAACCATGAAGATTCGCCACTCCCTCAAGTCCGTCAAGACTCGCCACAAGGACAGCCGCATCGTCCGCCGCAAAGGCCGCGTCTACGTCATCAACAAGACCAACCCGCGCTTCAAGGCCCGCCAGGGCTGACGCCCGGCCGATTGCGGCCATCGGAGCGGCGGAGGCCTCGGCTTCCGCCGCTTTTTCATTTGGCGTATGAGCGAGGCATGCAGATGCCGCCGCTCGACCCCGCCATCCTCGCCCGCCGGTCCGAGATCGTGGCCGCCCTGCGCGCCATCGTGCCGGGCGAGGGGGTCGTCGACGACCAGGACGGCATGCGCCCCTACGAGTGCGATGCCCTGTCGGCCTACCGCCAGATGCCGCTGGTCGTCGTGCTGCCGGAGACGGTGACTCAGGTCTCGGCCATCCTGCGCTACTGCCAGGACAACAAGGTCAAGGTCGTCCCGCGCGGCGGCGGCACATCGCTGTCGGGCGGGTCGATGCCGGTGGGCGACGCCATCCTGCTCGCCATGGGCAAGTTCAACCGAGTGCTCGAGATCGACTACGCCAACCGCTGCGCGCGCGTGCAGCCCGGCGTCACCAACCTCGGCATCACCAAGGCGGTCGAGCACGAGGGCTTCTACTATGCGCCAGATCCCAGCTCGCAGATTGCCTGCTCGATCGGCGGCAACGTCGCCGAGAATTCCGGCGGCGTGCACTGTTTGAAGTACGGGCTCACGACAAACAACCTGCTGGGTCTCGAGCTGGTGTTGATGAACGGAGAGGTCGTGCGGCTGGGTGGCAAGCATCTCGATTCCGGCGGCTACGACCTGATGGGCCTGATGACCGGCTCCGAAGGCCTGCTTGGCGTCGTCACCGAGGTGACGGTGCGCCTGCTGCGCAAGCCCTCGACGGCGCGTGCCGTGCTGCTCGGCTTCCCGACCGAGTCGGGGGCGGCCGACTGCGTCGCGGCCGTGATCGCCTCCGGCATCATTCCCGGCGGCATGGAGATGATGGACCGCGATGCGGTCAAGTGCGCCGAGGCCTATGTCGGCGCCGGCTATCCGATGGACGCCGAAGGGCTGCTGATCGTCGAGCTCGACGGCCCGCCGATCGAGGTCGATTACCTGGTCGAGCGCGTTTCCGAGATCGCGCGTGGCCGCGGCGCCACCACGGTGCGGGTGAGCCACGACGAGCAGGAGCGTGTGCTGTTCTGGGCCGGACGCAAGGCGGCCTTCCCGGCGGTCGGCCAGATCTCGCCCGACTACATGTGCCTCGACGGCTCGGTCCCGCGCGGCCGGCTGGTCGAGGTGCTGGCCGAGATGCGCAAGATGTCGAAGACGTATGGCCTGCGCGTGGTCAACGTGTTCCACGCGGGCGACGGCAACCTGCATCCGCTGATCCTGTTCGATGCCAACGATCCGGACCAGCTGCATCGCGCCGAGCAGTTTGGCGCCGACATCCTTCGGCTCTGCGTGAAGGTGGGCGGCGTGCTGACCGGCGAGCACGGCGTGGGCATCGAGAAGCGCGATCTGATGGGCGAGCAGTTCACCGAGATCGATCTCAATCAGCAGATGCGCGTGAAATGCGCTTTCGACCCGGACCACCTGCTCAATCCGGGCAAGGTATTCCCCAAGCTGCGGCGCTGCGCGGAGCTCGGCCAGATGGTCGTCTATCAAAACAAGCTGCCGTTTCCCGACATCCCGCGGTTCTGATCCATGTCTGGCACGATCAGGCCGCGCGACGCCGGCGAGCTGCGGCAGGCGGTGGAATGGGCGCTCGGCGAACGCCTCACGCTCGACGTGAGGGGCGGTGGCAGCAAGCTCGCCCTGGGCAAGCCGATGCAGTGCGACGAGGTGCTCGACCTGTCGGGGATTTGCGGCGTCGTCGACTACGCGCCCGAGGAGCTGGTCGTGACGCTGCGCGCCGGCACTCCCCTCCAGGAGATCGAGGCGCTGCTTGCCCAGCGCAACCAGATGCTGGCGTTCGAGCCGCCGGACCTTGGGCCGCTGCTTGGGCGCGAGGCGGGGCAGGGCACGCTGGCTGGCGCGGTCATCGGCAACCTGGCCGGCCCGCGCCGCGTCTCGGGTGGCGCCGCACGCGACCATCTGCTGGGTTTCAGCGGCGTCAATGGCCGCGGCGAGGCCTTCAAGTCGGGCGGCAAGGTGATGAAGAACGTCACCGGCTACGACCTGTCCAAGCTGCTGGCCGGCTCGTGGGGCACCCTGGCCGTGCTCGACGAGATTTCCGTCAAGGTTCTCCCGGCGCCGGATCAGACCAGGACCTTGCTGCTGCGCGGCCTCTCCGACGAAGCCGCCGTCAGGGCGATGTGCGCGGCGATGGGCAGCCCGCACGAGGTCTCCGGTGCCGCCCACCTGGGTGATCGCACGGCACTCAGGATCGAGGGCGTGACGCCGTCGGTCGAGGCGCGCATCGAGGGCCTGCGCGAGCTGCTGGCACCGATCGGCGCCGCCATGGATGAACTCGGCACCCTCGAGAGCCGCGCCTTCTGGCGCGAGGTTCGCGATGTCGTCCCGCTCGCGGCCGGCGCCAACGACGTCGTCTGGAAGATCTCCTGCCCGCCGACCGAAGGCCCGGCTGTGGTCGGCCACATCAAGGCCGAGCGGCATGGCGCCGAGGCTTTCTACGACTGGTCGGGCGGCCTCGTTTGGCTCGCCCTGCCGGCGAGCGCCGACGCCGACCAGGCGCTGGTGCGCGCCGCCCTCGGCGCGACTGGCGGGCACGCCACCCTGATCCGGGCGCCCGAGGGGGTGCGCGCCGCGGTGCCGGTGTTCCAACCGCTGGCGCCTGCGCTCGCGGCGCTCGCGGCACGCGTAAAGGAGAGCTTCGATCCGCAGGGGCTTTTCAATCCGGGGCGCTTGAGCTAGCAGGCTCGAGGCACTGAAGGGCGACAGGCGTGGCCAGTGGAGCATTCGCGTTAACGAGCAGTGGCGCATCTGCTTCAAATGGGACGGTGCCAAGGCGGTGGCGATCGAGGTTGTGGACTATCAATGAGAAGGCACAACGATGAAGCGAAAGAGCAAGCCAGTTCATCCTGGGCGTATCCTGCAGGAGGAGTTCATGGAACCCGCTGGTGTGACGCAGTATCGGCTGGCACAGGCAACCGGACTGTCGCAGGTCCAGGTTGGCAATCTCATTCGTGGCAAACGAGGTATCACGGCCGAGACGGCCCTGAGATTGGAACGTGCCTTAGGCATGAGTGCGCAAACCTGGATGAACCTGCAGTCGCTCTATGAACTCGAAAAAGCCTCGGTGGAGGCGGGCCTTCGGATCCGACAAACCACGGAACGCTTGAAACTGCGTGACGCGGCGTAGCACGACATCGGATGCAGACCAACTTCACCCTGGCCCAGCTCGCCGATCCGCTGACGGCGCGCAGCGAGCACATCCTGCGCAAGTGCGTGCACTGCGGCTTCTGCACCGCGACCTGCCCGACCTTCGTGCTGCTGGGCGACGAGCGCGACAGCCCGCGCGGGCGCATCTACTACATGAAGGCAATGCTCGAGGGCGGCCGCACGCCGAGTGCGGCCGAGGTGCGCCACGTCGACCGCTGCCTGTCCTGCCTGTCGTGCATGACGACGTGCCCGTCGGGCGTGAACTACATGCACCTGGTCGATCACGGCCGTCATCACATCGAGGCGCACTACGAGCGGCCGCTGGCGGATCGGCTGGTGCGCGGGCTGCTGGCGTGGCTGATGCCGCGACCGGCGATGCTGCGCTGGGCGATGGTGCTGGGTCGCCTCGCCAAGCCGTTCGCGGCATTGCTGCCTGCGACCAGCGCCGATTCCGGCGGCGCGACCTTGCTGCGCCGTTTGCGGGCGATGCTCGACAGCGTGCCCGAGAAGCTCGGCGGACCGTCGCCGGTGGATCGCCCGCAGACATTCCCGGCCGCCGGCCTGCGGCGCAAGCGCGTCGCCCTGATGCCGGGCTGCGGCCAGCAGGTGCTGGCGCCCGAGGTCAACGAAGCCACGGTGCGGCTGCTGACCCGCCACGACATCGAGGTGGTGAACGCGGCGGGCTCGGGCTGCTGCGGGTCGTCGGTGTTGCATGTCGGGCGCACCGCGCAAGCCATCGAGCTGGCCAAGCGCAACATCGCGGCCTGGATGCACGAGATCGACGGCGCCGGGCTCGACGCCATCGTCGTCAACGCCTCGGGCTGCGGCACGACGCTCAAGGACTACGGTCACATGCTGGCCGACGAGCCCGAGTGGAAGACAAAGGCGGAGCAGGTGGCCCGCCTCTCCAAGGATATCAGCGAGGTCATGCTCGAGATGGGTCTCGTGAACGTGACCCCGCGGCCCCTGCGAGTGGCGTACCATTCGGCCTGCTCGATGCAGCATGGCCAGAAGGTGAACGAGCAGCCGAGGAAGCTCTTGCGCGATGCCGGCTTCGTCGTGGCCGAGGTGCCCGAGGGACATCTCTGCTGCGGCTGGGCCGGCACCTACCAGGTCCTGCAGCCCGAGCTGTCGCGCCGTCTGCGCGAGCGCAAGGTTGCGAGCATCGAAAGCGTGCGTCCCGACGTCGTCGCGGCCGGGAATTTCGGCTGCATCGGCAATATCGCGGCCGGCACCGGGCTGCCAGTGGTCCACACGGTCGAGCTGCTCGACTGGGCGACAGGCGGTCCGCAGCCCAGGGCATTCGCGTGACCTTCATTCGAGCTTGCCTCGCCGCCTTGCTCGGCGCGATGCTCTGGATCGGGGCCCCCGGGCCCGGCGCACTGGCGCAGAACGGCGGGAGCGATACCGTGCTCGACACCTTGTTTGCCAAGCTTCAGGCGGCAACCGATCCCACGGCGATACAGACCCTGGAGTCGGCGATCTGGGAGCAGTGGATCATGGTCCCCGATGCCACGCAGCGCGGCCTGATGTTGCGTGGCATCGGCGAAATGCAGCACCGCCAGCTCAGGGAGTCGGTCGAGACCTTCACCAGGCTGATCGAGGCCGCGCCCGAGCTGTCGGAGGCCTGGAACAAGCGGGCGACTGCCTATTGGCTGCTGGGTGACTTCAAGGCCTCGCTGGCCGACATCTGCGAGACCGTGAAGCGCGAGCCGAGGCATTTCGGGGCGTATTCCGGCCTCGGCATGATCCGGGCCGAGCTGGGCGAGTATCCGCGTGCGGTCGCCGCCTTCGAGCTGGCGCGCAAGCACAATCCGCACATCACGGGAATCGACGACGAGATCGACCGTCTAAGGGCCATGGGGGGTGGCGAGCCGTCCGATCCGCTGAGTTGCAGTCAGCGTACGGCCGGCCGGTAACGGCCGCTTCGTCTCATTTTCCTTCCCGGCTTCGCTGCTGCGGAGTGGACACAACTCTATTCCTCCGCCGTCTTACGGGGTCTTACGGGGGACGTGCCCCCGAAGGGAGCGGAGGGGGAAGGCCTCAAACGAGATCCTCGAGATTCCGAGGTCGGAACAAGAGGCATCTCGAGTGGGGCTTTCCCCCTCCGCCCCGTATGACGGAGCACCTCCCCCGATTACGCAGGGCATTCGCATACCTGATTACCCAGATGCGTCCGCTCGCAGATATCGCGCCGTAGATGAGCGCTCTTTCATTCTCCTCCCTAGCGAAGCTGGGGAGGTGCCCCCGTAATCGGGGGCGGAGGGGTCATGGGCCTCAGTCCCGCTGCTCATGACCCCTCCGTCGCCTGGGCATTTTGGCCGCAGAGCGGCCAAAAGCCTTTAGACGGCGACACCTCCCCAGCGAAGCTGGGGAGGAGAATGAATGGCGCGCCCATCTATGGGCGCCATATCGTGCGAGCGGACGCATCTGGGTACTCAGGTATGCGAATGCCCTGCCCGATTACGGGAGAGGGATTGGTGTCCGCGCCATCGCAGACGGAGCGACCATGAGCAGCACACGGGCGATTGATATGGACCGACGCAGCGACTGAGGCTCATGACCCGTCCGCCCCCTTGCGGGGGCACCTCCCCGCGCTTCGGGCAGGAAGGAGACTGACAGCCGGTCCTTGCCGCGCCTGACGCGCACGGGCAAAGTCCGTCGCGTTTCGTTACCGGGGTTCAGCAATGGCGACTTTGTACGGCGGCGGCCGCCTGTTCGATGGCGAGAAGGTGCTCGACGGCCACGCGGTCCTGGAGAAGGACGGCAGGGTCGAGTGCGTGGCGCCTGCCGGGGAGTTCGCAGGCTTCGCCGGTGTCAGGGTCGATACGGCCGGCGGTACCCTGATCCCGGGCATGATCGACTGCCACGTCCATTCGCTGTCCGGCGCCGAGGGCAACCCTGGCGCGGTGCAGGATCGCATGACCGCCGCCCAGATCGCCGTGCGCGGCATGGAGCATATGCGCAGCACGCTGGAAGGCGGCATCACCGCGGTGCGCGACTGCGGCGGCAAGGACTATATCGAGTTCGCCATCCGCGACGCCATCAACGGCGGCCGCTTCCTCGGGCCAACCATGCGCTGCGCCGGTCGCATGATTTGCATGACCGGCGGTCATGGCAACCGTACTGGCCGCGTCGCCGACGGTCCGGACGAGGTCGTCAAGGCGGTGCGCGAGCAGATCCATGCCGGCTCCGACCTGATAAAGATCATGGCGACGGGCGGCGTCATGACGCCGGGCGTCAATCCGGAGGACGCCCACTACTCGGCCGAGGAGATGAAGGCCGGCATCACCGAGGCGCATCGTTTCCACAAGTGCTGCGCCAGCCACGCCCAGGGCGCGCTCGGCATCCTCAATGCGGTGCGGGGCGGCATCGATTCGATCGAGCACGGCATCTTCATGACCGACGAGTGCGTGAGCGAGATGAAGGCGCGCGGGGTATGGCTGGTGCCGACGCTCGCCGCGGTGAAGAACATCCTCAAGGGCTACGACGACGGCGACCGCTCGATCCCCGACTATGTGATCGAGAAGGCGCGCCGCGTCTTCGAGCGCCACATCGCCTCGATCAAGATGTACTACAAGGCAGGCGGGCGCATCGCCATGGGCACCGATGCCGGTACGCCGCACAACCGCCACGGCGAGAATGCCCGCGAGCTCGAGTTCATGTGCGAGATCGGCATTTCGCCCCGCGATTCTCTGTTCTTCGCGACGGCCAGTGCCGCCGACCTGATGAGGCTCGCCGATCAGGGCCGGGTGAAGGAGGGGAGCAGTGCCGACTTCGTCCTGTGCGACGGCGACGCCCTGGTCGACATCAAGCGTGCCGCCCGCAAGGAGAACCATCGCCTCGTGGTCAAGCGCGGCATCGTCGCCCGCGACAACCGCGGCGCCTTCGTGGCGGAGGCGGCACGGGTGGCGGCGGAGTGAGCCGAGTTCGCGCGATAACGAGCGACTTGGAGGCCTTGTGAACTCCGTGGTGCCCCGCTCGGGCTTGCACGACCGAGCAACCTGCACACCTCTTGCCGAGGAGCGAGCGCAGCGAGCGTCTCGAAGCATGGGCAACAGGCACTGTGTCTGGGGCTCATCCTTCGAGACGCCGCGCGATGCGCGGCTCCTCAGGATGAGGTGGTGTTATTGGGGCCGACTGGCGTGTCGTGCCCTCGCCCTCGGTCAGGCCTAGCCAGTGGACGAAGTACTCCTGATCCTGCTGGCAATCGTGTGGGCGATCGGCACGCCGATCATTGCAATTGTCGCTATCGTTCGGACCGGGTCGCTGAGGCGACAGAACGAGCAGCTCGTGGTGGAGTTCGCGGCGCTGAAGCGTCAGCTGGCGAGCGGCGCTGCGCCGCTGCCACCTGTCTTTGCCGAACAACCCACGGCGCCGGCGGTCGAAACGATGTTGCCGGAACCACCGGCACCACCACCCGAGCCGTCGTCGACTCCTCCAGTCCCGGCACCCACGTCGGTGCCGGCTGCCCAAGCAGCACCGCCACCCGCACCGCCATTCGAGCCGGCGGCAGTGGATCTGCCTGGACAGCCGCTGCCGCAGCTGGTCGAGGCCGCGGCACCGTCATCGCCACCCAGCATCGGCTGGGAGCAGCGGCTCGGCGCTCGCGCCTTCCTGTGGGTCGGCGCTATCACGCTGGCGCTCGCAGCGATTTTTCTGGTTCGCTACTCGATCGAGGAGGGTTATCTCTCCGAGGAAGTGCGTGTCATCCTGGCAGCCGTGTTCGGCTTTGCCCTGATCGGCATCGCCGAGCGCATCAAGGTGCGTGACGATCGGACGGCCCAGGCCCTGGCGGCGGCAGGCGTCGCCGCTCTGTATGGCGCGCTTTTCTCCGCTGTTGCGCTCTACGACATGATTTCCAAGACGGCGGCCGGCGGCGGTGCCATTGCATTGACGGCCTTCGCGATCGGCCTGTCGCTGCGTCACGGCCCCTTCGTTGCCGGTCTGGCCTTCGTCGGCGGCTTCGCGAGCCCGGCAATCATCGGCAGCGATGTGCCCAACGTGCCCGTGCTGTTCGGCTACCTGCTGGCGATCGCGATCGGCACGCTCGCGGTCATCCGTGCGCGCGGCTGGTGGCCGCTCGGCTGGGGCGTGCTGGCCGGCACGGCGATCTGGGCGATGCTGTGGATCGCCACCGAGCCGGGCGGCCTGCACTGGGCCTGCCTGTTCTTGGTCGGCGTGGCGGGTTCTTTCGTATGGGCGACCTGGCGGCGGGTCAGCGAAAGCGAGAACCCGCCGATCGATGTCGTCGGCCTGGTCTGGTCGGCGCTCGCCGTCACCGGCGCCCTGCTGGTCGCGATCGTGGTCCAGGACGAGTGGAAGCAGACAGTGGGCTGGGTGGCGTTGGCGGCCCACGGCGTCGGCCTCTATGTCCTCGGCCGCGGGGCGCCGCGCTATCAGTACATCGCCGGCCTGGCGCCACTCCTGTCGCTGGCCGGGCTGTTCCTGTGGTGGTCGACGACGTTGGGCGCCGGCCCAACCTGGGACGTCGATCGCTTCACCTGGGCGGCGGTCGTGTTCGGCGGGTTCTACGCCACCGGGTCCTTCGCCATGATGTGGAACGCCGGCCGGCCGGGGTTCTGGGCGGCACTCTCCGTCGGCACGGTGTTCGTGTACTTCCTGTTGTGCTGGTACGTCCTGCGCAATGCCGTCCCAGGCATCCCGTGGGGCCTGATCAGCATCGGCCTCGCCGTCCCGTTCCTGGTCGGCGCCGAGCGCCTGGTACGGTGGCGCGAATCGATGCCGGGCGGCACCGAGGCGCTGGGCTATCTCGCGATCGGCGTCGTCTTCTTTGTTGCCGCGGCCATCGCCCTCGAGCTGCAGCGCGAGTGGATCACGGTCGCCTATGCCGTCGAGTTTGCCGCGGTCGCCGGGGTGGCCGCGCGGCTCGATCTGCATGCGATGCGCCAGCTGTGCTGGCCGCTGCTGGCCGTCGTGGTGGTGCGGTTCGTGGTCAACCCGATGATCCTGAATTATCCGCTCGGGGTCACGCCAGTCTTCAACTGGATCCTGTGGGGCTATGGCCTGACGATTGCGGCGCTGTGGGTCGGGCTCAGGGCGCTGCGCCCGATGGGCGATCCGCGCCTGGTGCGCGCCACCGAGGCGGCCATTGCCCTGCTGGCCTTCGTGCTGGCGACGCTGGAAGTGCGCAGCGTCTTCCAGCCGGGCTCCATGAGCAGCCCCGAGGCTCACTTCATGGAGCGCACCTTCTACGTCCTGGTGTGGGGCGGCTTCGCGCTGGCCGCGCTCTGGGTAGCCCGCCTCAGGCACGATGTCGTGGCGCTATGGGCGTGGCGCCTGAGCGGCATTCTGGCGGCTCTGACGGTCCTGGTGGTGCAGGTCCTGATCGCCAACCCGGTCTTCGAGAATGCTGGGGTCGGCCGGCTGCCCATCCTGAACGGGCTGCTGCTCGCCTATGCGCTGCCCGCCGCGATGGCGGCCCTTGCGGCACGCTGGGTCGACATCGAGCCGAACAGGCGCGTGGCATCTCTGGCCGGCGGCACGGCGTCGATCATGGCCTTCGTCTATGTTTCGCTCGAGGTCCGGCATCTCTTCGATCCCGGCTTCGAGCGCAGCGGCCTGGAAGCGGAGGGTCTCGAGCTCTACGCCTATTCCATCGTGTGGCTGCTGTTCGGCGTTGCCTTGCTGGCGTGGGGATTCCGGCGCGGCGCCGCGATGCTGCGTCACGCCGGCATGGCACTGGTTTGCATCGTGGTGGCCAAAGTGTTCCTCATCGACATGGCGGGCCTGCAGGGCCTGTTGCGCGTCTTCTCCTTCCTCGGGCTGGGGGCCGCGCTGATCGGGCTGGGCTATGCCTATCGCCGTTTCGGCTTCGAAAAGGGACCGGGGGAGCAGAGCCCGGGCGGGCGCACATGACGAGCCCGCGCTTCGACGAGCTCGGCCTGTCGCTCGATGCCCTGCGCGCCCTGCAGCTCGGGCGGCTGAAGGCGGCGCTGGCCCACGCCTACGCCAACCAGGCGCCGTATCGCGCCAAGTGCCAGGCCGCCTTCGTCCATCCCGACGATCTGCGCGAGCTCGCCGATCTGCGCCGCTTTCCCTTCACCGTGAAGGCCGACCTTCGCGAGGCCTATCCGTTCGGCATGTTTGCTGTGCCGCGCGAGCAGTGCGTGCGCGTCCATGCCTCCAGCGGCACGACGGGCCGGCCGACGGTGGTCGGCTATACGGCGAGCGACATCGCCGTCTGGGGTGACCTGATGGCGCGCTCGCTCTTCGTCGGCGGCGCGCGACCCGGCGACATCGTGCACAACGCCTACGGCTACGGTCTGTTTACGGGCGGGCTGGGGGCGCACTACGGCGCCGAGCGGCTGGGCTGCACGGTGGTGCCGATGTCGGGCGGATTCGGCGAACGCCAGATCCAGCTGATCCGCGAGCTCGGCGCCCGGGTGCTGATGCTGACGCCGTCCTACATGATGGCGCTGGCGGACGAGTTCGATCGTCAGGGCGTCGACCCGCGCGACACGGCGATCCGCGTCGGCTTCTTCGGGGCAGAACCATGGACTGAAGGCATGCGGACCGAGATCGAGCGGCGGCTCGGGATCGACGCCATCGATCTCTACGGACTGAGCGAGGTGATGGGACCCGGCGTCGCCTGCGAGTTCGCCGCGACCAAGGACGGCCCGACGATCTGGGAGGACCATTTCTATCCCGAGATCGTCGATCCGGAGTCGGGCGAGCCCGTCGCCGATGGGGAGCCGGGCGAGCTCGTGCTGACGTCGCTCACCAAGCAGGCCCTGCCGGTGATCCGCTATCGCACGCGCGACCTGACGCGGCTGCTGCCCGGCTCGGCGGCTGCCATGCGGCGCATGGCCAAGATCACCGGCCGCAGCGACGACATGTTGATCGTGCGTGGCGTCAACCTGTTCCCGAGCCAGGTCGAGGAGCAGATCCTGCGCGATCCGGCCTTGAGCGGCCACTACGTGATCGAGCTGAGCCGCACCGGCGCGCTGGACGACCTGCTGGTGCGCGTGGAGTCGCGCGGCAAGCTTTCGGCCGAGGAGACGGGCCGCGCGAGCGCCGACCTGTCGCGTCGCCTCAAGGGCATGTGCGGCTTGTCGGCCGAGATCGAGATTGCCGCTGTGGGCGCGATCGAACGCTCCATGGGCAAGGCCCGCCGCGTGATCGACAGGCGCCCGAAGGGGTGACGCTGGGAGCGCGCCACTCCGATAGCGCTCATGCTCTTCCGGACCGCGAGCGTCCCGCTCGCTCATGAGCTCGAACGTTCAGGTCGTCATTTGATTGGCGAGCTCATCGGGTGGAGCGCAAAGCTGACACGAGCGAGCGAGACGCTCGCGGTCCGGAAGAGCACGAGCGGCGGGCGAATCTCCGCGCGGTGCGATCAGCCCCAAGGCCCGCCGGAGGCCAGCCGTATTCTCGCCTTGATCAGGCTCGAGTCGCTCGGGATCGTGCCGATCTCGGAGGTGAATTCCGGCACCGTCGTGCGCTGGTTCTGCGCCGACGCCTTGTTGCGTGTGATGGTCGTGCCGAGGACGACGGAAAACGTCAGAACTATGGCGCCAATCACCAGGAAATCGATCCAGGTCAGCACCGGCCGACGATAGCGTCGAGCGACGGCTGCAGCCTTGTCGGTCGTGATATCCACCTTCGCCTCACGAAATCTACTGAACTCGTTACGGGTGGACCATCGCCCCCATCCCCGCAGATTTCAGGGTCATACGTAGGCAATTCTGAGAATATTTGTGGCGCCGGGCGTCCCGAACGGCACCCCCGCCGTTATGACCAGCCGCTCGCCGGGCTTGGCCAGACCTTCCTGGCGGGCGACACGTACGGCGCGCTGGACCATGTCGCCGAAATTGTGGGCGTCTTCGCCATGGATCGGATGGACGCCCCAGGTGAGGGTCATGCGCCGCGCCGTGTCCAGGTTCGGCGTCAGGCACAGAATGCGCACGTCCGGCCGCTCTCGCGCGGCGCGCAACGTCGTCGAGCCGGTGGACGTGTAGGTTACGATGGCAGAGGCGGCCAGCGTGTGCGCGCACTGCCGAGCGGCGGCACTGATCGCATCGGCGGTGGTCGCCTCCGGCTCGCGCCGGCTCGCGTCCATCAGCCGGCGATAGAGGGGATCGGCTTCGACGCTCTTCAGGATGCGGTCCATGATGGTGACCGCCTCGACAGGATAGTCACCCGAAGCGGACTCGGCCGAAAGCATGACGGCGTCGGCGCCGTCGTAGACGGCCGTCGCGACGTCGGAAGCTTCGGCGCGCGTCGGCGTCGGCGAATGGACCATCGAGTCGAGCATCTGCGTCGCCACGATCGCCGGCCGGCCGGCGATGCGGCAGGCGGCAAGAATGCGCTTCTGCAGGGGCGGCACGGCTTCCGGCGGCATCTCCACGCCGAGATCGCCGCGCGCCACCATGATGCCGTCGCTCTGCTCGATGATCTCGTCGAGATGGTCGATGGCAGCCGGCTTCTCGAGCTTGGCCATCACCGCGGCCCGTCCGGCGACGAGCTTCTTCAACTCGGCGATGTCGTGCGCATGCTGGACGAAGGAAAGCGCCACCCAGTCGACGCCGAGCGACAGGCCGTAGTCGAGATCCTTGCGGTCCTTCGGGGTCATGGGCGACAGCGGCACGACGAGGTTTGGCAGGTTGACGCCCTTGCGGTCGCTGATCGGGCCGGCAACCTCGACGACCGCGTCGATCGTCTCCTCGGTGTGGGTTGCGATGCGCAGGCGCACCTTGCCGTCGTCGATCAGGAGCAGGCCGTCCGGCCGGGCGGCGGCGAAGATCTCGGGATGGGGCAGGGGAATGCGCTTGGCCGTGCCGGGGGCCTTGTCCATGTCGAAGCGCAGCTTCTGGCCCTTCTTCAGATCCAGCGGTCCCTTGGCGAAGGCGCCCAGCCGCAGCTTCGGTCCCTGCAGGTCCATCAGGATGGCAATCGGATGCTTGTATTCCTTTTCCAGGCCACGCAGCAGCTCGACGCGCTGGCGGTGATCGTCCGGCGTGCCGTGGCTGAAATTGAGACGGAACACGTCGGCGCCGGCCTCGAACAGCGCACGCAGCCGTTCAACGGTCGACGAGGCCGGACCAAGCGTGGCGACGATCTTGGCGAATCGCTGACGACGCATGCCCATAGTCTACTTCCTCGGCGACGACACTTTGAAGTCACCTGCCTGCTCGTAGACCTTGACGACGGCGGCATCGTCCAGTCGCCCCCAGCCGGCGCCCGCAGCGGCGAGGAAGAGCTGATGCGCCGCCGCCGCCATCGGCAGCGGCAGGCGCAACTCGTGACCCGTGCCAAGCACCAGGCCGAGATCCTTGACGAATATCTCGACGGCGGAGAGCGGCGAATAGTCGTCGTCCAGCATGTGCGGCACGCGGTTGCCGAACATCCACGAGTTGCCCGCGCTCGCGGAGATCACCTCGTAGACGGCTCGGGTATCGGCGCCTGCCTTGGCGGCGAGTGCCATGGCCTCCGCGGCCGAGGCGATGTGCACACCGGCCAGCAGCTGGTTCACCGTCTTGACCAGTGAGCCGATGCCCGGCGCATCGCCCAGCCGGAAGACCTTGGCCGAGGTGGCGGCAAGAATCGACTCGGCAGCGGCAAAGGCTTTGGCCGTTCCCGAGGCCATGAACGTGAGCTCGCCGGACTCGGCGCGCGCCCGGCCGCCCGACATGGGGGCATCGAGCAGCGCATGATCGGAGCTGGCGAGGCGCTCGCCCAGCGCCTTCGCGAAGGCGGCCGGCACCGTGGCGCACTGCATGACGAGACCGTCCTTGCGCAGGGTCGCGGCGGCGCCCGCGTCGCCGAACAGCACGGCCTCGACCTGCGGAGCATTGACGACCGCCACGACCACGGCATCGGCCGAGGCGGCCGCCTCGGCTGGCGACGTCGCCACGACGCCGCCGGCGGTCACGAAGGCCTCGCGCGCCGCCGCGCTGGGATCGACGCCGATCACCTTGTGCCCGCTTTTCAGCAGGTTCTTCGCCATGCCGAGCCCCATCGAGCCAAGGCCGATGAATGCGACGACCGGCGTGTTCTTTTCCGTCATGTATCAGGCCTCGATGCCGTATTTCCTGGCCCAGCCGAGACCGGCAGCCGTGTTGGTCTTCGGCTTGTACTCCAGGCCGACATAGTCCTGGTAGCCCAGCCGGTCGAGCACATCGAGGAGGTAGAGATGGTTGGCCTCGCCGATGTCCGGCTCGTTGCGGTCGGGATTGCCGGCGATCTGCACGTGCGCCGTGATCGGGAACAGCCGCTCGGTGCGCCTGGTGAGATCGCCTTCCGTGACCTGCATGTGATAGAGGTCGAGCTGCAGGCGCAGATGGGGCGCGCCGACCTCGTCGATGATCTGTTTCACCTGGTCGGTCGTGTTGGTGAAGTAGCCGGGAATGTCGCGATGGTTGATCGGCTCGAGCACGAGCGTGAGCCCGCTCTTGGCAGTCCTGTCGCAGGCCATCCTGAGATTGGCGATGAACGTGCGATGCATCGCCTTGATGTCGGCGCCGGGCGCGATCATTCCCGACATGATATGCAGGGTGCGGCACTCCAGGACCTTGGCATAGTCGAGCGCCGTCGCGAGGGCAGCGGCGAACTCGGCCTCGCGGCCGGGCAGGGCGGCGAGGCCGCGCTCGCCCTTGCTGGCATCGCCGGGCGGCAGGTTGAACAGAGCCTGGGTGAGCTTGTGCTTCTTCAACTCCGCGGCGATGTCGGCCGCCGGGGCCTCGTAGGGGAACAGGATCTCGACGGCCTTGAAGCCGTGCGCGGCGGCGGCGCCGAAGCGCTGCAGGAACGGCACCTCCTGGTAGATCCAGGAGAGATTGGCGGCGAGCTTGGGCATGGGCTTTCGTCCGTCAGGAGGGGAAGGCTTCCTCGACCTCGCGCACCTGCATATCGCTCAGGAGGCGGACCTTGAAGCCCTGCAGCAGCAGGTGAAGCTTGGCAGTTTCCTCGAGCTCCTCGATCGACGCCGAGGCCGCCGAGAGAGACGTGCCGGCAACGACCGGACCGTGATTGGCCAGCAGCACGGCGCGATGCCCCTTGGCGTAGTCCCGGATCGCATCGGCGAGCCTGGGGTCGCCGGGCTTGAAGTAGGGCACCAGCGGCAACCTGCCGACGCGCATCACGAAGTAAGGCGTGATCGGCGGCAGGGTCGTCTCGGCGTTGTGGTGACAGCTCGGATCGAGGCAGGAGATCGCCACGGCATGGGTGCAATGCAGGTGGACGATGGCGCCGTCCCCGGGCCGCACGTCGTAGACCGAGCGATGCAGCAGCGCCTCCTTGGTCGGTGGATCGCCGCCGACATGCTTCCCCGACAGGTCGAGCTTGGAGAGCTGCCCTGGCTCGAGCTCGCCCAGAGAGGAATTGGTCGGCGTCATCAGCCAGCCGTCGGCGACGCGCGCGCTGATGTTGCCAGACGTTCCGGGACACAGGCCTCGCGCGGCAAGCTTGGCGCCCAGCGTACAGATGGCGTCGCGCATCTTCGTTTCGGCGGTGCTCATGCGAGCCTGAACGCCTTGGTGAAGAAATCGACCGCACCGAAATTGCCCGACTTGAGCGCGAGCAGCAGCGGCCTGGTGCCGACCGAGGCTGTCCACGGCACGCCGGGATCGATTTCCGGGCCGATCCGCAGCGCCGTGACGTCGAGCGCGCCGACGACGGCGCCTGAGGTCTCGCCGCCCGCCACGACGAGCCGGCCGACGCCGGCGGCGACGAGGCCCCTGGCGAGCGCCGCCATGGTCCTCTCGATCGCCTGGCTCGACTTCTCGATTCCGTACTTCGCCTGGAGAGCCTTGACCGATTCCGGCTTGTCGCTGGCGGAGAGCAGGATCGGCCCGTTGCCGAGCTTGTCCCTGGCCCAGGCCAAGGCCTTCTCGTCGACCGGTTCGCCGCGGCAGATGGCGTCCGTGTCGAGCTGGAGGTGCGGTCCGGTGAAGGCCGAGATCTGGCCCAGGGTCGCGGCCGAGCAGGAGCCGGCCAGCACGGCGGCCGCGCCCGGGATCTTGGGCAGCGAATCGGCGTTGGCCTTGTGCGCCAGGAGACCGCGGCGGCGATAGGCGGCAGGAAGCCCGAGGGCCACCCCCGAGCCTCCCGTGACCAGCGGCTCGTCGCCGACCGCCTCGCCGATGATGCCGAGATCGGTGTCGGCGACGGCATCGACCACGACATGCCGGACCGAGTCGGCGGCGAGCGCATCGAGCGCCGACCGCAGGCTGGCAGAGCCGGACTGCACCTGCTTGAGGGCGACCAGCCCCACCTTGTGCGGCGTCTGGCGCGCCAGGACGCGGACCAGGCTGGCGTCGGTCATCGGCGTCAGCGGATGATGGCGCATGTGCGAATCGGAGAGCAGCACGCTGCCGACGAACAGGTGGCCGAAGAAGATCGTGCGGCCGTTCTCGGGGAAGGCCGGGCAGTAGATCGCCTGCCTGGCCTTCAGGGCATCGAGCAGGGCATCGCCTACCGGACCGATGTTGCCCGCGTCGGTCGAATCGAAGGTCGAGCAATACTTGAAGAAGAAGCGCTGGCAGCCGGCTGCCTGCAGGGCGGCGAGCGCGTCGAGCGACTGGGCGATGGCGCTCGCGGCGGGGATCGAACGCGTCTTGAGGGCCACCACGACGGCGTCGACGTCGTCGGGAATCGCGCCGGCGGCGGGCACGCCGATCGTCTGGATGGTGCGCATGCCACCCTTGACCAGCATACCCGCGATGTCGGTCGCGCCGGTGAAGTCGTCGGCGATCACTCCGAGAACAGCCATGGCGCCGACGTTAGGCGATGACGGACGCCCTCATCCAGAACTTTCGGCGCCGGGCGCGCCGCCGGGCCTCATCTTCGCCGTCGTAGTGATGCAGCGGCGGCGCCGGATCGAACGTATCGCGAATATCCAGCGCATTGACGTTGACGATGCCGATCGGCCCGCCGTCGTCCGGCATCACCGCGCCGACATAGGCCCCGCACCGGGCGCACAACAGGTAGTCGGTGATGGCGAGGCCGAAGCGATAGCGCAGCAGGTGCTGCGGCGTGGCCCGGTACTCGACCGAGCCGGCCGGGTCGCCCATGGTTCGCGCGCCATGGCGCCGGCAGAAGCTGCAGCCGCACCGCCCGACCCGCATTGCGTCGGGCTTCTTGTCCGAGGTGAGCGTGATCGCGATGGCACCGCAGTGGCAGGAGCCGGAGTAGGTGATCATGGCACGATCAGCGTCGCCCGGAAATCGTTGACGTTGGTGCGGGTCGGGCCGGTGACGAGGCTGTCGCCGAGCATCTCGAAGAAGGAATGACCGTCGTTGTCGTCGAGCATGACCTGCGGGTCCCGTCCCAGGGCGCGGGCGCGCGCCACTGTATCGGGGGTGAAGATCGCGCCGGCGATATCCTCGGCGCCGTCTACGCCGTCGGTGTCGGCGGCGAGCGCCCAGACGTGAGGCGCGCCAGCGGCGGCGATCGCGTGGGCCAGCAGGTACTCGACGTTGCGGCCGCCGCGACCCTTGCCGCGCACGGTGACAGTGGTCTCGCCGCCCGACAGGATCACTGCCGGCTTGCCGCCGCGAGAGGCGCGCTCGATCGCCTCGCGGGCATGCAGCGCCCCGAGCTCGCGAGCCTCGCCTTCGAGATTGTCGCCCAGGATGACGGCATCGAGACCGCGATCGAGGGCGAGAGCCGCGGCCGCCTCCAGGGAGCGCCGCGGCGTCGCCACGATAATGGTCTCGGTCCGCGCGAGGCGCGGGTCATCGGGCTTGGGCGTTTCCACGATCTGACCGGCAGCGCCCTTCTTCAGGTGCGCGAGCACCGACGCCGGCGGGTCGATGGCGTACTTCGCCAGGACGGCCAGCGCATCGGCGTAGGTGGTGCGATCCGGCACCGTCGGGCCGGAGCCGATCACGCCTGGATCGTCGTTGGGCACGTCGGAGATCAGCCACGACAGGACACGCGCCGGCTGGGCGGCAATGGCGAGTCTCCCGCCCTTGATGGCCGAGAGGTGCTTTCGCACCGTGTTCATCTCGACGATGTTGGCGCCCGACCTGAGCAGCGCGCGATTGACCGCCTGCTTGTCCGCCAGGGAAAGACCCGGCGCCGGCAGGGCGAGCAGCGCCGATGCGCCGCCGGAGATCAGGCAGAGGACGAGGTCGTCCGCCGTCAGCCCGGCGACGCGCTGCAGGATACGACCCGCGGCGGCGCGGCCCTTCTCGTCGGGCACCGGGTGGGCGGCCTCGACGATCTCGATCCGCCGGCAGGATTCGCCATAGCCGTAGCGGGTGACGACGAGCCCCTCGACCGCATGCGGCCACTGTCGCTCGACGGCCTGCGCCATCGCCGCGCTCGCCTTGCCGGCACCGATGACGATGGTGCGGCCTCCGGGCGGCCGCAGCGCGGCGATGTAGGGCGTCAGGCAGGTTGCCGGGCGGGCGGCGGCCAGGGCGGCGTCGAACAGGTCGCGCAACAGCGCACGGGCTTCGGCATCTTTCATTTGCGCAATCTTCACACTATAGGGGCGCGATGCAACAACTGCTCGGCCCGGACGATCCGCCTGCTTTCTCGGTCCACAATGCCGAGGGCAAGGCACCGCTGCTGCTGCTTTGCGATCATGCCAGCAAGGCAGTGCCGCGGGCGCTCGGCAGTCTCGGCATCTCCGAGCACGAGTTGTCGCGCCATATCGGCTGGGACATCGGCGGCCTCGATGCGGCGATCGAGCTCTCCAGGGTGCTGGATGCGCCGCTCGTGGCATCCGGCTACTCGCGGCTGGTGATCGACTGCAACCGCTGGCCGGGCGGTGAAGGATCGACTCCGGAGGTTAGTGACGGCACGCCGGTGCCCGCCAATCGCGGGCTGACCGAGGCGCAGGTCCAGGCGCGCGCCGAGGCCTGCTTCTGGCCTTACCATCGCGAGGTCGATCGCCAGCTCGATCGGATGACGGCCGGCGGACGCAAGGTCGGCATGCTCGTGATGCACAGCTTCACGCCGCGGATGAATGGCTTCGAGCGGCCGTGGCATGTCGGGGTCCTGTGGAACGACGATCCGCGCCTGCCCGAGCCCTTGCTCGCGGCGCTGCGCCGCGATTCGTCCCTGGTCGTCGGCGACAACGAACCCTATTCGGCGCGCGCCGCCTACGAGTACACGCTGACGGCGCATGCCCGCACGCGCGCCCTGCCGCATTGCTCGCTCGAGGTGCGCCAGGACCTGATCGCCACGCCCGCCGAGGCGCAGGCGTGGGGTCGTCGGCTGGCGCCGCCGATCGATGCGGCGGTTGCGCTCGCCTTGGGGTGAGGGGGTACGATACGGCGGAATGGAGGGCATCGTGGCGGACAAAGCAAGCGGTCGAGTGGCCGGCAAGGTTGCCGTGGTGACGGGCGCGGCAGCAGGGCTCGGTCGGGCGATCGCGCTCCGGCTGTCCGAGGAAGGGGCGACGCTGGCGATCGCCGACATCGATGCCAGGGGCCTCACGGAAACCGAAGGGCTGATCAGGCAGGGCGGGCGCCCGGTGCAGGCGACCGTGGCCGACGTAACCGAGGAGGCACCGGTCAGGGAATTGTTTGCGGCCACCCTCGCCGCGCATGGACGGGTCGACATCCTGGTCAACGATGTCGGCGGTGGCCTGTCCGGCCGAATCTGGGAGGCCAAGGTCGAGGACTGGGATTTCGTCATGCGCCTCAACCTGCGCTCGGCCTTCCTGTGCACGCGGGAAGCGACCCGGCACATGCGCGAGCGCCGTGCGGGACGCATCGTCAACCTGTCGTCGGGCTCGCGAGAGGGTACCCCGTGGATGGCCTACTACAGCGGCAATTCGGCCTATGCGGCGGCCAAGGCGGCCATCCATGGTTTCACCCGCAACGTGGCGCTCGAGATGGCGGAGTACGGCGTGACGGTGAATGCGGTGGCGCCGGGGCCGATCGAGACGGAGAAGAACCGCGCCAGCTTCCAGGCGCTCGAAGGCTTGGAGTACGGTCCGACCCGGGCGACCCCCTTGCGCCGGCTGGGAACGCCTGCCGACATCGCCAATGCCGTGCTCTATCTCGCTTCCGACGAGGCCAACTACATCACGGGCACGACGCTCGCCGTCGCAGGAGGTCGCTAACGTCATGACTTCGGATCATCTCGACCAGGAACTCGCCGGCCTGGGCGCCAAGGCTGCCGACTACGCTGCCCGACATCAGGTCATCGACCGGATTGCGTGGCCCAACGGGGCGCGTGTCGCGGTGAACTTCACCGCCGACTTCGACGCCATGCTGCTGCGGCGCCTGCTCAACGAGCCGCCGATGCAGCTCGCCAAGGGCGAGTTCGGCGGCCGCGTCGGCATATGGCGCCTGATCGAGCTGTTCGACGGCCATGGCATCAAGGCGACGATCTTCACGCCCGGCCGCATCTGCGAGCTCTATCCGCAGGCCGTCAAGGCGGCGTCGGAGAGCGGCCACGAGATCGGTGATCACATGTGGGAGCACCGGGTGCCCGACGACGCCGCGCTGGAGCGCGATCACCTCGAGAAGGCATCGTCCGCGATCGAGAAGCTGACCGGCCGTCGCCCGGTGGGCACGCGCAGCTGGCATACCCGCAGCCTCCTGCGCGACAGCGGCTTCATCTACAACTCCCACGACACGCCCGACCATCGCCCGCACTACCTCACCGATGCCGACGGGTCGCGCCCGCTGCTCAATCTGCCGTTTCATCTCGCCATCGACGACGCGATGTTCTTCAGCTTCGCGTGGCTCGGCAGCGAGAACGAGGCGCAGCGGATGATGGACCCCGACCACGTGCTCGACATCTGGTGGGCGGCCTTCGAGCGCGAGTACCAGCAGGGCGGCTATCTCAACGTCTGCCTGCATCCCTTCGTCTCTGGCCGCGCCCTGCGCATCGCCATGCTCGATCGGCTGATCACGCGGATGAAGAGCCTGCCCGGAGTGTGGTTCCCGACCTGCGAGCAGGTGGCGCGGCACTGCCTCGAGACCAATCCGCCGCGTCTTTCGAACACACGCGCGCACTGAAGGGGAGGGCAGAGCATGCCGTGGAAGGATCGCTACACGATCAGCGACGAGAGGGGCCTGCTCGATGCGGAGATCGGCTGGCCGGAAGGGCGGCGCTGCTGCTTCCGGGTCGTCGTCGATCTCAGCCCGCCGTGCGGCCCAGATGGCATCTCGGCGCGCGATATCGCCAACCCCGATGCCTACTTCGGCATGCACGGCGGGCTCGATGCCCTGTGCGAGACGCTGCGGCGCCATGAGATCCCGGCGACCTTCGCGGTACCGGCCGTCATCGCGGACAGTCACGCCGACAGGATCCGCGCCCTGCATGCCGAGGGCCACGAGATCGCCGCGCACGGCTTCAAGCACGAGGATGTGAGCAAGCTCGATCGCGACGAGGAGCAGGTACGTGTGCGGCGCACGACGGAGATCCTGACCGCCATCACCGGAGAACGGCCGGCGGGCTGGTTCTCCCTGCCGCGTCCCGGCGACAAGTTCGCGGGCGGCAGCATCAGCGGTGCGACGATGGACCTGCTGATCGACGCCGGCTACGCCTACTTCGGGAACGGTCTTGCCGACGACGCGCCGCATTACTGGGTGACTGACTTCGCCAGCCGTCGTGCCATCCTGGCACTGCCGTACTATTACCATTTCGATGACCAGTTCTTCCTGATGTTCCCCAGGAAGGGAACCGGGCTGGAGAATCCCAACGGGCTGTTCCGCAATTGCAAGTCGGAGCTCGATGCCCAGTACAAGCGGGGGCGGCAATTCAGCATGACCCTGCATCCTCACGGCATCGGCTGGCCGAGCCGACTGCACTTGCTGGAGCAGTTCCTCGATCATGCCCATCGCCTGCCCGGCATGTGGTACGCGACGAGTGTGGCATGCGCCGAGCATTGGAAAGGCAGGTTTCCGCCCAATACCCATCTCAAGCTCGAGGCCTCGACCTGGCGCGACTATCCTGGAAGCCTGAGCTGAGCGGCCTGGTGCCCGACTTGCCCCTGCCCACTGGTTTATGCTGCGGCTGCGGCCTATATCCCCGGTCACGACCGTGACCGAGCGTGCCCAGGAGGCTGCCATGGACGACAAGACCCGAACCGAGCTCGAAGCCGCCGCCTTTCGCCGGCTTGTGGCGCATCTGCAGGAGCGTGCGGATGTGCAGAACATCGACCTGATGAACCTGGCCGGCTTCTGCCGCAACTGCCTGTCGCGCTGGTACCGCGAGGAGGCCGGCACGCGCGGCATCGAGATCGCCGACCCCAAGGCGCGCGAGATCGTGTACGGCATGCCGTACGACGAGTGGAAGGCCAAGCACCAGAAGGAAGCCAGCGGCGAGCAGAAGAAGGCCTACGACAAGGCGCAGCACAAGCACGGATAGGGCGCTCCATGCGAGTTCCGCTTGGCCGCATTCCCCGTTATCCCCGTCATTAGCCGCCGCGCCGTCATTGAGTCGACATGGCTGCCTCTCCTATGGTCCGCGCGACTGGATCAAGGAGTGTGGGCATGCCGGATGGAAGCGCTGTTTCCAAGAAAGCAAAGGCGGGGCCGGTCTCGGCCGACCGCCTGAAGAGCTTCGTCGAGCGCATCGAGAAGCTCGAGGAGGAGCGCAAGGCGATCGGTGGCGATATCCGTGACGTTTACAGCGAGGCCAAAGGCGTCGGCTACGACGTCAAGACGATGCGCAAGATCGTGTCGCTCAGGGCCATGGATGCCGCCGATCGCGCCGAGCAGGAGACGCTGCTAGACACCTACAAGCACGCGCTGGGCATGGTCTGACGAAGTGCGGTAGGGTCGCGCTGCGGCTGAACGCCCCGACCAGCGGAGCGGGCCGGGGAGGGGTGCCATGCCAGCAACCGTCAGGAAGGCCGCACAGGAGGTCGAGACCGGTAGCGGGAAAGCTGCCATCCGGGGGGACGCGCCGCCGATGAGAAGGCGTACGCTGATTCTTGCGTCGCTCGCCGCGCCCGTGGTCGGCGGGGCAGCGCGTGCGCAGACCTTCCCCTCGCAGCCGGTGAAGGTAGTCGTGCCGTTTCCGCCCGGCGGCGGCACCGACGCCTTGGCACGCGTCATCCAGGAGCCGATGCAGAAGGCGCTCGGCCAGCCGGTGATCGTCGACAACAAGGGCGGCGCCGGCGGCAACCTCGCGCACGAGTTCGCGGCCAAGCAGCCGCCCGATGGGCATACGGTGCTGTTCAGCAGCAACAACCAGATGCTCTACCCGTTTCTGGTCGCCAGGCTCGGCTACGACCCCGCGACGTTCGTGCCGGTGGGGTTCGTCGCCAAGCAGGAGTCGGTGTTCGTCGGCGCCGCCGATGCGCCGTGGCCCGATCTGGCGGCGATCACCGATGCAGCTCGCAAGGGGCCAGGTGAGGTGCAGTATGGAACCGCCGGCGTCAGCACGCCGATGCACCTGTCGGCCGAGCGCTATGCGCTTCTGAACAAGATAAAGCTGACGCACGTGCCTTTCCGCGGCACCGGGCCGCTGGTCACGGACCTGCTGGGCGGGCACATCAAGCTCGGCATGTCGAGCCTGACCAGCGTGTGGCCGCATATCCAGAGCGGCAAGCTCAAGGCCTACGGCATGGCGTCGCCGGAGCGCGCCGCGCTGGCGCCCGACATCAAGACCTTCAAGGAGCAGGGCCTCGGCGACGTCGACGGCACCATCGTCTACACGCTGATCGCACCTCCCGGCACGCCGGCCACGATCGTCGCCAAGCTCAACGAGGCGCTGAACGCGGGCGTCGCCACGCCGGAGATGCGCGAGGAGCTGCGCAAGCGCGGCTTCGTCGCCATGGGCGGCACGCCAAAGGAGCTGGCCGATTGGCTGGCAGTGCAGGCTGGGATCTGGGGCCCGGTGTTGCAGGCGGCCGGAATCAAGCCGGAATAGGCCCATCCGCAGACCGCTCCGCGAGGCGGCGCAGGGCTTAGTACCAGATGTTCATGGGCAGTCCCCGGCTGTCGCGGATGCGGGCCGGGCCGAGGCGGGTGGCGGCGCCTTGGGCGATGAGCATGGCGGTACGGCAGACGGCAACGGCATCGAGAATATCGTCGCGGGCGGCGCCGGGCAGGCGGTCGGCCGGGCAGGCGAAGCCATGCTCGGCCAGCAGCCGGAAGCGCTCGGCGTAACCCTCGGGCTGGCGTTTCTTGCTGAGCACGGGCTTGTCGCCGTTCATGCGCGCGAAGGCGAGCTCCGGATGGGCCTCGTAGACGACGCGCTTCAGCCTCGGGCGGGCGCGCAGGAGCTCGTCGACCTCGCGCATCTTCGGAAACAGATGGAAGGTCTGCTGGTTGATGCCCAAGCCGAGCTTTCGGCTGACCGCATTGGCCTCGGCGTGCGTGGTGCAGGCGAGCGCCGGCCGGCATGGCGTCGGAAAGACCGAGCTTGCTTTGCCGGGCAGCAGCCTGCGCGCCTCGGCCTCGCAGGCCCGTGGTGGACGCGGTACGTCGACGAGGCCGATCGGCATGTCGACGGCCAATATGGAAAGACCCTCGCAGGCCTCCGCGAGGGTCTTCACCACTCGAACAACGAGCGCACCGCGGTCGTCGCGCCGGCAGATCACCCAGCCGCTGCGACACCCGTCGGCGCCGCCGACGATCATGGGGCGATCACCACCCCGTCAACTTGGCTTCGTGGCCTCACAGGGCATCGAGCGCAGTGTTCAACGTTGCACTCGGTCGCATGGCTGCCGATGTCTTGGACTGGTCGGGCAGATAGTAGCCGCCCGTATCCACCGGCTTGCCTTGCGCGGCGATCAGCTCCGCATCGATCTTCGCCTCGTTGGCCGCCAGCGTCTCCGCCAGCGGCTTGAAGCGGGCCGACAGGGAGGTGCTGTTGTCCCGCCTGGCCAGCGCCTGTGCCCAGTACAGTGCCAGGTAAAAATGGCTGCCGCGATTGTCGAGCTCACCGACCCTGCGGGCCGGCGAACGGTTGTTCTCGAGAATCTTGCCGTTGGCTTCATCGAGCGTCTCGGCCAGGACCTTGACGTCCTCGTTCCCGGTTCTCTGCGCGAGGTGCTCCAGCGAAGCCCCCAGCGCCAGGAACTCGCCCAGCGAATCCCAGCGCAGGTACCCTTCGTGCTGGAACTGCTCCACATGCTTGGGCGCCGACCCGCCGGCGCCGGTCTCGAAAAGACCACCGCCCTGCAGCAGCGGAACGATCGACAGCATCTTCGCGGACGTGCCGAGCTCCATGATCGGAAAGAGATCGGTCAGGTAGTCGCGCAGCACGTTGCCCGTGACGGAGATCGTGTCGAGCCCCTTGCGGATGCGCTCGAGCGAGAGCTTCGTCGCCTCGACCGGTGCCAGGATGCGGATGTCCAGGCCCTTGGTGTCCTCGGCCTTCAGGTACTTCTCGACCTTGGCGATCAGCTGGGCGTCGTGCGCGCGCTTGGCGTCGAGCCAGAACACGGCCGGGGTGTTGGTCAGGCGCGCGCGGCGCACGCCGAGCTTGACCCAGTCCTGGATCGGCGCGTCCTTGACCTGGCACATCCGGAAGACGTCGCCGGCCTCGACCTTCTGCGACATCAGGACCGTGCCGTCGTCGGCGACCACGCGCACCGTCCCGGCCGCGGCGACCTCGAACGTCTTGTCGTGCGAGCCGTACTCCTCGGCCTGCTGCGCCATCAGGCCGACATTGGGCACGGAGCCCATCGTCCTGGGGTCGAAGGCGCCGTTGGCCTTGCAGTCCTCGATGACGGCCTGGAACAGCGTCGCGTAGCAGCGATCGGGGATCGTGGCGATCACGTCCTTCAGCTTGCCGTCGGGGCCCCACATCTTGCCCGACTCGCGGATCATCGCCGGCATCGATGCATCGATGATCACGTCGCTCGGGACGTGCAGATTGGTGATGCCCTTGTCGGAGTTGACCATGGCGAGGCCCGGCCGCTTGGCGTAGGTCGCCTGGATGTCGGCCTTGATGGCCGCCTTCTCTGCTTCCGGAAGCGTCTCGATGCGGGTCATCATGTCGCCCACGCCGTTGTCGGGATCGACGCCGAGCTTCTTCAGCGTGGCGCCATGCTTCTCGAACACGTCGGCGAAGAACACCGAGACGCAATGGCCGAACAGGATGGGATCGGAAATCTTCATCATGGTCGTCTTGACGTGCAGCGAGAACAGGACGTCGTCCTCCTTCGCGGCGTCGATCTGCGCGGCGAAGAAGGCGCGCAATGCCTTGGCGCTCATCACCGAGCAATCGATGATCTCGCCAGCCTGGAGCGGCGTCCTGGCCTTCAGCACCGTGGTCGCGCCGTCGCCGGCGACCAGCTCGATTCGGGCATTGGTCGGCGCCGCGACGGTCGTCGCGACCTCCGACCCGTAGAAGTCGCCGCCCGACATGTGCGCCACGCGCGTCTTCGAGTCCCTCGTCCAGGGCCCCATCTTGTGCGGATGCTTGCGCGCGTACTGCTTCACGGCGCCGGCGGCGCGGCGGTCGGAATTGCCCTCGCGCAGCACCGGATTGACGGCGCTGCCGAGCACCTTTCCGTAGCGGGCGCGAATTTCCTTGTCGGCCGGCGTGGCGTCGCTGTCCGGATAGCTCGGGACGTCGTAGCCCTTGCCCTGCAGCTCCTTGATGGCGGCCTTGAGCTGCGGGATCGACGCCGAGATGTTGGGCAGCTTGATGATGTTGGCCTCGGGCCGCATTGCAAGCTTGCCGAGCTCGGCGAGCTCGTCGTTGATCCTTTGTGCGGGCGTCAGCTTTTCGGGAAAGTTGGCGATGATGCGGCCGGTCAGCGAGATGTCCTTCAGCTTCATCTTCACGCCGGCCGTCGCGACGAAGGCCTCGACGATCGGCAACAGGGAAAACGTCGCAAGCCCGGGCGCTTCATCGACCTTCGTCCAAACGATTTCGAGATCCGACATTCTTGCACCTCCGTGTGCCGCTTTCGCTTCGGCTGAATTTGTCCAAGGCTGGCTACGGGCTGTCTTGTTGCATCGCCGTGGGTCAAAGGCAATTGCACCCCCTCGACGGCGTCACACGCGGTCCAGCCGCTTCTCGAAGCCGGTCGGACGTGGCATCGCGGCGATGGTCGGCAGGAGCTGCCCGAGGTCCTGGATGAAGGCCAGGTGGTCGAGGTGGCTCGCGTCGGCAAAGCCTCGGTCGACGATCGATCGCAGCAGGGTGGCCAGGGGAGCCCAATAGCCGCCCTGGTCGACGATCACGATCGGCTTGTTGTGCAGCCCGAGCGTGCGCCAGGACAGGACCTCGAACAGCTCTTCCAGGGTGCCGATGCCGCCCGGCAGAACGACGAAGGCCTCGGAACGCTCGAACATCTGCAGCTTGCGCTCGTGCATGTTCCGCACCACCACGGTCTCGGTCAGGGCAGGGTGGCCGGCTTCGCGCTGCAGCAGGAAGTCGGGGATGATGCCCACGACCTTGCCGCCGGCCCCGAGGGCGGCATTGGCGACAAGGCCCATCAGGCCGACCCCGCCGCCGCCATAGACCAGCGTTATGCCGGAGCGGGCCAGGAACTCGCCCAGCTGGACGGCGGTATCCCGGGTGCCGGGGTCGGACCCGAAGCGGGAGCCGCAGAAGATGCAGAGAGAGGAGGGGGGTGGAACCGGCACGCGATGCTTCATTTTACAGGTGATCCGGCACCTTTCCGGATCGCAATGACATGGTATCATTTCGCATGGAATGGTTGCGACGCCAAATGGGGTCTTGGGTCGTACCGCTGGGAGGGTGATGTCACGCACGATAATCACGCTGGTCGCCATCGGTGCCGTCGTTGCCGCGGCGGCGCTGGGTGTGGGTTGGCGCGCCAAGCTCGACGACACGGGCACGCGCGACCAGGCGGGCAAGCCGGACGTCGCCACGGCGCCGCCGGCGCCGGCAGCCGCAACATCGCCTGCACCGACAGCCTCGCCATCGCCGCCACAGGCCTCTGCCGCGCCGCCGCCGGCGACGGCCGCTCCGGCAGCAACGTCGCCGCCTGCGCCTCTATCGACGGCTTCGCCGCCCGCGACGGCTGCTCCGGCGGCAGTGCCGCAACCATCGTCGCCGGCCACGTCGCCGCCGACCCCCGCGTCGCCTTCCGAGCCGAGGTCGACGGCATCGGGACCACCAGCTGCTGCCGCTGCCGCGCCTGCTGCGGCAGCAGCGCTGGCAGCGCCGACGAGCCCGACCACCGCCGCCAGACCGTCGCAGTCACAACCGCCGCTCGGCCCGCCGACGTTCGATGTCGCGCGCATCGGCGCGGACGGCCGCGCGGTCATCGCTGGCCGAGGGGCGCCGGGCGCCAGGATCGTGTTGCTGAACGGCGGCAAGGAGATTGCGCGATCTCAAGCCGATTCGCGCGGCGAGTGGGTGATCATCGCCCAGGACCCGCCGCTTAGCGTCGGCCAGCACGAGTTGCGCGTATTGCAGCACATCGACGGCCGTGCCCCGGTGACGTCGGACCAGGTAGTCGTCGCGGTCGTGCCGGCTCCGCCGCCGGCGGCAGCGAAGCCGGCCGTCAAGGAAGATACGCTGGTCATGATCGTGCCGCCCGACGGTGCGACAAGGCTGGTGCAGCCACCCTCGGCGGCCGGGGTTCCGAAATCAGGCGATCTCGGCGTGTCGACCATCGACTACGACGAACGCGGCAAGGTGACGATCTCGGGTGAGGCCGCGCCGGGTGCCGTCATTCGGGCGTACGTCGACGACAAGCTGATGGCAGAGGGTGCGGCAGGCCCGGACGGGCGATGGCGCCTCACGCCGTCCGATCTTGTCGCCGCGGGCAAGCACCAGCTCCGCATCGATCGTCTGGCCAGCGACGGCAAGCCGGTAGCGCGTCTCGAGCTGCCGTTCGATCGGGTCGCCTCGGCGACCACGGCATCCGACACACGCCGCCTGATCGTCGTGCGGGGCGACAATCTGTGGAACATCGCCCATCGTCACTACGGCGCGGGCTATCATCACACCGTCATCTTCGGGGCGAACCAGGGTCAGATCCGCAATCCGCACCTGATCTATCCCGGCCAGGTATTCACCCTGCCGAAGGTGAACTGACCCGCGGCGACGAAGGAAGGCCGTCTGCATGCTGGCGAATTTTCTGGTGCCGATCCTCGAGGACGGCTGGCGCTTCATCGCCATATTCGCCGCCGCGACGCTGATTGCGGCGCTGACCGGCATCGCGTGGCTGTTCTGGCCGTTGATGCTGCTCACGCTGTGGTCGATCTACTTCTTTCGCGATCCGCCGCGATGCGTGCCCCAGGACGATGGGGTCCTGCTCGCGCCGGCCGACGGGCTGGTGCAGATGATCGTCGACGCGGTGCCTCCGGCCGAGCTGGGGCTGGGCGATCGCCCGCTGACCCGCGTCTCGATCTTCCTGAGCGTCTTCGACGTCCACATCAATCGGGCGCCCTGCGGCGGGCTGGTCGACGTGGTGGCCTATCGACCGGGCCTGTTCCTAAACGCTTCGGCCGACAAGGCGAGCGACGACAACGAGCGCATGGCGATCGCGCTCAGGCGCATGGACGGGAAGCTGATCGGATGCGTGCAGATCGCCGGCTGGGTGGCGCGGCGCATCGTCTGCTACATCAAGCCGGGCCAGGCAGTGGCGGCGGGCGAGCGTTTCGGCCATATCCGCTTCGGCAGTCGCACCGATCTCTACCTGCCGAGCGGCGCGCGTTTGCTGGTGGCGGCGGGCCAGCGCATGATCGGCGGCGAGACGGTCGTTGCGGAACTCGACCCGGTAGCGAACGTTCCGCGTAAGGCGATCGAACTCTAGGGACGATCGGGTTCCAGGGGAGCTTCCATGGACAGGGACTTTCGTGCCCGCGGACGGTTGCGAGGCTTCTCGATCAACCGCCTGATTCCCAATGTGCTGACCTTGGCAGCCTTGTGCTCGGGGCTGACGGCCATCCGCTTTGCCTTGCAGGGCCAGCTCCGGCTCGCTGTCATCGCCATTATCGTCGCCGCGATCTTCGATGCTCTGGATGGCCGCGTGGCGCGCCGTCTCGGGGTGACCAGCCGGTTCGGTGCCGAACTCGATTCGCTGTCGGATTTCCTCTGCTTCGGCGTCTCGCCGGCCTTGGTCCTCTATCTCACCTCGATGCAGGGGGCGGGATCCCTGGGCTGGGTGATCACCCTGATGTTCCCGATATGCTCGGCGTTGCGCCTCGCTCGCTTCAACACCGCGCTGCTGTCCGATACGCCACCGCCGGCCTGGACGGGCTCCTTCTTCACGGGCGTGCCGGCGCCGGCAGGTGCCCTGCTGGCGCTGATCCCGCTGATGGTGAGCTTCGAGATCGAGGCCGCCTGGCCGCGCCATCCGCTGGTCGTCGGTACCGTGCTGGTCGTGGTCGGCGGCCTGATGGTGAGCCGGCTGCCGACCTTCTCGTTCAAGAAGGGCAGGGTACCGCGCCATCTCGTGCTTCCCCTGCTGCTCGGGGCAGCCCTGGTGATGGGTGTGCTGGCAAGCTCGCCCTGGATCGGGATGTCGCTGCTCGGGCTCGCCTACGCCTCGCTGATCCCCTTCAGCTGGCTTTCCTATCGCCGACAGGCGCGGCACGATCGCGAGGCCGGGGCGCCGAACGACGTGGTAACCCTGCGCGCCGTCGACTCGGGAGGGGCGCGGCCGGACTGATCGGGCGCGACCGAAATGCTCGATCCGCTGCTGCGGAGGGTGGTGGACCCGCCGCTCGATCGGGCCGGCGCCTGGCTGGCGGCGCGCGGTGCTTCGGCCAACGTGATGACGCTCGGCGGGCTGGGAATCGGGTTGCTGAGCGTGCCGCTGCTGGCCTGCGGAGAATATGGCGCAGCTCTGCTCGTCATCGCCGTCAATCGCCTCGTCGATGGTCTCGACGGTGCGGTGGCACGCCACAGCGGCGGCGGACGTCCCCTGGGGGGCTATCTCGACATCGTGTGCGACATGGCTTTCTACGCCGCGGTGCCGGTCGGATTCGCCCTCGCGGATCAGCGCAATGCCTTGTGGGCGACATTCTTGCTGGCATCGTTCGTCTGCGCGGCATCTTCCTTCCTCGCGCGCGCCGTTCTGGCGCAGCAGCGGGGCGAGACGGACGACGGCAGTCGCGGTCGCAAGTCCTTCTTCTTCTCCGCCGGCATCATCGAGGGCAGCGAGACGATCCTCGCCTTCGTCTTGTTCTGCATTTTTCCCGGGCAATTCCCCTGGCTCGCCGCGGCAATGGCGGTGCTATGCCTCTGGACGGCCTTCGCACGCGTCCTCGAAGGCTTTCGGGGTGGCTCCAATACTGAATCATAGTGACGGCTGGTCGTTAGCGCAAAGTGACCTCGCCAGCCTTGATTCTGGCACAAACAAATACATTGGAATCAATTTATTAGGAGAAGATCTTCAAGATTTCTCCCAATTTCGATTGACCTGAGATTTAACCTTAAGTACCGTCTCTAACATTATTGGTGTGCGGGGCCGTGTGGGCGGAACCCGATCGACTGTTGGAGCGGCCATGCTGTCCCTTTTTCGCCGATTGATGAGGAACCAGCAGGGTGCCGCCATGGTCGAGATCACGTTGATTGTTTCGTTGATCGCCGTGGCTGCCATCGCCTCGATGCGTTCCGTGGGCGGCAAGCTTTCGAGCGTCATCGGCAACTGATCGTCGCGTGCGCGTGAGGAGCGTGGGCGGCCCATAAGGGCCGCCCTTTACCTGTTGCACGATGACTTCGTGCGCCCTGATCCACTGGGACGTGGTCGGTTCAGGTGAAAGCAGGTGAGACCTGGCGAGGCATCGCGCTCGAGCACTTCCGGACCGCGAGCGCGCCGCTCGCTCGCATTCCGGAGCGAGCGGGACGCTCATCCGTGAGCGCTCTATCGACACATGAGATGATGCCGCTCTAGGCTGAAGTTCCGTTTTCGAGAGAGCAAAATTTTCTGTGCGCCCAATGGGTTGGGCGGTTTTGGCGGTTGGGTTTCTGACTACGGCGAGATGTTGTCGATGAGTTCGAGTGCGCGGCGCTGAA